>Ga0209811_10000002_pt1 | contig 149776 bp, 133 predicted proteins | sample Coa_R1_6_FD_187161 | JGI IMG/M metagenome (GOLD analysis project Ga0209811, IMG submission 187161) | Surface soil microbial communities from Centralia Pennsylvania, which are recovering from an underground coalmine fire. - Coalmine... | ecosystem: Environmental > Terrestrial > Soil >... | reverse complement strand
GCAAACGCCACGCCTGGGCCACCCCCGCCCAACGCCTCGATACCCTCCTGGCACAAGCAGAACCACCAGGTGTTGCACTAGCACCCTGAATCCGCCCAACCCCGAGAACCCGATAACTTCAACGGGAGGCGGCGGGGGGAGGGGAGGGGAGGGGAGGCGGCGGGATTAGGCGGGGTCGATGTGCCGGCTGACGACGTAGGCGTGCTTGCCGACCTGCCGACCTCGAGTGAACCCGTAGTCCTCGAACAGCTCGACGGTGGCGCTGAACAGGAAGCGTCCGGGGGCGTCCCGTCCGTCGGTGACTTCGGGGATCGCCTCGACGAGCCCTCCTCCGCGCTGGGCGATCTGGTCGAGAGCCCCCTCGAGTGATGCCCGGGCCACGCCTTGGCGGCGGTGCTTGGGGTCGACGTAGAAGCAGGTGATCCGCCAGTTGGGGAGCGGCGGGGCGTCCTTGTCGTACTCCCGCCGGTGCTTGATGCCGGGTAGCTCGGCCGGGCTGCCGAACTGGCACCACCCTTGGGCCAGTCCGTGGTCATCGAGGACGAGTGCAGCATGCGCCCGGTCGCTTCGTACCCGCTCCTCCTTGGCGGACCGGTAGTCGATCGTCCAGTCCTTGCGCTCCAGGTGGAAGCCGATGCACCAGCAGCCGCCGAAGATGCCGTTGTTGCGCTCCACGAGCTCGGCGAAGGCGTCCCACGTGGAGGCGTCCAGCGGCTTCGTCGTGAACGTCATCAGCTCGTGCTCCTTGTCGGCACTCGGGGAGTGGTGGGCTACGTCGCCCTCCACCCTAGGGATCGCGGCCGTCGGCACTCGGCTCGACGGGGGTTCAAGGTGCTGGCGGGACGCCACGACTTGGGGTCAGCTCGTTGACGGGGGAGGGAAGACGTCTGGCATCCCAGACGGATAACGGCCTGGAGGGTCCAGGGGTAGGAGTGGGCCGCGGTTCCATGGTGGACATGGACACCGAAGCCGTCGTCACCGTGGGATCCGCCCCGCTCACCGTCGAGGAGGTCGTCGCGGTCGCCCGTGACGGCGCCCGGGTCGAGCTGAGCCAGCCGGCCCTCGAGCGGGTGCGCGAGACCCGGTCGGTCATCGAGGCGCTCGCCAGCGACACGGTCCCGCACTACGGCGTCTCGACCGGCTTCGGCGCTCTCGCGACCCGGCACATCCCGGTCGAGCTCCGCACCCAGCTGCAGCGCTCCCTCGTCCGGTCCCATGCCGCAGGCACCGGGCCGGAGGTGGAGCGTGAGGTCGTCCGGGCCCTCATGCTCCTGCGGATCCAGACGCTCGCGACCGGGCGGACCGGCATACGGGAGCAGACGCTCTCGACGTATGCCGCGCTGCTCAACGCGGGCATCACCCCCGTGGTCCACGAGTTCGGCAGCCTCGGCTGCTCCGGCGACCTGGCCCCCCTGGCGCACTGCGCGCTGGCGCTCATGGGCGAGGGGACCGTGCGTGATGCCAAGGGCCAGATCGGTGACGCCGCAACGGTTCTCGCCGCCGCGGGCATCATGCCGGTCACCCTGGAGGAGAAGGAGGGCCTGGCCCTCATCAACGGCACCGACGGCATGCTCGGCATGCTCTGCCTCGCGATCCACGACCTGCGCCAGCTGGTGACCACCGCCGACATCAGCGCGGCGATGAGCGTCGAAGGGCTGATGGGCAGCGACGACGTGTTCGCCGCCGATCTGCAGGCCCTCCGTCCTCAGCCGGGCCAGGCGAAGAGCGCCGCAAACATGCGGAAGGTGTTGCAGGACAGTCCGATTCGCGACTCTCACCGCGACAAGGCGACCGACACCAAGGTGCAGGACGCCTACTCGTTGCGCTGCGCCCCCCAGGTCGCCGGCGCCGTCCGCGACACCATCGACCACGCCGAGCGGGTCGCCGGCTGGGAGCTCGCGTCGGCCGTCGACAACCCCGTGGTCACCCTCGACGGCCGCGTCGAGTCCAACGGCAACTTCCACGGAGCGCCCGTCGCCTACGTCCTGGACTTCCTCGCCATCGCCGCCGCCGACCTGGCGAGCATCAGCGAGCGGCGCACCGACCGGTTCCTCGACAAGGCGCGCAACCACGGGCTGCCGCCCTTCCTCGCTGACGACCCGGGCGTGGACTCGGGCCTGATGATCGCCCAGTACACCGCCGCCGGTCTCGTCTCGGAGATGAAGCGGCTCGCCGCCCCGGCCTCGGTCGACTCGATCCCCAGCAGCGCGATGCAGGAGGACCACGTCTCGATGGGCTGGTCGGCGGCCCGCAAGCTGCGCCGCTCGGTCGACGCCCTCGCGCACGTCCTGGCCATCGAGCTGGTCACCGCCGCCCGCGGCATCCAGCTCCGTATGCCGCTCGCCCCCTCTCCCGCGACCGCTGCGGTCATCGCCGCGCTCAACGGGGTCACGCGGACCCAGCCCGGGCCGGACCGGTGGCTCGCGCCTGACCTGCACGCGGCATACGAGGCCGTGCTCGACGGACTCCCCGTCCGCGCGGCGGAGGAGCAGACCGGCCCGCTCGCCTAGCCCGCACCGCAGTCGCCGCGACGGGAGTCCTCGCGGCGACGCCTGTGGTTCAGGGCGCGGAGCAGAATGGCTCGATGGCGACATACAGCGTCAACGAGGCCGGGGTCGAGCACATTCGGTCCCTCATCGACAAGAAGCAGTACATCCTGGACAGCACCTGGTCCGACGTCCAGCCCGACGCGCAGGCCCAGAACGCCTATCTGGACAGGCACTCGTGGAGTGACTACTCAGGGTGGCACCTGGGCCTCACGGAGGGCCCGGCCGAGGATACGAAGGCGCGCTACGCCTTCTGTGTCGGCGACTTCCGGCGAGTTCATCGCAGCGCCGTCATCGCGTGCGTCCATCGCGCCGCCGAGTGGCGCCACAAGGCGGTAGAGCGTGCGGCATACGACCTGCTCCAGCATCTCGACGAGACGGCCGGAATCACCAAGGAGTAGCAGGCGACGCCGGACGGATCCCACGCCAGCGGCCTAGAGTGGACGCACTGCAGTGGACCTCCACCCCCTCGCACTAAGGATGGGTTTGCATGGCACCTTCCGAGCCGCAGCCGATGGCACTTGGCGATGAGGCCGCCCGCACGCTCGCCACCGTGACCAAGAGCGTCCCCATGATGGAGACGATCACCCCACGCTGGCTGGCCCACATGCTCAGCTGGATCCCTGTCGAGGCCGGTGTCTACCGCAGGAACCGGGTGTCCCACCCCGAGTCGGTCGACATCCTGTGTGACAACTTCGACGAGTCGCCGCTGCCGGAGACCTTCGTCGACTACGAGACCGAGCCGCGGGAGTACCGGCTCAAGGCGGTCCACACGATCCTCGACGTGCACACCCGCGTGTCGGACCTCTACTCCAGCCCGCACGACCAGGTCGCCCAGCAGCTCCGACTCACGATCGAAGCGATCAAGGAGCACCAAGAGGGCGAGCTCATCAACAGCCCCGACTACGGGCTGATCGCCAACACCGCTGACAAGCAACGGATCTCGCCGCTTGTGGGACCGCCGACACCCGATGACCTCGATGCGCTCATCGCCAAGGTCTGGAAGGAGCCGGCGTTCTTCCTCGCCCACCCGCTCGGCATCGCCGCCTTCGGCAGGGAGTGCACCCGGCGCGGTGTGCCGCCGCCGACCGTGAGCCTCTTCGGGTCGCAGTTCATCACCTGGCGCGGCATCCCGATCATCCCCTCGGACAAGATCTCGGTCGAGGGAAACAAGACCACGTTCATCCTGCTGCGCACCGGGGAGTCCCGTCAGGGCGTCATCGGGCTGTTCCAGCCGGGCCTGGCCGGCGAGCAGAGCCCCGGGCTCTCGGTGAAGTTCATGGGCATCAACCGCAGCGCGATCTCCTCCTACCTCGTCTCCCTCTACTGCTCGCTCGCGATCCTCACCGACGACGCGGTGGCCGTGCTCGAGGGCGCCGAGATCGACAAGTTCCATGACTACGGACACACCTATCGCAAGCGGTCCTGACGACGGACCGCAGGTGACCGGACTCCCCGACGAGGCGACGATGAACCGCCTCGCCGGCGAGTTCTTCGCCGCCCTGCCTGCATCGTCGCTGCCCTCAACGCCGTCGACGCCCTCCAGCCCGTATGCCGGTCTGCCGGGTCGGCCGACCCTGCGCGCCGATTCGGTTGTCCCGCATGCGGATTCCCTCCTTCCGTCGGTGCCGGACCTCGCGCGGATCGTGGCCGCGCCGCCCGTCCCCGGGCCGACGACCGCGTCCTACTACTTCCTCGAGCGACCCGACCCCAGCCTGCTGACTGCTCGCGGCACCCCGGGAGCGGCCCCCGCATTGCCAGGCGCCTCCGGCCAGGGCTTCCCGGGCTTCCCAGCGGCGCCGACCTTCCCGGAGATCCCGGCAGTCCCGGCATACGACCGCTCGCCGGCCCCTCCGAACGGCCGGCCGAGCCTGGCCGGGCAGCCGCGCTTCTACGTGACCGACCCGGAGGCGGCCCTGCGCCCGGAGGCGCACCCCATCGAGCCAGACCGGCACCCCCCTTTCGACGTGGAGACGATCCGCCGGGACTTCCCGATCCTGCGCGAGCAGGTCAACGGCCACCAGCTGATCTGGCTCGACAACGCAGCGACCACCCAGAAGCCGCAGGCCGTCATCGACCGGCTGAGCTACTACTACGAGCACGAGAACTCCAACATCCACCGTGCTGCCCACGAGCTGGCGGCTCGCTCGACCGATGCCTACGAGGGGGCCCGCGACACCGTCGCGCGCTTCCTCGGCGCGAGCTCGTCGGAGGAGATCATCTTCGTCCGCGGGGCGACCGAGGCGATCAACCTCGTCGCGAACACCTGGGGACGGGTCCATCTGCGCCGGGGCGACGAGATCGTCATCTCGCACCTGGAGCACCACGCCAACATCGTGCCGTGGCAGATGCTGGCGGCGGAGACCGGCGCGGTCATCAAGGTCATCCCGGTCGACGACACCGGCGCGCTGCTCATGGGCGAGTACACCCGACTGCTGTCGGACCGGACCAAGCTGGTCTCGGTCACCCAGGTGTCCAACGCGCTCGGCACGATCACGCCGGCCCGGGAGATCGTCGAGCAGGGCCACCGGGCCGGCGCCCGCGTGCTCATCGACGGGGCCCAGTCGGTGCCGCACACGCGCGTCGACCTACAGGAGCTGGGCGCCGACTTCTTCGTCTTCTCCGGACACAAGATCTTCGGCCCGACCGGGATCGGCGCCCTCTACGGTCGCTCGGAGGTCCTGCGGGACATGCCGCCGTGGCAGGGCGGGGGCAACATGATCGCCGATGTGACCCTCGAGCGGTCGGTCTACCAGCCGCCACCGAGCCGGTTCGAGGCGGGCACGGGCAACATCGCCGACGCCGTCGGCCTCGGCACCGCTCTGGAGTATGTCGAGCGGATCGGCATCGACGCGATCGCGGCATACGAGCACGACCTGCTCGACTATGCGACGCCTCGGCTCGAGGACGTCCCTGGCCTGCACCTCGTGGGTACGGCGCCGGCAAAGGCGAGCGTCATGTCGTTCGTGCTGGACGGCTACGAACCGATCGAGGTCGGTCGCGCCCTCAACGAGCGGGGCATCGCCGTGCGGGCCGGCCACCACTGCGCCCAGCCGATCCTGCGGCGGCTCGGCTTGGAGGCCACGGTGCGACCGTCGATCGCCTTCTACAACACCTGCGCCGAGATCGACGTCCTCGTCGGCGAGCTGCACCGCCTGGCTGCTGACCGCGGCAACCGCTGACCTCGGTCGGCTGGCAGCCCGACCGCTCGGCCTGACCGGTCAGCCGGCGGGAAGGTGGTAGCCCAGGGAGAGGTCCAGGGTGGTCGACACAAACAGGTAGATCAGCCACACCCCGGTGACCACACGGAACAACCCCATGGCCTTCAGACCGGGGTTGACCGGTTCCCCGGCCGCGTTCACCCGGGAGCCGAGGCCCAGGGTGGCTGGGATCTTTGCGACGTAGACCCCGACCAGTCCGACGAACAACACGCCGACCGCCCAGATCCCGACCTTGAAGAAGACGAATGCGCCGAGCAGTCCGAGGAAGACGAACGGGACGGCCATGACCGCATCGGGCCGGGTGTCGTTTCCCTGATAGCGGTTCCACCCGATGACGAACCAGTGGATTCCGTATGCGGAGAAGGCGAGTGCCGCGGTGTAGAGAGCGGGTGCCTTGAAGGTGCCGAACCAGGCCAGACCGGCAAAGAGGTAGGCGCCGACGAAGAACTGGCAGAACCCGGACATCCAGATCGCCCACATCCCGGTGGACCGGTCGACCGAGGCGTCTCGATGCGGGAAGCCGAAGAGCTCTTCCACCCCCCAGATGAGGTATCCGGTTGCGAGCCCAAGGAATCCGAGGGCCACCGGCGCGAACGCCGAGGTTGCGAAGGTCACGTCGGTCACGGTGCCACTTCCTCAATCTTCACTGACGCCGAGCCTCCACGCGAGGGCGGGAAGGCCCGGTGGTCATCGTTGACGAGCGGTGACCATACAAGGCGGACCTTGAAGAACACCCGGAGTGACGCTGCCAAGACCCCGATGGTGAACGTGCGGGGTCGCGGGCCTTTCTGCGGGCGACTGCTGGGTTCGCCGCAAGAATCGACCGGCTCAGAACCGGGTTCGCGCAAGGACGTCGAGGTGGGTGGTCACATCTCCCCGACCCTCCACAGGGGTGGTTCTTGGGGTGATCTCCACCGCGCCCCTCAAACTGCTCGGCGGTCAGTCTGGGATCCGAGACGAGATCGGCCACCGGCGGGTGACGTCACAGGCACGGGACGCGGTCCAATGGGAGACGAGACAGCACGGCATACGACCTCGACACCCAGGAGAGAAACCATGGAAGGCGCCCGCCCCGTCCGCGCAGCCCGCGGCACCACCCTCACCGCCCGCTCGTGGGCGACGGAGGCACCGCTGCGGATGCTCCAGAACAACCTCGACCCCGAGGTGGCCGAGCGGCCCGACGACCTCGTCGTCTACGGCGGCACCGGGCGCGCGGCGCGCGACTGGCGCAGCTTCGACGCGATGGTCCGCACCCTCACCACCCTGCGCCCGGACGAGACGATGCTCGTCCAGAGCGGCCGGCCGGTAGGCGTCTTCCAGACCCACGAGTGGGCTCCCCGCGTCCTCATCGCGAACTCCAATCTCGTTCCGGACTGGGCGAACTGGCCCGAGTTCCGCCGGCTGGAGCACCTCGGGCTGACGATGTACGGGCAGATGACGGCCGGGTCGTGGATCTACATCGGCACCCAGGGCATCGTCCAGGGCACCTACGAGACGTTCGCCGCCGTCGCCGAGAAGCGGTTCAACGGAACCCTCGCCGGGACGCTCACCCTCACCGGCGGCTGCGGCGGCATGGGTGGCGCGCAGCCGCTGGCCGTCACCCTCAACGACGGCGCCTGCCTCATCGTGGACGTCGACCGCGCCCGGCTGGACCGGCGGGTCGAGCACCGCTACCTCGACGAGGTCGCCGACAGCCTCGACGGGGCCGTCGAGAAGGCCGTCAAGGCCAAGAACGAGCGCCGCGGCTGGTCCGTCGGTGTCGTCGGCAACGCCGCCGAGATCTTCCCCGAGCTGCTCCGCCGCGGGGTCCCGATCGACATCGTCACCGACCAGACGAGCGCCCACGACCCGTTGTCCTACCTGCCGATCGGCATCTCGGTCGAGGAGTGGGCCGACTACGCCGAGAAGAAGCCCGAGGAGTTCACCGACCGGGCACGCGAGTCGATGGCGCGGCACGTGGAGGCGATGGTCGAGTTCCAGGACGGCGGCGCCGAGGTCTTCGACTACGGCAACTCGATCCGCGACGAGGCCCGGCTCGGCGGCTATGACCGGGCGTTCGCGTTCCCCGGCTTCGTCCCGGCATACATCCGGCCGCTCTTCTGCGAGGGCAAGGGCCCGTTCCGCTGGGTGGCGCTCTCCGGCGACCCGAAGGACATCTACGAGACCGACAAGGCCGTGATGGACCTCTTCCCCGACAACGACCGCCTTCAGAAGTGGATGCGTGGCGCCAAGGAGAAGATCGCCTTCCAGGGCCTGCCGGCCCGGATCTGCTGGCTCGGCTACGGCGAGCGCGACCGTGCGGGCCTGGCCTTCAACGACCTCGTCGCGTCCGGCAAGGTGTCGGCGCCGATCGTCATCGGCCGCGACCACCTGGACAGCGGCTCGGTCGCCTCCCCGTACCGCGAGACCGAGGCGATGCTGGACGGCTCCGACGCGATCGCCGACTGGCCGCTGCTCAACGCCATGGTCAACACCGCGTCCGGAGCGTCGTGGGTCTCGCTGCACCACGGCGGCGGCGTCGGCATCGGCCGCTCGATCCACGCCGGCCAGGTGTCTCTCGCCGACGGCACCGCGCTGGCAGCCGAGAAGCTCGCGCGGGTGCTGACCAACGACCCCGGCATGGGCGTCATCCGGCACGTCGACGCGGGCTACGAGCTGGCCGAGGAAGCTGCCGACGAGCGCGGCGTGCGTGTGCCGATGCGCGAGAGCTGAGCCTCAGTCGTGTTGTCCCGCAACGGGTTCGGTGACGTCCTCGACCTCGGCTCCGAGGGCGCGGACCACGTCGTCCCCGTATGCCGTGGCCGCGACTCCGTGGGCACCGGCACCGATCGAGATGGTGCGTCCCACGACGGTCGCGTCGGCAACCACCGGCCACGCGGTCGTCGACCCGAAGGGCGTGATCGTCCCGCGCTCGTAGCCGGTGACGTCGCGGGCGGTGTCCTTGTCCGGCATCGACAGGCGGTTGACGCCGAGGTGGGCCCGCAGCTTGGGCCAGGAGATCTCCCGGTCGCCGGGCACGAGCACGAAGAGGTAGTCGTCGTCGGCTCTGCGGACGACGAGCGTCTTGATGATGTCGCGCGGCTCGACGCCACGGGCGGCAGCCGCCTCCTCGAGGGACCGCACCGGGCCGTGGGTCGTCAGGGTGTGCCGTATGCCGCTCGCGGCCAGCGCCTCAGCGGCCCGCGACGCCCCGTCGGACCCGACCGACCCGACCGACCCGTCCGGAAGCTCACTCATGCCGACAGCCTAGGTTGGCCGTCGTGACGTTCTCCTCGATGTGGTCCGATCTGGCCCCGGTCGGCCGGTCGGCGGACACCGGCGGCTACCGGCGCTATGCGTGGACCCGGGAGGACCATGACCTGCGCGAGTGGTTCGCCGCCGAGTGCGGCCGTCGCGGGCTCGACCTCGCCACGGACCGGATGGGCAACCAGTGGGCCTGGTGGGGAGACCCGGACGCGGCCGTCGCGGCAGGAGAGCTGCCGGTGGTCACCGGCAGCCACCTCGACTCGGTCCCCGACGGCGGCGCCTTCGACGGGCCGCTCGGGGTGGTCAGTGCACTGGCGGCGCTCGATGCTTTGCGTGACAAGGGGTTTCGGCCCGCGCGGCCGCTCGGCGTCGTCAACTTCGTCGACGAGGAGGGGGCCCGCTTCGGCGTCGCCTGCGCCGGGTCCCGTGTCATCACCGGCGCCATGTCCGCCGACCGCGCCCGGTCGCTCACCGACGCCGAGGGCACCACGATGGCCGATGCCTGGCGGGCGGCGGGACGCGACCCCGACACCATGGGCGAGGACCCCGAGACGCTCGCCCGGATCGGGACCTTCGTCGAGCTGCACGTGGAGCAGGGCCGGCTCCTCGCCGACCTCGACGACGACACTCCGGTCGCGGTGGGCTCGGACATCTGGCCGCACGGCCGGTGGCGGATCGACACCCCCGGCGAGGCCAACCACGCCGGCACGACCCGGCTGCCGGACCGCCGTGACGCGATGCTCGGCCACGCCGCGACCGTCATCGCCGCGCGGCGCGCCGCCCAGCAGCACGGCTGCGTGGCCACCATCGGCAAGGTGCGGGTCACCCCGGGCGGCGTCAACGCGATCCCGAGCGAGGTCACCGGCTGGCTCGACGCCCGCGGGGCCGACGCCGAGGCCGTCCGCCGGGTCGTCGCCGAGGTGAGCGAGGTGGCCGCCGAGTTCGACGCGGTCGTCACCGAGGAGTCCTGGACGCCGACGACCGCCTTCGACCCCGGACTGGCGCGTCGGATCGCGACCCGGCTCGGCGGCATACCGGTCATCGGCACCGGCGCCGGTCACGACGCCGGCATCCTCGCCAACCACGGCGTCCGGACAGCCATGCTGTTCGTCCGCAACCCCACCGGCGTCTCGCACTCGCCGGCGGAGTGGGCTGAAGCTGACGACTGCCACGCCGGCGTCGCCGCGCTGGCGACGGTTCTCGAGGACCTCGCCGGACCCTCAGCCGGCTGACCCCGAGGACCGGTCGGCCATGCCCATCCGGGCCAGGGTGACGCCTTCGACGAGCTGGACCAGTAGGTAGAGAGCGACCGATACGAGGGTCACGACCGCGACCGACGCCCAGAGCGCGGTGAACTGGGCCTGCGGGATCATCTGGTTGATCTCACCGCCTATCCCGTCGCCGGTGGACAGCCACTCGGCGAGCAACGCCCCCGTGATCGCTCCCGGGACCGAGATCCGGACTGCGGCGAACAGCGACGGCAGCGACCCGGGGAAGGCCACCTTGCGGATGGCGGCCCAGGTCCCGCCACCGCTCACGGTCACCACGTCGAGCATCGCGGGCGAGGCGTTCTGCAGGCCGAACGCGATGGTGACGAGGGCGGGGAAGAGCACGACGATCCCGCCGATCACGGCGACCGACCAGACACTGCCGAGCCCGAAGACCAGGATGATCAGCGGCGTCATGGCGATGAGCGGTACCGACCGCAGAAGCAGAGCGAAGGGCATCATCGCGTGCTCGACCGCCCGCGACAGGCGGAACAGCACGGCGCCGGCCGTCGCGGCGAGCAGCCCGGCGACGAACCCGATGAGCGCGTGGCCGAGGGTCGTCCAGAGCAGCGACAGCAGGGCCGAGCGGTTGTCGGAGGCGTCGTCGACCTGGAACAGGTAGGCCCACACCTTGGCCGGAGTCTTGGCGACGTAGGGCGAGACGCCCGCGTACTTGGCGGCGTAGATCCACGCGGCCAGGATGATGCACACGGTGACGACGGCCGTGACCACGGTGCGGCCGAGCGCGCGCAGGACCGCCATCGTCGTCTCGGCCCGGACCTGCCGTCGCCGCAGTGCGACGTCGGCCGTGGTCACGAGGCCCTCCGGCTGCCGGCCGCCCAGGGGGCGACCAGCCGCGCGACGACACCCAGCACGGCATACCCGATGACGGCGACGACCGCGCAGACGATGAACAGGGCCCACACCTGGGGGGACTTCAGCTGCACCTGGGCGGCCACGAGCGAGGGCCCGATGCCGACCTCGATCTTGCCGAAGTACTCCCCGAGGATGGCACCGAGGAAGGCGGCGGGGACGGCGATCTGCAGGGCGTTGAGGATGCCGGGCAGCGCGGCGACCAGGCGCACCTTCACCAGCTGGGTCAGCCGCGAACCGCCATAGACCGCAACGAGATCCAGCGCTGACCGGTCGGCGGCCTTGAGGCCGAGGATGGTCCCCACGACCGTCGTGAAGACCACCGACAGCGCGGCGAGGAACACTGCCGTCGGCGAGCTCTGCCCCGCCGTGTCCGCGCCCCCGAAGATGATGATGGCCAGCGAGCCGACCGCCACGACGGGCACGCAGTAGGTCACGACCGCGACCTGCATGAGCACCGGCTCGAGGCGGGGGACGACGAGCACCAGTGCCGACAACAGCAGGGCCAGCCCGTTGCCCCAGAGGTAGCCGGTGCCAGCCTCCTTGAGGGTCACCCAGAGGTTGGTCCAGTAGAAGTGCGCGCCCGCGTCGGCGGCGGCACGCACGACGGCGGCGGGCGTCGGGACCGGCGTGTACGTGCCGGTGGTCGGAGAGAACACGGTCACGGCAAGCAGCCACCAGAGGATGACCACGCCGACGACACCCAGCACCCCGAGGGCCGGCGCGGGCAGGCGGCGCAGGGCGCGCGGCATACGGGTCAGTCCTCCGTCGCTGCGCCACCGGCACCGAAGAGCAGCTCGGAGGCATGGTCGACGTAGGCGTGGAACTCGGGGGTCCGCTGCATCTCCGGGGTCCGCGGACGGGGCAGGGCGACGTCGATGACCTCCTTGATGCGCCCCGGCCGAGGGCTCATCACCGCGACCTGGTCGGAGAGGAAGATCGCCTCGGTGATGCCGTGCGTGACGAGCAGGGTCGTGGCCGGCTTCTCGGTCCAGATCCGCAGCAGCTCCAGGTTGAGCCGCTGCCGGGTCATGTCGTCCAGGGCGCCGAACGGCTCGTCGAGGAGCAGCACCGACGGCTTGAGGACGAGCGCTCGGGCGATCGAGACCCGTTGGCGCATACCGCCGCTCAGCTGCGCAGGCTTGGCCTTCTCGAAGCCGCGCAGACCCACGAGGTCGATCAGCTCCTCGACGTATGCCGTGTCGGCCGGGATGCGAGCGACCTCGAAGGGCAGCCGGATGTTTGCGGCGACGCTGCGCCAGGGCAGGAGGGCGTGGTCCTGGAAGGCGATGCCGAGCTCGTGGTGCCGGCGCAGCTCGTGCGGGGTCTGGCCGTCGACGAGTGCGGTGCCCGAGGTCGGGGTCTCCAGGCCGGCGAGGATGCGCAGGATCGTCGACTTGCCGCAGCCGGAGGGCCCGAGCAGGGCCAGGAAGCTGCCGCGGTCGGTCCGCAGGCTCGTGTCGTCGAGTGCGACGACGGACGAGCGGCCGAGCGAGAAGGTCTTGCTGAGCCCGGAGACGTTGACGCCGGTGCCGAGGGAGGCTCCCTCGGCACCGACGTCGACGGCGGTGTGCGTCATGGTGCGAGCGTGCCTCAGCCGCCGTAGCTCTTCAGGCCCGGGTTGGCCTTGTAGACGTCGTCGAGCAGCGACATGTCGAACAGCTTGTCGGCTGTGACCGTGATGCCCGCGCCGGCCAGCGACTTGATGGTCTCGGCCTGGAGCGCACTGCTGATGGTGAACAGGCCGTTGGTCTTGGTCTCGTCGGAGACGACGAGGTCGGTGACCTGCTTCTTGTTGCCGGCCAGGGAGTTCGCCGGGTTGAGCTTGAGGTCCTTGCCGTAGGTCTTCACCGCGAGGTCGGTGCCTGCGGCCGGGTCCTTGATGTTGTCCGTCCAGCCCTTGATCTCGGCCGTGAGGAAGGCCTCCAGCATGGCCCGCTTGGACTTGATCGTGTCCTCGGTGGTCGTGACCGTCTCGGCGACGAAGGGCAGCCCGTTGTCGGCGAAGGGCAGGTTGGTGACCTTGTGGCCCTGGGAGGCGACGGTGATCGCCTCGTTGGTGAGGTAGGCGACGAAGCCGTCGACCTGGCCGTTGACGAGGACCGACGGGTCGTACTGCACCGGGACGATCGTCACCTGCTTGTCGGTGAGGCCGTTGGCCGCGAGCAACGCCTTGAACAGGGCTGTGTTGGAGTCCTGGACACCGATCTTCTTGCCGACCATGTCCTTGGGGGTGGCGATGTTGCCCTTGTCCGTGAGCGACAGGATGGTGAACGGGTTCTTCTGGTAGGTCGCCCCGATGACCTTCAGCGGCGCGTCCTCCTTGCCGACGACCGAGCCGATGGAGACGGCGTCTGACAGGGCGATGTCGGTCTTGCCGGAGAGCAGCTCGGCGGCACCGGTCGAGGGACCGGGGGTGAGGGTCACGCCGCTGAAGCCGGCAGTCTTGAAGTAGCCCTTGGAGTCGGCGAAGAACTCGCCGGCGAACTCCTCGTTCTTGATCCACGAGAGCTGGACCTTGACGGTGCCGTAGTCGGCTGGGCCTGCGCTCGTCGTGCCGCCGGTGCTCGTGCTGGACGTGCCGCTCCCGCTGTCGCTGCCACAGGCCGCGAGGCTGAGCGCGGCCAGCGCTGCCGTCGCGGCGACGACGCCGGCCCGTGCCCCGGCCGACGCGCGACCCGCGCGGCGCCCGGTCCGGTGATCACCAGTTGTCATGTCGTGCCCTCCGATGGGTGAAGAAGATGGCGCCGTTGGGGGCGGCGCCGCGCCGTCAACCTAGGATCCGGTTGTTGTCGCCGCGTATGCGGCGTGTTTCCGGTCGGTAACGTCTCCGGTCTGACCAGGTGTCCGGCCAGACGTCCGGCCAGACGTCCGGCCTGGTGTCTGGCTCGGTGTCTGGCCCACGGGACACTCCTGCCACCAGTCGGAGACTCCTGGGCCACGTCGCGCGGCAGAATGGCGTGGGTCACCATGTCTGGGGCCGACGGGGGCCGTGGCGCCCGTCCGAGCCATCCCCCATCCGTCGGCGAGGAGTGCGCGAGATGACCACCTACTGGGCGCCGCACGCCTACCTCCCCAGCGGTCCTGCCGCCGGTGTCCGGCTCGCCGTCGAGGACGGCCGGTTCGTCCGGGTCACCCCCAGGCAGCGGGCCCACGACGACGACATCCGGCTGGACGGGATCGTCCTGCCCGGCCTGGCCAACGGTCACAGTCACGCCTTCCACCGGGCCCTGCGCGGGCGGACCCATGCCGACGGCGGCAACTTCTGGACCTGGCGAGAGGTCATGTATGCCGTGGCGCGCCGGCTCAACCCCGACACCTACCTCGCACTCGCCCGGGCGGTGTTCGCCGAGATGCTGCTCGCCGGCTACACCGTGGTCGGTGAGTTCCACTACCTCCACCACGCCCCGGGCGGCGTCCCCTACGACGACCCGAACGCGATGGGCGAGGCGCTCATCCAGGCTGCCCATGACATCGGGATCCGGCTCACGCTGCTGGACACCTGCTACCTCGCCGGCGGGCTGACCGGTCACGGTCACAGCGACCTGGACGAGGTGCAGGTCCGCTTCAGCGACGGCGACGTCGAGTCCTGGCAGTCCCGCGTGGACCTGCTCCACGACACCGACACGGTCCGCATCGGCGCCGCCGCCCACTCGGTTCGGGCCCTGCCCCAGGCGGCCCTCAAGGAGTTCGGAGAGGCTGTCGGCCAGCGGGTGGTCCATGCCCACGTCAGCGAACAGATGGCCGAAGACGTTGCGGCACAGGCGTTCTACGGACTGACACCGACTGGGCTGCTCAGCGAGACGGGGCTCGTCACGGACCGCTTCACCGCCGTTCACGGCACCAACGTCGGCGACGCCGACATCGGGATCCTCGCGCGTGCCGGCTCCACGGTCTGCTTCTGCCCCACCACCGAACGCGACCTGGCCGACGGGATCGGCCCGGCCCGGCAACTGCACGACGCCCGGGTGCACCTCTCGCTCGGCTCGGACCAGAACGCCGTCATCGACCCGTTCGAGGAGATCCGCGGGCTGGAGATGCACGAGCGGCTCACGACTAACGAGCGGGTCCGGTTCACGACGGGCGAGCTCGTGACCGCGGCCAGCGCCGCGGGCTACGCCTCGCTCGGCTGGTACGACGGCGGCGCCCTCGCCCCCGGCGCCCTCGCCGACTTCGTCACCGTCCGGCTGGACAGCCTGCGGACCGCCGGCAGCCGCCCGGGTCAGGTCCTGTATGCCGCGGGCGCACCGGACGTGACCGACGTCGTCATCGGCGGCCGGCGAGTGCTGACCGACCGGCAGCACCGCTTCGACCCGATCGAGCCGCTGCTCGTCGAGGCCCTCGACCTGCTCCGAGGAGCGTGACCACGTTGTCGACCACCCTCTTCACCGGGATCTCCGAGCTCGTCACGAGTGACGGCGATCCCTCCGGCGGTGACGTCGAGCGCCTCGGCATCCTCACCGACGCGGCCGTCGTCGTCGACGACGGCCGGGTCGCCTGGCTCGGGCCGGCCGCCCAGGCGCCGGCCGCCGACGTCCGCCGCGACCTCGGAGGGCGCAGCGTGATCCCCGGCTTCGTCGACAGCCACTCCCACCTCGTCTTCGCCGGCGACCGGGCGGCCGAGTTCGTCGCCCGGATGACCGGCGCGGCATACGACGGGGGTGGCATCAAGAACACCGTCGACGCGACGCGCGCCGCTACCGACGACGCGCTGCGGGCCCTCGTCCGGCACCGGGTCGAGGAGATGCGGGCCCAGGGCACGACGACGGTCGAGATCAAGAGCGGCTACGGCCTCACCGTCGAGGACGAGGCGCGGATCCTGCGGATCGCCGCCGAGGTCACCCCGGAGGTCACCTTCCTCGGGGCCCACGTCGTGCCGCCGGCGTATGCCGGGGATCGCGCGGCATACGTCGACCTCGTGACCGGACCGATGCTGCAGGCCTGCGCGCCGCACGCGCGATGGGTCGACGTCTTCTGCGAGCCCAACTCGGCCCACGCCTTCGACGGCGAGGAGTCGCGGGTCGTGCTCGAGGCCGGCCGCGCCGCCGGGCTCGACCTGAGGGTGCACGGCAACCAGCTCGGCCCCGGCCCCGGCGTGCAGCTGGCCGTCGAGCTCGGCGCCGCGAGCGTCGACCACTGCACGTTCCTGTCCGACGACGACGTCGCGGCGCTCGCCGGGAGCGACACGGTCGCGGGGCTGCTGCCGGGCGTGGAGTACTCCACCCGGATGCCCTATGTCGACGCCCGCCGGCTGCTCGCCGCGGGTGTCCAGGTCGCTCTCGCCACCGACTGCAACCCCGGGACGTGCAACACGTCGTCCATGCCGTTCGTCATCGCGCTCGCCGTGCGGGAGATGGGGATGACCCCGGCCGAGGCGCTGTATGCCGCGACCGTCATGTCGGCGAAGTCGTTGCGCCGGGCCGACATCGGCCGGGTCCGGGTCGGCGGGCCGGCCGACCTCGCGGTCCTCGACGCGCCGTCCTACTTGCACCTGGCCTACCGCCCGGGCGTCCCGATCGCCAGCGTCCTGCCTACGCACTGATACGACGTTTGGGGCCCTGATTTCAGTCGCGTCATCTACGAAGTCCTTCGAGCAAAGGTCTTGACGAGGTGTGTCTGTCGGCACCAACATGACCGCTTGACGGCATCGACGCCGCGACGGTTCACCAGGCAGGAGCGAACATGACAACCAGGCCCTCGGGAAAGAGTCGACTAGGGCATCGGGTCGGACGCCAGTGGAGACGGCGAATGCTGCTCCCCGCCCTCGCTGCAGTACTCGGGGTGGGCCTGCTGCCGCTGAGCGGCAGCGGGGCCGTCGCCAGCGCCCACACGGATCGACGGCCGCTTGCCACCGGCGAATTCGGCATCCTTCGCGGCGTCGCTCGTGAGGGTGTGGACAGCTTCCTCGGGATCCCGTATGCCGCGCCACCGGTCGGGAACCTCCGTTGGGCACCGCCGCAGTCGGTCAGCCGTTGGCGCGGAGTCCGTGCGGCCGACGCCTACGGCAACCGTTGCCCAGCAGCCGCAAGTTCCAACGGCCCCCGCTCGGAGACCGAGGACTGCCTCTTCGTAAATGTTCAACGGCCTTCGGGAACGCATCCGGGTGAGCGGCTCCCGGTGTATGTCTTCATTCACGGAGGCGGCCTCGTCAACGGGAGCTCCAACCAAGCCGACGGAGTCGCTCTCGTCCGGTCGTCCGGTGCCCTCGTGGTGACCCTGAACTACCGCCTTGGTGTATTCGGGTTCCTGGCGCACCCGGAGTTGACGAGCGAGCAGGGTGAGTCCGGCAACTACGGGCTGATGGACCAGCAGGCTGCCTTGCGATGGGTACAGCGCAACATCGGTCGATTCGGTGGAGACCCTCGTGAGGTCACGATCGGGGGCGAATCCGCGGGTGGCTGGTCGGTGTGCGCCCACCTGGTGGCTCCCGGCTCGCGCGGGCTGTTCTCCCGTGCCGTCATCGAGAGCGGCAGCTGCCCCAGCACGACCGAGGGCGCCGCCGAGACTGCGGGGATGGCTCTGGGAAGTGCCGTGAGCTGTCCTGGCAACGACTCTGCCGCCTTGGACTGCCTGCGCCGCACGTCGGTTGGCGCTCTGCTTGACGCACCTTCCAACGGATTCCCCGCGCCCGTCCGCGGAACGCGCTTCCTGCCCCAGGATCCGCGGGTAGCGGTCGCGAGCGGCCACTTCCAGCGAGTACCGATCCTGATCGGGGCCAACAGGGATGAGGGCAGGACGTTCAGCTCCGGAAACGTCGGGTGGACTGAGGGTCAGTACACCGCTTGGGTCCGTCGGACGTTCGCTGGCACCGCCGATGCCGTGCTTGCTCGCTACCCATGGCCCGCAGCGTCCGACGAGTTCACCGGTGCGTACCTGTCCGGAGCGATCCTCACCGACGCCGGACTCGTCGTCGGGATCGGAGGCTGCCCCAACCGCGAGCTGATCCATGACTTCGCTGCCCACACGAGGACGTTTGCCTTTGAGTTCGCCGCCCGTACGGGCCCCGGCCTGATGCCGACGCCTGTCGGCTACCAGTGGGGTGCCGGCCACGCAGCAGAGCTCGCCTACCTGTTCCCGAGCTTCGACAACGGCACCCCGATCGCGCCGACGTTCGACGCGGGCGAGCGACGGCTCGCTGCCGAGATGAAGCAGGCCTGGGGGAGCTTCGTTGAAGATGGCCGGCCGACCAGCAAGGGGCTGCCCGCGTGGCAGAGGTTCGATCGCACGGGCCAGGTGATGTACCTCAATGTCGGTGACACCAGCGAGGTGGTCACTGATCCGAAAGTCGCGGCCGAGCACCAGTGCGATTTCTGGGGGGCAAGCCACTGAGTCGGAGCGAGCGAGCCACCTCGATCCGGTACCTCCCCGGGTGACCCCGCCCAGGGATGTACCGGATCGGAGTCGACTGGTGTCAGACCGGCACACCTCGGCTCAGAACCTCGGCGGGTCCCGACGGCGGCAGCGGGCGGCGCGCGCCTAGGCCCCAGATAGGCTTGAAGCGCATCGTCTTCAACGTTGCGTACCTTTCCGAGGAAGCCAGTGAAGAGCCCGACGATCTATGACGTTGCCAACCGGGCGGGAGTGAGTATCTCGACGGTCTCGTTGGCTCTCAACCACCCTCAGCGGGTGAGTGCTGCTTCGCGACAGCGGGTGTTGGCGGCGGTCGACGCGCTGGGCTTCCAGCCAAAGAGTGAGTCGGTCAGTCGAGCCCGTCGTGGGGTGGGCAGGGTAGGGGTCATTGCCGCGTTCACGAACTACTCCTCCTTTCACGCGCGGCTCGACGGGATCCTGGAGGGAGCAGCCGAGCACCGATCGCCGGTCGAAGTGGTGTTGTTCGACCACCCGAAGTCCGCTGGCTCGGCTGATCCGTTGGTGGACACCGTTCCGGTGAAAGGTCAGGTTGACGGACTCATCGTGATGGGTGCGCCAGTCACCGAGTCTGCCGCGCAGCGGATCGGCGATCTACAGATGCCTTGTGTGCTCGTGGATTCAGGCACCCTCGACCCGCGTTTTCCCACGGTGGAGGTCGATGACTACCGCGGTGGAGTGCTGGCAGCGGAGCATCTGCTGACGCGGGGCATGGAGCGCTTCATCTTTCTGGGCGAGGCCCAAGGCTCGGAGCAGTATGTGTCGCAGTCACAGCTGCGGTTTCAGGGTTTCAGCCAGGAACTGGCTCGTTGTGGGTTTCCGATCCCTGATACGCAGGTCGCCCTCATCGCGCACACCGTCGACGAGGCCCGTCGCGCGGTCGAGGGGCTCTTGATGACTGTCGCCGTTCCCTTTGGGCTGTTTGCTCACAGTGACGTGCTGGCCGCAGGAGCCATTCGCGCAGTCGGGGATCGAGGGCTTCTGCCCGGACGCGATGTCGCCGTGGTCGGCTACGACGACAGCGAACTGGCGGAGGCACTCGACCTCACCTCCGTACGGCAGCCGCTGCGCGAGTCCGGCCGGGTGGCAGTCCGTCTCCTCCTGGACGAACTACAGCAGGAGGAGACGACCGCCGTCCGCAACGTGCAGCTCAAGGTGAGCCTGGTCCCGCGCGGGTCGACCGTTGGCACCGAAACGGCCTGAGCCCGCTCGTACGCGGCAACGGTGCTTGTGAGTCGCCCAGGGAGCCGACTCCTCACGCTCCGTTGAGCGGCATCTAACAGACAAGGCCCTCGTCGAAGGACGCAGCAGGGGGTCGGGGTCGGGGTTGCGGTCTGCGGATCGAAGTGCTTTACACGAAGGTCTTGACACGAAGACGCTGCGACTTCTACGCTGAGGTCGCTCGCTTCGGGCAGTGTCTTTCGATGTGGAGGGATATGGATGCCCGCTTTTGACTTGGCGCCGGCTCAGTTGCGTAGGTACCGCTCAGCGGTCGAGCAGCCCAGTGACTTCATCGCGTTCTGGGACAAGACCCTCAGCCAGTCACGGCGGGCGGGCTCAGCCCCACGGATCGCACCGGTTGACTCGCGATTGACACTCGTCGACACCTTCGATGTCACGTTCAGCGGCTTTGATGGCGAACCGGTCCGAGGCTGGCTCCATCGACCGGCCGGGTCGGCCGTGGCGCCCGTGGTCGTCCGCTACTTCGGATACAACTGCGGACGCGGCCTCTCCCATGTTGTGAGCCCCTTGGTGCTCGCCGGCTACGCGGTGCTGTCGATGGACAACCGTGGGCAGGGAGCCCTGGCGGCGTTTAGAGGCGACACCCCTGACTCGGGTGGGCTCTTCCGCGAGTTGGGCGGCCACGTCTCCCGTGGGATCTGGTCACCGACGTCCTACTACTACCGGCGCCTGTTCACCGATGCCGTGCTTGCAGTCGACGCGGTCCGCCAGCTCCCCGGCATCGACTCGGCGCGCATCGCCGTGCAGGGCGCCAGCCAAGGCGGTGGCATCGCTCTGGCGGTGACCGCCCTCGCCGAAGGGCTGAGCGGCGCGATGATCGATGTCCCTTTCCTCGCCGACCTTCCGCGGGCGCTCGACCTCGCTTCGGAGCCGCCCTACACCGAGACCGCCAGGCTTCTCGCCAGCTACCCGGACAAGGTCGCGGAAGCACTCCGCACTCTGGCCTATTTCGATGGCAGCGTGCTCGCGAAGCATGCTCGCGTCCCCGCACTGTTCTCCGTCGGGCTCATGGATCCGGTCTGCCCGCCTTCGACGGTCTACGCGGCATACAACGCCTACGCCGGGACGAAAGAGATGCGCGAGTACCCGTACAACGAGCATGAGGGCGGGTCCTTCAACCACGAAGCGGTGCAGCTCGAATGGCTCGCCACCGTCATGCCGGTCCACCGTCCACCAGGGTGACCGACTGCTGACCGGGACGCGAACCCGGCTCCTGACCTTCTACCTGGCCACCAAGACAGACCCCGAACCAAAGGAAAACCCATGCACCTCAAATCGACCAACGACATCGCAACTCGCGCTAGGCGCCTCGCAGCGATCGCTCTTGCCACAGCAACAGCCGGAATCATGGCGGCTTGCTCCGCGCCTGGATCGAGCGCGGTGCAGGTCGCTGCGTCACCGGTGTCCACGGACCTTGGCACGGCGCCCATCACTTTGAACCTCGTCTCCGACACGCCTGGCGTGGACGCGTTCAAGAAGATGGCCGATGGCTTCAAGAAGCTGCACCCGAACGTGACGATCAACGTGACGGGCCAGGACTTCAACACGCTGATCTCGAACGCCCCACGGATGCTCGCGAGCGGCAATGTTCCCGACCTGGTGAGGCTCGCCTCGTTCGGCAACCTCGTCAAGGACAAGCTGATCTCCCCGCTCGACGGCTACGCGAAGGCCTACGGATGGGACAAGTGGCCCCAGTCGCAGTTCGCCTCCCTGAGGTCGAACCAGGAAGGCACGGTCCGTGGCAAGGGCAGCCTCTACGGAGCGGGGCCCGGATACGGGCTCACAGGCGTCTACTACAACAAGACGATCCTGACCAAGCTGAGCGGCACTGTCCCGACCACCCTGGACGAGTTCGAGGCCCTGCTGAAGAAGGCTCACGGTGCGGGCTACACAGGACTTCTGACCAACGGCAAGGACGGCGGCCTCACCTATCCGCTGCAGAACCTGATCATGGACTACGGCGGTGCCGCTCCCGTCCAAGCGTGGAACTACAACCAGCCGGGAGCGAACATCAACACGCCGGCGACGGTCAAGGCGGCCACCACGCTGCAGTCCTGGTTCACCAACGGCTACATCAACGCGAACACCAACAGCGTCGACTTCACCAGCGCCCCGGCAGAGTGGCAGAAGGGGCAGTCGCTCTTCTGGACATCGGGCAACTGGAGCGCACCTGCTGCCGACAAGGCCCTTCCCGGCAAGGTGGGCTTCTTCCTCTTCCCGTCCATCAAGGACACCGACACCCGTTACGCGATGTCGGCATCCCTGCTTCTTGCCATCCCGTCGAAGTCCACCCACAAGGACGCCGCGGCGGCGTTCATCGACTATGTGCAGACGAACGCCGCGGCTCGCCAGATCACGTTCGACCAGCTTGGTCTGCTGCCTGCGGGGCCCGAGGGAGCCTCGGTCCCCACTGTCGCCCCGGGTGCCCAGGCTGACACCGAGACCCAGTTCGCCAAAGCCTCCGGCAGCGACGGCCTCGTGGAGTTCATGCCCAACGCGACTGCGTCGATGTCGGTGAGCACTCTGATCCCGCAGACGCAGCTCCTGGTGTCGGGAAAGGTCACACCGGCGGCGTTCGCGGCCAAGGTGCAGTCCGACTACACGTCGAGCCTGGGGAAGTGAGATGACGGCCGTAACCAGCCCCGAGACGTCCGAGGCGGGGGCGCCCGGCACGCGGCGTCCCCGGGCCCGCGGGCGGAATCGAGGTCTCAACTGGAATGCGCTCCTGTGGGTGCTGCCTGCGCTTGTCGCCTACGCGTTCTTCGACCTCTATCCGCTGACGCAGACCATCCGGTACTCGTTCTACAACTGGGACGGGATTGGGGCCGCGACCAGTGCCGGGTTCGGCAACTACGTCGCCGTGTTCACGAACCCCGAGCAGTTCGCGTCCATTCTCCATGCGTTCGTGCTCATCTTCTTCTTCACCGTGATACCCGTTGGTTTGGGGCTCGTCGTCGCAGCGATTATCCGAGACCAGAAGGCTGGACCGTTTGCTACGTTCACCAAAACGGTTCTCTTCCTTCCCCAGGTGCTCCCTCTCGCCGCGGCCGGGCTCATCTGGACGTGGATCTTTTCTCCGAATGGCATGCTGAACGGTTTTCTTCGTGCCGTTGGTCTGGGCTCCCTTGCCCAGGATTGGCTCGGCGGCTTCCACACGGCCTTGCCGGCTGTTGGAATCATCGGTTCCTGGGTCAGCCTCGGATTCTGCACCGTCCTGCTGCTCGCGGGGATCGGCAAGATCGACGGGTCGTTGTACGAAGCCGTTCGCTTGGACGGCGCCAATCGCATTCAGGAGTTCTTCGCGATCACTTTGCCGGGCCTGCGTAGCGAGATCATCGTGGCATCCACGGTCACCACGATCGCAGCCCTGTCAAGTTTCGACGTGATCTACATCTCGACCTCCGGGGGCCCCGGCTACGCGACCACGGTGCCGGGCCTGGAGATCTATCGCCTCACATTCGTCAGTCAGCAGGTCGGGTCCGCATCCGCGCTGGCGGTTGTGCTCAGCATTCTGATCCTTGCGATCGTCCTTCCGCTCCAACGCCTGGGAAAGCAGTCCTGAGATGCGTTCATCACTCAGCGCTCGAAGCACGAACGTAGCCTTGCTTCTCTCCCTGATCATTTTCACCCTTATCCCATTCTTTGGGATCGTCGCCACGGCCCTTCAGCCCCGGGGAAAGGCCCCGTCGGGGTTCTCGATCCCACTCCACCCCGCATTGGGCAACTTCGCCGAGGCCTGGAGCCAGGCAAGCATCCTGCCCCTGATCGGCTCAAGCACGCTCATTGTCCTAGGGGTGGTCCCAGTCGCTCTGCTCCTATCAGCTCTCGCGGGATTTGGCCTCGCACAGCCGGGCCTGCCCGGCGGTTCATTCCTTGGCCTCCTTTTTGTCGCAGGCCTGACGATTCCTGCCGAAGCGCTGATCTCACCGCTCTACTACCAAGTGCAGGCCATGGGCCTTCTCGATAGTCGCTGGGCCATAATCCTGCCGTTGATTGCCCTCTACATGCCGTTCGGGGTGTTCTGGATGCGGACACATTTCTTGAGCATCCCAGAGGAGCTCAGCGAAGCGGCTCGTGTCGATGGCGCATCCACATTCCGCACCTTCGTAAGCATTCAGCTCCCCCTGGCGCGCTCCGCGATATCTGCCCTCCTGATCCTGTTCTTCCTTTGGACCTGGAACCAGTTTCTCCTAGCCATCGTGTTGGTGAACGACCCCCTCAAACGAACAGTCGCCGGTGCCCTCGGGGCGTTTCAGGGCCAGTACGGGACCGACATCGTTCTCCTCTGCGCGGGAGCCCTACTGATCATCGCCCCGTCCCTGATCGTGTTCTTCATCTTCCAGCGCCAGTTCGTCGGGGCGCTCTTGCAAGGATCCAGCAAGTGAGCTCATGGCGGTTCTATGCAACATCGCCGAACCGATGGCCTACTTCTTGGCGGCCTTCTTGTCCACCTTCGGCAGCATCGCGGCGGGCAGGTGCCCGGCCGACTTCTGGTAGTAGCCAGCCGCCTTGCGGGTGGCCATGGTCCTGGCCGTGCCGGCCACGAGGCCGGTGAGCGCGGCATACGCGAAGGCCTGTCGGAACGGGACGTTCGGGTTGCGCGGGTCGACCCCACCACCCTGCCCGGACCGCTTCCAGATCTGGTCCACGATCTTGCTCGCGCCGATGCCCGCGACCAGTGCCGAGCCCGTGCCGAGGATGCGCCACACCATCGATCCCATGGGCCAACTGTGCCACAGCGAAGGGAGTAGGATGCCGTTGTCAACGACAGGGGAGCGCGCGAGCGCTGAGAGTGCGGGCAACCGCAGACCCTCGCACCTGATCCGGTTCGCACCGGCGTAGGGAGTCGGGATCTCAGGGTCCGTGGTCGGCATACGGATCTCGTATGCGGTGCGCGGCCCCTCCCCGAGGTTTCCATCGGAATCCACGGGAAAGAAGTGAACATGAGCACCAACACCAAGGCCCAGGCGAGCGTCCCGCTCGGCCGTGGGCGCAGCATCCTCGCGACCCGCCCGCTCATGGGCTGGCGGACCGTCGACCTGCTCACCGTCGCGTTCCTCGGGGTCGCGTTCGGCATCCTCTACTGGGCCTGGGCGCTTGCCTACCAGGCACCGTCCAACGGCCTGGCGGCGATCTTCCCGCCGCTCCAGGGCATCACCGGGGCGCCCTGGCTGATGGCCGGTGTCGTCGGCGGGCTCGTCGTGCGCCGCCCCGGCGCCGCCCTGTTCTGCGAGCTCATCGCGGCCGTCGTCGAGGCCATCCCGGGCTCCACCTGGGGCGCGGCGACGCTCGTCTCCGGCGCGTTGCAGGGGCTCGGGGCCGAGATCGGCTTCGCGGTTCTCGGGTACGCCGCGTTCGGTCTCGGCGCCGCCGTCCTCGCCGGCGCGTTGTCGGCGCCGCTCGAGGCGATCTACGAGTGGTCTGCGTACTGGACCGACTGGGGCATGGGCTACAAGGTCGCGTATGCCGTGATCCTCACCGCCGCAGGTGCCGTCATCGCCGGGGGTGTGGGGTGGCTGCTGACCCGTGCCCTGGCCGCCGGGGGCGCGCTCAACGCCTTCCCGCCGGGCCAAGAGGTGCGCGAGGCTCGCGCTGTCTGAGCCCCGCGTGCCCCCAGGTCCCACGCCCCCTGGCGCAGCCTCGGCTGCGGCGCCCCCCGGCGCAACCTCGGCTGCCGCGCCCCCCGACGCAACCTCGGCTACCCCACCCCCCGACGCAACCTCTGCTAGCAGAACCTACGTCACTCAGCAGAGGGTGCAACCTGTGCTGAGTGACGTAAGTTCTGCTAGCAGAGGTTGGGTCAGCGGGGCGGCAGTGACCGGCGAGCCGGCAGGGGGCCGCGCCGCGGAGGCGTGGGACGTCGGGGCGGCGGGGAGGGTGGTCGTCGAGGGGCTGCGCTGGCGGCCGTTCGGGCGGCGTGAACCGGTCCTCGACGGCCTCCACCTCACCATCCCGGCCGGCCAGCGCGTCCTGCTTGCCGGCCCCTCGGGATCGGGCAAGTCGACACTGCTGCGCGCCCTCGGCGGCCTGCTGGAGGTGGCCGACGCCGGTGAGCTCTCCGGGACGGTGACCATCGACGGCGTCGTCGCGGGTAGCCGACCCGGTGCGGTCGGCCTCGTCCTCCAGGAGCCGGGCGCGGGGATCGTGGCCGCCACCGTCGGTCGCGATGTCGCCTTCGGTCCCGAGAACGTCGGCCTCCCGCGCACGGAGATGCCGGCTCGGGTCGACGCGGCCCTGGCAGCGGTCCGGCTCGGCAAGCCGCTCGACACACCCACCGGCGCGCTGTCCGGCGGCCAGACCCAACGCCTCGCCATCGCCGGTGCGCTGGCTCTCGAGCCGTCCGTCCTGCTCCTCGACGAGCCGACGGCGATGCTCGACCCGGACAACGCGGCTGCGGTCCGGGCCACGGTCGAGGAGGTGGCCGACCGGCACCACCTGACGACAGTCGTGGTCGAGCACGTCCTCGGGCCCTGGGTCGACTTCGCCGACCGTCTCCTCGTACTGGACGCCGGCGGTCAGATCGTCGCCGACGGGCCTCCCCGCGACGTGCTGGCCGAGCACGGCGACTCGCTGGCCGCTCAGGGCATCTGGGTTCCCGGCGCCGCCGCACCGACCCCGGTTCCGTTGCCCCGCACCGCCTTCGGCTCTGACCTCACTATGGAGAAATCCGCGGGATCCAGAGATATTTCTCCGGATGTCCGGCATTTCTCCGTCACCGCCGACCCGGGCCAGGGCGCACCGGTCCTCGCGGCCGAACATGTTCGGGTCGAGCGCCGGGAGTCCCTCCTGGGCGGGGAGACCCGGGCCACGCTGGCGCTCGAGGACGCCACGGCATACGGACGATCCGGTGAGCTCACCGCCATCGTCGGCCCGAGCGGTTCGGGCAAGTCGACCCTTCTCCTCGCTCTCGCCGGCCTCATCCCGACCGTGGCGGGGCGCACCACCGACCGCGGACTCTCCAGTCCCGACCTGGCCCGCCTGCTCGCCTGGGTTCCGCAGTGGTCGTCCTCGACCATCGTGGCGCGGACCGTGTTGGACGAGGCCCTTGTCACCTCGCGGGCGCTCGGCCTCGACGAGGCCGTATGCCGGGCGCGCGCCGAGACGCTGCTCCGCGCGGTCGGCCTGTGGGACCTGCGGAACGCCGACCCGCGCCATCTGTCCGGAGGTGAACAGCGGCGGCTGGCCGTGGTCGGCGCCCTCGTCCACCAGCCGCGGGCACTGCTCGCCGACGAGCCGACGGTCGGTCAGGACCGGCTCACCTGGGCGTCGGTCATGGGCGTCGTCGAGGCCTACCGCGAGACGGGCGGCGCGGTCGTCGTCTCGACCCACGACCAGGCCGTCGTCGACCGTGCCCACGCGGTCGTGCGCCTCGCGACGCCGGACTCCCCACCGCCAGAACCGATCTCCCGTCGACCTCTCGTCTCGCGGGCCGGCCCGCTGTCCCTGCTCGCCGGGGCCTTGCTCTCGATCCCGGCCGGCATCGCATCGCCTGGATGGCGCTGGTCGCTCGTCGTGCTCGCGGTCCAGGCCGTCCTCGCCGTCGTCGGACTCAGCACCGTCGGTGGCGAGGGAGGGCGACCCGCGGGCCGGATCAAGCGCGTTGCCCTCCGGATGGTCCCCGGCCTCATCGGGTCCCTGTCCGTCGGCTGGTCCACGTGGCTGCTCGGCGGCCACGACCTCGGGCTCGCAGCGACCGGTGTCCTGCGCGTGCTCGTCATCGTCTTCCCGTCGGCGGTGCTCGTCCCGTACGTCGACCCGGACGCCCTCGGTGACCAGCTGGCGCAACGGCTCCACCTTCCGGCGCGCCCGGTCGTCGCGATGTCGGCCGCGCTGCAGCGGCTGCACACCTTCGGCGCCATCCGGGCCGAGATCACCGGCTCGCGTCGGGTGCGTGGCCTGGGAGGCCGTCGCGGGCCCGGCGCGATCGCCGCGGCGCTCTCCGCACTCACCATCGGGCTGCTCGTCCGGTCACTCGGCGCCGCGGCCGAGCTCGCCGTCGCCATGGACGCCCGTGGCTTCGCAACTGCGACCCGACGGACCTGGTGGGCGTCGGCCCCCTGGCGCACGGCCGACACCGTTGTCGTCATCAGCGCGGCCGTGCCCGCCCTGGTCGCCGTCCTCGCGGCGGCCGGCGTGCTCTGATGTGACCATGCCGCGCCGGTCGCCCACCCCGCTGGCGCTCGCCGCTGTCACCGCGGTCGTCTCGACAGGGCTGCTCTGGGCGGCGATCGTGCACGGCTGGCTCGGCCCGGATGTCGGTCGTGGTGACGGCTTCTGCGAGGCGGCCCGCGACGCCTTGGTCGAGCAGCCGGCCAACACCTTCAGCAACCTCGGGTTCGTCGTCGCTGGTCTCGTCATCGCGTGGCAGGCCGGGGACCCGAGGCGGACGTTGGCCGAAAACCCACGTCTGGCAACGGCATACGCGACGATCGTCGTACTCCTCGGGCCGGCGAGCGCCGCCATGCACGCCACCCAGTCCGCGGCCGGCGGACACCTCGACCTGCTGAGCATGTACCTCGTCGCCGCGTTCGCCGTCGCGTATGCCGCGACCCGGCTGCTCCGGGGCGGCACCACGACCTTCGCGTTGCTGTGGGCTACCGCCATCGTCGGGTGCGAGGTGGTGGAGCGCATCCCGGGCGAGGTCCCCGTTGTCATGGTGTGGGCCAACCTGGCGTTCGGTCTGCTGCTCGTCACCGCGCTCGTCGGGGAGGCGCTGCTCTGGCGTCGCGGCGAGTCGAGCCGCGACCCCCGCTGGGGGCTGGCCGCGGTCGGGGCACTCGGTCTGGCCTTCGCGATCTGGACGCAGGCCAAGACCGGCGGCGCCTGGTGTCGTCCCTACTCGCTCCTGCAGGGGCACGCGATCTGGCACCTGCTCGACGCGGTCGCCGCCTACGCGCTCTATCGCCTCTATGCGAGCGAGCACCCGCGGGCCGCCCCCCGGGGCTAGGTTGGCGCCCATGGCCGTCGTCGACATCCGGCAGAAGCTGTCCCTCTTCTCCGACCACTGGGCGCCGCGCGTCGTGGCCCGGGTCAACGACTACGAGATCAAGCTGGCGAAGCTCAAGGGGGAGTTCGTCTGGCACACCCACGACGAGACCGACGAGCTCTTCCTCGTCATCGACGGCACCCTCACCATCCAGCTCCGCGACGGTGACGTCACGCTCGGCCCGGGCCAGCTCTATGTCGTCCCTCGGGGCGTCGAACACTGCCCGATCACCGACGGCGACGTCAGCGTCATGCTCATCGAGCCGGCCGGGGTGGTCAACACCGGCGACGCCGGTGGCGAGCTGACCGCGGCATACGACACCTCCCTGCTCGACGAGAGCTGATCCCGTATGCCGCGCACCTGGCTCCTCCTGGACGCGTCGGGAAAGCCATACGCGTCAACGGTTCCCGGCACGCTCGGCGGACATCGGCGGTCCAGGATCTACGGTCGGCTCGACTGTCCAGGAGCCCTGCGCTGGCTGGCGCGCGGGCACTACGTGGAGCACCGGGTGTTCTTCCTCGACGAGGCGACCGCAGTGGCGGCCGGCTACCGGCCGTGCGCGCGGTGTCTGCCCGCGGCATACGCCGTCTGGAGTGCGGCACAGGTCAGCTGAGGATGTCCTTGCGGCCGAACCGGCGGAAGCCGAGCGCGAGGAAGATGATGGCGTAGAGGACCGCCCAGAGGGCGCCGTGACGCATGTCGGACCAGTCGACCTCGGAGCCGCTGAGCAGGTCGAGCCAGGCACGGGCGTAGTGGCCCGGCAGGGCGTTGCGCCACCTCCCGAGCGCCTTGATGGTGTCCAGGATCCCGGACACGATGAAGACGATGAGCGCGCCGCCCACTGCGGCCAGCGGCGTGTCCGTCCCCACGCCGACCCAGAACGAGATCGCCCCGATCGGCAGGACCGAGACGAAGAGGTAGGCGACGGCGACGGCGAGCCGCCAGAGCAGGGTGCTCCACGGGATCGATCCGCCGCCGGGGATTGTGAAGGCGTCGGTGCCGTAGAACAGTGACCCGACGAGGAACGCCCAGACGGGCAGGACGACCAGCGCGACCGCCACCGAGGTGTAGCCGACGACGAGCTTGCTCGCGAGCAGCCGGGTCCGGGTGACCGGTGCGGTGAGCAGGTAGCGCAGCGACGACCAGGACGCCTCGGCCGGGACCGGGTCGCCGGCGAAGAGGGCGGCAAGGACGTAGAGGAGCAGCTCGCCGGAGACGAGGAGCGCGAAGACGGTGAAGTTGGCGCTCCCGCTCGTCGCGACGTCGACCATCCGACTGCCTGCGACCGGCCCGCCGTCAGCCGGCCCGCCTCCACCAGCGCCGGACGAGGATCCGGAGTCCAGGGCGAACGCCCCCACGAAGATCAGGGGTAGCGCAAGGAGGATCCCGAACACCCACTTGGTGCGGCGGCGTCCAAGCTGTCGCGCAGCCTCGGTGCGCCAGGACAGGGGTGTACTCATCGCGCTCTCACCTGCCGCAGCCTCTCGATCAGGGAGCTGCTCGTCGTCGGTCCGTCACCGTTCTGGGCCGAGGCGATGACGCCGAGGAAGACCTCCTCGAGGTGCCGTTTGGAGCCGACTCCGACGACGTCCAGGCCTGCGTCGACGGCCGCTCGGACGACCTCGGCCCGGGGCAGGTCGGCGATGACAGTGGACCGACGGCCGCTGTCCTCCTCGACCAGGTCGACCGACCGTATGCCGGTCGCTCGCCTCAGCCGGTCGGCAGCGGCCTCGTGACCGGGGGCACTGCCGAGCTCGAAGACGGTCGTGTCGGTCGAGTCGACGAGGTCGGCGACGGTGCCGCTCGTCACGACCTTGCCGGCGTGCATGACGACGACGTGGCTGCAGGTCTGCTCGACCTCGGCGAGCAGGTGGCTGGAGACGACGACGGTCCGGCCGCTCGCGGCATACGACTGGAGGATCGGACGCATCGCCGCGATCTGGGGTGGGTCGAGTCCGTTGGTGGGCTCGTCGAGGAAGAGCAGCTCGGGGCACCCGAGCATGGCCTGGGCGATCCCGAGGCGCTGCTTCATGCCGTGGCTGTAGGTGCGGACCGGCCGGTCGAGAGCGCCGCCGAGAGCAGCCACAGCCAGAGCGTCCTCGAAGCCGGCCTCCTCCTCCGGGCGGCCGGTGGCCTGCCAGTACGCGTGCAGGTTGTCCCGGCCGGACAGGTGCGGCAGGAAGCCGGGTCCCTCGACGAGCGCGCCGACGTGGCCGAGGACCGCCGCCCCCGAGGTCACCGGCTGGCCGAGGACGTGCACCGTGCCGCTGTCCGGGCGGATCAGGCCGAGGAGCATCCGCATCGTCGTGGTCTTGCCGGCACCGTTGGGGCCGAGCAGCCCGACGACCTGGCCGCGCTCGGCGCGCCACGATACGTCGCCCACGGCGCGGTGGCCGTCCTTGAACGTCTTGACGAGGTGGTCGACGACGAGCGGCACGTCGGTGAGGTCCTCGCGGACGGGGACGTGGGCGCGCCGGTTCCGTCGCCACAGGGCGCTGCCGGTCAGGGCGAGGAGGAGCGCGGCAATGGCGGCGGCCACGCCGATCGACTCGGTGTCCCGGGTGGCTTCGGTGGTCGCCGGGTCCGCCGTGGTGGCGGGCAGCTCGAGGCCGGCGCCTGCGAGCGAGACGACGTCCGCGCGGGCCTGACGAGGGTTGGCGAACGAGGAGTCCGTGGTCGTCACGAGAACCCGCCAGCTGCTCCCGGCGGCCATCCGGTAGGTGCCTGGCGGCAGCGCGACGGCGACATCGGTGATCGTGCCCGGGGCCGCCGTGACCCGGACCGGCGCGACGAGCGGTCGGGGCTGGGTGGCCGAGCTGCCCTGCACCTGCCAGAGCGAGACGAAGAAGGTGGAGGTCGCGCCGGTCGACTGGACGTCGAGGTGGACGCGAGGTGAGCCGATGACTGTGAGCTGGTGGGTCATTGGCGTGGTGTCGAACGCCGTCGACTCGCCCGGCAGGGCGGCGAGCCGGTAGGTCGGCAGGGTGGCGGTCAGTCCGGCCAGGCCGGGAATCGTTGTGACAGAGGCGGGTTGGCCGCCCGGGGGGTTGAGGATGCGCCCGTTGCCGCTGGCCCCCGCGCTGGCAGCGAGCGGGACCGTCGTGTCGGTCACGCCCGCCGTTCCACCGGTGAGCCCGGGATAGGCGGGCAGCGTGGCGAGCCGGGTGGTCGTCTGCAGCCGGGCGAGGGGGAGTGCGTACGTGAAGGCGGGAACCGGGAGCCCACTGCGTGAGCCCTTGTCGCGGACGTACCGGTCCAGCCACGCGCGGGCCGCGTCATTGTCGGCGGTGGCCGTCGTCGACGGCGCGTCATGGCCACCGTCGGTCCAGCGGACGGCGAGCGGGACGCCTTGTGCGGCAAGGGTTCGGGCCGTCGCGTCGGCCTGGTCGAGGCCGAAGAGCGAGTCGGTCATGCCCTGCACGAGCAGCGTCGGCGCGTTGACCTTGGCCAGGGTGGGGGCAGGGGAGTGCGCGCGCAGCAGGGCGAGCAGATCGGCGCTGGGCGAACCGGTCTCGGCCGCCGCCAGGAAGAGCCGGCACACGGTCGGGTCGAAGCGGCCGCACAACGGGTTCGCGCCCTTGGCCGGGTCACCGCCTGCACCCGCGCCCCCGCCGAGCGTCGAGGCGAAGAAGCGCGAGGCCCACAGCTGCTTGAACGGGCCCGGCACGGCCGGCTCGGCCGCGTTGGGGAAGAACGCGGTGGCCAGGTCGTTCCACGTGATGAGCGAGACGACGCCGTCGACGCGTGGGTCCGCGGCGGCGGTCATCAACGCCAGCGCTCCACCGTAGGAGCCGCCGACGACGCCGACCCGCGGGTCGCCCGGGGCGTCGAGCTCGACGTCGGGTCGGGTCGCGAGGAGGTCGACGAGGTGGCGTGCATCGGCGATCTCGTATGCCGGGTCGTCCAGGTGCACGAGCCCTCCCGACGCACCGAACCCCCTTGCGGTGTAGGCGATCACGACGTATCCGTCGCCGGCGAGCTCGGTCGCCTGGCTGGCCAGGTCGGCCTTCGAGCCGCCGAAGCCGTGTGCCAGGATGACGGCTGGGTGCTTGGTGCCGGGGCCGTCCGCGGGTCTGTAGACCGTGGCGTCGAGGGTGACCGCGGCACCGCCGGGTTCGGCCGCGACCGGCACCCGGATGACGCTGGAGGCCACCGACGGTGAGGTCGCGGCGGCGGCCGGGCTCGCGGCATACGCGATCGGTCCGGCCAGCCCCAGGAGCGACACGGCGACCCCGGCGCCGGCCGTGCGGCAGCGCCGCCGGACGGCTCGATGTGCGCGGGTCACCGGCCCATCCTCACCCACCGCGACCGGCTGGCCGAAAACGGGTCCGATGGGGCCTCAGCCGGCGGTGACTCCGACCGGGCGGACCGTGAGCAGCTTGACCGACGCCTTGGCGCAGCCGGTCACTCCCTTGTCGGCGAGGAAGAGCGCCTCGGTGCTGCCGGGCGGGTAGATCCGCAGGCCGTCACCGACGACCGGCGAACAGGTGGCAGCCGGGTAGTTGGCGGCCTGGGTGATGCGAAGGATGAAGGTGGTCCCGTGGCCCACGGGGAGGGTCACGGCCACCGGCGGTGTCGTGGTGTCGCGCACCGCGTCGGCCCCGATCTGGGTGCCGTTGCCGTGGCCGACGATCGAGACCCCGGGGTAGCCGCGCAGCGTGCAGGAAGCCTTGCCCGTGTTGGTGAGGCCGATCGTCAGGTAGGTCGAACCCGCGGCACCGCCCGTGGACTGGATCGCGGGCCGGAGGGCCGTGGCGAGGCACCGCTGTCCGGCCGTCGCCGAGCTCGTCGAGGTCGAGGTCGGCGGCGCGGTGGAGGATGTCGACGACTCGGTGGTGGAGGACGAGGTCGTTGGGGAGGTCGTCGAGCTCGTCACGCCGGACCCGGTGGTGGTGGACGACGAGGTCGCCGTGCCGTGGTTGCACCCGGCGAGGACCAGGGCGATGAGCACTGTCCCCAGAGCGCCGCCGGCGGCTGCCCGGGTGGTTGGGCGGTGAGTGTTCATGTCTCCTGTGACGCCGCAGAGGCCGCCGGGGTTGATGTGAATGTCCTGAGAACGGGGAGTCGCAGGAGACAAATGTGACAGATGAGGCCGTAGAGTCGCACGTCGACGTCTGCGGAAGGAGGACCGCGTGGTCAGGTCTCGCCGGGCGATCGGCCTTGCCCTGGCCGCTCTCCTCGCCGTCTCAGCGACCTCGCTGGCCACAACGGCCCCCGCGGTGGCGGCCTCCCATCCCAAGCCGGGACCCCACGTCTACCCGAGCCAGCAGGAGGTCAACGAGGCCAAGGCCCGGGCCGCGGCCGCCGCGCGCGAGGTCTCCGCCGTGCAGGCCCGCTTCGATGCCGCCTCGGCTCAGCTCGTCGTCATCGAGCAGTCGCTGTCCGCCGCCGTGGCCGCCTACGGCGAGGCGCAGGACCGTCTCGACGACGCGACCGCTCGGGCCGGCCAGGCCGCCGACCTCGCCACGGCTGCCACCGCGCGCGCCGACGCCGCGGAGCGGGTGGTCCGTCGCAGTGCCGCCCTCGTCTACGAGCAGGCGACCCCGAACCCGATGCTCGACGCCTTCTTCAACAGCGGTGGACCGCAGGACCTGGCCGACCTCGACACCGGCCTCGCGGCCATCGGAGCCCGCCAGGCCGACGCCTACGCGACGGCGACGGCGACGGCCAACGAGGCGGCGGCCGACCGTGCCCTCGCCGAGCGCGCCCGGGTCCAGCAGGCCGATGCGACGAACGCCGCGCACCTGGCCGAGCAGGCCGTCGCGGCCAAGGCGGCGGCGGCCCAGCAGCAGGTGGCCGAGCTGACCGCGCAGCAGAACGCCGACGTGGCTCGGCTGGCGCAGCTGCGCAAGACCTCGGCCTCGGTGGAGAAGGCACGTCAGGAAGGCCTCGCCGCAGAGGCCGCTCGGCGGGCTGCCGCGGCCCGGGCGGCGGCAGCGGCTCGCGCGGCGCGTGCCCGGGCGGCTGCCGCCGCACGCCACTCCTCCGCTCACCTCTACGCCAGCGGCGGGAGTGCCGGTCTGACGTCGGCCCAGCTGAACCCGAAGTCCGTCGCCCGTTCGCTCATGGGCACCTATGGCTTCGGGGCGTCCCAGTGGGGTTGCCTGGACAACCTGTGGACCGGCGAGAGCGGCTGGAGCTGGAGCGCGACGAACCCGTCCTCGGGTGCCTACGGCATTCCCCAGGCGCTTCCGGCCTACAAGATGGGTGCCGTCGCCGGCGACTGGCTGGTCAACCCGACCACCCAGATCGCATGGGGCCTGGGCTACATCCGCAGCTCCTACGGCTCGCCGTGTGCAGCGTGGTCGACCTGGCTGAGTCGGTCACCGCACTGGTACTGATCCGCGCCCGCGCCCGCGCCCGCGCCCGCGAAACGGGTTGCAGGGTCAGGGTTTTGGCGTGAGCACCACGACCGGGATGGGCCGGGAGGTGAGCCGCTGGTACGCGGCATACCGCTGCTTGTTGTTGTCGTTGACGATCTTCCAGAGCCGCTCGTAGTCGGCATCCCCGGGCAGGACGCTGTGGGCGGTGACGGGCACGCGGCGGCGGCCGATCTGTGCGACGGCGTCGGGGTGCTTGCGCAGGTTGTGGAACCACGCGGGGTTCTTCGGCCCGCCACCGGTCGAGGCGACGACGAGATAGCTCGCCCCGTCCATCGCGTAGGTGAGCGAGTTCGCCCGTGGCGCACCGGACTTGGCGCCTACGCTGCGCATGATGAGGCAGGGGACGCCCAGGAGGCGGTGCCCGATGAGTCCGTCCGTGGCGAGATAGAGCTTGCCGTGACCGGTGATGACGGCGGACGTGATGCGGGTCGCGAGGGAAGGGGCCATGGCCGGATCGTATGCCGGGTGGTCGGGTCGCGCATCAACCGGACATCGCGGAGCGCACCAGGGCGAGCTGGACCCCGGCGACGGCCTCGTAGGGCGCCATGGACCGGGCGGCCCGGGCCAGGACGACGCCACCCTCGCACGCGGCGATGAGGCTCGTGGCCAGGGCGGTGGACTGCTCGGCGGGCACGCCCCCGGCGGCCAGGAGCTCGCCGACCCGTTCGGTCCAGGCGGCGAAGATCTCGCCGGCACGGTCCAGCAGCGGCTCGGAGTCGGCGGCGACGGTCACGGCGAGCAGGCTGCACCCGGCGGTGAGGTCCGACCGGGTGAGGACGGCGCGCCAGAGGCCGATGAACCGCTCGGCGACGAGGTCGGCGGGTTGCCCGGCGAGCCCGTCGAGGACGGTGGCGGCACGGTCGCCCGCGGCGCCGAGGGCCGCGAGCACGAGCTCGTCCTTGCCACCCGGGAAGTGGTGGTAGAGCGATCCTCGGGGAGCACCCGATGCCTTGAGCACCTCGGCGAACGACGTCGCCTGTAGCCCGTGCTTGGCAAGGAGCACCGCGGCGGTGTCCACCATCTGCTGACGCACCCCAGCGGCCATGAACGCCCTCCCTCCACTCAACCCTTGACTATGACGACCGTCATAGCCTACCGTCTATGACGGTCGTCATAGTCGACGACTCGCCCACAGATCTTCGTCCCGAGAGGCACCTCCCATGCCCATGATCGACATCACCGCCGCCGCCGGGACGTTCGCCGACCCGCACCAGCTCGCCATCAAGGCCGCCGCCACCGTCAAGGACGTCGAGCAGGTCCCCGACATCCCGATGTTCCGCAAGAACACTGCGGCCTTCGTCCACGAGCTGCCCGCCACGTCTCTCGCCAACGTCGACGGCGACAGCACCTACGTCAGGGTCCAGGTCCTCACCAACGCAGGAGCGCTCAACCGTGACCAGCAGCTCGCCGTCGTCGAGCGGCTCACCGCCCTGGTCGCCATGGCCGCCGGTGACCAGACCCTCAAGGACCGCACGTGGGTGCTTCTCGCCGAGGCGGCGCCCGGCGGCTGGGGCCTGTGGGGTCATGCCCACACCAACGAGGAGCTCGTCGGCGCCGCCCGCGCCGAGATCGGCCGGCTGCAGCAGGGCTGACGCCGCTTGGTCCGGCGGGCCGGCATACGAAGTCCTAGGTTCGACCGAACCTCGTGACAGGCCGGTGACAGGTCACGCGCCGAACGTGACCGGACATCAGGTGGCGACCTTCGCCACCTCTCCCGACGAAGGAGACTCCATGTCCCGCAAGACATTCGGCATCGCCGCAGGTTCGGTCGTCGCTGCCGGCGCCATCATCGCCGGCGGTGCCGCGATCGCGAACGCAGCCAGCACGCCGACCCCCTCCTCGACCTCGTCCGGCGGTCGCGCCCCTGACGGCGCGGGCGACGGTCACGGCCACGGCGGCCAGCACACGGCTGCCACGGCGGACCAGACGGCCAAGGTCAAGGCCGCGGTCACGGCCAAGGACTCTGCCGTCACGGTCACCGAGGTCGTCAAGGACGCCGACGGCTCCTTTGACGCCTCAGGCACCAAAGCGGGCGCGCCCGTCAGGTTCGACGTGAGCGCCGACTACAGGACCGTGACCGAGGCACAGGGCGGTCCCGGCGGGCCGGGCAAGTCCGCGGACACGCCGGTCACAGGGGCCGAGGCCGCCAAGGTCACTGCCGCAGTCAAGGCCAAGGACTCCGCGGTCACCGTGACGACCGTCCGCAAGGACCCGGACGGCTCCTATGACGTCCTCGGCACCAAGGCCGCAGCCAACGTCTTCTACGACGTGAGCAAGGACCTGTCGACGATCACCCTGCACACCGGCGGACCCGACGACCACGGTGGCCCCGGTGCACCGGGTGGGCCGGCGGGTGCCCACGGCACGGCGGTACCTTCGCCGTCCGCGAGCACTCTGAGCCGATAACACCCAGCTCAGAGTGCTCGGTCGACGGCGGCGATGCAGTGCAGCCGCGTGGTCGGGAACACCGGCACGGCATACGAGGCGTCGGGGTCGAGGAGCAGCTCGATCTCGGTACAGCCGAGGATGACCCCCTCGGCGCCGTCGGCGACGAGCCGGTCGAGAACCTCGACGTATGCCGCGCGCGAGGTCTCGAGGATCCGGCCGAGGCAGAGCTCGTCATAGATGACCCGGTGGATGAGGTTCTGGTCGGCCGGTGACGGGACGACGACGTCGAGGCCGTGCGCGACGAGCCGGTCGCGGTAGAAGTCCTGCTGCATCGTGAACGCGGTACCCAGCAGCCCGACCCGGTGGACCCCGGCGCCGACGACGGCCCCCGCGGTCGCGTCCCCGATGTGGAGCAGGTCGATGCCGACGGCAGTCTCGATGGCGTCGGCGACCTTGTGCATCGTGTTCGTCGCGAGGACGAGGAAGTCGGCGCCAGCAGCCTCGAGCCGGCGTGCTTCGTCGGCGAGGAGGGTGCCGGCATCGTCCCACCGGCCCTCGACCTGGAGTCGCTCGACCTCGGCGAAGTCGACCGAGCCGACGACGAGTCGTGCCGAGTGCAGGCCGCCGAGCCGACGCGCGACCTCCTCGTTGAGGATCCGGTAGTACTCGGCCGTCGACTCCCAGCTCATCCCGCCCAGCACACCGATCCGCAGCATGCCGTCCATTCTCACCCGCTCTGTCCCGTGCGCATCTGTCGGATCGATGCCCTCAGGACGCTTTCACGACGCTCTCATGACGCGAGCCATCGGACCTCAGTGCGCTGCCGTGGCCATACCTCTATCGTACACCTGTACACGAACATACGTCCAGTCCCGGAACCAACCAATTTCGCTGCAGCACAATGGAACTCCTTCACAAGCGGCCGGAGGACAGGACCAGGACTGAGCGGCGTGAGGAGGAAATCCAGGGGTGGCTACAGGCCCTCCACCCGCCACGGGCATCACACCGGACTCAATAGCCCGAGGGCAGTCCCTTGCTGCTGAGGTACCAGCCGGCTGAGGTCAAGACAATGAGGACCAACAGAGTGAAGACGGTGCCGCCCGCCACCGGCACCAGCCAGCCCGGACCGCGCGTGTGCAGGCCGGCCACCTTGACGACGAACGCCCCATAGAGCAGGCACCCGGCGGCCGAGTGCAGGATCACCCGCAGGTCGCCGGTGTAGAAGCCGATCCCGTAGAGGCAGGCGAACGCGACGGGCAGGCTGACGAGCAGCGCCGCCAAGCCGGTCACTCGGTGGACGGTTCCCAGCCAGGGCGGCGCCGGCCGTCCCAGCTTCCCGTACATCCAGAGCGCGCTCACCAGCTGGCACAACGCGAGGACCCCGACGACGAGCGCCAGCCACACCTTCATCCGGATGACGTTGCCGAAGCCCAGAGTCGGGACGTTCGCGATGTCCGGGTCGTGCGCGAACCCGAAGACACCGAGCCCGACCGACAGCAGTCCGCCTCCCACGGCTGCCAGCAGGAGGGCCCGTTCCGGTCTCCGGATCTGCTCCACCCCTCCATGGTGACCCCGGATCCGTCGCCCGGCGAGGCCGATCCGGCCGATCCGTCCGAGACTGGCCGGACAGATGACTGCCGAGAGCAGCCGATCGGCCCGACCTGGGGGCATCCGGCTCTACCTGCTCTACCGTCGAGGGGTGGCCGAGTCCGTCAGTCCCGCCGTCGTGTCGGCGATGGAGCGTCTGTATGCCGTGGAGCCCGATGAGTTCATGGGCGAGCGCAGGCGACTGGCGGGCGAGGCGAAGGCGGCGGGTGACAAGACGGCATACGCCGAGATCGGCAAGCTCCGGAAGCCGAGCCTCGCGGGCTGGGCCGTCAACCTCGTCGCGCGCGAGGCGCCGGACGAGCTGGCCATCCTCCTGGGGGTCGGCGAGAAGCTGCGCGATGCGCAGTCGCGCCTGGACATGGCGACCCTGCAGGCCCTACGTCCGGCGCGGGACAGCGCGGTCGACGGGTTCGTGGCGGCAGCGGTTCGCGTTCTCGCGGGACGCGACCGAGATCTCAAGGGTGCTGCCCAGCAGGAGGTGCGAGACACGGCCATCGCCGCGATCGCCGATGCCGGTGCCGCCCGGGTCGTGACGTCGGGGCAGCTCGTGAAGGCGTTGTCCTACAGCGGTTTCGGCGAGGTCGACGTCTCTGACGCGGTGGCTCGGACGAGCTCCGGCGCCATCCTCACCGTGCTGGAGGGTCGGGACGCCGGGTCCGGATCGGAGACGCCCGACGTCGAGGGGTCAGTGACGTCAGAGACCTCAGGGACGTCAGCGGCGACCCAAGCTTCCCCGGCGGCCGACGCTGCCAAGGCTGCGGAGCGCGCGGCGAAGGCCCGTCTTGATGCCGAACAGGCGGCAGCGGCGCGTGCCGAACGTCTCGCCCGGGCCGAGGGCTCATTGGCCGACGCCGAGCAGTCCCTCGCCGATGCTGAGGCCGCCATGACCCAGGCCCGACGGACACTCAAGGCTGCGGAGCGGGCCCGCGACAGCGCGGTGAAGGAGCTGGCCGCTGCCCGTCACGCCTGACCGACGCCGGCAGCCGGGCAGCAGGTCGTCACTCGGGCGGCACGCCTTCAGCCGGCGTGGGCCGTCACCTCGACCGCCGCGTAGTTCCACTGGTCGGTGGTCGGCGCGGTGTCGGCGATCGTGACGAGCCCCATGGCGGTGTTGGGGGCCGCGGTCGACTGGACCCAGAACGTGTCGCCGGCGGCGGTGTCGACCCACTGGGTCCGGACCACCTGGCCGGCGTGGGGCGTGCGGGCCACGGCGTTGTCCCAGTCGTTGCCCACCGCGAAGACCCAGGACCCGGTGGCCACTCCGGGCAGGTAGATCGACGGTGCCCCGTTCGGGCCGCCCCCCGCACCGGCCACGCCGGTCCCGGCCGCACCGGTCAGGGCCAAGACGGAGAGCAGCCCGTCGAACCCGGTCTCCTGCGGGGTCGCCGTGACGACCGCGTTGGACAGCAGGCCGGTTGACCGCGCCGCCCAGATCTCCGACGTCCCGCCCTGGGTGTTGGCTCGCTTCACCAAGGTCCAGGTCAGGCCGCCCCCCGTGACCGTCGAGGTCTGGGTGCGCGGTGCCGAGCCGTCCATGGCGACAAAGGCGACGAGGACGTCACCGGCATGGGTGGTGGTGAACGCAGGTGTGGCGAGAGTCCCGCGTGCCTGCCGGCTGACGGTCTGCTCCACGACGATCTTCGCGGGGGGTGGTGCGGAGTTGTCCACGGTGACGACGACCCCGGCGGAGGTTCCGACGTTTCCGGCCGCGTCCACGGCCGACGCGGCGAGCGTGTGCTTCCCGGCGGCCACCGAGGTCGAGTTCCACGAGACCATGAACGGCGGGGTGGTGGACTTCCCGATGGCCTTGCCGTCGGCGGTGAACGTCACCGACGTGACACCGACGTTGTCGGCAGCCGTGGCTGCAACAGCCACAGTGCCGCCGACCGTAGACCCGGCGGCCGGGTCGGTCAGATGCACGGTGGGCGGCGTCACGTCCGGGGGCGGCGGGGTGTAGTTGACGGCGAGTACCTCGGCCGACACCAGGTTCCACCGGTGGTTGGTCGGTGCCGTGTCGTTGACCGCCACGGTCTTGCCGGCGGTCGGGACCTGGGCCGTGACGGACTGGGTCCAGAACGTGTCCCCGACAGTGCTGTCGACCCATTGGTGGTTCAGCGCCTGACCGGCACCGACCGTCCGTGCGACCGCTCCGTCCCAGTCGTTGCCCGCCCCGACCACGAAGGACCCGGCCCGGGTCGTCGTCAGAGACGTCGTCGGCGCCCCGGTAGCGGCATTCGCCGCGGAGCTGGCGCCGATCCCGGCCGACCCCCGGAAGGCGCTGACGGTCAACGACTGGTCCAGCCCGGTCTGTGCTGGCGTCGAGGTGACCGAGACCGTCGTCGCCGTCGAGGGGAGCACGGCCTTCCAGATCTCACTCGAACCAGCCTGGCCGTTGGACCGCGTGACAAGGGTCCAGGAGAGCCCACTGCCCGTCACGGACACCGTCTGGGAAGACGTGCTCGACCCGTCGGTTCCGACGGCGGCCAGGAGCAGGTCTCCGCCGTGCAGACCGGACAGCACGGCCGACTGGGCGCCCGTCCCGTCCTTGCTGGCCCGTCCGTCGAGCGTCAAGGTGGTCCCCGGCGGCGGGGGCGGAGGCGTCACGTTGTTGACGTAGACCTGGTTGACCGGCGTGGTTCCGGTGCGGCCGAGGGAGTCGGTGACCCTCGCAGCGAGCCAGTGCGCTCCGTCGACCACGCCGGTCGTGGCCCAGCTCATCGAGTACGGGCTGGTCGTGTCGCTGCCCACGACCTTGCCGTCGACGAGGAAGTCGACCTTGAGGGCTCCGGTCGCGGTCGACGTGGCCGTCAGCGTCGTCGTCCCATGGACCACCCCGCCGTCCGGGGGCACGGTCAGGGTGCCGGTGGGTGGGGTGGTGTTGGGGTGGACGACCGACCCCGCGGTGACCGCGCTGCCGGCGATCGTCACCTTCACGTCGGTCTCGTTGTTGGCCTCGTTGGCCTCGACGAAGTCGTTGTTCGGGTCGGTCATCGCCCGGAACCAGTAGGTGCCGTCCTTCAGCCCGGGGATGGGGATCGCCTGACCCGGGTCTCGATAGTCGTACTCGTCCGCGCCGCCCACCGAGATGCCCCGGAGCCCGGAGGGGTCGGAGCACGAGCTGCGGCTCCCGATGAACTCGCCGCTGTGCTCGATCGTCGTGTTCTCGATGTAGGAGTCGTCGATGCAGAAGCCGTTCTTGGGCGAGAGCGCCACGGGTGCGCCGACCCCGCCGGTGGCCGTCACGGCATACAGACCGAAGCTGGCCATCGGGAAGTGGAAGTGCCCGTGCTCGGCGTGGAACGTGAAGGTGTCCGGGACGCGGACCTGCCGGACCATGGACCACACGCCCGCCGCGTTGTGGGTGAACAGCTGTTGCATGCCGCGGTATCCGCCGGATGCCTGGTCGTACGACGGCTGGATCTCCAGTGGCCCGGGCCCGTTGTTGTAGATGAGGTGCGTGTAGCGGAACTCCCGGCCGGTCGCAGTCGTGACGACCGAGAAGGAGTCGCTCGGGATCAACGTCTGCAGGTCGGGCCGATGCTCGGTCCCGGCCGGGGCGGCCGTCGCAGGAGGGGATGGAGCCAGGGCGAGCTGCCCCACGCCCAGCAGGGCGACACCCATCATGACCAGCACACGCGATCGACGCTTCATGGTGAACTCCGGCTCGAGGTGTCTCGAAGGTAGCCCGGCACGTCGAGGAGAGCATCGGGTTTCGGGCAAACCGACGGGACAAACCGGACGTATGCGGCATGGGCCCGGTTCGTGGGACGGTGACGCCATGGCTGTCCACCGGTTTTGCCTCGAGGACCTGCGTGCGACCCCGTGGCGGAACGGCGGTGGCACGACGCGGGAGGTCGTCTCAATGCCCGTCGGGGCCGGCTTCGACACCTTCGACTGGCGCGTCAGCGTGGCGACGATTGCGGCTGACGGGCCGTTCTCGGCGTTCCCGGGGATCGACCGGACCATCATGCTGCTCGACGGTGACGGAGTCCGTCTTCGCTCGGCGTCTCCGGTCGGGTCGCTGGACCATCTGCTCGACAGAACCCTTGTCCCGTATACGTTCTCGGGCGATGCGCCCATCGACTGCACTCTCCTGGGCGGGCAGTCGACGGACTTCAACCTGATGGTGCGTCGTGGCCGGGGGAGCGGTCTGGTCACCGTTCACCGGGCCTGCGGCGAGGTCTCGGCCGAGGCGGGCCTGCTCCTGGCGGTCGGTGGGGGAGTCGACGTCGGTCAGGACGGCTCGGTGGAGCGTATGCCGGCCGGTGCCGGCCGCTGGTGGGACGCGTCGGCCACGTTCGACATCGGAGTCTTCGAGGCGGACGCTGTCCTGGCAGTCGTCACCTGGAGCCGTCAGACCTGACGCCCCGCAAGGGCGGCGATCGGCCCGTGGGCATCGGCGCCGTCCGGAGCGGCGAGCGAGGCGAGCTCGCCGAGCACCGCGTGAACCGCTGGGCTGGCCTCCGCGCTCCGCCGCCACGCGGCATACACCTGCCGTTTCGGCGGCCGCCGAAGTGGCCGAGAGACGACCCCTCTTCCCAGCGCTGGGCGCGCCAGCCGCGGGATCAGCGCGATGACGTCGCCGGACGCGACCAGGGCGATCTGGCTGGCGAAGTCGTCCACCAGGTGGCGTACGTCCGGTTCCTCCGGAACGTCGGCCACCAACCGCCGAAACCATTGGTAGCAAACGGTTCCCGGTGGGCTGGTGACCCAGGCATGGCCAGCCAGGTCGGCACTGGTGAGCGGTCTCTCGAGGCGCGCGAGCGGGTGGTTGCGCCTCATGACGACGTCGCCGAGGTCGGTGTGCAGATGCCGTTGGGTCAGCGACGTGGGCGACGAGGCAGGCAGCCCGTCCGCGTCGTGGAGGAGAGCCAGGTCCGCTGTTCCGGCCTCGACGCTGTGCAGGGCATCGTCGGGGTCCTGCTCGGTGACGTGGACGCGCAGGTCGGGGCACCGGGTCGACAGCGGCCGGAGAGTGGGCGCCAGCAGCCCGCGGACTGCCGTCGAGAAGGCAACGACGCGGAGTATGCCGCGCGCCTCGCCGTCCGCCACGGAACGCGCCGCTTCGGCGCAGCGTTCCAGCGCCTGGAACACGTCGGGCGCACCGTCGACGACCGCCTGACCGGCCGGCGTGAGGACGACCCCGCGACCGGCCGGCGCGAGCACCGGCATACCGACCTGGCGCTCCAGCCGTTTGATCTGCTGGGACACGGCCGAGGCGGTGAACCCGAGCTCGTCGGCGGCCCGCGCAAGGGAGCCGAGGGCGGCCACCGACTGCAGGGCGCGCAGGGCAGCGACATCGATCATGAAGGCAGGCTACGGAATACCGGCAAAAAAGCATCGCTGGACCACAGGTGTTGACCAAGGCAGGCTCGGCCCATGACTGACCCGCAGCTGCCTGCCAACCGACTGTTCGGCTCCAACCTGGTCGCCATGGTGACCCCGATGAACCCCGACGGGACGATCAGCGAGCCTGGGCTCGCCACCCTTGTCGACCACCTGCTGGCCACCGGGTGTGACGGCATCGTCGTCGGCGGGACCACCGGTGAGTCCCCCACCGTGACCATCGCCGAGACGGCTCGGCTGGTCCGTGCCGTCGCCGCTCAGTCCGGGAGCCGGGCTCGGGTCATCGCCGGAGTCGGGACCTACGACACGGCCGACAGCATCCGGCGGGCGCGCGAGGCCGAGGCCGCCGGGGCGGATGCGCTGCTCCTCGTCTGCCCCTACTACTCGCGGCCGACCCAGGCCGGCGTCGTCGCCCACTGCGAGGCCGTGGCCGACGCCACTGAGCTGCCGGTGATGCTCTACGACGTCCCCGCGCGCGCCGGTACCGCGCTCGAGAAGACCACTCTTGTCCGGCTCGCCGGCCACCCGCGGATCCGGGCGGTCAAGGACGCCAAGGGCGACCTGTTCGAGGCGATGTCGGTCATGGCCGACACGTCGCTGGCCTACTACTGCGGCATCGACGAGCTCAACCTCGCCTACCTCGCCTGCGGCGCTACCGGCGTGGTGAGCGTCGTCGGCAACCTCGTCGCCGACCGCAACGCCGACCTCATCGGAGCCGTGGGCGCGGGTGACCTCGACTCAGCCCGGGCGATCCAGACCTCACTATTGGCGTTGACGGACGTCGTCATGCGCGCGTCCCAGGGGGCCGTCATGGCCAAGGCCGCGCTGGCTGCGCTGGGAGTCATCCCGTATGCCGCAGTGCGCCTTCCGCTCGTGGAGTCGCCTACGGCTCACCTCCAGCCTGGCTTCCGGTGAGGAACGCCGCATCGGAGTGCCGAGTGCGTCCGCGACGCGGTTCGGATGGCACGCCGATGGCGCACAGCTCGTGATCACCGTGATGTTCCCGGATCAGCGCAGCACCGCGGATGATCCGGGCTACGTCGTCGTCTCCGCGGAGGCCGACGGCCCCCAGCCAAGGTCGGTGGTCCGGCGGGCTCCCGAGAACGGATGCGTTGTCGTGGGTGCGGTGTTCGCCGGCCCCGGCATTCAGCTCGTGGAGGGATGCCCGGACGCCGTGACCGCACCGGCGCGCCTGGTGCAGCTTCTCGGCGCTGGCCCGCGAGTCCAGTGGAGCGTGGACACCGGGCTGTGTCCCAACGGGATGACCCTCGCACACGACCCGGACGGCAAGCTGCTGCTGACCGCGACGACGACGTGCGGCGGTGAGGGCGGGCCTTTTGATGTCGTGCAGTCGTGGAGCGGTCAGAGCGTCCGCGAGGTCGCAAGGTACGTCAACCCGGCGCAGCTCGTCGCCTCGGCGGGGTGACCCACCCGCGATCCCGCCAACAGGCAATGGCCTCCGTCGGGGGCGCCGGATCCCGTATGCCGTGCTCGACGGGCTCCCGCTGAGGGCGGGTGGGTGCGGCCGGGTCGGCCCAGTGCCTGTTGCCCGACACGGGGGCCGGTGGGTGGCGGTCGGCTCGCGCGGCCACTTGCCAGATTTTCTTGGCAACACCGGGAACATCAGGCCGACGCCCAGAGTTGAGCCAAGTGAACGCAAGTTTGGAGCGGCCCCGGTTGCTCACGGCATACGGCCGCTCTAACTTGTGTGCCAAGTACTCAACAACAAGGAGACAAAACCATGGCACGTGCCGTCGGCATCGACCTCGGTACCACCAACTCTGCTGTCGCCGTCCTCGAAGGCGGCGAGCCCACCATCATCGCGAACGCCGAGGGCGGGCGGACCACCCCGTCGGTCGTCGCCTTCAGCAAGAACGGCGAGGTGCTCGTCGGCGAGATCGCCAAGCGCCAGGCCGTCACCAACGTCGACCGCACGATCCGCTCGGTCAAGCGCCACATGGGCACCGACTGGAAGTCCGCCGACATCGACGGCAAGCAGTACACCGCCCAGGAGATCAGCGCCCGCATCCTGCAGAAGCTCAAGCGCGACGCGGAGTCCTACCTCGGCGAGCCGGTGACCGACGCGGTCATCACAGTTCCCGCCTACTTCGACGACCACGAGCGCCAGGCCACCAAGGAGGCCGGTGAGATCGCGGGCCTCAACGTCCTGCGCATCATCAACGAGCCCACCGCCGCGGCCCTGGCCTACGGTCTGGACAAGGGCAAGGAGGACGAGCTCATCCTCGTCTTCGACCTCGGTGGCGGCACCTTCGACGTGTCCCTCCTCGAGGTCGGCAAGGACCCGGAGGACGGGTTCTCCACCATCCAGGTCCGCGCGACGAGCGGTGACAACCAGCTCGGTGGCGACGACTGGGACGACGCGATCGTCCAGCACCTGCTCACCACCGTGAAGAACACGACCGGCACCGACCTGTCCAAGGACAAGATCGCCATGCAGCGTCTGCGCGACGCCGCCGAGCAGGCCAAGAAGGAGCTGTCGTCCTCGACGAGCACGAACATCTCCCTCCAGTACCTCTCGATGGGTGAGAACGGCCCGATCCACCTCGACGAGACGCTGACCCGCGCCCAGTTCGAGCAGATGACCAAGTCCCTCCTCGAGCGCACCCGTCAGCCGTTCCTCAACGTCATCAAGGACGCGGGCATCAAGGTCTCCGACATCGACCACGTGGTCCTCGTCGGTGGCTCGACCCGTATGCCGGCCGTGACGGCTCTCGTCAAGGAGCTCACCGGCGGCAAGGACCCCAACAAGGGCGTCAACCCCGACGAGGTCGTCGCCGTCGGCGCGGCCCTGCAGGCCGGCGTCCTCAAGGGCGAGCGCAAGGACGTCCTGCTCATCGACGTCACGCCGCTGTCGCTCGGCATCGAGACCAAGGGTGGGCTGTTCACCAAGCTCATCGAGCGCAACACCGCCATCCCGACCAAGCGGTCGGAGGTGTTCTCCACGGCCGAGGACAACCAGCCCAGCGTGCTGATCCAGGTCTTCCAGGGTGAGCGCGAGATGGCCCAGCAGAACAAGGCTCTCGGCACCTTCGACCTGTCCGGCATCGCGCCGGCGCCCCGTGGCGTGCCGCAGATCGAGGTCACCTTCGACATCGACGCCAACGGCATCGTCAACGTGTCCGCCAAGGACCGTGGCACCGGCAAGGAGCAGAAGATCACCATCTCCGGCGGCAGCGCGCTGTCCAAGGAGGAGATCGAGCGGATGGTCAAGGAGGCCGAGGCACACGCCGAGGAGGACAAGCAGCGGCGCGAGGACACCGAGGCGCGCAACAACGCCGAGAACCTCGTCTACTCCACCGAGAAGTTCCTCTCCGACAGCGGCGACAAGCTCACCGACGAGGCCCGCAAGCCGGTCGACGAGGCGCTCGCCGACCTCAAGGACGCCCTCAAGCCCGAGGCCAACACCTCCGCGGCCGACTTGTCCCCCAAGGTCGACAAGCTCAACGAGGAGTCCCAGAAGATGGGCGCCGCCCTGTATGCCGCCGCCGCAGCTGAGGGCGAGGGCGCCGGCCACGCCGGCGCCGAGTCCGACGACCCGACTGCCGACCCCTCGCCGCACACCGGTGACGACGACGTGGTCGACGCCGAGGTCGTCGACGACGAGGACACCAAGTGACCTGGGCCCACGACTCCGGGGAGGAACTCCCCGGAGACGGGGACACCCCTCACCAGGGTGCCGACTCCGGCGCCGGGGCCAATACCCCCGGTGCCGGGGGTGGGCCCGACCCCGAGATCGTCGACGGCGAGATCGTCGACGACGCCGTCAACACCGAAGCCGTCAACGACGAACCCGTTGCGTCTGCGAATGTGGGGGCTCCGACCCCCGGATCCGCAGACGCTGTGAGTGCCGACGCGGCCCTGGCCGCCGAGCGGCTCGGCGACCTGCAGCGGCTCCAGGCCGAGTACGTCAACTACAAGCGGCGGGTCGACCGTGACCGGGCCGTCGTCCAGGAGCACGCGGTGCACTCGGTCATCGAGGCTCTGCTTCCGGTGCTCGACGACATCCACGCCGCGCGTGAGCACGGCGACCTCGTCGACGGGCCGTTCGCGGCCATCGCCGACAAGCTGGAGACGACCCTCGCCAAGTTCGGCCTGACCCGCTTCGGTGCGGTCGGCGAGGAGTTCGACCCCAACGTGCACGAGGCCCTCATGCACGCCGCCTGGGACTCCAGCAACGCGGCGCTCCCCCCGGACGCGCAGTCGACGACGGTGGTCCAGGTGCTCCAGCCGGGCTACCGCGCCGGCGACCGGGTCATCCGTCCCGCCCGCGTTGCCGTTGCGGATCCCGAGTGACCACAACGTTGCTCGCGACCACGCGGCATACGACCGACGACTGAGAGGAGGCGCACATGGCCAGTCAGGACTGGTTCGAGAAGGACTTCTACGCGATCCTCGGCGTCTCCAGCGACGCCGACGAGACGACGATCAAGAAGACGTACCGCAAGCTCGCGCGCAAGCTGCACCCCGACCACAACGGTGGTGACAAGGCCGCCGAGCAGCGCTTCAAGGAGGTCGGGGAGGCGTATGCCGTGCTTTCCGACCCCGAGCAGCGGCGCGAGTACGACGCCGTCCGGCAGATGTCGCGGGGTGGCGCGCGCTTCACGGCGGGTGGCCCCGGCGGCGGCACGGGCGGCTTCGAGGACATCTTCAGCGCCTTCGGTGGTGGGCAGGGCGGCAACGTCCGGTTCTCCACTGGCGGAACGGGATTCCGTGGCGCCGGCGGTGGAGGCGGTGCCGGCGAGCCGGACATCAACGACATCCTGTCGCAGATGTTCGGCGGCGGCGGCGGTGCGGCCGGCGGCGCCTTCGGTGGTGACCCCTACGGCAGTGACCCGTTCTCCGGCTACGGCGCGCCCGCCGGTCCCCGCAAGGGCCGCGACGTCCAGGCCCGGACGACCCTGGCGTTCCGGGATGCCATCGAGGGCTCGACCGTGACCCTCCAGACGGCCGAGGGTCGCGAGATCAAGACGCGGATCCCGGCCGGGGTCAAGGACGGCCAGAAGATCCGCCTCCGTGGCAAGGGTGAGCCGGGCGAGCGAGGTGCGAGCGCCGGCGACCTCATCCTCACCGTCTCGGTCGACAAGCACTCCGTCTTCGGCCGCGACGGCAAGAACCTCACGGTCGACCTGCCGGTCACCTTCGCCGAGGCAGCACTGGGGGCGACCGTCGCCGTGCCGACGCTTGACGGGTCTCGGGTTCGGGTCAAGGTCGCGCCGGGCACCCCCAGCGGACGAGTGCTCCGCGTCAAGGGCCGTGGCGTCCCCGCCAAGGACGGTGCCGGTGACCTGTTGGCCAAGGTCAACGTCGTGGTGCCGCAACGCCTTTCCGACGAGGCCAAGGCCGCCGTGGAGGCGCTCAAGGCCCAGGAGGACGGCGTGGACCCGCGAGCAGAGCTGTTCGCCAAAGCCGGCGAGTGACCGTGGCCGGTCCGTCGCAGCGGCGCGCACCGAGGTTCGGTGTCGACGACTCGACCCCGGTCTTCGTCATCTCGGTGGCCGCCGAGATGGCCGGCATGCACGCCCAGACGCTGCGCCAGTACGACCGCCTCGGGCTCGTGACGCCGTCACGGACCCGGGGCGGTGGCCGCCGGTACTCGGCGCGCGACGTGGAGCTGCTCCGCCAGGTGCAGCGACTCTCCCAGGAGGAGGGCGTGAGCCTGGCCGGCATCCAGCGGATCCTCGACCTGGAGAACCAGGTGACAGCCCTGCGCAGCCGGGTCGCCGAGCTGACCGCCGAGGTCGCCCGCGCCGCGGGCTCGAGCTCGAGCGCGGCCGACCGACGCCAGCTGGACCGCTTCTTCGCCGTCGGTCCGACGGGGGACACGGTGGCCCTGCGACCGGGACAGCGTCCCGGCCAACGCCCTCCCGCCAGCCGGGCGCAGTCGCTCGTGGTCTGGGGTCCGAAGCCCTGACGCGGGCGTCCCTGGGCCTTGCGTCCAGATGCAACTCAGTTGCAATAATGGCCCAATGCGACGACACCTCGGCCGTGACCAGTGGATCACCATCGCGGCCATGGGTGCGTTCGTCCTCGCCCTGCACCTCATCGGGTTCGGGCTGCTCGTCGGGGTCGTGGCCCCGCACAACTACGCGCTCGGTGGCCAGGTGTTCGGCATCGGACTGGGCGTGACGGCATACGTCCTAGGTATGCGGCATGCCTTCGACGCCGACCACATCGCGGCCATCGACAACACCACCCGCAAGCTCATCGAGGACGGACAGAAGCCGGTCTCGGTCGGCTTCTGGTTCTCCCTCGGCCACTCCTCGGTCGTGTTCGGGATGTGCGCGCTGCTCGCCGTCGGCATCCGCTCCCTTGTCGGGCAGGTCGAGGCCGGCAACTCCACGCTCCACCAGATCACCAGACTCATCGGTCCCAGCGTGTCCGGTGTCTTCCTCGTCGTCCTCGGCATCCTCAACCTGATGACCCTCGTCACCATCGTGCGGATCTTCCGGAACATGCGCCGCGGCGACTTCGACGAGGCCGAGCTGGAGCGCCGCCTGGCGAGCCGCGGCGGGATCAACAAGATCTTCGGCGGCCTCACCAAGATCGTGCGCAAGCCGTGGAACATCTACCCGATCGGGGTGCTCTTCGGCTTCGGCTTCGACACGGCCACCGAGATCAGCCTGCTCGTCCTCGCCGGCGGCGCCGCGGCCGTGGCCCTGCCCTGGTACGCGATCATGACGCTCCCGATCCTCTTCGCCGCCGGAATGAGCCTCCTGGACACGATCGACGGTGCGTTCATGAACGTCGCCTACGGCTGGGCCTTCGCCCGCCCGATCCGCAAGATCTACTACAACATCACGATCACCGCGCTGTCCGTGGCGGTGGCCCTCATCATCGGCGTCATCGAGCTGATCTCGGTGCTCGACGACCGCCTCGGCATCACCTCCGGCCCGTTGGCCGCGATCGGCGGCATCAGCCTGGACCACGTCGGCTACGGCATCGTCGGGCTGTTCGTCCTCACCTGGGTCGTCGCCGTGGCGATCTGGCGGGTGGGGCGGGTGGAGGAGCGCTGGGCGCCCGTGGCGATGCCGGCGCCGGCCGCCGGTGCGGCCGCCGCACCGGCCGCGGCACCGGCCGACCGGTGCACGCCGTCGGCCCGCTGAAACCGTCCACGGCGTCCGCCCGGGCGCTTATCTCACCCCGCGAATCACCCCAACCGGCTAGGCGGCATACCGGACAAGCACCGGGGTGGGACGGCATAGTGTGACCGTGCCGACGACGCCTCTGCCCTCAGACCTGGAGATCGCGCGTGCCGCGACTCTGCTGCCCATCACCGAGGTCGCCGAGGCGGCCGGGCTTCCTCTGGAGCGGATCGAGCCCTACGGGCGCAATGTCGCCAAGATCGACCTGGCGGTCATCGACGATCTCGCGGATCGCCCGCGCGCCAAGTACGTCGTCATCACGGCGGTCACCCCGACCCCGCTCGGCGAGGGCAAGACGACGACGAGTGTCGGTCTGGCCCAGGGCCTCCAGCAGATCGGGAAACGGGCCATCCTCGCCCTGCGACAGCCCTCGATGGGCCCGACGTTCGGGGTCAAGGGGGGTGCCGCCGGGGCCGGCTACAGCCAGGTCGTGCCGATGGAGACGCTCAACCTGCACCTCACCGGCGACTTCCACGCCGTGACCGCGGCGCACAACCTGCTCGCGGCGATCCTGGACAACCACCTCCACTTCGGCAACGAGCTGGGCATCGACCCGCGGAGCATCGCCTGGCGGCGGGTGCTCGACATGAACGACCGGTCGCTGCGCAACGTCGTCACCGGCCTCGGACAGCGCCAGGACGGCATCCCGCAGCAGACCGGCTTCGACATCACCGCCGCCTCCGAGGTCATGGTCATCCTGGCCCTCGCCACCTCGCTGCAGGACATGCGCGAGCGGCTCGGCCGGATCGTCGTCGGCTACACGTATGCCGGGGCGCCGGTGACCGCCGAGGACCTCAAGGCGGCGGGGGCGATGGCGGTCGTCATGAAGGACGCGATCAAGCCCAACCTGATGCAGACGATCGAGAACGGTCCGGTGCTCATCCACGCCGGCCCGTTCGGCAACATCGCGACCGGCAACTCCTCGGTCATCGCCGACCGGGTCGGGGTCCACGCGGCCGACTACCTGCTCACCGAGGCCGGCTTCGGCGCCGACATGGGAGCCGAGCGGTTCTTCAACATCAAGTGCACGACAGCCGGGCTGACCCCGGACGCCGCGGTCCTCGTCGTGACCGTTCGTGCCCTGAAGACCCACAGCGGGAGATACAAGGTCGCCTCGGGACAACCGCTTCCGCCGGAGATGATCGCCGAGAACCCTGACGACGTCCGGGCCGGCCTGCCCAACCTGCTCAAGCACATCGCCATCGTCCGCGACTTCGGGGTGTCGCCCGTGGTCGCCATCAACCGCTTCCCCACCGACCACGAGTCGGAGATCGACGTGATCCGGGCAGCGGCGGAGGTGGCCGGGGCCCACGTCGCCGTCGCCACCCACGTCGTGGACGGAGGGGCCGGGGCCGTCGAGCTCGCCGAGGTCCTCGTGGCGGCATGCGAGGAGAAGCACGAGTTCACCCCGACGTATGCCGCGGACGACCACATCGTCGACAAGATCATCGCCGTCGCCACCAAGGTCTACGGCGCCGACGGGGTCGACTTCTCCCCGACCGCGGCCAAGGACCTGGCTCGCTTCGAGTCCCTCGGCTACGCGGGGCTGCCCGTCGTCATCGCCAAGACCCACCTGTCGATCAGCCACGACCCCAGCCTCAAGGGCGCGCCTACCGGTTGGCGGCTGCCGGTGCGAGAGGTGCGGCTGGCGGCCGGCGCCGGCTACGTCTATGCGATCTGCGGTGAGATGCGCACCCTGCCTGGTCTGTCCCGCCACCCTGCCGCCGAGACCATCGACATCGACGCCGACGGCCAGATCGTGGGCCTGTTCTGAGCGAAGGGCCTCCAGCCGCCGGATCCAGTCGGCATTCGGCCGACATGGAGGCGCGGCACAGGTTCCTCGGGAATACTGTCCCGGACAATCTGTGCTCGGAACGAGGAGTTGCGCGGGTTTGACTGGTCGTGACGTAGATCGACGGACCCGACGTGAGACGAAGAACCGGGAGCTGAGGCGGTTCTATCTCCTGACGTCCGGGAGCACGGTCGTGCCTGGGCTCGGACTGATCCCGACCCGCAGGCGGGCCGTGGGCGTGGGCGTGCTCGGCCTCTTCGTCATCGCCGCAGGGGTGGCACTCGCCAAGGTCGGGTCACAGGGCATCGTGCGGACGGCGCTCAACATCGGCGTCGATCGGGGCAAGCTGCTCATCGTCCTCATCGGTCTGGTGGTCGGCGCGGTTGTGTGGTGTGCGGCCATCGTCGCGACGGCCCTCACCGCCCAACCGGCCGGTCTGTCCGGGGTCGACCGGTGGACCACCCGCCTGTTCACTGCCCTGTGCTGCGTCCTGGTCGTCTTCCCGACTCTCATCGGCGCGCGCACGATCGCCACCCAGCGCGACCTGGTCAGGGCAGTCTTCAACGACCCCACCAGCGGCGCCCTCTCGACCGAGGGTGTCAACCCGGCCATGACCAAGTCAGACCCGTGGGCCCACATCCCGCGCGTCAACATCATGCTGATCGGCGCCGACTCCGGCCATGGCCGGATCGGGATCCGCTCGGACTCGATGATGGTGGCCAGCGTCGACACCAAGACGGGCGACACGGTCCTCGTCGGGCTGCCCCGCAACCTGGACCGGGTGCCCTTCGCCACCAATGACCCCCTGCACGCGCTGTACCCCGACGGGTTCCACTGCATCGACCCCGCTGCCGGCGTCAACACCAACTGTCTGCTCAACGGCATCTGGACCGAGGCGGAGAACCACGCGGACCTCTTCCCCGGTGATGCCACACCTGGCTACACCGAGACCCGCAGAGCGTTGGGCCGGATCACGGGTCTGACGATCAACCAGAGCGTCATCATCGACCTGGCTGGCTTCCAGCAGCTCGTCGACGCGATGGGCGGGGTGACCCTGGACGTCAAGTCCAAGATCTGCATGGACTGCAAGAGCAACGGCGCCGGCGGCATCACGTGGACCAAGAACGGGCAGGAGGAGTGGATCGAGCCGGGCCGCCAGCACCTCGACGGCAAGCAGGCCCTCTGGTACGCGCGGTCGCGCGCACAGTCCGATGACTTCAGCCGGATGCGCCGGCAGCGCTGCGTGGTCGGTGCCCTGCTCGACCAGTCCAACCCGGTCAAGCTGCTGGCCAACTACGCGTCACTCGCCGAGGTCCTGAAGAAGAACGTCAGCATCGACATCCCCCAGGCTGACCTGCCCGCCTGGGTGGACCTGGTCCAACGGATCCAGACGGGCACGATCCGGAGCCTGCCGATCACCGACCGGGTGGTCGACGTCAACAACCCCGACTACGACAAGATCCGGTCACTCGTCCGGGCCGCGATCAACCCGGCAGCCACGCCGACCACGCCCAGCACCGCCACGAGTACCCCGACCCACAAGGCGACCACCACCCCGGGCGGGACCTCGACGACGACCGAGAACGACGAGCTGTCCACCCTCGCGGCAGCCTGCTGAGACTCCCCGCGGCTGCGGTCCGTGGGTATGGTCTCCCCATGCCTGGTCTGCCGTATGCCGGTGAGCCGAGCGACCGGCATACGGCATCTCAACCGACTCAGAGTTGAGCGGAATAGGCTCAACTCTGAGTCGGTTGCACCTCGTGAACCCTGACTCCTCACCCGAAGGATGACCACACACGATGGAACTCAAGCCGACCTCCAAGGTCGCCGAAGCGCTCGCGATCGCCCAGCGCACCGCCCAGTCCGATGGCAACGCCGAGATCACCCCCGACCACATCGCGAGCGCGCTGATCCAGCTCGACACTCCCCAGGCCGACACCCTGCTGCAGGCCGCCGGGACGGGCGCCGCCCATGTCCTGGCGCAGGCCGACGCCCGGATCCGCGCGCTGCCGCGCACCTCCGGCGCGACGGCCGCCTCGCCCACCTTCGGGCGCGAGGCGTTGGCGGTGCTGCAGCGCGCCGATACCCTCATGCGGGCCAAGGGCGACAGCTTCCTCGCCCTGGACCTGCTCCTCCTCGCCCTCGCCGAGACCGGCCACCTCGCGGCCGTCGAGAAGCGCGGCGCCAAGGACATGGAGAAGGCCATCGACACCCTGCGCGGCGGCCGGCGCGTCGACACCGAGACACCGGCCGAGGGCGGCGACGCCCTGGAGAAGTACGGCACCGACCTCACCGCCATGGCGCGCGAGGGACGTCTCGACCCGGTCATCGGCCGTGACTCGGAGATCCGGCGCGTCGTCCAGGTGCTGTCCCGGCGGACGAAGAACAACCCCGTCCTCATCGGCGAGCCCGGCGTCGGCAAGACCGCCGTCGTAGAGGGCCTGGCCCAGCGGATCGTGGACGGCGACGTCCCGGAGTCGCTCCGGGGCAAGCGCCTGATCAGCCTCGACCTCGGCGCGATGGTCGCCGGCGCGAAGTACCGCGGCGAGTTCGAGGAGCGGCTCAAGGCCGTGCTCACCGAGATCGCCGACTCCGACGGCCAGGTCGTCACCTTCATCGACGAGCTGCACACCGTCGTCGGGGCCGGTGCGACCGGCGACTCGGCGATGGACGCCGGCAACATGCTCAAGCCACTCCTCGCCCGCGGCGAGCTGCGGCTCGTGGGCGCGACGACGCTCGACGAGTACCGCCAGCACATCGAGAAGGACCCGGCCCTCGAGCGCCGCTTCCAGCAGGTCTTCGTGGGGGAGCCGTCGGTCATCGACACGATCGCGATCCTCCGCGGGCTCAAGGAGCGCTACGAGGCGCACCACAAGGTCGAGATCGAGGACGCGGCGCTCGTCGCGGCCGCCTCGCTGTCCGACCGGTACATCACCGGCCGCCAGCTGCCCGACAAGGCGATCGACCTCGTCGACGAGGCGGCGTCGCGGCTCCGCATGGAGATCGACTCCTCCCCGGTCGAGATCGACGAGCTGCGTCGCGCCGTCGACCGGCTCAAGATGGAGGAGCTGCACCTCGCCCGCGAGACCGACGAGGCATCGGTCGCCCGGCTGGAGCGGCTGCGCGCCGACCTCGCCGACAAGTCCGAGGAGCTCGCCGGGCTGACCGCGCGCTGGGAGGCCGAGAAGACCGGCCTCAACAAGGTCGGTGAGCTCAAGGCCCGCGTCGACGACCTGCGGACCCAAGCCGAGCGTATGCAGCGTGAAGGCGACTACGAGAAGGCCTCGCGTCTGCTCTACGGCGAGATCCCCGCGCTGGAGAAGGAGCTGGCCGAGGCCAACGCGGCCGAGGTCGCGGCCGGGCTCAACTCCAAGGACCTCATGGTCAAGGAGCGGGTCGGCGCCGACGACATCGCCGAGGTGATCTCGTCGTGGACCGGCATACCGGCTGGTCGGCTGCTCCAGGGCGAGACCGAGAAGCTGCTCTCGATGGAGTCGATCATCGGGTCGCGACTGATCGGCCAGACGGCCGCTGTCGAGGCGGTGTCGGACGCCGTGCGTCGGACACGTGCCGGGCTCGCCGACCCGGACCGCCCGGCCGGGTCGTTCCTCTTCCTCGGGCCGACCGGTGTCGGCAAGACCGAGCTGGCCAAGTCGCTCGCCGACTTCCTCTTCGACGACGAGCGGGCGATGGTCCGGATCGACATGTCGGAGTACTCCGAGCGGCACGCGGTCGCCCGCCTGATCGGTGCCCCTCCCGGCTACGTCGGCTACGAGTCGGGCGGTCAGCTGACCGAGGCGGTGCGTCGTCGCCCGTACTCCGTCGTGCTGCTCGACGAGGTGGAGAAGGCCCACCCGGAGACCTTCGACATCCTCCTTCAGGTCCTCGACGACGGCCGGCTGACCGACGGTCAGGGCCGCACCGTCGACTTCCGCAACGTCATCCTCGTCATGACCTCCAACCTCGGGTCGCAGTTCCTCATCGACCCGACCCTGTCCGACGCCGAGAAGCGGGATGCGGTGATGAGCGTGGTCCGGTCGGCGTTCAAGCCGGAGTTCCTCAACCGGCTCGACGAGATCATCCTGTTCGATGCCCTGTCGACCGACGAGCTGGGACACATCGTCGACCTCCAGGTCCGCGCCCTGGCCAACCGGTTGGCCGACCGGCGGATCGACCTGGACGTGACTCCAGCGGCGCGGGAGTGGCTGGCGCTCACCGGCTACGACCCGGCATACGGGGCGCGACCGCTGCGTCGCCTGGTGCAGAAGGAGATCGGCGACCGGCTCGCGCGGGCCGTCCTCTCCGGCCAGGTCGCGGACGGGTCGACCGTCGTCGTCGACCGCGACGAGGACGCCGACTCCCTCGTGCTGCGCTGAGCCCGGCTTGCCAGACCTGCAGGGCGAGCCGGTCACGACGCTCAGCGTCCGGAGCGCCACCAACCGCCTCGTCCAGTAGTCGGCGGCCGGTTCGAGCGCTCTACGCGTGAGTCATGGCATGACTCACGCGTACACGACTCGAAATGGCGTGGCCACCTCATCCCGCGGCCACCTGCGGGCGCCGAAGTAGGGTGAGCGCCATGCGCCGACGCCTCGTCCTCCTGGCCTCGGTCGCGGCCGTCGCCACCATGTCCCTGACGGCGTGCTCCGGCAAGGCCGACACCAGGGCAGCAACGCCCAAGCCGGCCGACGTCCTCGCCACCGCCAAGCAGAAGTTCGACAGCGCCAAGGCCGTGACGATCGCCCTCTCGAGCACCAACGTCCCGCCCAAGGCGAACGGCGTCTCGGCCGCGGACGGCACCGGCATCATCGACCCCACCACGCCCAAGTTCAAGGGTCGGGTGACCGCCACGGTCAGCGGTCTCACCGGCAACGTCGAGATCATCGCGATCGGCGGCGACGCGTGGATGAAGCTCTTCACGCCGGACTACACCAAGCAGGACCTGGTCAAGCTCGGCGCCCCCAACCCGAGCAACCTGTTCAGCCCGGCGACCGGCATCTCCAGCCTGCTCGCCCAGACCAAGAGCCCCACATCCGGTCCGGACCAGCGGGAGGGCAAAGAGATCCTGCACATGTTCACGGGCACCCTCCCGTCGGCGCCGGTCACCGCACTGCTCAACCTCGGCAAGGGCGCCGCCGACTTCAAGGTCAGCTACGGCATCGCCGACTCCGGGCAGCTGCGGACGGCCACCCTGACCGGCGCCTTCTACGCCGGCACGACCTCGACCTACCGTCTCCTCATCAAGGACTACGGGACCACCATTGCCATCGCCGCGCCCTGACCGGGCCCGCGCGCTCCTTGCCGTCGCCTCGGTCGCGGTGGCCCTCGCCGCAGCCGACACCTACGTCGTCGTCCTGGCGCTGACCGACATGATGAGCGGAGTCGGGGTCGGCATCGACTCCCTCCAGAAGGCGACGCCGATCATCTCCGGCTTCCTCCTCGGCTACGTCGCCGTCCTTCCCCTGATCGGGCGCCTCGCGGATCTCGTGGCGCGACAACGGGTTCTGCTCGCCTGCCTCGCGATCTTCGTCCTGGGCTCGACGATCACCGCGCTCTCCGTCGACCTGCCGACCCTCGTCACCGGTCGAGTCATCCAGGGCGTCGGCGGGGGCGGGCTCGTCCCCGCGACCCTCGCCCTGGTCGCCGACCTCTGGCCCGCAGACCGTCGTGGCACTCCGCTGGGCGTCGTCGGCGCGGTTCAGGAGCTGGGCTCGGTTGTCGGCCCGGTTCTCGGCGCACTCATCCTCGCCGTCGCCGACTGGCGGGCGATCTTCTGGGTCAACGCAGCCCTCGGCGTCGCATTGTGGCTGGGCATTCGCCTCACCGCCAGGGGCCTCCCGGCCCAGGCCCCCGCCTCTCGACGACCGGCTGCCGCAACCACGCTCGCTGCGCTCGGTCTCGTATGCGGCGTGCTCGCCCTGGCGGCACCGGCGCGGCTGGTCAGCTCGGTCGCCCTAGGCGGGCCCTTCGTCCCCGTGGGCGACCACACCTCACGAGCGGTCACCCCGATCGGACTCGTCGCCGCCGCGCTGCTGCTCTCCGCGACTGCCTTCTCGGTGCCGCACTGGTGGCCGATCCTGCGGCGCGCCGACCTGCTCGGTGCCCTCCTGCTCGGCTCGACGCTTGGCCTGGTCATCCTCACCTTCGCGTCCGCCGACCCACACAAGGAGGTCGTCGGTCCGCTCGGCCATGCGCTCCTGCCCCTCGCAGCAGGCACCGCCGCTCTCTACCTGTGGCGCCATCACGCCGCCGCCGACCCACTCGTGCCGCGCGGCGTCGTCGGGGGCCGGAGTCGAGTCGCGCTCGCAGTCAGCGCGTTCGTCGGTGTGGCACTCGTCGCCGTCGTCGTCGACGTGCCACTGCTCGCCCGGCTCGGGGTCAACCACGACGAGACGGCCGCCGCCTTCGTCCTGGTCCGGTTCCTCCTCGCCGTGCCGGTCGGCGCCCTCACCGGTGGCTGGCTGTTGCGCCGTGCCGGCGACGGTCTGGTCGCCGGCGGAGGACTCCTCGTCACGACGGCCGGGCTGGCCGCGATGACGACGTGGAACCAGTCCTCGTTGACGCGTTGGCCGACCACGGCAGTCCTCGTAGCCGTCGGGATCGGCATCGGCCTGGCCCTCGCCCCGGTCAACAACGCCGCCCTCGCCGACGCGCCTGACCACGCCCACGGCACCGCGTCGGCGCTCGTCGTCGTCGCTCGGATGATCGGCATGGTCGTCGGCCTCGCGCTGCTGACCGCCATCGGTCTGCACAAGTACTACGCCAGCGTCGCGTCCCTCCCGAACCCCGCCGACACCACCGCCCTGGTCCACGCCGCCGTCGAGGAGGTGCGTTGGGTGTTCCGGGGAGCGGCGCTCGCCGCCGGGCTCGGCGCCGTCACCTGCCTCGGCCTCGGGCTGCGCCGACCGGCCGGCTCGTATGCCGCGGAGCGCACCTTCGGCCTGTGACCGGTGCCGACCGCTGACCTGAGGTTCGATTCGTCGACGGGGCGGGGCGCGCGGCATACTCGACGGCGATCATGAGCGACCACACTGCCGACTGCGCCCCGGACATCGTCCCCCAACCCAAAATCGCCGAAACCGTTGTCCGCGAACGGATTCCGCGCGAGATCTGGGTCCTCATAGCGGCGGCGTTCACGATCGCCCTCGGCTACGGCCTCATCTCGCCGGTCCTGCCGCAGTTCGCGAAGAGCTTCGGCGTGGACGCGACGGCCAGCTCGATCGTGGTCAGCGCGTTCGCCTTCTTCCGGCTCGTCTTCGCGCCCGGAGGTGGCCGGCTCATCGCCGTCCTCGGCGAGCGCCCGGTCTATCTCATCGGGCTGCTCATCGTCGCCGCGTCGACGGGCGCCACGGCCTTCGCGCACGCGTACTGGCAGCTGCTCCTCTTCCGCGGCCTCGGCGGCATCGGGTCGGTGATGTTCACCGTCTCGGCGGTCGCCCTCATCGTCCGTCTCGCCCCGGCGTCGATGCGCGGACGGGTCTCCTCGGCATACGGATCGGCCTTTCTCCTCGGCGGCATCGGCGGCCCGGTCGTCGGCGGAACCCTGGGCGGGCTCGGTCTGCGGGTCCCGTTCATCGCGTATGCCGTGCTCCTCCTTGTCGCGGCGGCGCTCGTGGCCGCCTTCATCAGCGGGTCGGCGCTCCGTCCGGCGCCCGATGCGCCGACCCTGCCTGTCATGACCTTCCGCGACGGGTGGCGGGACGGCGCCTACCGGGCCAGCCTCGGGGCCAGCTTCGCCAACGGTTGGGGCAACTTCGGGGTGCGCAACGCGATCGTCCCGCTCTTCGTCGCCGCAGCCATCGGCACCCAGACCTGGCTCGTGGGAGCGGTCCTCGCGACCTTCGCGGTCGGCAACGCGATCGGTCTGACGACGGCCGGCCGGTTGTCCGACCGTCGCGGCCGCAGGCCGTTCATCATGGCCGGGCTCGTGGTGAGCGGGATCGCCACCCTGGTCACCGGCCTGGCGGGAAACCTCCCGGTACTGCTGGTGATCTCGGTCTTCGCCGGTCTGGGGGCCGGCACCCTCTCACCGGCGCAGCAGGCCGCGGTCGCCGACATCGTGGGACGGGAGCGCAACGGCGGACCGGCGCTCGCGGCATACCAGATGCTGTCTGACGCCGGGGCCATCATCGGGCCGATCCTCGCCGGTCTGCTCGTGGACCACGGCTCCTACGGACTGGCCTTCGGGGCGTCCGGTGTGCTCACCGTCCTCGCCGCGGTGCCCTGGCTGCGTGCGCGGGAGACCCTCAGCCGCTGACGTGCGGGCAGGTCAGTCGCGCAGCTGCACGACGACCGGTGCGTGGTCGCTCGCGCCCTTGCCCTTGCGCTCCTCACGGTCGATGGCCGCGCCCTCGACCCGCGCCGCGAAGGTCGGGTTGCCCAGGATGAAGTCGATCCGCATGCCGCGGTTCTTCTGGAAGCGGAGCTGTTGGTAGTCCCAGTAGGTGTAGACCTTGGGGCCGGGCGCATGGGCGCGCACGACGTCGACGAAGCCGGCGTCGAGCACACCCTGGAACCCGGCCCGTTCAGCCGGTGAGACATGGGACTTGTCCTCGTAGAACTCCATCGACCACACGTCCTCGTCGTGCGGCGCGATGTTCCAGTCGCCCATGATCGCCGTGGGGGTCTCATCCGTCGACCAGCCGGCGGCGTCGGCGGCGAGCACCCGCAGCCACTCCACCTTGTAGGCCATGTGCGGGTCCTCGAGCTGCCGCCCGTTGGGCACGTAGACCGACCAGACCCGTACCCCGCCGCACGTCGCGCCGATGGCCCGCGCCTCGGTGACCGGAGGCTCCCCCCACTGCGGGGCTCCCTCGAAGCCGACCTGTACGTCCTCCAGGCCGACGCGGGAGGCGATGGCGACACCATTCCACTGGTTGAAGCCGTGGTGGGCGACCTCGTAGCCGAGGGCCTGCAGGGTCAGGTAGGGGAACTGGTCCTCGCGGGCCTTGGTCTCCTGGATCGCGAGGACGTCGACGTCGGTGCGTCGTAACCAGTCCTCGACCCGGTCGATGCGGGAGCGGATCGAGTTGACGTTCCAGGTGGCGATGCGCACCCATCGACCCTACGGGTCTTGGAAGGAGGTTTTGGAAGGGGTTGCGGAAGCCGTTGTGTGGAAGGGGGCGTGGACTACGGGACCGGTCCGGGTTGCGCCCGACGGCGATGATGCGGCCGGCGCCGAAATGCTGGGCGATCCGCACGGCCATCTGGCCGGAGCTGCCCGTGGCACCGAGAACGAGCACGTTCTGGCCGGGCTGGAACTCCACCCGGCGGCGCAGCGCGACCCACGAGGACATGGCCGGGTTCATGGCCGCGGCGAGGAGGACTGGGTCGGTGCCCTCGGCCAGGACCACTACTGCGCCGGGTGTCGATCACGGCTAGTTGGTATTACCAACAAGAGTAGTTGCTGATACCAACTAGAGCAAGCTAGTCTCCTGGCGTGGAAACCTCCCCTTCCGTGGCGCCGGGTCAAGGCGCGGGCAGCGCCGACCTCGAGGTCGTCGACGCCCTCGTTCGGGCCTCGTTCGTCACCATGGGAGTGCTGACCAAGGTGGCCGCCGCCCACGACCTGTCACTCACCCAGCTGCGGGTGCTGGCGATCCTTCGCGACCACCGGGCGACCATGGGTGAGCTCGCCGCGTATCTGGGTCTGGACCGGTCCACCATCAGCGGACTCGTCGACCGCGCGGAGAAGAGAGGGCTGCTCCAGCGAGTGGCCAACCCCGACGACGGGCGTGGCATCCACGTGGTTCTCACCGAGGTGGGTGTCCGGCTGGCCGCGACGGGCGCCGCCCAGGTGGCCGAGGGTCTCGCCGCGTCGGTCAACGGGCTCAGCGCGGCCGAGGCCCGTCGCCTGGCCACGCTGCTGGACCGGCTTCGCGCGCCTTGAGCTAGCCGTGGATGCCGGACCGGTGAGGGGCGGCGGCCGTCACGAGGGCGGCCAGGAAGTCGGTGACGGCCGGGTTCTGCCGGTCACGACGGACCACGGCGCTGACGTGTCGCCGCGCCGCGAGGCCGACGATCCGGCGCGCAGCGACACCCGGCGTTGCGGCATACGCGAGGCTCGGCACGAGCGCGACTCCCAAGCCGGACCGGACCAGCTGGGTCACCACGTCGTAGTCGTTGCTCCGGAAGCCGATCCGCGGCTCGAAGCCCGCGGCGCCGCACAGCCGGGCGAGGCACTCGGCCCCGGCCGTGCCGTCCCGGGTCGCGACCCAGGTTCGGTCGGTCAGGTCGTTCCAGCGAACCCGCTCGTATGCCGCGAGCTCGTCACCGTCGGCGAGCAGCAGCACCAGAGCCTCGTCGAGCAGCCGGTGGCTGACCAGGGTGGAGGGGACGGTGCGCGGGACGAGGTCGTAGGTGTAGGTGAGGGCGACGTCGATCCGCCCGTCGAGGAGCTGGCGGACGAGGTCGTCGGACTCGGCCTCGTCGAGGTGGACCGTCACGTCGCGTTCGGCGGCCAGGAAGGTGCCGAGCGCAGCGGGGAGGAGCTGCTCGCTGGCGGTCGGGAACGAGCCCACTCGCAACGAGCCCGCCCGGCCACGGGCCAGAGCCGTGACGTCCTCGTCGAGGGCGTCCAGGGTCGCCAGGGCGTCGCGGGCGCGGTCGGCGAGGTCGGTCGCCGCCGCCGTCGGGGTGATCGAGCGGGCCGACCGGTCGAAGAGGACGAGCCGGGTCGACCGCTCCAGGGCCGCGACCTGCTGGGACACCGCCGAGGACGTGTAGCCCAGCTCGCGCGCCGCGTCGGCGAACGACCCGGTCCGGATGACGGCGACGAGGGTGCGCAGGTGAACCGGGTTGAGCATGACCCGCATGCTGCCACCCCTACCGGCCTGAGCACCAGCAATGCTGATGCTCGACGGCACCGAATGGAGGCCTCCGGAGGTGGCGGAGAGACCGGTCGAGCGGCGAGGCTGGGATGAGGAGGTCTTGCCAGTGATCGAGTCGGTCGACGACCACTTCGGCCGTCGGGTCCGGGAGTGGGAGGCGGGGGAGCCCGTATGCCGCGGCGCGCGGCCGGCATCCGACGACCCTGCGGTCGTGAGCGACGGTGACCTGCTCGACCTCTTTGCCGCCCAGGTGATGTCGCGGCACCTGGACCTCGCGGCCCGCGAGCTCCAGGCCAAGGGCGAGGGGTTCTACACGATCGGGTCCGCGGGCCACGAGTCGAACGCGGCCGTCGCGATGGCGCTGCGACCGACCGATCCGGGACTGTTGCACTACCGCTCGGGCGGGTTCTACTGCGCACGGGCAGCCCAGGTCGCCGGGAACGACCCGGCGAGCGACACCTTGCGGTCGTTCATGGCCTCGGCCGACGACCCGATCTCCGGGGGTCGGCACAAGGTCTTCGGCCACCACGACCTCGCGGTCATCCCGCAGACGTCGACGATCGCCTCGCACCTGCCGCGGGCCGTCGGGCTCGCGTTCGCCCACGAGCGGGCGCACGCTCGTGGGCTTCCCGACGAGTGGCCCGCCGACGCCGTCGTCGTGGCGAGCCTCGGCGACGCCGGTCTCAACCACTCCACGGCGGCGGGTGCCCTCAACGCGGCCGCTCATGCAACACACCAGGGCGTCCCGGTTCCCCTCCTCGTCGTCGTCGAGGACAACGGCATCGGGATCAGCGTGAGAACCCCTGCGGGATGGACTGACTCGGCCATCGCTCGCCTCGACGCGTTTGCCTCGTATGCCGCGGACGGCGCCGACCCGGTGACCACCCTCGCCGCTGCCCGGGCTGCAGTGGCCCACGTCCGGTCCACCCGGCGACCCGCGGTCCTGCACCTGCGGACGGTCCGGTTCATGGGGCACGCGGGTTCGGATGCCGAGGTGGCCTATCGCTCGCCGCGCGAGATCACGGCCGACTACGACCGCGACCCGCTGCTTGCGACGGCGGCCGAGCTGGTCGGTCGGGGCGCGCTGTCGCCGAGGCAGGTCCTCGACCGCTACGAGGCCGAGCGCTCCCGGATCGCCCTGCTCGCTGCGAGCCTGGCACCGGCCCGGCGGCTCGCGACCGACGCGGAGGTCGCCGGACCACTGCGGCTGCGCCATGACGCCCGCGCCCGCGGCCTGTCCCTCGCCGTCGCGGCGAACCGCGCCGAGCGTTTCCGGGGCCGGCTGCCCGAGGATTCGGGTCCGCTCACCCTGGCCCAGTCGCTTACAGCCGCCCTCACCGACCTGCTGGCCGCGCACCCGGAGGCGATGGCCTTCGGGGAGGACGTCGGCGTCAAGGGCGGCGTCTACGGCGTGACCCGCGGCCTGCGCCGAACCTTCGGCGCTACAAGGGTTTTCGACACCCTCCTGGACGAGCAGACGATCCTCGGAACGGCTCTCGGCTCGGCGCTGGCCGGCTTCCTGCCCATCCCCGAGATCCAGTACCTCGCCTACCTGCACAACGCCGAGGACCAGCTCCGCGGTGAGGCGGCTACGCTCTCGTTCTTCAGCAACGGCCAGTACGCCAACGGCATGGTCGTCCGGATCCCCGGCCTCGCCTACCAGCGCGGCTTCGGCGGCCACTTCCACAACGACAACAGCCTCGCCGTCCTGCGCGACATCCCCGGGATCGTCGTCGGCGTCCCCTCCTCGGCCGCCGAGGCCCCCGGGCTGGTCCGGGCCATGGCCGGGATGGCGCTCGCCGAGGGCCGGGTCTGCGTCCTCGTCGAGCCGATCGCGCTCTACCACGCGCGCGACGTGCTCCCCGGCGACGGTGCGGCCACCGCCCCGTATGCCGCTCCGACCTCCTGGGCGGACGCCCTCCCGAGCCGGGACGAGGGTGTCCTGCACCGCGACCCCGCCCGTCGGGGCGACGAGGGTGACGTCCTCGTCATCACCTTCGGCAACGGGGTCGGCATGTCCCGGCGGGCCATCGCCCAGCTGTCCACAACTCTCCAATTGCTACCGTCCGCACCGCAGCAATTGGAGAGTTGTGAACCCGAGGGGTGGCCCGAGGCGGCGCCGCGGGTCGACATCTACGACCTCCGCTGGATCGCGCCACTCCCCGCGGATCACCTTGCGAGCATTGCCGACTCGTATGCCGCGGTGCTCGTCGTCGATGAGACCCGACGCTCCGGCGGGGTGAGCGAGGGGGTCGTGACTGCCCTGGTGGACCACGGCTACCGGGGCACGATCCGCAGGGTGACCAGCCACGACTCGGTCATCCCCCTCGGGCCGGCTGCCGACGCGGTCCTCCTGGGGGAGGCCGACATCGTGGCTGCTCTCGACGACCTCCTGCCGGGAGGGCGTCGGTGAAGAACGCCGACCGGCCCCCGGGCAGACTGGACCCGCACGACCCGACCGATGGAGCTCCGATGACCGACCGCACCACCCTGCCCGACCGCGACGCGTTGCGCAGCCTCGCCGAGGATGCCGCCCGCGCCTGCGGTGTCGACCTCGCCTCGTTCGCCGGCGACCACGAGGGCCGCTCGCCGCTCACGGGTGACCCGGTCAGCAGCCTCGCCTGGGCAACCCCGGCGGAGGTGGACGCAGCCGTCGAACGCGCCCACGCGGCATACCTGCTGTGGCGCGACGTCCCGGCCCCGGTGCGCGGCAACCTCGTCAAGCGGCTCGGTGAGCTGCTCACCGAGCACAAGGCCGGCCTCGCCACCCTGGTGAGCATCGAGGCCGGCAAGGTCACCTCCGAGGCGCTCGGCGAGGTGCAGGAGATGATCGACATCTGCGACTACGCCGTCGGTCTGTCGCGGCAGCTCTTCGGCCGGACGATGACTTCCGAGCGACCCGGGCACCGCCTCATGGAGACCTGGCACCCGCTCGGCGTCGTCGGCGTCATCAGCGCGTTCAACTTCCCGGTCGCCGTCTGGTCCTGGAACACCGCGCTGGCGCTCGTGTGCGGCGACCCGGTCGTCTGGAAGCCGTCGGAGCAGACGCCGCTCTGTGCGCTGGCCTCGAATGCCTTGCTGCAGAAGGCGATTGCCGACTGCGGTGCCCCGGTCGACCTGAGCCAGGTCGTCCTCGGTGGTGCCGATGTCGGCGAGGCGCTCGTCGACCACCGCTCCGTCGCGCTGCTGTCAGCGACCGGCTCGACCCGGATGGGCCGCGAGGTCGGGCCACGCGTCGCCGGCCGCTTCGGCCGGGTCCTGCTCGAGCTCGGGGGCAACAACGCGGCGATCGTCACCCCGTCCGCCGACCTGGACCTCACCGCCCGGGGCATCGTCTTCGCCGCCGCCGGGACGGCCGGTCAGCGGTGCACGACGATGCGTCGCGTCATCGCGCACACCTCGGTCGCCGATGCCGTCGTCGAGCGGGTCGCCGCGGCATACGACAAGCTCCCGGTCGGCAACCCGATGGCCGACGGCACTCTCGTCGGACCCCTCGTCAACGGCCGCGCGTATGCCGCGTTCACCGCGGCCATCGCCGACGCCGAGGCCGCTGGGGGCAAGGTCGTCGCCGGAGGTGGGCGTGAGCTCGCCGAGCAGGCCGAGGGTGCCTACTACGTGCGACCCACGGTCATCCGGATGCCCGGCCAGGTCGACGTCGTCGAGCGTGAGACGTTCGCCCCGGTCCTCTACGTCCTGACCTACGACACGCTCGACGAGGCGATCGCGCTGAACAACGCTGTGCCGCAAGGGTTGTCGTCGGCGATCTTCACCCAGGACCAGGCCGAGGCGGAGCGATTCATGGCGGCAGCGGGGTCGGACTGCGGGATCGTCAACGTCAACATCGGCACCTCCGGCGCGGAGATCGGCGGTGCCTTCGGCGGCGAGAAGGAGACCGGCGGGGGCCGCGAGTCCGGCTCGGACGCCTGGCGTGCCTACATGCGCCGCGCCACCAACACCATCAACTACTCCGGGGCGCTGCCGCTCGCCCAGGGCGTCACCTTCGACGTCTGAGCCACGGAACCGGCCTCGACCACCCACCCGCCATCCCCTCGCCGCCCATCGACAACGGAGTCATCGTGAGCCCAGCCCAGTCGCCCTTCGAGCTCTTCGGGATCGACGCCCTCCTCACCGAGGAGGAGCGCGACATCCGGAGCGCGGTGAAAACCGTGGTGGACAGCCAGATCCGGCCGCACATCGCGCAGTGGTACGAGTCCGGCGAGCTGCCCGCGCGCGAGCTGGCCAAGGAGCTCGGCAAGGTCGGCCTGCTCGGCATGCACCTCGAGGGCTACGGCTGCGCGGGCACCAGCTCCACGGCATACGGGATCGCCTGCCTGGAGCTGGAGGCGGGCGACTCCGGCGTGAGATCCCTTGTCTCCGTGCAGGGTTCGCTCGCGATGTTCGCGATCCACCACTTCGGCAGCGACGAGCAGAAGGACGCGTGGCTGCCGCGGATGGCGACCGGGGAGGCGATCGGCTGCTTCGGTCTCACCGAGCCCGACTTCGGGTCCAACCCGGCAGGCATGCGGACTCGTGCCCGCCGGGATGGCGATGACTGGGTCCTCGACGGCACCAAGATGTGGATCACCAACGGCTCGATCGCCGACGTCGCCGTCGTGTGGGCCAACACCGACGAGGAGGAGGGCTCGCGCGGCATACGCGGGTTCGTCGTTCCGACTTCCACTCCCGGCTTCTCGGCGCCCAAGATCACCGGCAAGATGTCGCTGCGTGCCTCGGTCACCTCCGAGCTGGTCCTCGACGGCGTCCGGCTCCCGGCCTCGGCCATGCTGCCCACCGCGCGGGGCCTCGGCGGCCCGCTCTCCTGCCTCACCGAGGCCCGGTTCGGGATCATCTTCGGTGCGCTGGGCGCAGCCCGGGACTGTCTGGAGACGGCCATCTCGTATGCCGGGGCGCGGCAGGTCTTCGACCGCCCCATCGCGGGATTCCAGCTCACCCAGGCCAAGCTCGCCGACATGAGTCTCGAGCTCGGCAAGGGCATGCTGCTGGCCCTGCACCTCGGCCGCGCCAAGGACGAGGGACGGCTCCAGCCGGAGCAGGTGTCGCTCGGCAAGCTCAACAACGTCCGCGAGTCGATCGCGATCGCACGTGAGTGCCGCACCATCCTCGGCGCCAACGGCATCTCGGGGGAGTACCCCGTCATGCGGCACGCCGCCAACCTCGAGTCGGTCCTCACCTACGAGGGCACGTCCGAGGTGCACCAGCTGGTCATCGGTCAAGCCCTCACCGGAGTGAGCGCCTTCCGCGGCTGACGCCGACCGCACGGCCAACGCGCTCGCGTGTTCGCTTGTCGCAGGAGTGGTCGACATCTCGGCCACTCCTGCGACAAGCGAACATCCGCAGTTGTCGCCGGGTCAGGAGACGGGCTGCTGGAGCTCGACCACCCAGGTCGTGCTGCCCTCGTCCATCGCCGTCGCGGTGTAGACCTCGCGACACGCGCCGCCGCCCAACGACAGCCCGCGCGCCTCGGCCTCTCGCACGATCGACTGCCAGGCGCCGCCGATGCCGTCGATCGACTCGCTGACCCACGTCGTGACAAGCGCCGTGTCCACCGGTGGCAACGTGAACGACGCCAGCCCGTCGGGCACCGAGTCACCGACAACCGGCACGCCCACGCCGATGTCGATCCCGTCGTCGTCGCCTGTGTAGTACGCGACCGGCGCGCCGGACGGGGCGATCCCCGCCGTGGCCAGGGCCGCAAAGACCCGGTCGAACAGCGGCCCGACGACGCTGCCGATCTCCTCCTGCTCGGTCACCTTCGCGGTGAGCTGGGCCAGATGCAGCGCCGGAAGCGGCTGCACGGCATACGACTCGTTCTGGGTGGTGTCGCTGGCGGTGGACATGGTGCTCTCCTCTTCGATGGATCGGAGCCTCGCCTCGATCTGCCGGATCCGCTGCCGGTCGCCGGCGACCTGCGCGACGAGCTCGTCACGGCGGGCCCGCAGCATCTCGGCGAGACGCCCCGGTGGCACCGACTCGGCGAGGAGCGGCGCCACCTCCTCGAGGCGGAAGCCGAGGTCCTTGAGCGCCACGAGCCGGTTGGCCCGGTCGAGCTGGTCGGTCCGGTAGTAGCGGTAGCCCGTGAACGGGTCGACCCGTGCGGGCACGAGCAGGCCGAGCTGGTCGTAGTGCCGGAGCATCCGCACCGACACCCCGACCAACCTGGCGAAGTCTCCGATGGTCAACATGACAGCTCCACTCCAGCCTCTGACACCGTGTGAGGGTCAAGCCAAACCGTGACAACCCCTAGTCTCGTATGCCGTGAGCACCCCTGATCTGAATGCCGACCGCGCCCGTCTCCTCGACATCATCAAGGCCAAGGCCATCGTGCACGGCAAGGTGACCCTGTCCAGCGGCAAGGAGGCCGACTTCTATGTCGACCTGCGCCGGATCACCCTCGACGGCGAGGCCGCCCCGCTCGTCGGCCGGGTCATGCTCGACCGGGTCGAGGACCTCGAGTTCGACGCCGTCGGTGGTCTGACCCTGGGCGCCGACCCGGTCGCGACGTCCATGCTCCACGCGAGCGCGGCCGCCGGCAAGCGCCTCGATGCCTTCGTCGTCCGCAAGGCCGGCAAGGCCCACGGCCTGCAGCAGCGGATCGAGGGTCCCAGCATCAAGGGTCGCCGTGTCCTGGTCGTCGAAGACACGTCCACGACCGGCGCCTCCCCGCTCGACGCCGTCGCCGCCGTCCGGGAGGCGGGCGCGGAGGTCGTCGGCGTCGCCACCATCGCCGACCGGGCCACGGGGGCGGCGGAGAAGTTCTCCGAGGCCGGTCTGGACTACCGCTTCATCTACGACGTCCGGGAACTCGGGCTGGCCTGAGGTCGCTGAACCCGGTGCGGTCCCCTGCGCCACGCATAGGATCGACTTCGGACACGTCATCCAGCTGAAGGGGAAGCGCACGTGAAGGCGCTCATCATCGTTCTCGTCATCATCGTGCTGCTCGTGCTGGTGGTCGTGGGGATCTACAACGGCCTGATCAAGCTCCGCAACAACGTCGAGGAGTCCTGGCGTCAGATCGACGTCGAGCTCAAGCGCCGGCACGACCTCATCGGCAACCTCGTCGAGACCGTCAAGGGGTATGCCGCGCACGAGCGAGGCACGCTCGAGGACGTCATGAAGGCCCGCTCGGCCGCGATGGCCGGCGGCCAGTCGCCGGGCCAGCAGGCCCAGAGCGAGGGCATCCTCACCCAGGCGCTCGGTCGCCTCATCGCCGTCGCCGAGGCCTACCCAGACCTCAAGGCCAACCAGAACTTCCTGGCCCTGCAGGCCGAGCTGACCGGCACCGAGGACCGGATCGCCTCCGCGCGGCGCTACTACAACGCCGTCGTCAAGGACCTGAACACCAAGGTCGAGACGGTCCCGAGCAACATCATCGCCGGCCTGTTCAACGTCAAGCGCGCCGAGTACTTCGAGGTCGAGGGCGCCGAGCGCGACCCCGTCAAGGTCGACTTCGGCCAGACCAACGCGACCATCCCCCCGCCGCAGTCGTATGCCGGTTCCGACGTCCCGCAGGTGGCCCCGCCGGCCCCGTCGCAGACCCAGTCCCAGATCCAGCCTCCGACCGAGCAGCCGCCGGCCTGACCGGCATACGGCCTCCTCCACCCCGCTAGGAACCCCGAAGATGTCAGCCACCGACGAGACCGCCGCCGTCGCCCCGCTCCAGCCGCCGGACCAGACCCTCACCCTCACCGCGCCCGAGGCACCCAAGGCCGTCGCCGCCACGCAGGCACCCAAGATGGCGCCTCCGGTCGCGGCCGAGGCGGTGCCCGGTCTGGACGCCAAGGTCGAGTCGTTCATGGAGGCCCTGACCAAGGCGGCGCCACGCAGCCCCGAGTTCGCCCGGCAGGCCGACAACGTGCGCACCATGGGCGACGCCGACATCCGGCGGGCCGCCGAGACCTCCAACCGGCTGCTCGACAAGCCGGTCCAGGCGCTCAAGGAGGGCGGGCTGTCCCAGGGCAGCAACGTCGGCAAGACGCTGCTCGAGCTGCGTCGTACCGTCGAGGACCTCGACCCGGGCCGAATGACCGGGGGCCGCAAGCTGCTCGGGATGATCCCTTTCGGCGACAAGGTCACCGACTACTTCCGGCGCTACCAGTCCGCCCAGAGCCAGCTCAACGGCATCCTGCACAGCCTGCGCAGCGGTCAGGACGAGCTGACCAAGGACAACGTCGCCCTCAACCTGGAGAAGACCAACCTGTGGGCCACCATGGGCCGGCTCAACCAGTACATCTACATCGCCGAGCGGCTCGACACCCGGCTCGCGGCGCGGATCGCCGAGCTGGAGATCAGCGACCCCGACACCGCCAAGGCGCTGTCCCAGGACGTCCTGTTCTACGTGCGCCAGAAGCACCAGGACCTGCTCACCCAGCTCGCCGTCTCGATCCAGAGCTACCTGGCGATCGACATCATCATCAAGAACAACATCGAGCTGATCAAGGGTGTGGACCGGGCCTCGACGACGACCATCTCGGCCCTGCGCACGGCCGTCATCGTCGCCCAGGCGCTCGGCAGCCAGAAGCTCGTCCTGGACCAGATCACCGCCCTCAACTCGACGACGTCGAGCATGATCCAGCGCACCTCGGAGATGCTCCGCGACAACTCGGCCCGGATCCAGGAGCAGGCGGCGTCCTCGACGATCGGCCTGGCCGAGCTGCAGGCCGCGTTCCAGAACATCTACGCCACCATGGACTCGATCGACGCGTTCAAGCTCAAGGCACTCGACACGATGGCCCAGACGATCGGGGTGCTCGAGACCGAGGTCGACAAGTCCAAGGAGTACCTCGCCCGGGTCCAGGCCCAGGACGCCCGCGGCACCCAGAACCTCGACCTCGACGGCGCCTGAGCCGCGGTGGGCCTCTGGGACTGGTTGCGTGGGGAGCCCGAGACCCCCGTCTCCAGCGTGCCCGCACCGCCCACCGAGGCCGACGTCCTCGGCGCCCTCGACGGCGTGGGCGCCGCCCTCGTGGCCGCGCACGCGTCGCCGCTCATCCGGTCCCGCGTCGCGCGGATCGACCGGCTGGTCCGGGCCACGCTGCCGCGTCTCGCGGCGCTCGGGCTGGGCAGTGCCGACGCGTATGCCGTGGTCGCCACGGCCACGAGCTACCTCCCCGAGGCGGTGGCCGGCTACCTGCGGCTGCCCCGCGACTGGGCCGACACCCGGCCGATCGACGCCGGCCGGACCGCGCTGATGGTGCTCGTCGACCAGCTCGAGCTGCTCGGGGCGACGATGGACAAGGTCCTTGACGCCGCCAACCGCTCCGATGCCCAGGCGCTCATCGCGCACGGCCGGTTCCTCGAGGCGAGGTTCGGCGCACCGAGCGGCGGCGGCGTCCTCGACGTGACCTCGGGAACTCCAGCCCCCGGCGCCTCGTCCGACGGGTTGTCACGGTCGGCGGGCCGGGTGAGCGCGCCGCCGACCGTGCCGCAGCCTTCGCAGCCTTCGCAGCCTTCGCAGCCGTCGGCCCCGTCGCCGTCGACCAACAGCCTTGACCTGGAGTGACGCCGAGATGACCACCGCAGCACCGACCCTCGCCACGGCCCTCGCCGGACTGCTCGAGGTCGCCCGCGCGGCCGGGGTGGAGGAGGCGACCGCCCGAGGAGAGGCCGAGGCGCTCTCCGCGACGGTCGCCGAAGCGGCAACCGGGGCGTGGAGCGCCTGGTCGGCGCAGACCGGTGGCGACCGGTCGGCCGAGGAGTTCGCCGAGGCGGCCTCACGTGGTCGGCGGTGGCGTTCGACGCCGACCCCGACCCTGGCCCGGCTGGCCGCCGAACGGTCGGCCGAGGCACCGGCATACGCCAAGGGACTGGCCCTGGTGTGCACGGCCGCGGCCGGGCTCGGGACCCCGACGACCCAGACCATCGGCAACGCGTCCCAGGCCGCTGCCGCCCAGCTCGGCGCCTTCCAGCCCACCCCTCCGTCACAATCTGACCCAATTGTTCCGGCAGTCACGGGGCCCGCGTCACCACCGGTACAACTGGGTCAGTCCGTGACCGAGAGCGGCCCGACCGACGAGTTCACCCGCGGGGTGCGCGGCCTGTGGGACGACGTCATGGGCCAGCTGGCCACCCTGCGCACCCGCACCGACGAGCTGCGCCGTGGCCCTGCCGTCGGGGGCGACCGCCCGGGCTCCCCGTTCGACCTGGACCCCTCGGCCGACCCGTGGGCGCCCGGTCGCTTCCCCGACCTCACCGGTGACACACGCCCGGACGGAAACGGCCCCGGCGACGGAGCCAACCTCCGACCCGGCGACGTGCCCGCGAGCCCACCACCTACCCATGGTGCCGATACGGCGACCGCCGGTGAGCCGCCGGAGCAGCCCGCCCCTGAGGAGGCGAAACCCGCCGAACCGCAGAAGTCCCTCGAGGAGCTGCTCGCCGAGCTCGACGACCTCACCGGGCTGGCGAGCGTCAAGGGCGAGATCCACCGCCAGGTCGCCGTCCTGCGGATCGAGGCCAAGCGCGCGGCCGCCGGCCTGAAGACCCCCGACCTGACCAGGCACCTCGTCTTCACCGGCAACCCCGGCACCGGCAAGACGACGGTGGCCCGGCTGGTCGGCGGCATCTACCGGGCCCTCGGCCTGCTCTCCAAGGGCCAGCTCATCGAGGTCGACCGGTCCGAGCTGGTCGCGGGCTACCTCGGCCAGACCGCGATGAAGACCGCCGACGTCGTGAAGTCCGCGATCGGCGGCGTCCTGTTCATCGACGAGGCCTACTCGCTGGCGGGCGACCAGTACGGCACCGAAGCCGTCGACACCCTCGTCAAGGAGATGGAGGACAAGCGCGACGACCTCGTCGTCATCGTCGCCGGCTACCCCGTGCCGATGCAGTTCTTCATCGCCCAGAACCCCGGTCTCGCCAGCCGGTTCCGGACCACGATCGAGTTCGCCGACTACACCGACGACGAGCTGGTCGCCATCTTCACCGCCATCGCGACCAAGGCCGACTACGACGTGAGCGATGCCGTCGTCGCCCGGTTCCGGGAGCTGCTCGCCGGGGTGGCGCGGGACTCCTCCTTCGGCAACGGCCGCTACGCCCGCAACGTCTTCGAAGCCGCTGTCGGTCACCAGGCCTGGCGGTTGCGCGACATCGAGGATCCCACGGTCGAGCAGCTGCGCTCGCTGGAGCCCGAGGACCTCGTCGCCGAGGAGTCTGGTGTGCCCGAGCCGAGCCAGATGTTGCAGACTGAGCCCAAGGCCACGGGGGAGGAGGAGCCATGAGCCAGAGCAGCGGTTCCGCGCAGGCCGCACCGACGACGTCGTATGCCGGTCAGTCACCTGCCGCTTCGGGCGCGGGGGCCCCGGCGCCGGGCGCCGTCGGCGGGCCGGCCGCGGCGTCCACGACGGTCGGCCGCACGGCGAAGCCGGCCACCAGCAACACCCCCGGCTGGCTGTCCCAGTGGCGGCTCCTCGCGGCCAGCGTGGCCCTCATCGCGACCGGCCTGACGACGCTCATGCTCTTCTCGACCTGGCAGGGTGCCCGCTCGGCCGCGGCCGACACCGCCCAGCTGGTGAGGGTCCAGACGATCAAGGTCGACCTGCTGCGCGCCGACGCGCTCGCGACCAACGCCTTCCTCGTCGGCGGGCTCGAACCGGCCCAGCAGCGCGCGGCATACGACAGCGCCCTGGCCGAGGTCGAGCGGACCATGACCGATGCCGCCCAGGCCCAACCGGCCGACCGGGCTGCCCTTGCCGCGCTCAGCGAGGCCGTCCTGACCTACACCTCCTCGATGGAGCTGGCCCGGGCCAACAACCGCCAGGGCTTCCCGGTCGGGGCCGCCTACCTCAACCAGGCGAGCACCGGCCTGCGCAGCACCGCCCTCCCGCTCGTCGACAACCTCGTCGCGGCGAACCAGCAGCGGTCGCGTGACGCGATGTCACCCCTGCCGTGGCTCGTCGTCATCGTGCCCGGCCTGATCGGGCTCGGCCTCCTCGTCTACGTCAACCAGCTGCTCGCGCGGCGGTTCAAGCGCCGGCTCAACGTCGGAGTCGTCATCGCGGCGTTCGCCACCCTCGTCATGATGGCGCTGGCGGGGCTGGCCGCGGGGGGTCAGGGCTCGGAGGACAGCCGGCTGCTCAAGGGTTCCTACGCGACCGTCGTCGACGGGGCGATCGCCCGCAGTGCAGCCAACGACGCCAAGGCCAACGAGTCGCTCCGTCTCATCTCGCGGGGCAGCGGCGCGACCTACGAGAAGAAGTGGGAGGCCGCGGCCGCGACCGTGGTCGCCAAGGCCTCCGGCGACTCGCTCAGCTCGGCCTCCGGGCTGTGGCAGACCTACGGCGAGGCCCACCACAAGATCGTCATCCTCGACACCGCGGGCAGCTGGGACGACGCCGTGAAGGCGGCGACGAGCACGGCCGCCGACAGCTCGACGGCGGCGTTCACAGCCCTTGACGACGGGCTCCGCAAGGTCGTCGACGACGCCGGGCTGCGGACGACCTCGGCGCTGGAGAGCGGCCAGACGGTCTTCCTCGCCGAGCTGCTGCTCGCCCTCGTGGCCGGGATCGCCGCCGCCGCGAGTGCCTGGCGGGGGATCTCGACCCGGATCGAGGAGTACGCATGAAGCTCACCCGGGTCGTGGGCCCACTCCTCGCCGCTGCTGTGGCGGTCGGGGTCGCAGCGTGCACGTCGGTGTCACCGACCCCGCTGCCCAAGGTCACCCCGTCGACGAGCGTCACGTCGGGGGCCGCGCCGACCGCCCAGTCCTGCACCAACGCCGTCCAGTCCTACGCGCCGACCGGTGCCCTCCCCGCTCCGAGTGCCATCTCCCCGGCGTCGACCATGGGCAAGATCAGGACGCGCGGTCGGCTCATTGCCGGCGTTTCGGCCGACACCTGGCTGCTCGGCTCGCGCAACCCGCTGACCGGCCGGATCGAGGGCTTCGACATCGACCTCGTCCAGCGGATCGCCGACGCCATCCTCGGGCCCAACGCCAAGGTCGAGCTGCGCGTCATCACCGCCGCCGACCGCCTTCCGGTGCTCCAGAAGCATGAGGTCGACATCGTCGTGCGCAACATGACGATCAACTGCGACCGCTGGAAGACCATCGCGTTCTCCGCCGAGTACTACCACGCGGGTCAGAAGATCCTCATCCGCAAGGGCTCCTCCATCACCGGCCGGGCCTCGCTGGCGGGCAAGAAGGTGTGCGCCCCGGTCGGCACGTCGAGCATGGACAACCTCGTCCGGCTCGCGCCCAAGGCGATACCCGTCCCGGCCGCCACCCACACCGAGTGCCTCGTCGACCTCCAGCAGGGCAAGGCCGAGGCGATCACCGGTGACGACACCGTGCTCGCCGGGCTCGCCTCCCAGGACCCGTATGCCGTGGTGCTGAGCGAGAAGGCGTTCACCCAGGAGCCGTACGGCGTCGGCATCCCGGCCGGCGACGTCGACATGGTCCGGTTCGTCAACGCCGTCCTCGAGCACGAGCGCACGTCCGGTGAGTGGACGAAGTCCTACGACACCTGGCTCGCGCCCACCCTCGGCAAGGGCACCGGGCAGCCGACCCCGGTCTACGGACGGGCGGCGCCGTGAGCGACGTCATCGCCCCGACCGCACCGGGTGGAGTCGCCCAACGGCCCACTCCTGCAGCGGTTCTCGCCTACCTGGGCGAGCTCGACGCCTGGGTTGCCGGCCGCCGGGCCGAGCTCGACGACATCGACGCGGCGGCCCTCACCTCCCCGCGCCGCGACGAGGTCTCCGGCGACGTCGTCCTCTCGATGGCGTTGTGGAAGTCGGTGGCCGACCGGCGCGACCAGCTCAACACGGCGTTCGCCGGTGGCCGCGTCGATGCGAGCGACCTGGACCGGATCGCCGTCCTCATCTGGGGCCGGCTCGACACCGCCGCGGCGACGGCCGCCGGGGTCGCCGTGTCGATGCCCGAGGCGTGCCGCCTCTCCGACGCCCTCGCCGGCGCACTCCGCGCCCGGCTCGGGCTCGCGCCGGCGGTCGAGGAGAGCGCCCGCCGGGTCCGGTCGCTCAAGGCCCAGCTCGACCGCCTGTGCGACCAGGTCGCGCTCGAGCCGCCGACCTCCCGGCCGACGGCACAGCGGCAGCTCGACTCGCTGACCGCCCGGGTGGCCGACGTCGCACTCCGGCTGGAGCGCGGTGGTGACGTCGGCGGGCTGCTCGGCCCGCTCGAGAACGACGCCGCCCGGACCGAGCGCGACCTCATCGTCGGCGGGGTCCGACGGCGCGAGGCACGCGACCAGTTCGCCGCGCTGGAGCGCCTCCGCGCCGACCTCACCACCCGTGAGGCGCACGTCACCGCCCTGGCCGACGAAGCCGTGGCGACCGTCCTCCCCGCACCGCGCAACGCCGTTCCCGACGTCTCGCTCCTCGGCGCCGCGCCCACCGACCCCGGTGCGCTCGCGGCATACGGGGACCGGCTGGCCCGCGTCGGCCAGGCCATGGACATCGCCGAGCAGCGGTATGCCGCGGCGCTGGCTTCGCGGTCGGCCCTCGCCGACCGGCTGGCCGCCGCCAAGGTCAAGGCCGACGCGCTCGGTGTCGCCGGCCGTCCCGACGTCCGGGCTGCGGGGCAGCAGGCGCAGGAGCTGCTCGACCGGCGACCCTCGCCGGTCGCCGTCGTCGAACACCTCGTCGCGGCCTATCTGGCCTGGCTCGACCTCGAAGGGCAGGCCGCGCCGCTGTCGCGCGGCGGGAGGAGCGCCTCATGACATGCGAGCAGCCCGGGTGCACGGGAACGATCGTCGACGGCTACTGCGACGTCTGCGGGATGCCGCCGACCGAGCTGGCCACCGTCGCCACCGCGGCCCCGAAGCCGGCGGCCGCGAAGGCGAAGGCGTCGAGCAGAGGTTCGAGCTCCTCGGCCAAGCCGCCGCTCGCCGTCGACGGCACGCGGTGTGCCCAGCCCGGGTGCGCCGGCAAGATCGTCGACGGCTACTGCGATGTGTGTGGCACCCCCGGCGGCGCCGGATCCGCAAGTGGGGCAACGGGATCGGTGCCGGCCGGGGTTGCCGGCACCGGCTCGACCGCTTCCACCTCGCACCGCATCCAGTCCGCCGCGATCGGCTCGCGCCGGGTCGGGTCCGGCTCCACGGCGACCCGCCGGGTCGGCTCGACGCGGACCCGCGCTGCGCGTCTCGGGGCCGGCATCACGACCATCCCACCGGCGCCGGCCGTCGACCCGGCCAAGGCCGTCCAGACCAACCCGTCCGTCCCCGAGGACAAGCGCAACTGCTCCAACTGCGGTGCGCCAGTTGGTCGGTCGATCGACGGCCACCCCGGGAGACCGGAGGGGTTCTGCCCCAAGTGCGGCACGGCATACAGCTTCACCCCCAAGCTCAAGGCGGGCGACCTCGTCGCCGGCCAGTACCTCGTCGCCGGCGCGCTCGCCCACGGCGGGCTCGGCTGGATCTATCTCGCGCGCGACCGCAACGTCTCCGACCGCTGGGTCGTCCTCAAGGGCCTGCTCAACTCCGGCGACAAGGACGCGCTGGCCGCCGCCATCGCCGAGCAGCGGTTCCTCGCCCAGGTCGAGCACCCGAGCATCGTCGAGATCTACAACTTCGTCACCCACGACGAGGCCGGCTACATCGTCATGGAGTACGTCGGGGGTGAGTCGCTCAAGCAGCTGCTCAAGGAGCGGATGCGCGCCCACGGAGGCGCCTACGACCCGTTCCCCGTCGACCAGGCGCTCGCCTACGTCGTCGAGATCCTCCCCGCGTTCCAGTACCTCCACGACCTCGGCCTCGTCTACTGCGACTTCAAGCCGGACAACCTGATCCAGGTCGGCGACGCGGTCAAGCTGATCGACCTCGGTGGGGTGCGGCGGATCGACGACGAGGAGTCGGCGATCTACGGGACGGTCGGCTACCAGGCCCCCGAGGTCGCGGTCACCGGCCCGAGCGTCGCCTCCGACATCTACACGATCGGGCGGACCCTCGTGGTCCTCACCATGGAGTTCCGCGGCTACCAGTCGACCTACCTCTCATCGCTGCCGGACCCCGCCACCACCCCGGTGTTCCGCGACCACGACTCGTTCTACTGGCTGGTCGCCAAGTGCTGTGCCACTGACCCGGCCGACCGGTTCGCCTCGGCCGACGAGCTGCGGTCCCAGGCGCTCGGCGTCCTGCGCGAGGTCGTCGCGGCCCGCACTGAGGGCACCAGCCTCACCTCGGCCGCCTCGGTCAGCTTCACCACTCCGGCCGTGTCGACGGCCCGGATCGACTGGGACCAGCTGCCGTCGCTGCGCCCCGACACGACCGACTCCCAGCACGCGTGGCTGGTCAGCCTGGCGCCGGGTGAGCCCCACGAGCGGCTCGCCGACCTTGCCAAGGCGCCGGAGGTCAGCGCCGAGGTGCTGCTGGCGCGGGGCGCCGAGTACCTCCTGCTCGGCAACGCCGAGGCGACCAAGGAGCAGGCCCGCCAGCTGCTGACCCTCGACCCGTGGGACTGGCGGGCGCTGTGGCTGCAGGGCCTGGCCTCGCTCCAGTCCTCGGACTGGGCCGACGCGCAGGCGTCGTTCAGCGCCGTCTACCAGCAGGTCCCCGGCGAGCTCGCGCCCAAGCTGGCGCTCGCCGTGGCCTGCGAGGCCGGCGGCCAGGGCGACGTCGCCGAGGGCCTGTACCGCACGTGCGCCCAGACCGATGCGGCATACGTCGCCCCTGCGGCCTTCGGCGTGGCCCGGATCCGGGCGGCCGCCGGCGACACCGAGGGTGCGGTCCGTGCCCTCGACCTCGTGCCCTCGACCAGCCGCGGCTACGGCGAGGCGCGGCGGCTGCGGGCCGACGTGCTGCTCGCCGGCTCCGGCAAGGACCTCGGCCGGCTGGGCCAGGCCCTCACCAGCGTCGACGGCGTCCGGCTCGACACCGTGGAGCGCGAGGGCCTCACCGCGCGGATCCTGGAGAAGGCGCTCGCCATCGTCGGGGAGATCGGGCCGCAGCCCGAGACCGTCGGTCCGTATGCCGCGCGCGAGGCCACCCTGCGCGCCGGGCTCGAGGGCAGCTACCGGTCCCTGGCCCGTGAGGCCAAGACCCGCGAGGAGCGGGTCGCGCTCGTGGACCGGGCCAACGAGGTACGCCCGTGGACCCGGACATGACGGCCCCGGCCCAGCAGGTGACCTGCCCCGCCTGTGGTGAGCCACTTGCTGCCGGCGCCCAGTTCTGCGAGGCCTGCGGCGCGAGCGTGTCGGCGGTCTCGCCTGCTGCCGTGCCCGGCGCCGAGTCCCCCCTCGACGAGCTCAGCCCGATCAGCACGCCCACGGCGCGTGACCTGGGCGGCACGGCGACTCCAGCGGTTGCCGCACCCCGCGCCTGTGCCGAGTGCGGTTCGCCGGTGGGTGACGACGGCTACTGCACGGTGTGTGGGTCCAAGGCGCCGTCCGAGCGAGACCACTTCGAGCAGGCACCGGCGTCCTGGGTGGCCGGGGTCTGTGACCGCGGCGTCAAGCACTCGCGCAACGAGGACGCGATGGCGCTCTTCGCCGAGCCGGCCCAGGGTGGCCGGGCGGTCCTCATCGTCTGCGACGGGGTGTCCAACTCCGACGGCTCCGACGTCGCCTCCCTGGCCGCGGCCCGCGCTGCGCTCGAGGTCCTCCGGCCGCCGCTGCCCAAGGGCATCGGCGGCGCCGCAAGCGCCGACGCGGTGGCGACCAGGGTCCTCACCACGGCGGCCGACGCCGCCAACACCGCCGTCATCGCCCACACCGAACCCTCCTCGCCGCGGCCCGCGTCCTGCACCTTCGCCGTCGGGCTCGTCGACGGCTCGACGGTGCGGTGCGCGATCATCGGCGACTCCCGCGCCTATCTCCTGCCCGACGCCGGGGGCGGCACGCAGCTGCTGCCCGACGACTCGATGGCCCAGGCACTCATCGCCGCCGGACACCCGCGGCTGGAGGCCGAAGCCTCACCCCAGGCCCACGCCATCACCAAGTGGCTCGGCGCGGACAGCCCCGACGTCGTGCCGCGTGTCGCCACGGTGACGGCTGGCGCGCCGGGTTGGCTGGTCGTCTGCTCCGACGGGCTGTGGAACTACGCGTCCGAGCCCGACGCGCTCCGTGCCCAGCTCGACGCGGCCGGCACGAGCGAGCCGCTCGCCCTCGCCTCGGCCCTGGTGGCCTGGGCGATCGAGCAGGGCGGCCACGACAACATCACCGTCGCGCTCGCCCGGGTCGGCCCGGTGCCGGCCCAGGACGCGGCTCCGGTGTCGAGTCCGGAGCCGGTGGGAGAGAATGCGACCGACGACGAAAGGCAGGTCCATGGCTGAGTTCACGGCGGCGGTCTACCAGAACGAGTTCCTTCCCGACGGCGGCACCGACGTCAACGCGATCGTCTCGGTGACCTGCACGGGTGCCGGCACGGCCGGCCAGGGCGGCTCGGCGGCAGCCGGCGAGATCATCATCATCGACACCTCGGGGTCGATGGGGGTCGAGTCGATGGAGGCAGCCAAGCAGGCGGCCACGGCGGCGCTCGCCGAGATCGTCGACGGCACCTTCTTCGCCGTGGTCTCCGGCAACGGGGCGGCGTTCCTCGTCTACCCCGCCGTGTCCAGCGGGCCGGGCATGGTCCGGATGACCGCGAGCACCCGCGTTGAGGCATCGGCCGCTGTCGCCCAGCTGCGCTCCGCTGGTGGCACGGTCATCAGCACCTGGCTCGACCTCGCCGGCACCCTCTTCGCCTCGGTCCCCGAGGTGCAGCAGCGGCACGCGATCCTGCTCACCGACGGTGAGAACAACGAGCGGCCCGGGGTGCTCCAGCAGGCCATCGACCGCGCCACCGGCTACTACCAGTGCGACTGCCGCGGGATCGGCGTGGACTGGAAGGTCGCCGAGATCCGCCCGATCGCCCAGGCCCTCCTCGGCACGATCGACATCATCCCCGCGCCCGGCCAGCTCCGTGCCGCCTTCGAGGCGATCATGCGCACCGCCATGTCCCGGGGCGTCGCCGACGCCGAGCTGCGGGTCTGGGCTCCCCAGGGCTCGCAGGTGGTGTTCGTCAAGCAGGTGTCGCCCACCGTGGAGGACCTCACCGGGCGCCGCACCGTGGTCAACGACCTCACCGGCGGCTACCCGACCGGCGCCTGGTCCGATGAGTCCCGCGACTACCACGTGGCCATCCGGCTGGCTGCCAAGGCGATCGGCCAGGAGCAGCTGGCGGCCCGGGTCCAGGTCGTGGCCGGCGGCGAGGTCAAGGCCCAGGGCCTGGTCAAGGCCAAGTGGTCCGACGACTCCGCCCTGACCACCCGGATCGACCAGCAGGTCGCCCACTACACCGGCCAGGCCGAGCTCGCGCAGGTCATCCAGGAGGGGCTGGCCGCCAAAGCCATCGGCGACGAGGAGACAGCGACGACCAAGCTCGGTCGCGCCGTCCAGCTCGCGGCCGAGACGGGCAACGACGAGGCCACGGCCAAGCTCCGCAAGGTGGTCGACGTGCAGGACGCCGACACCGGCACCGTCCAGCTCAAGAAGGCGGTCGAGAAGGCCGACGAGATGGCGCTCGACACCGCTTCGACGAAGACCACGCGGGTCCGCAAGTCATGAGGTGTCCCAACGGTCACGAGTCAGCGGCCACCGACTACTGCGACACCTGCGGCGCCACCATGGACTCTGGAGCGACCGCCACGTCGCTCTCGACGCTCCCCCAGGACGATGCCGCCGCATCCGCCGCCTCTCCTCAGGCACCGGTGGCGCCATCGGCTGCCGACGCGACCGATGCAGCCTCTGCTGCCAAGCCGTGCCCGAACTGTGGGGCGCCCAACGCGCCCGACGCCCTCTTCTGCGAGGTGTGCGGCTACGACCACACGACGGGCACCCTCCCGCGGGGAGCTCATGTCGACGACTCCGCCGCGCCGGCCGCCGCCGAGGCAGTTCCGGGCAACACCTCCAAGGGCCTGCGCACCCCGTGGGTCGCCGAGCTGTGGATCGACCCCGCCTGGTACGCCGCCCAGGGCAGCCCCGACCCGCTCCCCAGCCAGGGGCCACCGGCCGTCTTCGCGCTGCGCAACACCTCGCTGCTCATCGGCCGGGAGTCCAGCAGCCGCGGCATACATCCCGACATCGACTGCGGCGTCGACAACGGCGTCAGCCGTCGGCATGCCCAGCTGACGACCGACGGCACCCGGTGGTGGGTGGAGGACCTCGACTCCTCCAACGGCACCTACATCGGGGACTCCGTCGGCGACCTGCCGACGGCATCCATCCCGGTGGGCCAGAAGCGTGAGGTCGATGCTGACGACCGGATCTACGTCGGCTCGTGGACCCGGATCGTGCTGCGCCCGTCCAGCGACGACGAGATCTCCGCCCTCGCCTGACCGCGGCGGCCGCCGGCTCCTTTCTGCGCCCCGGCGCAGCGCGCGGCCACAGGCGCAGCCAGCAGTACGCCGGTGGTCGGCCTGAGCGCCCCGGCGCAGAAACGGCGCGGGCAGCACGGCCGCCGGTGGCGGCTGGTGTCCACCGATCGGTGGTCCCGGCTCATGTCGTATGCCGGGAGGCTGGGTCCCATGGATGACGCGATCACGATTCGTGGCCTGCGCAAGCGCTACGGGGACAAGCAAGCGGTCGACGGCCTCGATCTCGACATCCAGGTAGGGGAGGTGTTCGCCTTCCTCGGGCCCAACGGCGCCGGCAAGACGACGACGGTGGAGATCCTCGAAGGATTCCGAACCCGGGACGACGGCGATGTCCGCGTCCTCGGCACGGACCCGGGGAAGGCGAACCTGGCCTGGCGGGAGCGGATCGGCATCGTGCTGCAGACCTCCGGCGGCCTGGACCTGCTGACCCCACGCGAGGCGCTGGCCAGCACGGCCAAGGTCTTCGCCCACCCACTGCCCGTCGACCAGGTGATCGCCGACGTCGGGCTGCAGGAGAAGGCCGACAACCGGATCTCCGGGCTGTCCGGCGGCCAGCGCCGCCGCCTCGACGTCGCGCTGGGGATCATCGGCCGGCCCGAGGTGCTCTTCCTCGACGAGCCGACGACTGGCTTCGACCCCGAGGCGCGCCGGGAGTTCTGGGGTCTCATCGAGCAGCTCAAGGGGCAGGGCACGACGATCCTGCTCACCACGCACTACCTGGACGAGGCCGAGCACCTCGCCGACCGGGTCGGTGTCATCGCGGCCGGCAAGCTGCTCGCGCTGGACACCCCGGCCAACCTCGGCGGGCGCGACACCCAGGAGGCGACGGTGACGTGGGAGGAGGCGGGCACCCGGCACACGGTCCGGACCAACGAGCCCACGGCGGAGGTGGGCCGGCTCTCCCAACGGCTGGCCGGTGAGGTCCCGGGGCTGCTCGTGACCCGTCCCTCGCTGGAGGACACCTACCTCGCCCTCATCGCGCCCCACCTGGCCGCCGACGAGACCGCAGGGGAGCGTGCCGCATGACCAGCTCGGTCGCGCTGGGCTGGGACCGGACCGTCCTGGAGCTGAAGATGTACTCGCGCGAGAAGGAGGCCGTGTTCTTCTCGTTCCTGTTCCCGATCCTCATGCTCACCCTCTTCTCGGTCATCTTCGGGTCGAGCATCAAGGGCGACCCGAGCAACCAGGCGGTGCACGTCAACGCGGCGCGGCTCTTCCTGCCCGGCATGATCTCGGCCGGGGTGCTCCTCACCAGCTTCCAGACGATGGCGATGTCGGTGGCGACCGAGCGCGACGACGGCACCCTCAAGCGGCTCCGCAGCACCCCGATGCCGCCCGTGGCCTACTTCCTCGGCAAGGTCGGGCTCGTCGTCCTCACCTCCCTCGCCCAGACCGTCGTCCTGCTCCTCGTCGCGCGGGTGGCGTTCGGGGTCGAGCTGCCGACGGCCGGGTCGGCCTGGCTCACCTTCCTCGCGGTGTTCTTCCTCGGCGTCTTCGGCGGCGTCGTCCTCGGGATCGCCTACTCCTCGATCGCCTCGGCCCGGTCGGTGACAGCCGTCGTCGTCGGCCCGATGCTCGTCCTGCAGTTCATCTCCGGCGTCTACTTCCAGTTCAGCCAGATCCCGTCGTGGCTGCAGCAGGTCGCGTCGGTGTTCCCGCTCAAGTGGATCGCGCAGGGGATGCGCTCGGTCTTCTACCCCGACTCCTGGCGCTCGATGGAGATGGCCGGGCAGTGGGAGATCGGCTGCACCGCCCTCGTCCTCGCCGCCTGGGCCGTCCTCGGACTGGTCCTCTGCCTGCGGACCTTCCGCTGGTTCAAGCGCGGCACGACATGATGGACGCGTGAGCTGTATGCCGGACGAGGGCGTGGCCTCGTCGTCGGGCGCGCTGGAGGACACCTTCGCGCGGCAGGCGAAGTGGTGGCACCTCCTCTTCGGCGGGCTCGTGCTCGTCACGGCCGGGATCGTCGCCGTCAGCGGGCATCGCGTGCTGCCGCAGCTGGCCGCCATCGCGGCCTGGGGCCTCGCGTATGCCGTGTGGGGCCGCCGGGCCCTCAACCCGGACAACCGCTCCGACGCCCTGGCGTACCTGGTGTGCGCCTGGCTGTGCTTCCTGGGCCTCTTCGTCGCGGGCGGCCAGGGTGAGCAGTGGATTCTGGCGTTCGCGCTCTATCCCCACACCTGGGCGATGCTCCGGGTGCGCGAGGCCACCGCGGTCACTGTCGTCGGGGGAGTGGCCACCGGGGTAGCGAGCTGGGCCGGGGTTCCGCACACCCAGGACGCCTTCTACTCCGTCGTCGTCACCACGGTGATCATGGTCGTCCTGTCGGTCGTCCTCGGACTGTTCATCCACCGGATCATCGGCGAGGCCGAGGGGCGCGCGCGGACCATCGACGAGCTGCACGAGGCACGGGCCCAGCTCGTTGCGGCAGAACGGGACCGGGGAGTTCACGAGGAGCGGGAGCGGATCTCGCGGGAGATCCACGACACCCTCGCGCAGGGCTTCACCTCGGTCCTCGCGCTGGCCCGCGCCGCCGACTCCGCGCTGGGTCGCGGTGACGTCGCGACCGCACGTGAACGGCTGGACCTGATCACCTCGACCGCAGCCGAGAACCTCTCCGAGGCGCGTCTCATCGTCGCCGAGCTCACCCCCGGTCACCTGCAGTCCCGGACGCTCGTCGAGGCCCTCGAACGGCTGACGGCGGCGGTCTCGACCGAGACCGGGATCCGGTGCCGGCTGCGCATCGAGGGCTCGCCCGAGCCGCTCGGCGGCAACGCCGAGGTGGTGCTCCTCCGGACCGCCCAGGAGGCGCTCTCCAACGTGCGCCGGCACTCCTCGGCCGCGTCGGCCGACGTTCACCTCGCCTACCGGGAGGGCGAGGTCGTCCTCGAGGTCCTCGACGACGGCATCGGCCTCGACGGGGTCGAGGGTCTCGGCTTCGGCCTGGACGGAGTGCGCGCCCGGGCCGGTGAGCTCGGCGGCCACGTCGAGCTCACCGGCGGGTCCGGTCGGGGCACCCGGCTGCGCCTGTCCCTGCCCGTGACGCTGTCGCCCGGCCAGACCGAGACGGCAGCAGCCGACGCGGCCGACCCGGCCGGCGCTGCCGACGCGGCCGACCGTGCCCCGGACGTGCGGGCGAGGGCGCGCTCGTGAGCATTCGGGTCATCGTCGCCGACGACCACCCGGTCGTCCGGGCCGGCATCGTCGCCATGCTGTCGGAGGAGCCCGACGTGGAGGTCGTCGCCGAGGCGGCCGACGGCGCCCAGTGCGTCGACCTCGTGCGGCAGCACCGGCCCGACCTCGTCCTCACCGACCTCCGGATGCCGGTCATGGACGGAGCCCGGGCGACGGCCGTCATCCGCGAGCTGCCGGACGCTCCCCAGGTACTCGTCCTCACGACGTACGACACCGACGCCGACATCGTCCGCGCGGTCGAGGCCGGGGCGAGGGGCTACCTGCTCAAGGACACCCCTCCGGCCGAGCTGGCCGACGCGATCCGCCGGGCGGTCCGCGGCGAGACGGTGCTCGCCGCTCCCGTCGCGGAACGACTCGAGGCGCACCGGCGCTCGCCGGTCCTGCCGGACCTCACCGACCGCGAGCTGGAGGTGCTCCGGCTCGTCGCCGTCGGTCGCTCCAACGCCGAGATCGGGCGGGCGCTGTTCATCGGCGAGGCAACGGTCAAGACCTACCTCGTCCGGGCCTTCCAGAAGCTCGGGGTGGCCGACCGCACGGCCGCTGTCACCGCGGCATACGGACGGGGCCTCATCGACCTGCCACGGTGACCGGCACCGGCATACAGGCTCTCAGCGAGCCGCCTTGCGGTGCTTGCGCCACTCGTAGGCCATCGGCAGCACCGAGAGCACGGTGATCACGATGACGGCGTAGTCGATGTTCTTGCCGAGGGTCGGGAAGGTCTGGCCGAGGAAGTAGCCGGCCAGGGTGATGACGACGACCCACAGGACGGCGCCGACCGCGCTCCAGGTGAAGAACCGCTTGCGGTCCATCTGGCCGACACCGGCGACGAGGGTGATGAAGGTCCGCACGATCGGGACGAACCGGCCGAGGACGAGCGCCTTGTTGCCGTACTTGTCGAAGAAGGCATGGGTCTGGTCGACGTACTTGCGCTTGACGATCCGGCCGTCCTTCTCGAACAGCCTGGGTCCGGCGAAGCGGCCGATCTCGTAGCCCACGACGTTGCCCGCGAAGGCCACCGCGGCCAGGACGACGAGGATGACAGGGAGGCTCAGGTGCAGCTTGCCGCCGGCGATGAACAGGCCGATCGCGAAGAGCAGGGTGTCGCCGGGCAGGATCGGGAAGAACAGCCCGCACTCGACGAACACGATGATGCAGGCGACGACGAAGAACGCCGACCCGTACTTGTCGAACAGCCAGTTGGGGTCCATCCAGCTGCTGGCCAGGGCATGGGTCATCGTCGGGAGCACGGGGTCAAGAGTAGGTGTTCGGTCCTGAATTCCTTGTGTACGGCCTGTCGAGACGCTGTCCGGGTGGCTTCCCGGTCGGACTATCCTGCGGTGACCAGCGCTGGTCCCACTCTTCATCTCCCGTGTCCCCGCCGCCTCTCCCGTCGAACCCTCGGAGTCCTGTATGCCGTCCGCTCGCCGCTACCTGTCCGTCGTCGCGTCCGCGTCGCTCGCCGTCGCCGCCCTCGCTGCATGCGGTTCCCCCACCGACGCGACGGGGTCGTCGTCGACGGCGGGCTCTGGGGGGTCCGCCTCCGCTTCGGCGGATGCCGCCGCCTGCGCCAAGGGCTCGCTCAAGCTGTTCAAGGCCGGCACCCTGACCGTGGCGACCGACAAGCCGGTCTATGAGCCGTGGTTCGTCGGCGACGACCCGGCCAACGGCAAGGGCTTCGAGTCGGCCGTCGCCTACGCCATCGCCGACAAGATGGGCTTCGCCAAGTCCGAGGTGACCTGGACCCGAGCCACGTTCACCACGGTGACGTCGCCGGGAGCCAAGCCCTTCGACTTCGACCTGAACGAGGTGTCGATCACCGAGCCGCGCAAGAAGGCAGTCGACTTCTCGACCGGCTACTACGACGTCCGCCAGGCCGTCGTCACCTACAAGGGCAGCCCGATCGACGGCAAGACGACGGTCGCTGACCTTGCCGGGGCCAAGCTCGGCGCCCAGGTCGGCACCACGTCGCTGACCGCGATCACCGACCAGGTCAAGGGCAAGGCATCGGTCTACGACACCAACGACCTGGCCGTGCAGGCGTTGAAGAACAAGCAGATCGACGGGATCGTCGTCGACCTGCCGACCGCGTTCTATGCGGTGGGCGCCCAGCTGGACAACGGCGTGATCGTCGGCCAGCTCCCCTCCGCCGGCGGGACGCCCGAGCAGTTCGGCGCCGTCCTCGACAAGGGGTCTTCGCTCACGCCGTGCGTCTCCAAGGCCGTCGACGCCCTCCGCGCCGACGGCACGCTCACGACGCTGGCCAACGAGTGGCTCGCCAAGCAGGGCGCACCCGAGCTCAAGTAGGAGGTCGTATGCCGCCCCCTGACACCTGGCGGGACACCGGCTGGGCTCCCTCGGCCGTCGAACGCGAGCGGGCGGCATACCGCCGCCGGCGCACCGTGCGCTCGGCCGGCGTGTCGGCTCTGTCGACCCTTGTCGTCGTCGGTGTCGCGACCGGGCTGCTGGTCACCTCGCCCGGCTGGCCGCGGGTCCACGAGACGTACTTCAAGTGGGACAAGGCGGTCTCCTCCTTCCCTGCGGTGCTGACCGGCCTGTGGCTCAACCTCCGGATCATGCTGATCTGCGCGGTCCTCATCGCCGCGTTCGGGCTGCTCATCGCCGTGCTCCGGACGCTGCGCGGGCCGGTGTTCTTCCCGCTCCGTCTCTTCGGCACGGCATACGTCGACCTGTTCCGCGGGCTGCCGCTGATCCTCGTGCTGCTCCTGCTCGGCTACGGAGCTCCGGCACTCGGGCTCTCCGGCGTCCCCAAGAGCATGTTGTTCTGGGGGTGCGTGGCACTCGTCCTGTCGTACTCGGCATACGTCGCCGAGGTGTTCCGCGCCGGCATCGAGTCGATCCATCCGTCGCAACGGGCGGCAGCACGTTCGCTCGGGCTCACCTACGGGCAGACTCTGCGCCATGTCGTTCTGCCGCAAGCGGTTCGGCGTGTGGTGCCACCGCTCATGAACGACCTCGTCTCGCTGCAGAAGGACTCCGGACTGGTCTCCATCCTCGGCATCACCGATGCGATCCAGGCGGCCCGGATCCAGACGTCGAGCGACTTCAACTACACGCCGTATGTCGTGGCCGGGGTGCTGTTCATCTGCCTCACCATCCCGATGGCCCGCTTCACCGACTGGGTGGCGCGGCGGCAGGGGTTCCAGGGGACGGGCGGTCACCTGTGAGCGTCCTGACCGTGAGCGACCTGCGCAAGTCGTTCGGGTCGCACGTGGTGTTGCGCGACGTGTCGCTGACCGTCGAGCGCGGCGAGTGCGTCGTCCTCATCGGGGCGTCCGGGTCGGGGAAGTCGACGCTGCTGCGCTGCATCAACCTGCTCGAACCGATCGACGACGGCGTGATCCGGCTCGAGGGGGAGGACATCACCGACCCGCGGGTGTCCGCCGATGGCGTGCGCGGCCGGATGGGGATCGTCTTCCAGGCCTACAACCTGTTCCCCCACCTGTCGGTCATCGACAACATCACCCTGGCGCCGAGGCGCGTGCACAAGGTGCCGCGCTCCGAGGCACGGGTGCGGGGGATGGCCGCCTTGGCGCGAGTTGGGTTGCAGGACAAGGCAGCTGCTCGACCCGACGACCTGTCCGGCGGGCAGCAGCAGCGAGTCGCGATCGCCCGCGCCCTGGTCAACGACCCCGTGGTGATGCTCCTCGACGAGGTGACCTCGGCGCTCGACCCCGAGCTCGTCGGCGAGGTCCTCGACCTGCTCCGTGAGCTCAAGGCTGAGGGCATGACGATGATCCTCAACACCCATGAGATGGGGTTCGCGCGACAGGTCGCCGACGAGGTCTGCTTCCTCTCCGAGGGGCGCATCCTGGAGTCCGGGCCGCCGGCCTCGGTGCTGGGTGCCCCGCGTGAGCCTCGGACCCGGCAGTTCCTCTCCCGGCTCCAGGAGCAGTGATGGTTGGGTCTGTCCGCCAGCAGCGGCTCGTCATCCATGTCTCGGACTACGACGAGGCGATCCGTTCTACCGGGACGTGCTCGGCATGGCCGAGCAGGAGGCGTATGCCGGTGACGGCGACGCCCAGGCCATGATCCTGGACGCGGGACGGGCCACGCTCGAGCTGGCCAACACCGCGCAGGTCGAGCTGATCGACCGGGTCGAGGTCGGCCGACCGGTGTCGCCGCACTTCCCGGTGGCGCTGGAGGTGTCTGATGCTTCGGCCGCTGCGGATGCGGCGGTGGCCGATGGCGCCGTACACATTGCCGGACCCGTCCAGACGCCATGGCGATCGCTCAACGCCCGCCTCGATGCGCCCGGTGGCGTGCAGCTGACGCTCTTCGAGGAGCTCGACGGCTGATCGGGCGCGGCTGATCGGGCGCGGCTGCCCGATTGCTGCCGTCCACACCGTTGCAATTGCTGTGTTCCACACGAACGCGTGGAGGCTGTGGATAGCGAGAGTCCGTTGTCGGTGGGCCCTGGTAGGTGCGAGTCGCCGCGAATTCCGTTGGCATTACACTAAATTGGCCTGTTCAAGGCCTGTCCAAGGCCTTTACAAGGCCTCGAACAGGCGTATGATTGGAGGCGTGGAAGGGACGGGGAGCGCTGAGCAGTCCGTGGCCGTTGTGACGGCCGCGGAGCCTCTCACGTCTCCACCGCCGGTCGCGCAGTCTTCGGTGCCTGCCCTCGGTGACTCGATCGTTGCGCGGGCTGATGAGTTCGTGGGCTGGTTGGCGACGACGACCGGGGCTGGGGTCGAGGATGCCGTCCGGATCGACCGAATCGCCGCACTGGAGCGGGTCAAGGGCGCACTGGCCGCCGCGCAGGTGCGGCAGACAGTTGCTTTCGCCGAGTCCCAGCGCGCGGGAATGCCGTCATGGACGCCGGAGCGGACGGTGGCCCGGTCGATCGGGAGCCAGGTCGCCCTCGCGCGGCATGAGTCGCCGACGCGCGGCGATGGCCATGTCGAGCTGGCTCAGGCGCTCACTCTGAGCATGCCGGAGACGCTCGCTGCCCTGACCGCCGGTCGGATCAGCGAAGCCGCGGCCGAGGGCGTCCACCGCGCGTTGGAGGGAATGGCCCCGGGGCTGCGGCGGCACGTCGATGACCGCCTCGCGCCAGAGCTCGCCGATCTGGGCGAGCGATCGCTCGCCGAGGCGGCCCGTCGAGAGGCCAATGCCGTCGACGAAGGAGCTGCCACCCGCCGCGCCGAGAGGGCCGTCACGTCGCGGCGAGTGACGTTGCGGACCGCGAAGGACGGGATGGCCTACTTCACCATGCTCGCGCCGATGGCCGAAGCGGCCGGTGCCTTTCGGGCCGTCGAGGCCGAGGCGACAGCGATCCTGGGCGAGCCCGGCCACGTCGGGGGAGCAAGCCGACGCAGTGCCTTCTGGTTCGCCGACGCCCCGGCCCCGGCGCCTGAGGTCGGCCGGGGTGAGCCGGGTGCGCGCGTCGACGAAGACCCGGTAGGTCGTGAGGCGCGACCGGAGGATCAGGTGGGCCTGCGCTGCACGTCCGGCACCAAGTCGCAGCTGATGGCCGACGTCGTCATCGCCCGACTCACGGGCCGTGCCATCGGTCAGCCGGTGCCCATCGAGATCCAGCTGGTCATGACTGATCTGGCCATGCAGGACGAAGCCGCTGGCGCCCAGGATGGTCCGACCGCTGACGCGAGCTCGAGGTCCGGCTCGGGTTCGGGCCGGACCGCCGCGGCGGGTTCACGCCCCGACCACCCGGCGGCTGCCTTTCATCGCGGCGGAGGCAGGACCGCCGACGGGTACTCGCGACGCGAGCAGCCGGGCGGGTCATCGGGCCGGCCGGGCCACCCGGCGAACCCGACCGGTCAGGCCGGTCACGGTCATTCCGGTGATCGAGCCGCCGCTGGCCCGGCGGGCCGCGCCGGCTGGGCAACCCCCGATGTGTCGCCTCGGTCATCCGGCGGGACGCCAGCGCGGCCCGAGAGCGATGCGACACCTCCGTCGACCGGCCGTGCGGCCCCCCGCTCGACCAGCAGTGCGGCCCATCCTTCGAGCAGCCGAGCGGCCGAAGGGTCGAGGAACCCGACATCGCCTCGATTCGGCGACGACGTACCGCGCCAGTCGGCCGGCGCTGCCAAGGTTGTGGGTGCCGGGTGGCTCCCTACGGGCTTCGCCCGCGAGCTGGTCCGCCGGACCGCCGCTGCCGGGTCCGACGTCACGTTTCGTCGAGTCGTGACCGGCGAGGACGGCAGAACCGTGGTCGGGCTGGAAGCACGCCGACATCGCTGGGTCGGAACTCCGCCGAACTCGATCCGCGAGCCGATACCGATCCTCGCGCCGACCTGGTCGCTCCACCGACTGTTCCGTGGAGTGTTGCGGCGGCTCGTCGTCGTCCGCGACCAGTCCTGCCGAACCCCGTTCTGCGCCGCGGCGATCCGGGCCGTCGACCACGTGACGCCGGCTCGTCGAGACGGGCCGACCTGTGCCCACAATGCCTCGGGCACCTGCGATCGGTGCAACTTCACCAAGGAGGTGCCCGGCTGGAAGGTCGTCGTGCTCAGTCCGCCACCCCGAGATCCGCCACCTCGCGCAGCGCCGGATCCCAGCGACCCGCCGTGGCAGCAGCTGATGGACAGCCTGCTCGCCGACGTCGGAGAGGTCGAGACCCGGCCCGACGGCGCCCACCGGACGGTGGTCATCACACCGACCGGCCACCGGTACGAGTCGGCTGCCCCCGCTGTGACGAGCGGCAGCCGGCACGGACGCGCAGTCGGCTGGCCTGCTGTCGGCTGACCGGGGCCCGTTCGGTTCGTTCGTGTCAGGCGTGGCCACCGTCGCGCATGCGCAGCCGCCCGGCCCGCAGTCGGCTGACCGGGGCCCGTTCGTTCGTGTCGGGCGTGGCCGCCGTCGCGGACGTGCAACCGGCTGGCCTGCTGTCGGCTGACCGGGGCCAGTTCGGTTCGTTCGTGTCAGGCGTGGCCACCGTCGCGCATGCGCAGCCGGCCGGCCTGCAGCCGGGCTGAGCACGGCTCCCCGGTCTGCGAGAGTGGCGGCGTGCAACCGGGCGACACCACACCACCCACCGACGCGGACCGGTCCGACCTGTCCATCGGGGTCGGACCGTATGCCGGACCGTGGCCGGCCGACGAACGCCTCGATCCCGACCTCCTGGCCGGCGGCGACCGGCGCAACGTCGTCGATGAGTACCGGTACTGGCGACAGGACGCGATCGTCGCCGACCTCGACGCGCGCCGTCACGAGTTCCACGTCGCGGTCGAGAACTGGGGCCACGACTTCAACATCGGCTCGGTCATCAGGACCGCAAACGCCTTCAACGCCAAGGCATTCCACATCGTCGGCAAGCGCCGCTGGAACCGGCGCGGGGCCATGGTCACCGACCGGTACCAGCACGAGTACCACCACCCGACGGTCCAGGACCTCGTCGCCTGGGCGGGACCACACGGCGAGATCCACCCTGGCCTACCGCTGATCGGGATCGACAACCTCCCCGGCAGCACCGCCATCGAGCTCGCCGAGCTGCCCCGACGCTGCGTCCTCGTCTTCGGCCAGGAGGGCCCCGGCCTCACCGACGAGATGCGCGCCGCCTGCGTCGAGGTCCTGCACATCACCCAGTTCGGCTCGACCCGCTCGATCAACGCCGGCGCCGCCGCGGCGATCGCCATGCACACCTGGGTCCGCCAGCACGCCACCATCTGAGCGACACGGCATACGGTCAAAAGCGTTGGACCGTATGCCGTGTGCTCGGGTTGGATGGACCGGTGACCGATGCCGCCACGGCCCAGGAGCTGCTGCACCGATTCCATGAGGACATCCGGCTCCGGCAACGCGAGGACGAACCCGCGCCCGGCATCGTCCAGGACGCCGATGGGCCGGTGCTGCGGCGCTACCCGCGGGAGTCCGGGACCTCGTACTGCCTGGTCGAGAGCCCGCGCGGACTCGGCGTCGACCCCGACCTCTGGATCTCCCGGCAGGTCGAGTTCTTCGCCGGCCGTGGGGATGGCGGCGAGCGGTTCGAGTGGAAGACCTACGGCTACGACCAGCCGAGCGACCTGCGCGAGAGGCTGACGGCGGCGGGGTTGACCGCCGAGGAGGACGAGGTGCTCCTCCTCGGGGAGGTCGTCCGGCTCATCCATGACGTCGACCTGCCCGACGGCGTCCGGATGCGTGCCGTGGAGGCGGATGACGACCCGGCATACCGCAAGATCCACGACCTGATGACCCTCGTCTGGGAGGGTCCTGAAGCCCAGGCGGCTATCGACACCGCCCACTACGCCACGTCGATGACCGCGAGCCTGCAACGCGAGAAGGCTGCCAACGAAAGTGCCTTGGACATCGCCGTCATCGAACAGGTGGGGGGCGAGGAGAAGGTGCTGTGCGCGGCCTGGCTGAGGTACTCGCCGGGCACCGACTTCGCGAGCATGTGGGGCGGCTCGACCCATCCGGACTGGCGCCGCCGCGGCCTCTACCGGAGCACCGTCAGCTACCGCGCCGGCCTCGCCCGCGACCGCGGCTACTCCCTCATGCGGGTCGACACCTCTCCGGACAGTCGCCCCATCCTCATCTCCCTCGGTCTGCTCGCGGTCGCCACGACGACGCCTTTCGTCTGGAACCCGCCGGCCGCCGCCATTTCGTGACTCAGGATTTCCTGACCCCACCTGTCGATTCCGCGCAGTCTCGTCCGTCATGGTGGTGAGGTCGCACCCGGCGGCCCGCCACAGCGAAGGACTCACATGAGCACCTACCTCCTCCTCATTCCAGCCGATGAGGCCGTCTGGGACCGCAAGTCCGAGGCCGAGAAGAACACGGTGTATGCCGCGCACGACCGCTTCCACGAAGCCCTCGCCAAGGGCGGCCACACGATCCTCAACACCTCCCCGCTGACCCCCAGCCGCGAGGCCAAGGTGGTCCGCGCCGGCGCCGACGGCACCCCGGTGGTCACCGACGGCCCTTACGCCGAGGTCGTCGAGCAGCTCTCCGGCTACTACGTCATCGAGACCGACGACGAGCCCGGTCTCCTCCAGGCGTGCGGCCAGCTCGCCTTCGACGAGCGGGTCGTCGAGGTCCGGCGGACGACGCGGGAGGGCGACTGACATGGAGTACCTCGTCCTCATCGCCACCGACCCGAGCGTCTGGGAGGAGGCGACCCCGGAGGAGCGGCAGGCGTTCCACGAGGCTCACCACGCCTTCGACCGGGCCGTGCTCGCGCGTGGCCGCAAGATCTCCGGCGCCGCGCTCGCGGGGGCTGACACGGCGACGTCGCTCCGGGCGACGAACGGCGAGTGGGCCGTCACCGACGGACCGTTCGTCGAGCTCACCGAACAGATCGGCGGCTTCTACCTCGTCGACCTCCCCGACCTCGATACCGCGATCGAGGTTGCCAAGCAGCTGCCGACCTCGTATGCCGTGGAGATCCGGCCGACCATCGAGATCGAGGGCTACGAGCCCATATCGTCGACCTCGTGACCGACGCGGCGACCGACGCTGTGACCGACGCTGTGACCGACGCTGTGGCCCGCGCCGACGCGGTCCTGGCCCGGACCATGCGCGAGGAGTGGGGCCGGGTTGTAGCCCTCCTCCTCGCGCAGTTCCGTCGCCTGGACCTCGTCGAGGACGCCGCTGCAGAGGCGTTCGTCGCTGCCGCCGAGCACTGGCGGCGGGACGGGGTCCCCGACAACCCGGCCGCCTGGCTGCTCACCGCAGCACGCCGCCGGATCCTGGACCGGCTGCGCGCCGAGGCCATGGCAGCGCGGCGAGTTCCATTGCTGCTCACCGAGTCCGAGCGCCGAGAGGAGCTGCAGAGCGTGCGTGCCGACCCGGGCGACCTCGTCCACGATGACCTGCTCCGCCTCGTCCTGCTGTGCGCCCACCCGGCCCTGGCTCCGGAGGCGGCGAGCGCGCTGTCGCTGCGGTTCGTCCTCGGCGTGACGACCGCGGACATCGCCCGGCTGTTCCTCGTCAGCGAGCCGACCATGGCCGCGCGGATCACCCGGGCCAAGAAGAAGATCGTCGCCGCCGGCATTCCGTATGCCGTGCCCGACGCCTCAGCGCTGCCGTCCCGTCTGGAGGTCCTCGCCCAGACGGCCTACCTCGCCTTCACTGCCGGCTATGCGCCCGGCAGCGGGCCGGACCTGCTGCGCGCCGACCTCGCGGGCGAGGCGATCCGCCTCGTCCGGGTGGCGCGTCCCCTGCATCCGTCGGCGGCACTGGACCAGCTGCTCGCCCTCATGCTGCTGAACCACTCCCGGCGTGACGCCCGTCGTGGCGACGACGGCCGGCTCGTCCTGCTGCCCGACCAGGACCGAACTCGTTGGCACCGCGACGAGATCGCCGAGGCCGTCGACATCCTTTCCGGTACGACGGACCCCGCTGGCCGGGACCTGCCCACCGGGCTCGCGCTGGTCTACCACCTGCAGGCGCTCATCGCCGCCGAGCATGCACTCGCGCCCACGGCCGCCGACACCCGCTGGGACCGGATCGCGGCGACGTATGCCGTGCTGGAGGACCTCAACCCGAGCCCCAGCGTCCGGCTGGCCCGGGCGGTCGCGGTCGCCGAGGTCGACGGCCCGCTCGCCGGTCTGGCCCTCCTGCGCGACGTGACGGTCGACGGCCACCGGCTTCCGGCGGTCCGGGCCGAGCTGCTGTGGCGCGCCGGCGACCGTGATGGTGCGCGCGCGGCATACGAGACGGCCGTGGCCGCCTGCGGCAACGAGGTGGAACGCGCCCACCTGCTCAGCCGGCTGGCGGACCTGGCCGAGAGCGAACCTGCCGGCGGATAGGGTTCGGCGCATGTTCGACCGGCTGCGCGACGACGTCACCGAGCCCGACCGCTTCGTCCGCGGTGCGCTCGCCGTGAAGGTGGCCGGCTGCTATCTCGCGCTCGTCGTCATCGCCTTCGTCGTCCTCGTCGTGGCAATCCTGTCGGCCGGGCCGGTGGTGCCGGGTGGCGCCGCCCTCCCGCTCGTCGTCCTCACGGCGCCACTGTCGTTCACCTGCGCCGCGACGCTCGGGAACATCTTCTACCCACCGCCGCTGGTGGGGGCCGTCGAGCTGCTCGTCTACGGGATCGTCATCGCCTGGTGGCTGTGGCGGGTGATCCGGGGCGGTCGCTACCTGGACCCGAACCGCGCCGACCACTGAGCGACGCCCGCCCCGGGGACGTCGAAGACCCGGTCACCTCTCGGGACGGCATGGCGAACCAGGGAGTGGGCATGGCAGGATCGTCGCCGAACCCGTGACGAAGATCACGGGCACATTCACCCTGACGGATGCCCGACCGACGCCACCTCAACGAGGAGTTCCCGATGCCCATTGCAACCCCAGAGGTCTACGCCGACATGCTCGACCGGGCCAAGAACGGCTCGTTCGCCTACCCGGCCATCAACATCACGAGCAGCCAGACCATCACGGCGGCCATCCAGGGCTTCGCCGAGGCCGGGTCCGACGGCATCATCCAGGTCTCGCACGGTGGCGGCGAGTACGCCTCCGGCTCCACGATCAAGGACATGGTGACCGGCTCGCTGGCCCTCGCGGCATACGCGGAGATCGTCGCCAAGAACTACCCGGTCAACATCGCCCTGCACACCGACCACTGCCAGAAGGAGAAGCTCGACCCGTTCGTGCGGCCTCTCCTCGCAGCGAGCCTGGAGCGGGTCAAGGCCGGCGGGCTGCCGATCTTCCAGAGCCACATGTGGGACGGCTCGGCCGTCCCGCTCGAGGAGAACCTCGACATCGCCGAGGAGCTGCTCGCGGCCTGCCGCGCGGCCAACGTCATCCTCGAGATCGAGGTCGGCGTGGTCGGTGGCGAGGAGGACGGTGTCGCCGCCGACATCGACGAGAAGCTGTACTCCACGCCCGAGGACGCGATCGCGACCGCCAAGAAGCTCGGCCTGGGCGAGAACGGCTACTACATGACCGCGCTGACCTTCGGCAACGTCCACGGCGTCTACAAGCCGGGCAACGTCAAGCTCCTGCCCGACGTGCTCAAGGCCGCCCAGGACGCCGTCACGGCCGAGTTCGGCCTGCCCGAGGGGTCCAAGCCGTTCCACCTCGTCTTCCACGGCGGGTCCGGCTCGCTGCCCGAGGAGATCTCGGCGGCCGTCGACTACGGCGTCGTCAAGATGAACATCGACACCGACACCCAGTACGCCTTCAGCCGCCCGGTCGCCGACTTCATGTTCAAGAACTACGACGGCGTGCTCAAGATCGACGGCGAGGTCGGCAACAAGAAGCTCTACGACCCGCGCGCCTGGTCCAAGGCCGGGGAGAAGGGCATGGCCGACCGCATCGTCGAGGCCTGCGTCAACCTCCGCTCCGCCGGCACCCACGTCTCCTGAGCGGGGCGTCGGAACACTGTGACTGACCTGCTCGGCATCCCCGAGACCTTCCTGCCCGTCGACCCCGCCGCCGCGGCCCTCGAGCAGGGGTATGCCGCGGAGGCTGCGGCTCGCGCGTTCCCGGCCTCCTCGCTGGCCTGGGCGACGCTGGCCGAGGAGGCGCTCGACGACGGGCGCGACGTCGAGTCCTACGCTTACGCGCGCACCGGCTACCACCGGGGGCTCGATGCCCTGCGTCGGTCCGGCTGGCGGGGCCAGGGCCCGGTACCGTGGAGCCACGAGCCCAACCGCGGGTTCCTGCGAGCCCTCGCCGCGCTCGCCAACGCCTCGGCCGCCATCGGTGACGACGAGGAGCACGACCGCTGCACCGAGTTCCTCCGCGCATCGTCGGCGGAGGCAGCCCGGGAGCTGGGTCTCTAGTCCCCCCACGGCCCAGCATCCCCGGCACCCAGGGCGTCGGTGCCGACAACGGCGTCGGCATCGACTTGGCCCGGTTGACGGGCCTCGGCGTGCGCTGGATCTGGCCCCGTTGGACGCCTGCTCAGGCGCTGGAACTGGTTCGGCGGAGGCCCTGATCCTTGGATCGAGCCTCCGCCGATGTGCCCCCTGCCAGGAGCCGGCGCTTCGTCTGCGCCGAACGGCCGACCCGCGTTGTCCCCTGCTACTTCGGGGCCGGCGGTGCCATCATGCCTTCCGGATCACGGGATGTCCGGCTCTTGGCTGCCAATGGCACTAACATGCCAACCGTGACAGTGATTGGTGTCCAGATGGACGATGTCCGGGCCTTCCAGAGGGGCCTGTCGACGCCATGACGAGCGACCCTGTGGGCGACCGGACCCCCGGCGAGTCGATCCGCGAGCTCAGCCTGATCATCGACCGCGAGTACGCCCAGCTCGAGCAGCGCCGGGCCTCCCTTCTCGACATGCGCTCGGGTGTTCTCCGGCTCCGTTCGCTCCTGCCGGCCGAGGCCGCGGAGGAGACCGGAACGGGGGCCGGCATCCAGCGGATCCCGGCTGACCAGGCCTCGGCCGAGGTCGAGCGGCTGATGGAGGCGAGCGGCGGCCCGGTCCGGTCGGTCACCCTCACCGTCGACGAGGGTCCGGGAGTCGACGACGCCATCTACCGAGCGACCCAGCAGCAGCTGGCCGCCGGCATGGTCCAGCAGACCCTGTACTCGACCAGCGTCGCCGAGTCGGCCTCGGGGCGTCGCTGGATGGCGATGTACGCCAAGATCGGCGAGGAGCAGCGGGTCGGGATCAACCCCCCGACCGAGTTCGGAGTCTTCGGTTCGTATGCCGTGATCGCGACCGAGACGTGGGCAGACGTGCAGTCCGGCTACGTCCTGATCCGCAACCCCATGCTCGTCGCGGCGTTCACGGCACTGTTCGAGGCGGCATACGGTGCAGGTCTTCCGGTCCAGCACGCCGGCACCGACCGGGACGCCGACCTCCAGCTCCTCGAGCTGCTCGCCCTCGGGATGAAGGACGAGGCGATCGCCCGGTACCTCGGGTGGGGGCTGCGGACCGTCCGGCGCCGGATCGCCCGGCTCATGGACGTGCACGGGGTCGACACGCGCTACCAGCTCGGCGCTGCGGTGGTGGCCGCCGGCCTGATCGACCCGCACGCCAGTGTCCCGATGCCCCGCCGGGTCCGTTCGCACTAGGGTTGAGGGGCAGAGGACCCGCCGACCGACTGGGTCCTCGCCCGCTGTTGCGAGGACGCTGTGTGAGGAGTTGAGCAGATGCCGGCGATCGTGCTGGTCGGCGCCCAGTGGGGCGACGAGGGCAAGGGCAAGGCCACCGACCTGATGGGCAGCGACGTCGACTACGTCGTGAAGTTCAACGGTGGCAACAACGCCGGCCACACCATCGTCATCGACGGTGAGAAGTTCGCGCTCCACCTCCTGCCCTCGGGCATCCTCACGCCGACGTGCATCCCGGTCATCGGCAACGGGGTCGTCATCGACCTGGCCGTCCTCTTCCAGGAGATCGACGGGCTGGAGGCGCGCGGCGTCGACACCTCCAAGCTGCTCGTCAGTGCCAACGCGCACCTCATCGCCCCCTACAACCGCACCCTGGACAAGGTCACCGAGCGGTTCCTCGGCTCGCGCCGGATCGGCACGACCGGCCGCGGGATCGGCCCGACCTACGCCGACAAGATGTCGCGCACCGGCATCCGGGTGCAGGACATCTTCGATGAGGGGATCCTGCGCCAGAAGGTCGAGGCGGCCCTGGACTTCAAGAACCAGGCGTTCGCCAAGATCTACAACCGGCGGGCGGTCTCGGTCGAGGAGACGGTCGCCGAGCTGCTCTCGTATGCCGATCGGCTGCGTCCCATGGTCGCCGACACCTCACGGGTGCTCGAGGAGGCGCTCGACGCGGGCAAGAACGTCCTGCTCGAGGCCGGGCAGGCGACCCTCCTCGACGTCGACCACGGGACCTACCCGTTCGTCACGTCCTCCAACGCGACGGCCGGCGGCGCCTGCACCGGGTCCGGCATCCCGCCGACCCGGGTGTCGCGGGTCATCGCCATCCTCAAGGCCTACTCGACGCGCGTCGGCGAGGGTCCCTTCCCGACCGAGCTGCACGACGACATGGGCGAGTTCCTCCGCAAGACCGGCGCCGAGTACGGCACGACGACCGGGCGGCCGCGGCGCTGCGGCTGGGTCGACACCGTCGTCGGCCGCTACGCCACCCGGATCAACGGGGTCACCGACTTCGTCATCACCAAGCTGGACGTGCTCACCGGCCTGGAGGAGGTGCCCGTGTGCGTCGCCTACGAGATCGACGGTGTGCGGCACGACCAGATGCCGGTCGGGCAGAGCGACTTCCACCACGCCAAGCCGATCTACGAGACCCTGCCCGGCTGGTGGGAGGACATCTCGGCCTGCCGCCGGTTCGAGGACCTGCCGCCCAACGCCCAGGCCTACGTGCTCCGGCTCGAGGAGCTCATCGGCGCCCGGGTGTCGGCCATCGGCGTCGGGCCCGGCCGCGAGGCGATCATCGAGCGGCACCCGCTGCTCTGATGGGAGCGGCCGAGCACCCGGCATACGACCCGCCGTTGGCCCGGCTCCGGGTGGGTGACCTGGTCCGCTGCGCCTACACCAAGTGGGGCGACCGACGGCACCACACCGGCGCGCTGCTGTGGCTCGGGTCCGACGAGCACGGCCACTGGCTCGGCGACCCGGTCGGCAACGAGTGGTCCGGTGGTCCGGCGAGCTTCGTCTCGGTGACCGACAACGTGCTCCTCGTTCCGAGGGACCGAGGGTTCACGGCGATGTTCTACGAGCCGCACCCGGAGCTGGAGTTCCGGCTGTACTGCGACATCGTCACCGGCACCGGGTGGACCCACGACGGGAGCGCGCTGCTGACCGCCGTCGACCTCGACCTGGACGTCATCGACCCGTTCGACGGGAGCGGGGTGTGGGTCGACGACCGGGACGAGTTCGCCGACCACCAGGTCGAGCTGGGTTATCCGGCCGAGGTCATCGCCGGGGCCGAGACGGAGACGGACAGGGTGGTGGAGGAGGTCCGCGCCGGCGCCTCCTGGTCGCGGGCGGAGACGGTGGACCCCTGGCGGGCGCTGCTCAAGGAGGTTCTCGCCCGCTGACGGGCGCCCCCGCCGTGCAAGTGGGGAAAAGCCGGGGACGCCCGACCCCGAAGGGTGGACGTCCCCGTGGCCGCCCACGAGAGTGCAGGTGGGGGGAGGGGGACTCCCGCGGCGGCCGATTTCATCCGTGCGTCGGATGACCTTCACCATGTCATGGCGGCCCATTGGTGTCAGTGAATCGGCGGAAAACTCACCCGTTCTGCCGACATCGGACTATTCGGACCTACCTGGTGAGGACGACCATCCGGTGCGCGGCCCGGGTGAGAGCGACGTAGAGGACCCGTATGCCGCCCGGGGACTCCTCGATGATCGCCTCGGGGTCGACGATGACGGTCGCGTCGTACTCCAGGCCCTTGGTCGACAGCGGGTCGATGACGACGACCCGGTCGGGCAGGTCGCGGATCCCGGCGATGGCCTGCGCGTGGCGCAGCGGGGTGATGACGGCGATCGAGCCCTCCACCTCAGTGAGGAGCAGGTCCACGGCATCCCGGACGGCCCGGGCGACGTCGTGGCCCAGCTCGCGCAGGTAGGGCGCGACGCCGGTCTCGCGGACCGCCTGCGGGATGTCGGCGTCGGGGACCACGGGCAGGATGACGTCGCGGGCGTAGTCGAAGATCTCGCGAGCGTTGCGGTAGTTGGTGTCCATGTGGAAGCGGCGCACCTCCTGCCGCCCGTAGGCGTCGCGTCGCGCGGCGTCGGCCTCCATCTGGTCCGGCCAGGATGCCTGGGCGGCATCGCCGACCACGGTCCACGAGGCGGTACGGCCCCGCAGGCCGACCATCCGCCACTGCATGGGCGAGAGGTCCTGGGCCTCGTCGACGAGGACGTGGGCATACTGCGCGGGCCGGTCGATCCGGCCGTGGAGCAGCCGCTCTCGAGGGTCGGCCGGCGTCACCCGGCGGCCGTCGACGGTGCGGACCGGCCGGACGTCACTGCTGAGCCGGACCTCGTTGACACCGTGCGACGCGACGTCGTCGAGCAGCTCGATGTCATAGAAGCCGCGCTCGTCATCCTCCTCGGTCGCCTCCTGCACGGTGCCGAGCCGACCGAGGAGATCGTCGATGAGTGCCACGTCGGAGACCGTCCACGCCCCGGCCTCCAGGGTCTCGGCCATCGACCGGGCCAGCGCCGCCGCCTCGTCCTGGGTGAGGACTCCGCGCGACACGGCATACGCCGCTTCGGTGTCGGCGAGCCGCAGCAGCGGCTCGCGAGGGTCGATCTGCGGCCACCATGCCGCCATGAACCGGTCGACGTCCATCGAGGACTCCCACGCGTCGTGGAACTGGACGCGGTCGCCCTCGCGGTTCTGTGCCCAGGCGACGTCGCGCAGGGCCATTCGGGCGGGCTGGGTGGCCAGGTTGTGGCTGTGGCCGCGGAGCACCTGGGCCCGGACCCGGCGCAGGGTCGGGTGGTCGATCCGGATCGCCCGGCCGGCGACGAACGCCCGGAACTCGCGCGGCGCGTCGTCCGGGTCGTCGCTCACGAGCCGGCCGAGGACGCGGCGGATCCGCGGCGACCCCTTGATGGCAGCCACCTCGGGTCGGTCGACGCGGGTCGCGGTGATGCCGTCGACGAGGTCCCCGAGAGCCCGCAGGGCCACCGACTCCTCGCCGAGGGAGGGCAGGACACGCTCGATGTATGCCGTGTAGGCGGCGGACGGTCCGACGACGAGGATGCCGCCGTTCTCGAAGCGGCGTCGCTCGGAGTACAGGAGGTATGCCGCGCGGTGCAGCGCGACGACGGTCTTGCCGGTGCCGGGGCCGCCGGTGATCTCGGTGATGCCGCGGGCGGGAGCCCGGATCGCCTCGTCCTGGTGGCGCTGGATGGTCGCGACGATGTCGCGCATCTGAGCGCCACGACTGCGGGTCAGGGCGGCCATCAGCGCGCCGTCGCCCACGACGACGAGGTCGTCGGGAGCCTCGGGGACCATGAGGTCGTCCTCGACGCCGATCACCGTCTCGCCGCGCGACCGCAGCACGCGCCGGCGGATGACGCCCATCGGCTCGACCGGCGTGGCCCGGTAGAAGGCAGCGGCAGCCGGCGCCCGCCAGTCGACGACGAGCGGCTCGTAGTCGTCGTCGCGGACGCCGAGCCGGCCGATGTGCCGCACCTCGCGAGGGTCGCTGTCCAGGTCGAGGCGGCCGAAGACGAGACCCTCGTACTGGTTCTCGATGGTGAAGCGACGCCGCGCCGCGGCATACACGAGGGCATCGCGTTCGAAGAGGCCGGTGATCTCCTCGTCGCGCACGTCACCGACCCGGTCGGTGCGCCCACGGGCCAGTCCGTCGGCCTCGACGCTGTTGGCCCGCTCGGTGGCCTTGGCGAGCTCCCGGTGGACTCGGTCGACGTGGGCTTGCTCGACGGCGATCTCGTGGGCGATGAGGTCGGCGGTGGACCCCGTCGTCACGTCGGTGGTGCTGGTCAAGGCTGCTGGCTCTTTCGCCGGAGTTCGCGGAATCCACGAGTCTACGACCCGGGGCCCGGGACCATCAGATCAGGCCCGCCCGGACGGCGTTGGCCCCGGCCTGGAAGCGGGTCGTCGCGTCGAGCTGTTGCATGAGGCCGGCGATCACCCGCTGCACGGTGCGCTCGGAGACGCGAGCCTGCCGGGCGATCACGGTGTCGGTCGTGCCGGCTGCGAGGAGGGTGAGGACGAGCCGGTCGCGAGCCGCCAGGTCGTCGGGAGGGAGGGTGGTGCGAAGCGGCGCCGCCTGGTGGTGGATCCGGCGGATGAGCTCCTCGATGGTCCGCACCAGGACGGGGTCCTGGACGAACAGTGAGCCCGTCCCGGACGCGTCGAGGTTGGTGCAGTCGATGACCGCTGCCTGGGAGTCGACGATGAGCGCGTTGAACGGTAGGTCGCTCGCGACCCGTAGGTCGTAGCCGACTCCGGCCCGGTCCATGAAGTCCTCGGCGGCGCCGGGGACGTCGAAGGCCGTCGCGTTGACCACGACGACCCGCTCGATGTCGTCGTGGTCCGGAGGGACCTCGACCTGCTCGTGGGCACCGGCGACGAGCAGCTCGAGGCGGGGGCCGCCGGCGAGCATGGCGAGCAGGCTGCGCTGCACGTTGGCCTCGATCTTCTGGGCCACGGCCGTGATCTCCTCGACCGAGTGCAGGGAACGGACGTGTGCGGTCGAGCCGGGTAGGTCCAGATCCGCCCGGGCTGCGTGGTAGGCGTGGGCGAGGGCGCCCGCATCCTGACGGACGGCCCGGGCCTGACGCTCCAGGGCGGTCGCGAACGTGGGCAGCGCGATGTCAGGCGGTGCGACGCTGATCTCCTCGGGGTCGGTCGCGTCGATCAGCCCGCGCCAGTGCAGGACCTGGATCGCTCGGTCGACGGCCGCCGGGGCGTGTCCTCGGTCGACGAGCATGGCGCGTCCTGGGGCGGTGAAGGCGACGACGTCCCGATAGATCGCCTCGATTCCGGCTTCGGTGACGGTGTCGCCGTCGCGCTCGAGCTGGAAACGGTTCCAGCTCGTCGTGGCCGCCACGACGTCTGGCTCGTCTGTCGTTGTCATGCCTGCCCCTCCGGCCCCTGGCGGATATCTGACACTGTCGGAGATCCGACAGTCCTGAACTTTACTCTTATGTCAAAGTTTGGCATCGTGGTGCGCGTCGACATTGTCGATCACCGCGCAGAGCGCTGGTTCCCCCCCTGGGCGCCACGCGGTGGGCGCGCGGTGCGCCCGGGAGAACTGCCCCCCCTGCCTCCCGGGCGCACCGCGCCTTCCTTTCCAGTTCCGTTCGAGCACTGTGACGATCAGTCAATAGGCTGGCCCGGTGCAGATCCTCGTTCTCGGCAGTGGCGCGCGTGAGCACGCCCTCGTCAAGGCCCTCTCCGCCGATCCGGGCGTTGACGCCGTCGTCGCCGCGCCCGGCAACCCCGGGATCGGCCTGATCGCGCGGTGTGAGCCGCTCGCGGACCTCACCGACGGGGCAGCGGTCGCCGCGCTGGCGACCCGGCTCGGGGTGGACCTCGTCGTCGTCGGGCCCGAGGTGCCGCTCGTCGCGGGCGTCGCCGACGTGGTCCGTGCGGCCGGCATCGACTGCTACGGCCCCTCCGCCGCGGCGGCGCAGCTCGAGGGGAGCAAGGCGTTCGCCAAGGAGGTCATGAGCGCGGCCGACGTGCCGACCGCCCTGGCCCAGGTCTGCACGACGGTCGAGCAGGTGGAGGACGCGTTCGACCTCCTGGGCTCCCCCTACGTCGTCAAGGACGACGGTCTCGCGGCCGGCAAGGGGGTCGTCGTCACCGATGACCGTGACGCCGCCCTCAAGCACGCGTGGGCCTGCCTCGACAAGCCCGACGGGCGGGTCGTCATCGAGGCCTTCCTCGACGGTCCGGAGGTCTCGCTGTTCTGTGTCTGCGACGGCTGGCGGGCCGTGGCGCTCGAACCGGCTCAGGACTTCAAGCGGGTCGGCGACGACGACGCCGGCCCCAACACCGGTGGGATGGGGGCCTACAGTCCCCTCCCGTGGGCGCCCGAGGGCCTGGCCGACGACCTCGTCGCCCGGGTCGCGCAGCCGGTCCTCGACGAGATGCGTTCGCGCGGAACCCCTTTTGTCGGAACGCTGTTCATCGGCCTGGCCCTCACCTCGCGCGGCCCCCGAGTGATCGAGTTCAACGCCCGGTTCGGCGACCCGGAGACCCAGGTCGTCCTCGCCCGGTTGCTCACCCCGCTCGGGGGCCTGCTCCTGGCGGCTGCCCAGGGCAGGCTCGAGGACGTGCCGCGGCTTCGCTGGTCGCCGCAGTCGGCCGTCACCGTCGTCGTGGCGGCCGATAACTACCCAGGCACGCCGCGGACCGGTGACCCGATCAGCGGCCTGGCCGAGGTCGAGGAGGTCGCCACGGCATACGTGCTGCACGCGGGCACCGCCCTCGACGGTGAGGGCACGCTGGTCTCCAGCGGCGGGCGCGTGCTCTCGGTCGTGGCGCTCGGCGACACCCTCGCGCAGGCCCGGAACCGCGCGTATGCCGCGGTCGACCTGGTCGACCTGCCCGGCTCGCACCACCGCACCGACATCGCACTCAAGGCGGCCCGCGGCCAGATCACCGTGTGACTAACTGACCCAATTGTTCCGGTAGTCACGCGGTGACTACCGGAACAATTGGGTCAGTTAGTCACGGTCATCGATGCGGTGGGCGACGAGCGCGGTGGCGAGCGCGACGACGGTCCCGAGGGCGATGACCAGCGCGAACACCGGGCCGGTCAGATGGGCTGCGTGACCGGCGACCAGTGCGCCGCCGTAGGCCGTGGCCGCGCCGGACCCGACCGCAGCGCCCACCGTCCGAGCGGCCGTCGTCCGACCACGCTCGTCGGCGGCGGAGACCCGGACGAGCTCGACCGACAAGGTGTTGTTGACCAGCCCCATCCCGACGGCAGACACGGCCCAGGTCGCCATCGCGACGGCCAGCCCGGCATACCCGAGCGCATAGAGCAGCGGACCGGTCGAGCCGATCGCCATGACGACCATCCCGAGGCCGACGACCCGGCCCGGGCTGAACCCACCGCGGACCGCGTCGCGGCTGGCGATGTTGGACCCGAGCGCCCAGAAGATCCCGGTCACGGTGAGGCTGATCCCGGTGAGGGTCGGCCCGACGTGGTGCACGGCCGCCATGAGGAGCGGGAGGTAGGCGCCCAGGGACTGGAACGCGGTGGCTACGAGGACGGTGATGCCGACGATGGCGGGGGCGCCCCGGGAGAGCCGGGCGCTGCCGACGGGCAGCACCCGGGCCAGCCGGAAGACGAGTGCCCCGACGGAGAGCGCCAGGACGAGCAGGGCCCACCGGCTCCCTGAAGCAGCCGCGGCGACGCCCCAGGTGACTCCGGCCATCGCGGTCGCGACGACGAGCGCGGCGCGCGAGGTCGACCACTCGGTGCTCGTCCACGGCCGCACCTCGCGGCCCGGCGCTCGGCGCAGGGGCGGACAGAGGGCCGCCGTCGCGCCGGCGACGAGAATGAGCGGGAGGAGGAACGCGGCGCGCCAGCCCAGCCACTGCGCGACGGCACCGGCGATGGCCGGCCCGACGAGCGAGGGGAGGATCCACGCCGTGGCGAACGCGGCATACAGCTTGGCGCGCAACCGGTCCGGCATCAGATCCGCCACGAGGACGATGAGCGAGACGTCCAGGCCGCCCTCCCCGATCCCGGACAGGGCCCGAGCGCCGAGCAGGACGCCGCTCGTCGGCGCGAGTCCGGAAGCGACTTGGGCCACGACGAACAGCCCGAGCCCGGTCAGCAGAACACGTCGGGCGCCGACGTGGTCGGCCCATGCCCCCGCGACCGTCGTCGCCACGAGATAGGTGATGGCCGAGGCCCCGGCCACGATCCCGAACCACTGGATCGCGTGCAGATCCGCGAGAACGGTAGGCAGGATGGTCGTCGTCGCGCGGTTCTCGTAGGCCCCGAGAGTGACCAGTGCCAGGGCGGCCACCGTCACGGATCGGTATGCCGGAGAAAGGATCCCATCGCCGGCCGATCGGGTCGGGCCCTCGCCGTGGGCCCCCGGCTCAGCGGGGGACCGGGTCGCGGAAGCGGTCGTCGTCATGGTTCACGAGTGTGGTACCTCAAGTGCGCTTGAGGTCAAGTCGTTTATCCTGAGGCCATGACCAAGCCCGACAAATGCGACGAGCTGACCATCGGTGAGGTCGCCGAGCGGTCCGGCCTGAGCGTCCCGAGCATCCGGTTCTATGAGGACAAGGGCCTCATCACCTCGGTCCGGACAGCCGGCAACCAGCGCAGATACGCCCGGCACACGCTGCGCCGGATCGCCGTCATCCGGGCCGGTCAGCGGTTCGGGCTCACCCTTGCCGAGATCGGTGCGGCGCTCGACTCGCTCCCGGTCGACCACCCGCCGACCAAGCGCGACTGGGCCAGGCTGTCCAAGGCCTGGCACGACACCCTCGCCGAGCGGATCGAGGCGATGACCAGGGTCCGCGACGGGCTCACCGACTGCATCGGCTGCGGGTGCCTCTCACTGGCGACCTGCCCGATCTACAACCACGACGACGAGCTGGCCGTCGACGGGCCGGGAGCCCAGCGGTGGCCGCGCGGGGCACGGGGCTGACGGAAAGGCTTGCGTCTGCGTCGACGGCGCTCCGGGAACCCCCAGATTCGCAGACGCACGCAGGCGGCTGGGAGAATGACCGTATGCCGTCCGCCTCACCCCCGCCGCCCACCCCGCTTCACCTGCCCGGCTACGCCCTCACCTACTCCGGCAAGGTCCGCGACCTGTACGCGCCGGTCGACCCGGCCACCGGTGCCGCGCGCGACGACCAGATCCTGCTCGTCGCCTCCGACCGGCTGTCGGCGTTCGACTTCATCCTCGAGACGCCGATCCCGGACAAGGGCGCGGTCCTCACCCAGCTGTCACTGTGGTGGTTCGAGCAGCTCGCCGACCTGGTGCCCAACCACGTCGTCTCCACCGACGTGCCGGCCGCCGTGGCCGGCCGCGCGATCCTCGTGCGCCGCCTCGAGATGCTGCCGGTCGAGTGCGTCGCTCGCGCCTATCTCACCGGCGGTGGGCTGCGCGAGTACCACGCATCCGGCGCGGTGAGCGGTGTCGCGCTCCCCGAGGGCCTGCGCGACGGCGACCGTCTCCCCGAGCCGATCTTCACCGCCTCGACCAAGGCACCGGTCGGGGAGCACGACGAACCCATCCCGTATGCCGCGGTCGTCGACTCCCTCGGGGCCGACCTCGCCGCCCGGGCCCGCGACCTGACAGTCGGAATCCTCAAGCGGGGCAACGAGATTGCCGCCGACCGCGGCATCCTCATCGCCGACACCAAGGTCGAGTTCGGGCTCGACGGCGCGGGCGAGATGGTCCTCGCCGACGAGGTGCTCACCCCGGACTCCTCGCGGTTCTGGCCGGCCGACCAGTGGGAGCCGGGGCACCCACAGCCGAGCTTCGACAAGGAGTACGTCCGCGAGTGGCTGACCTCGCCGGCGAGCGGATGGGACAAGAGCTCCGGCCAGGCCCCGCCGCCCCTGCCCGAGGAGGTCGTCGAGCGCACCCGGGCGAAGTACGTCGAGGCCTACGAGCGACTGACCGGCCGCACCTTCGTCGGCATCTGACCCAATTGTTCCGGTACTCACGGATGGACGCCGTGACTACCGGAACAATTGGGTCAGATAGTCACGGCGGGGTCAGCAGGTCTGGAGGGCCGCTACCTGGTCCGGGCCGTAGACGTGACCGGTGCCGACCGGGCCGGAGCGCGAGCTGACGAAGTCCACGCCGGACTGGACGAGGCTGACGACCGGCAGCCAGGGACGCCCGTCCCCCGGGGGGACCACGACCGAGCGCAGCGACGTGTGGACGACCGGGTCGGTCGGGTTGCTGACCAGGGTCTCGTGCGTCAGACCGCTCCGGTGGCCGCCGGGTGAGCCCACCCAGAGGACCGAGCAGACGGCCGTCCGCGCGTCGTGGCCCGCCGCGGGTGCGCTGAAGATGGCCTGGCCGGAGGTCGCGCCGAGGCTCTCGCCCCACACGTGCAGCTGGGGCCGCGTGCCGACCGGGAGGGCGGCGATCCGATCCTCCACAGCGGCGTAGAGGGCCCGGGCGCCGGCGGCCGCCGCCCCGCGCTGGGCGAGAAAGGCCACCCAGCTCGGCACGGACGTCGACTGGATGCCCACCTCCGCCACGTCGGCGCCGAACCGGTCCTCGAGCCCGGACACGGCAGCCGGGTCGACCCACCCGGAGCCGGTCGGGAGCATCAGGACGACGTGGTGGCGGGTCAGCCCACCCGCCGCGACCAGGCTGTCGGCGGCCCGCTCCGCCCGCGCGGTGAGGTCCTCTCCGGGACGGATCGCGGCATACGACCTGACCGCCCCGACCGGTGACGGGGTGAGCAGGACGTCGTCAGAGACGCTGGCGGCTCGGCTGGCGGTCGGTGCCGCCTGGGCGGGTGCCGCCGCCGTGAGCACGCTGCCCGCGGCGACCACCGCGACGATCGGACGCCACCGGCGGGCCGCGGTGCGGCCGACAGACCGGAGCGCTCGCGGCAGGAGGACACCGAGACCGACGAGGGCGGCGACGACGAACCAGTGGCGCGGCTCGGTCGGCAGCATTCCCGCTGATCGACGTATGCCGTTCTGCTGTCCGATCTCCCACGCGACGGCTCCGGCAGCGCCGAGCCCGAGCCCGGCGGCGATGGCAGCCTGCCCGCGGACTCTGCGGCGGACTCTGCGGCGGGCGAGGCGCCGGGCGAGCGGTTCGGCGACAGCGAGGAAGGCCAGGACGGTGACGGCCTGCACAGGCGCGGGGTGCGGCAGGTGTGACGGGAACAGTCCGGCCAGGACGGCGCCCGCCCGGACGAGCCATCCGAGGTTCGCTCGACGCAGGACCTGGGCGCCGACTGCTGAGCTGCTCGGCCGGGTCCACGCGGCGGCACGGCGGGTCAGCAGGGCGAGGAGCGCGGCGCCGCACAGGACGGAGGTGACTGCCGCGCCGAGCGAGGCCCAGCTGCGGGACGACTCCCGACCCGGCGTCGACCAGTGCTGCCGGGCCGAGTTGAGGCCGACCCCGAGAGCGGCGACGGCGGCCCAGACGCGGCAGTCGAGGCGACCCGCGACGGTGGGGCGGGTGGCACATAGCTCGGCCAGGCCCCGGTCCAGCTGGGCGTCGACGGCGCGTCGGGCCGACCCCGGGAGTCGACCCTCGTGCCGCTCGGCCACGCGCAGCAGGTCGTAGCCGAGGTCGTGCCGCTTGCAGACGGGCGCGAAGTCGGCGGGCAGGACGTCGGGTCCGCTGCAGTCCCCGGTGGGGCGCAGCAGCAGCCCGCCGACCCGAGCGGGGGTGTACCCCTCGTCCTGCCGGAAGGTCGCCGGGATCGCCGCCGACGCGGCCGTGGCGTTGTCGGTGACGAGCGCGTCGACGGCAGCTTGGATGGTGGGGTCGGGGCGCTCCGGGGCCATGCGCCCGAGCGCGTCCAGTGCCAAGGAGAGAACGCCCAGAGCGACGAAAATGACTGCGAGACAACGGATGGCGCGGTTCATGTCTCGGACGCTAGGAACGCGGAGGCAATCGGCACATCGTCCTGCGGTCGCCTGCACTGGTCGCTCGCCGGGACCACGACACCGCCGGAGTGGTACTCCGGAGTGATACCCGAGTAGCACTGCGGAGTGACGACGCCGACCCTCATCGCGCCTAGATTTGACGCATGGCCAGGGCAGCTCGCAGCGACACTCTGTCGCGGCGTCGTCGGGTGGCCCGCGCCCCGTGGCGGGCGGTCCGGGCGACCGTTCTTGGCAGCGGACGGCTCGTCGCGTTGGTCGGCCGGCTGGTCGGTCGGTTCCCCGAGCTGGCACTCGGTGTCCTCGCCGTCGTCCTGCTCGCCATCGACATCCCGACCATCCCGCAGTCGTTCAGCTCCGGCTACCTGGTGGCGGGCCTCGCCGGCCTCCTGGACGTCGCGCCCGTCGTGTTCTTCCGGAGGTACCCGTTCCCCGCCTGGGCGGCGACCGCGCTGACCGGGATCGGGTGGTACGTCGTCTCCGATCCGGCTGTGCACCAAGGCATCTCGTGGTCAGTTGTCCAGTTCATCGTCCAGGTGGTCGCGCTGCTCGCTGTCGCCCTCCTCGCGCGGCCACTCGAGATCCTCCTCGCGACGGCGGTCAGCGCCCTGCTCACGATCGGCCTCCTGCCCGGCGACCTCAAGACGTGGTTTGTGGCCGAGGCCGCGGTCGTCGTCCTCGGCGTCCTGCTGCGCTGGCTCGTCCTGTCGCGCCGGGCGCTCGCGGCCAAGTCGGTGGAGACCGACGCCGAGCGCTCCCGGCGTGAGGTCCTCGAGGAGCGCAGCCGGATCGCCCGTGAGCTGCACGACGTCGTCGCGCACCACATGTCGATGATCGTCGTGCAGGCCCAGAGCGCCCCGGTCCGGCTGGCCGGCATGAGCCCCGAGGTCGCTGCCGAGTTCGGGGCGATCGAGGCCTCGGCCCGCCAGGCGCTCAACGAGGTGCGGGGCACGCTGGGGGTCCTGCGCGATGACGGCGCGGACCGGGCCGCTCTCGCCCCGCAACCCGGCCTCGCCGACCTGCCCGCACTCCTCACCGCCAGCCGCGCGGCCGGCCTCGACCTGGCCTGGGGGCTCGACCTCGACCCGGAGCACTGCCCCGCGGCCACCGGGCTGATGCTCCACCGCGTGCTCCAGGAGGCGCTCGCCAACGCCGGGCGCCACGCACCGGGCGCCCACGTCGACGTCACCCTCACCCACGACGCGGGTGCGGCGACGGCCGAGCTCGTGGTCCGCAACCAGGCCCCGACCCGCACCGCAACGGGCTCATCCGACCCTTCGGGGGGCTCCGACATCTCGGGTGCCGCCGACACTTCGGGGGGCAACGGCATACCGGGCATGCTGACCCGGGTCGAGGCCGTGGGTGGCACGCTGCGGGTGGGTCCGCTCACCGACGGCGGCTTCGCCGTCGCGGCGCAGGTGCCCCTGGCGCCAGTGTCCGACCGGCCCGCCCCCGTTCCCGAGGAGATCTCGTGACGATCACCGTCGTCGTCGTCGACGACCAGGCCATGGTGCGGCAGGGTCTCGGGGCGCTGCTCGGTGCCCAGCCCGACATCACCGTCGTCGGAGAGGCCGCGGACGGGGTCGAGGCTGTTCGCGAGGTGGCCAGGCTGCGGCCCGACGTCGTGCTCATGGACGTCCGGATGCCCAACCTGAACGGCCTGGACGCCGCGGCGACGATCCTCGCGGCGCCGTCGCCGGACCGGCCGCGTGTCCTCATGCTCACCACCTTCGACATCGACGACTACGTCTACGAGGCACTGCGGATCGGCGCGAGCGGCTTCCTCCTCAAGGACGCCCCGGCCGAGGAGCTGGCCCGCGCCGTCAGGGTCGTGGCAGCCGGGGACGCGCTCCTCGCGCCGAGCATCACCCGCCGGTTCATCGCCGAGGCGGTCAAGCGGCATACGACCGTCCCGAGGGCCAGCGCCCTCCTCGACGACCTCACCGCGCGCGAGCTGGAGGTCCTCGGCCTGGTCGCCGGCGGCCTGTCCAACGCCGAGATCGCGGGCCGGTTGTTCCTCGCCGAGCAGACGGTCAAGACCCACGTCTCGCGGGTCTTCGCCAAGCTCTCACTCCGGGACCGGGCGCAGGCCGTCGTCTTCGCCTACGAGCACGGAGTGGTCACCCCGGGTGGGTGAGGACAGCGGCCCCCGCGCGGGCCGATAGCCTTGGGCCGCATTGCCCACCGCCTCCGGGAGTACCCATCCATGGCCACGTCGCACGACCCCGTGCTGACCGTCGTCGAGGGCGGCACCGCGCTCTCGGCCTTCCGCGCCCGCGCGCTCCTCGCCCGCCTGCAGGCGGTGGCACCGTCGGTCACCTCGGTGACCGGCCGGCTCGTCCACTGGGTCGCGAGCGACGAGCCGCTGCCGGAGGAGACGGCCGAGGTCGTCCGCCGGCTCCTCGACTACGGGGACCCGTATGCCGCCCCGCCCACCTCTCCCGATGACACGGTCGTCGACACCCTCGTCGTCGTGGGGCCCCGGCTCGGCACCCTGTCCCCATGGGCGTCCAAGGCGACCGACATCGCGCACAACTGCGGCGTCCGGATCCGACGGGTGGAGCGGGTCACCGAGTACCACCTCGCGTCGTCGGCGTCACTGACCGAGCAGGAGTGGGTGGCCTGCGCCGACGTGCTGCACGACCGGATGACCGAGTCGGCCCTGCCCCGCCGTAAGGACGCGGCCGCCCTCTTCGGCACCAGTGAGGCCGAGCCCCTCGAGCGGGTCGACGTGCTGGGCGTCGGGCGGTCGGCGCTCGAGGCGGCCAACACGGCATACGGGATGGCGTTGTCCGACGACGAGATCGACTACCTCGTCTCGGCCTTCACCGGCCTCGGGCGCAACCCGACCGACGTCGAGCTGATGATGTTCGCGCAGGCCAACTCCGAGCACTGCCGCCACAAGATCTTCAACGCCGACTTCATCGTCGACGGCCAGGTCCAGACCCGAAGCCTGTTCGGGATGATCCGGCACACCGAGGAGGTCGCCGGCGCAGGGACGGTCATCGCCTACAAGGACAACGCCTCGGTCATGGTCGGCGGGCCGCGGCAGCGCTGGCTCCCGGAGACGCCCGACGGACCCAGCCCGTATGCCGCCCGCCAGAGTGACGTGCACGTCCTGATGAAGGTCGAGACGCACAACCACCCGACAGCGATCTCGCCCTTTCCCGGCGCCGCGACCGGGGCCGGTGGCGAGATCCGCGACGAGGGCGCGACCGGGCGCGGCTCGGCGCCCAAGGCCGGTCTCTCCGGGTTCGTGGTCTCCAACCTGCACCTGCCCGAGACCGACGAGCCGTGGGAGCAGAACCCTTACGGCACACCGGATCACATCGCCACGCCGCTGGAGATCATGGTCGACGGACCGATCGGTGCGGCGGCCTTCAACAACGAGTTCGGCCGCCCCGCGCTCGGCGGGTTCTTCCGGGTCTACGAGCAGACCGTCGATGGGGTGCGCCGCGGCTACCACAAGCCGATCATGAGCGCCGGCGGCCTCGGCACGATCGACGCCGACCAGACCGAGAAGGTCGTCTTCCCCGCCGGCACCCTGCTCGTCCAGCTCGGCGGGCCGGGCATGCGGATCGGGATGGGCGGCGGCGCGGCGTCGTCGATGGCCGCCGGTGCCAATGCCGCGGACCTCGACTTCGACTCGGTGCAGCGCGGCAACCCCGAGATCGAGCGGCGGGCCCAGGAGGTCATCAACCACTGCTGGTCGCTCGGGGCCGACAACCCGATTCTGGCGATCCACGACGTGGGTGCCGGGGGCCTGTCCAACGCCTTCCCCGAGCTCGTCGACGGCGCCGGGCTGGGAGCGCGCTTCGACCTGTCCGCCGTGCCGCTGGAGGAGTCCGGGCTCGCGCCGAAGGAGGTCTGGAGCAACGAGAGCCAGGAGCGCTACGTCGTGGCGCTGGCCCCGTCGTCGCTGCCGCGGTTCGCCGCCCTGGCCGACCGGGAGCGGTGTCCGTATGCCGTGGTCGGGGTCGCGCGGGCGGACGGCGAGCTGGTCCTTGCTGACGGCCCGGACGACGTGCCGGGCGAGGAGCGGGCCATCGACATGCCGATGGAGGTTCTCCTCGGCAAGCCGCCGCGGATGACCCGCGACGTGACCCACGTGACCCGCTCGGCGCCCGAGCTGAGCCTCGTCGGCCTCGACGTGCGGCGCGCGGCATACGACGTCCTGCGGCACCCGACCGTGGCGAGCAAGCGGTTCCTCGTGACGATCGGCGACCGGACCGTCGGCGGGTTGAGCCACCGCGACCAGATGGTCGGTCCGTGGCAGGTGCCCGTCGCCGACGTCGCCGTGACCCTCGCCGACCACGTCGGCTTCGCGGGCGAGGCGATGGCCACGGGTGAGCGGATGCCGCTCGCCTCGGTCGACGCGCCGGCGTCGGGCCGGATGGCAGTGGGCGAGGCGATCACCAACCTGCTCGCGGCGCCGATCACGCTGAGCGGCGTCAAGCTGTCCTGCAACTGGATGGCCGCCTGCGGCGAGCCCGGTGAGGACGCCGCCCTCTACGACACGGTCCGGGCCGTCGGGATGGAGCTGTCCCCGGCACTGGGCATCTCGGTCCCGGTGGGCAAGGACTCGCTGTCGATGCGGACGCGGTGGACCGACCCCGACACGGGTGCGGCCCGGCAGGTCACGTCGCCCGTCTCGCTCGTCGTGACGGCGTTCGCCTCGCTGCCGGACGTCCGGGGGACCTTGACCCCGCAGCTTCACGACGACTCGGTGCTGCTCCTCGTCGACCTGGGCTCGGGCCGCAACCGGCTCGGCGGGTCGGTGCTGGCCCAGACTCTCGACGAGTTCGGTGGCTCGGTGCCCGACCTGGACGACCCGAGTCGCCTGGTCGCCCTCGTCGAGGCAGTGAACGCGTTGCGGGACAAGGGAGTCGTCACCGCCTACCACGACCGCTCGGACGGGGGCCTGTGGGCGGCGGCCTGCGAGATGGCCTTCGCCGGTGCCCGCGGTCTGGACCTGGATCTCACGGCCTGGGCGCCCCGTTCCGACTCCGACGCCGACACCGACTCCGACGCCGACTCCGGCGTCGGGCGGGGTGACGAGGTCGAGCGCGCACTCTTCGCCGAGGAGCTCGGGGCGCTGCTCGAGGTTCCCCGCGACCGGCTCGACGATGCCCTCGACGTGCTGGCCATCGGTGGCCTCCACAGCCTGGTCACCGTCGTCGGCGCGACGAACGAGGACCGTCGGGTACGGATCGGCCTGGACGGCAACATCGTTCTCGACGAGTCGCTGCATGACCTGGCCCAGGCCTGGGACGAGGTGTCCTGGCGCATCGCCCGGCTGCGCGACAACCCCGACTGCGCCGACGAGGAGCACGCGGGTGTCGGGTCGGACGCCGACCGCGGGCTCGTGGTCGAGACCACCTTCGACCCGGTCGACGACATCGCCGCGCCCTACCTCAACCGCGGCGCCCGGCCCAGGGTCGCCATCCTGCGCGAGCAGGGGGTCAACTCCCATGTCGAGACGGCGTTCGCGTTCGACCGAGCCGGCTTCGCGGCATACGACGTGCACATGACCGACCTGCAGACCGGCCGGTTCGACCTGGCCGATGCCGTGGGGCTGGTCGCCTGCGGCGGCTTCTCCTACGGCGACACGCTCGGGGCCGGTGAGGGCTGGGCCAGGTCGGTCCTGTTCAACCCGCGGCTGACCGACGCGTTCTCGACGTTCTTCCACCGGGAGGACACCTTCGGGCTGGGGATCTGCAACGGCTGCCAGATGTTCGCCGCGCTCGCCGACCTCATCCCCGGCGCGGACGCCTGGCCCCGGTTCACGCGGAACCGGTCCGAGCAGTACGAGGCGAGGCTGACCCAGGTCGAGATCCTCGACTCGCCGTCGATCTTCACGACCGGCATGGCGGGAAGCCGCCTGCCGATCGCCGTGGCACACGGTGAGGGTTTCGCAAACTTTGCCGCGCGGGGCGATGCTGCGGCCGTCCATCGGGTCGCCCGGTTCGTCGACTCCTCCGGTATGCCGGCGACGACGTATCCGTTGAACCCCAACGGTTCTCCGGACGGGCTCACCGCGGTGACGACGCCGGACGGCCGGTTCACGGCGATGATGCCGCACCCCGAACGGGTGCAGCGCAACGTCCAGATGTCGTGGACGAGTGGACCCGTCGAGACCGAGAGCCCCTGGCTGCGGATGTTCCGCAACGCCCGGACCCACGTCGGCTAGCTCAACCAGCTGCCCGTTCATGGGGCCGACCCGCTCTGCCGGAGACCTCAGTTGACGTCACCCATCCCACGGGGCAACGTTGACCGAGGGCGTCGGGGACTGTCCTCGACCCGCACTTCTTCAAGGAGGAGCGATGAGCCCGACCGAACGAACTCCTGTGCTGGTGAGGTCCACCCTCTGGCTCGAGCGCGTCCAGGCGCTCGACGGGCCGGTTCGCGCGCTCGAACCGTACGTCCGGAAGGCGTTCGGCTCCGGGGTGCGAGGTTCGGTGCTGCGCGGGGACTGGCTCGGGCACGCGCTCCATCCCGTCCTCACCGACGTCACGCTCGGCACCTGGACCTCCGCGACAGTGCTGGACCTGTTCGGACCGCCGGGCTCATCTGCGGCTGCCCGGCGCCTCATCGGCACGGGTCTGGCCGCGGCCGGCCCGACCGCCTGGACCGGATGGGCCGAGTGGTCGGCGGCGGAGCCGCGCGACAAGCGGGTCGGCCTCGTGCACGCCGTGACCAACGGCGTCGCGATCGGCATCTACGGCGCCTCGTGGGTCGCCCGGCGACGGGGTCGGCACGGCACCGGCGCCCGGTTGGCCCTGGCCGGCGCGGCCGTCTCGTCCGCCGGGGCCTACCTGGGTGGCCATCTGGCTCAAGCGGGAAGGACCCGCGCCTCTGGAGCCCAGGCCTAGCGCACCTGCCAGCCATTGCTCTCGGGCGGATGCGGCGAGGGCTGGGAGTCGTTGTCGGACAACGGTTTCGCCCCGGCGATGACCCGCTGGAGGTCACTGCCACGTCGTATGCCGGCCGGTGCCGGCAGCCGGCCGGCGCGCCGGGCGAGGTCGGTCCAGTCGAGCGGCATACGCGATGCCACGACGACGGCGTTGCCGAAGCGTCGGTGCTTGAGGACCTCGTGGAGGGCGACCAGTCCCAGGTCGGCAAGGTCGGGGACGGACTGAAGGGTCGCGAGGACCCTTGCCACATAACGGAGGCCGCGCTCGTCGCAGAGGTTGATGAGTAGCGAGCCGGTCGGCCGGAGCACCCGCACGGCATCAGCGAGCGCCTCGCGGGTGGTGAGGTCGGCCGGGACCCGGCCCGCGGCATACGCGTCGATGATGACGACATCGGCGGACCCGTCGGCCAGCCGGGCGACGCCGGTGCGACCGTCGAGCGGGCGGACCCGGATCCGGTGGCCGCGGGGCAGGGGCGCCTCACGCCGGACGAGTGCGGTGAGCGCTTCTTCCGGCTCGAGGACGATCTGCGGCGAACCGGGCCGGGTGTGCTGGACGTAGCGGGCCAGGGTGAGGCCGGCGCCGCCGACGTGGGTGACGGCGAGCGGCCCGGCCGGCTGGGCGTCGATGACCAGCCCGAGCATCTGGACGTACTCGAAGGCGAGGAAGCCGGGATCCGTGGTGGAGATGTAGGACTGGGGATGCCCGGCGACCACGACGGTGACCCCGCGCTCGTCCCGGACGAAGTCGACGGTCTCCACGGTGACGACCCTAGACAGATACCTTGGCAGGCATGCCGCCACGTCGCCGGATCGACCCCTTCGCCGGGGCCGCTGCCGTCGCCGCATGGTCTGTCGATCCCGCGGCTGACCGGGCGACCGTGGCCACCGCCGTCCGCTACACGCTGGAAGAGCTGGGGGCTCGCGCGCCGGGGCGCAGCGTCGAGGTGCGCGTCCCGCCGTTCGGGGCGGTGCAGTGCATCGACGGGCCGGCTCACAAGCGGGGGACCCCACCCAACGTCACCGAGACCGATGCCGACACGTGGCTCGGCCTCGCGACGGGCGTTCTCGACTGGGCCGACGTGGAGGCATCGGGCGCCCTGCGTGTCAGTGGCACCCGGGCCGACCTGAGCGCCCTGCTTCCCCTGGTGTGAGGCTCAGGGCCCAGCCAGCTCCGACCAGGCGCGGGTGAAGGCCTCGGCGAGCGAAGCCAGGGGGTAGGGGAGTCGGGTGTCCGGCTCGCGCATCGCGTCGGCCAGGGACATCCCCGCCGTATGCCGGTCGCGCACCACCGCAGCCACGATTCCGACCGCATCCCGTTGTGCCGCAACGAAGTCCCGGTCGACGGGCAACCCATGCCCAGGGATGACGAGCGCTCCGCCCGGCAGCCGGGCCAGGTGGTCGGTGAGCGTGTCGGCCCAGTCGAGCGGGCAGCAGTCCGTGCCGTAGGAGGGGTTGGCTGCCTCCTCGATGAGGTCGCCGAAGAAGACCACCGGGACGTCGGACACCGCGGCGGCGAGGTCGCCGTCGGTGTGGCCGCGACCGGCATACGAGAGGCGCAGCGCGCGGTCCCCGAGGTCGATGACTGCGGAGACGGCAAAGCCGCTCTCCGGGACCGCGAGGGGAGAGGCGACCAGTTCTGCCAAGTCGTCTGCCGTGTAGCCGAGCTCGTCGGACGGCGAGGCGTCCTCCAGACACGCCTGCTTGACCTGGGCGATGTGCCCGGCCATGGCGGCGATCGCGTTGGCGTGTGCGGTCTTGCGGGCCGCCGGGAAGGCCGCGTTGCCGAGGACATGGTCGAAGTGGACGTGTGTGTTGACGACGTGGGTGACGGCGCCGGGTGGGGCCAGACGCGCGATCTGGTCGCGGACCTCCTGGCCCTGCTTCAGCGTGCCTCGGGTGTCGACGACGCAGATCCCGTCCGACCCGACGACGACGCCCACGTTGACGTCCCACTGTGGGTAGCGACCGATGAAGACCCGGTCGGCGATCTCGCGGAAGGGCCCGGTCATGTGTGCCCCAGCCGTGCCACCAGCCGGTCTCACGCCGGCCCGCCCGGATGCTCGCCCGGGTAGACGACCCCCAGCTGCCGGCGGATGTCGTCCATCGTGGCCATGATCGCCACCGTCTCGTCCAGCGGCATCAGCGGCGACTCGGTCCGGCCCTCGGTGATGCAGCGGGCCACCTCGGCGGCCTCGTAGGCCAGACCGTGCTTGCGCGACGCAGGCTCGAAGACCGGCCCGGCCGAGCGGTCCCGCGCCGTGTAGCGGACCGGGTTGGGCTGGTAGAAGGAGCCGTCGATGTCCAGCCGCCCGGCCGTGCCGACGACCGAGGCCCTCGCCGCGGTCCGGGCCAGCATCGTCGCGTGCAGGACGCCGAGCCCACCGTTCGTGCCGCGGGCGGTCATCGCCTCCTGGGCGTCGACACCCTCCGTGGTCAGCTCGCCGACCGCCGTGACCGACGCCAGCCCGCCCAGGACCATGGAGGCGAAGGACAGTGGATAGATGCCGAGGTCGAGCAGGGCGCCGCCGGCCAGGGCCGGATCCGACAGCCGCTGCGGGCCGTCCGGATAGAGCGGCTGCCCGTGGTCGGCGAACACGGTGTCGATGCTGCCGAGCAGCCCACCCTGGACGCACTGCCGGACCACGTCGTAGTGCGGGAGGAACCGCGCCCACATCGCCTCCATGAGGAACAGCCCGCCGGCCCGCGCCACGTCGACGACCTCCTGAGCCTCGGCCGCGTTCCGCGTGAACGCCTTCTCCATGAGCACCGGCTTCCCGGCACTGAGGGCCAGCAGCGCGTGCTCGCGGTGCTCGGAGTGCGGTGAAGCGATGTAGACCACGTCCACCGACGCGTCCGCGACGAGGGCGGCATACGAGCCGTATGCCGTGTCCGCGCCGAACTCGGTCGCGAACGCCTGTGCCCGGTCCAGCGAGCGGGACGCGACCGCAGCGATCCGTTGCTGCGTCACGGCGTTGAGTGCAGTGGCCATCGCCCGCGCGATGCCGCCGGGCGCGATGACTCCCCAGCGCAGCGGTGGCGCTGTCATCGGGTCCGGGGTGCGTGGGGATGGAAGGGCGGTCAGTGGCGTCGTCGAGGTCACGTGCCCCATCCTGTCGCCTGACCCCGACCCCGCGCAGCGCGCACGCTCTCGGCGCTGCGTGGGCTGCAGCTGGGCGAGACCCACCCTCTCGCCGATCGCATCTGGTCGCTGCGCCCGCATTACACGACCTACGCCGCCTGCTACCTGGCCCTGGCCGAGGCGTTGGACGTCCCCATGTACACCTGCGACGCCAAGCTCGCCGGCGGCGGTCACGACGCGAACGTGGTGGTCCTCGCCCGATCGCAGTGAAACGGCGATTCCTTGTGCGGGCAGGGGCCTCGGCTGGGCCGCAGGCTCACGCGATCCGGACCTCGATCGACGGCCAGCCGGTGGCGCCGGAGGGGTAGGAGTCGGCGGTCGCGACCGTCTGGACGGCACCGGTGTCGTCGGTGGCGCGTGCCACGATCGTGTGCTTGCCGGTCGTGGCGTCCCACGGGAGGTACCACTGGCGCCAGTAGTCGATCCCGGCATCGGGCCCCATCGTCGCCGGCTGCCAGGGTCCGTCGTCGACCTTGACCTCGACGCCCTTGATCCCCTTGTGCATGGCCCAGGCGACCCCGCCGATGGCGATCCGGCCGGCCTTGGCACCGTCGTGCGGGACGTCGATCCGGGCCTCGGTGAGGACCGGTGCGTCGGTCGCCCAGCCGCGCTGGGTCCAGTAGGCGGACTTCGCGGCATACGTCGTGAGGGTCATCCGGGCCAGCCACTTCGTCCCGCCGGTGAACCCGTAGAGCCCGGGTGTGACCAGCCGTGCGGGGAAGCCGTGGGCGGCCGGGAGCGGCGCGCCGTTCATCCCGACCGCGATGAGCGCGTCCCGCCCGTCGGTGAGCGCCTTGAGCGGTGTCGAGATCGTCATGCCGCTCGTCGAGGTGCTGAATACCTGCTCGGCGCCGGGCCGGATCCCGGCCTCCTTCAGGACGTCGGCCGTCCGCACCCCGAGCCAGCGGGCGCCGCCGGTGAGGTCGCCGTTGACCTCGTTGGAGACGCACGCGAGGGTGATGTCGCGCTCGATCATCGGCATGGCGAGCAGCTCGGCATAGGTGATGGTCACCGCCTTGTCGACCTCGCCGTCGACGGTGAGGCTCCAGGAGGAGGAGTCCACGCGCGGCACGATGAACTCGGTGTCCACCCGGTAGAACGAGCCGGCATCGGTCCGCCACGGCGTGATCCCCGGGACCTTGGAGTCGAGCGCGGCGGGCAGCTGTGCAAGCGGCGCGGTGGGCGTCGGGAGCGGTACCGGCGGGGCCGTCGACGTCGACCCGACCGTGGACGGCAGCACGATCGCCGCCACCGAGCCGGCGCCGATGACCCCTGCACCGGTGAGGAACGCGCGCCGTCCGTCCGGGACCGGACCGCCGTTGGGGCCTGGGGCCAACGCGGTGCCCGTATGCCGCGGCTCGGCGAAGCGGAGCGCCCGGTCCCGCAGCCACGCCAGGACGACCAGCCCGACCACGGCGGCGACCATCGAGGGGATGGGGCTGGCCGACGAGGCATCGGGCCGGGTGGCCGACGCCACCGCCGCGAGGACGGCGAGGCCGATGAGGAGGATCCGGGACAGGAGCGGCCGGGTACGCCCGACGAGCCCGATCCCCGCGGCCGCCAACGCCGTCACGACCGCGACGCAGGTGAGAAGGAACGGCTTGTCCGCCGTCCCCAACGTCGACACCGCCCACTCCTTGACCGGCGTCGGCGTCCCGTCCACCACGGTCCCCCCGATCGCGAGGACCGGCGACGACGACGGGCCGATCCAGAGGACGGCGAGCAGGTGTCCGATCGCCATCCCGGCCACCGCCGCGACGACTCCGGACACGGCATACGGCCAGCGGGTGGTGCGCACGCGCCCAGTCTGCGCTCCCAACCTGCACCGACGGCCTTACCTCCGGCTTACGGGTAGCGTTCGCGCTTGTGAGCAGCACGCGCGGGCCGGTCTTCAGCCGATTCATCACCACCGGGGCGGTCATCGGAGCACTCCTCGGCTGCCTCGCCTCGGCTCTCAGCGGGGCCGCACCGAGCTACGGAACCCTCGCGGCCTACGGGTACTTCGCCCTCATCGGGGTCGTCCTGGGCGGTGTCGTCGGCGCCGTGGTCGCCATCGTCCTGGACCGACCCGCGCGCCGCTGACGCGGTCCGACGGGCCTTGAGCGCGCCCGGCCGCCGGGGCTGCCCGGCTGTGGGAGAATCGGCGCGTGGCTCGCGGCGATGGACTCCTCACCCATGACCTGCTCCCCGGCGAGAAGGGCCCGCAGGACGCATGTGGTGTCTTCGGCGTCTGGGCTCCCGGCGAGGACGTCGCAAAGCTCACCTACTACGGCCTCTACGCCCTGCAGCACCGTGGGCAGGAGAGCGCCGGCATCGCGACGTCCGACGGCAAGCGGCTGCTGGTCTACAAGGACATGGGCCTGGTCTCGCAGGTCTTCGACGAGCGCTCGCTGGCCTCGCTCAAGGGCTACCTCGCGATCGGCCACTGCCGCTACTCGACGACCGGCGGCTCGACGTGGGAGAACGCCCAGCCCACCCTCGGCGGCCACGACGACGGCACCGTCGCGCTCGCGCACAACGGCAACCTGATCAACAGTGCCGAGCTGCGCGACCTCGTCGAGGAGCGCTCGCCGGCCGGCTCGGCCCACCTCGGCGAGCTGCGCCGCGGCAACACGACCGACACCGCGCTCGTCACCGCGCTGCTCGCGGACGACCCCGACCGCTCGCTGGAGGCCCGCGCCCAGGAGGTGCTGCCCCTCCTCAAGGGCGCGTTCTGTTTCGTCTTCATGGACGAGCACACCCTGTATGCCGCGCGCGACCCGCAGGGGATCCGTCCCCTCGTCCTCGGTCGCCTCGACCGCGGCTGGGTCGTCGCGTCCGAGACCGCGGCCCTGGACATCGTCGGCGCCTCCTTCATCCGGGAGGTCGAGCCCGGCGAGATGATCGCCGTCGACGAGGACGGCCTGCGGTCCTCGCGCTTCGCCGAGGCCGCGCCCAAGGGCTGCGTCTTCGAGTACGTCTACCTCGCCCGCCCCGACACCACGATCAACGACCGGGTGGTCCACGAGGCCCGGGTCGAGATGGGCCGGGTCCTCGCCCGCGAGCACCCCGTCAACGCGGACCTGGTCATCCCGACGCCCGAGTCGGGCACGCCGGCCGCCATCGGCTACGCCCAGGAGTCCGGCATCCCCTACGGCCAGGGCCTCGTCAAGAACGCCTACGTCGGCCGCACCTTCATCCAGCCCTCGCAGACCATCCGCCAGCTCGGTATCCGGCTCAAGCTCAACCCGCTGCGCGAGGTCATCCGCGGCAAGCGGCTCGTCGTGGTCGACGACTCGATCGTCCGCGGCAACACCCAGCGCGCGCTCGTCCGGATGCTCCGTGAGGCCGGCGCCGCCGAGGTGCACGTCCGGATCTCCTCCCCGCCGGTCCGCTGGCCCTGCTTCTACGGGATCGACTTCGCGACCCGGGCCGAGCTGATCGCCACCGGGATCGGGGTCGAAGAGGTATGCCGGTCGATCGGTGCCGACTCCCTCGGCTACATCTCGCTGGCCGGGATGATCGAGGCCACCGACCAACGCGCCGACCGGCTCTGCACAGCCTGCTTCACGGGCAACTACCCCGTGCCGCTACCGGCCGAGGACCGGCTGGGCAAGGGCGTCCTCGAGCTCGAGCTGCCTGTTGACGTCGTCGCCGAAGCCGTGGCGCGCCCCTGACATGCTGCGGTCCGGCTCGAGCGTCCGTCCCCGCGGCGGGTTCCTCGGGCGACGGCTGCTGCGCCAGGTCGACCTGTCCAAGATCACCGAGGTTCCGGCGCCCCTGCGCTTCCCCCTCCAGCGCGATGGTCTGGACCCCGTCGCTCGGCTCGGCGAGGTCCGCGAGGACGGGCCGATCCACCGGCTCGCCTCGGTCTTCGGGCTGCGGGTCTGGATGGTCTCCGGCGCCGAGGAGAACCGCGCGGTCCTCGCCGACTCCGAGCACTTCAGCACCGACATCCGCCGCTACGTCGGCCGCGAGGACGCCACCGGCGCCCAGGCGATCGGCGGCCTGGGCTTCACCGATCCGCCCGACCACACCCGCCTGCGCAAGCTGCTGACGCCCGAGTTCACCAAGCACCGGCTGGCCCGGCTGCAGCCCCGGATCGACGAGGTCGTCGAGCAGCGGCTCGATGCCCTCGAGGCCGCCTCGTCGGGTGGGAGCGAACCGGTCGACCTCGTCGAGGAGTTCGCCTTCCCGGTGCCCTTCCAGGTGATCTGCGAGCTGCTCGGCGTGGCGCCGCAGGACCGCGACCTCTTCCGCCGGCTCGCCCACTCCCGCTTCGACGTCCGCGAGGGCGGGCTCGCGGCGTTCGGGGCGATGTCGGAGTCCCGCGACTTCCTCATCGAGAGCGCCGCACGGCAGCGGGTCGAACCCCGCGAGGGGCTGATCAGCTCGCTAATCGCCCAGCACGGCGACGACCTCACCGACGACGAGCTCGGCGGCCTGGCCGACGGCGTCTTCACCGGCGGCTACGAGACCTCGGCGAGCATGATCGCCCTCTCGGCCCTGACCCTTGCCGAGTCCCCCGAGGTGCGCCAGTGGCTGGCCACCGACCCCGCTGCGGCCGACCCGGTCGTCGAGGAGCTGCTGCGCTACCTCTCCGTGGTGCAGATCGCCTTCCCGCGGTTCGTCCGGAGCCCGGTGGAGATCTTCGGCCAACGGCTCCAGCCCGGCGACGTCGTCATCTGCTCGCTCAGTGCCGCCAACCGCGACCGGGCCCTTGCCGGCGACGATGCCGAGCGGTTCAACCCCGGCCGGCACGCCGGTCGGCCGCTCACCTCGCACCTGGCCTTCGGCTACGGCATGCACCGCTGCATCGGGGCCGAGCTGGGCCGGATGGAGCTCCGCTCCGCGGTTCCCCGGCTGATCGCCCGCTTCCCGGAGCTCCAGCTGGCCTTCCCGCCGGCCGAGATCGTCTTCCGTGACCTGTCCATCGTCTACGGCGTCGACGCCCTACCCGTCCGTCTCGCCGCCCCCGACCACACCTAGGCTGGCCCGCGTGAGCGACGCACCCATCACGTATGCCGCGGCCGGAGTCGACGTCGAGGCCGGCGACAAGGCCGTCGAGCTGATGAAGGCGTCGATCCGCCGGGCCCAGCGGCCGGAGGTGATCGGCGGCCTGGGCGGGTTCGCCGGGCTCTTCGACGCCAGCGCGATCGCCCGGCTCGAGCACCCGATCCTCGCCACGTCGACGGACGGCGTGGGCACCAAGGTCGCCATCGCCCAGGCGCTCGACATCCACGACACCATCGGCCAGGACCTGGTCGGCATGGTCGTCGACGACATCGTCGTGTGCGGCGCCGAGCCGCTCTTCATGACCGACTACATCGCCACCGGTCGTGTGGTGCCGGAACGCATCGCCGCTATCGTGGCCGGGATCGCCGAGGGCTGCCGGCTCGCCGGCGTCGCCCTCGTGGGTGGCGAGACGGCCGAGCACCCGGGCCTGCTCGAGCCCGACGAGTACGACGTCGCGGGCGCCGCCACCGGGGTCGTCGACCGCGTCGACCTGCTCACGCCCGACAAGGTCCGTCCGGGTGACGTCGTCCTCGGGCTCGCGAGCAGCGGGCTGCACAGCAACGGCTACTCGCTCGTCCGCCGGGTCATCGCCTCCGCTGGCTGGAGCCTCGACCGGCACGTCGAGGAGTTCGGCCGCACCCTCGGCGAGGAGCTGCTCACCCCCACCCGGGTGTATGCCGCGGACCTCCTCTCCCTCCTGCGCGCCGACGACGTCGACGTCCACGCGCTGTCCCACGTCACCGGGGGCGGGCTGGCCGCCAACCTCGCCCGCGTCCTGCCCGACACCGCGTTCGCGACCGTCGAGCGGTCGACGTGGACCCCGCCGGCGGTCTTCTCCACGGTGCAGGCGCTCGGCCGGGTCCCACAGGCCGACATCGAGCGAACCCTCAACATGGGGATCGGCTTCTTCGCCGTCCTGCCCGCCGACGACGCCGACCGGGCCATCGCCCACCTGGAGGCGCGCGGCATACGGACCTGGGTCGTCGGCGCGGTCGCCGACCTGGAGACGGCCGCTCCGGCCCCCGGGGTCGAGGTGGTCCGCGGCGCCAAGGGCGTCGACGGCGGCTCGGTCCAGCTCGTCGGGGCCCACCCCGCCTGAACATCTCTGTCCGAACGGGCCACCTCTCTGTCCGAACGGACCACCTGCTGATTCTGCGCGTTTCGCTAGGCTGGCCACGCGGGTTGGGCGAGGAGCAGCAGGATGAGCACGGTGGGATCAGAGCCCCCGATGGTCGGCCCCGAGGCCGTGTGGTGGCGGGACGGACACTGGCAGGCCGTCCCTGACGACCTGAGCGGCGCCGATGCTGCCGGCGTCGTGCTGGCGATCAGCCGCGACGAGTACCCGGAGCTGTCGATCCTGATCCAGTACGCCGACGACGTGGACAGGTGCCTCCTGGCCCTGGGTATGAGCCAGCGCGACGTCGAGGCACTCTCCCAGGTCGGGCCCTTCGCCATCGAGCTCGACGTCTCGGCCGACCAGGACGGGACGATGTTGCCCGAAGAGCAGACCGGGATGGACGCCTGATGCCGTGTCGGATGCGCCGGCTGGCCGTTGGCGGCGCCCTGGTCGGGCTGACCGGATCGGGAATTGTGGTGGTCGTGGGTGCGCCGACCGTGATCCTGTCGGCGGCCGGAGCCGCGTTGGCGATCGCAGGGCTGGTGGCGGCGATCGACGCGCTCGACCACCTCAGGGAGTGCCTCGCGGGGCAGGGCAACGCGGCCTCCGCGGAGCAGCTGGCCCGGACCGTGGAAGCGCTGCAGGCCCAGGTGGCCGAGCTGCAGGCCCGGCTGGGGCCGCGTCCGGACTAGAACCCGAGCACCGATGGACGAGGTCTTGGGCCACGTCAAGGTGCAGAGTCTGCGCGGTCACCGTTCGCGCGGTGGTGGTTCGGCGTCGCGGGCGGCGCGTTGGGCTGCCTGTTGGGTGGGAGCTCCTTCGCGGCGGTGACCGGTGCGGCCGAGACGATCCTGGACATACGTACATCGTACACCTGTCGGAGTCACGGCCAAGCCTTTCGCGTCACGAATTCGCAACCACCACAACAAAATTGGAGGCTTCTGGCCTCGCCGGGTGCTGGCTGACCAACGCTCAAACGATCGTGATCTGCGGCCCGAAGAGGGCCATCGCGGCGATCGCCTGGGCGTGGTTCTCCGCTGTCGAGCCGGCGCACGCATCAGCCACCACTGTCACCGTCGCGCCCGCATCGGCGGCCGGGAGCGCCGTGGCGATGACGCAGCAGTCGGTCGCGACTCCGGCCAGCGTGATCCGCGGCTGGTCGCCCACGATCGCGCGCAGATCCGCGTTCCACTTCCCGAAGGTTCCCGCCGTGACGACCTGCCGGCAGTATGCCGCGAGCTCGGGGACCACGGCATACAACGGGTCCGCGTCGGAGACGAGGGCGAACGGCCAGTTCTCGTAGTACGGACCCCACGACCCGCCGAGCGAGGGGTCGGCGACGAACCGGGTCAGGACGATCCGAGCGGGGTCGTGCGCGGCGGCCAGCTCGACGACCCGTGGCCCAACCGTCTCCCAGAGCGGTGAGCCCCACGGGCTGGCGGACGGCGACGCGAAGATGGCCTGCGCGTCGATGACGACGAGCCAGTCCTCACCGACCGGCATACGAACCGGTCTCCTGCCGCCGGACCGTGCCGCGTCGCGCGACGTAGGTGACGGCGAACGACGCGACGAGCGCGAAGAGGACGCCAAGGTTGGCATAGGCCCAGTTGCCTTCCCAGAAGCCGTCTTTGGCGTTCCAGGTGCCGAGGCCGAGCGGGTGGAGGAGGAAGCCCTGCCAGTTGTTCCACGAGGCGTCGGCGGCGTAGTTGTTGACGACGAGCCCCCAGCCGATGACCGAGGTGACCACCATCGTCCCGATCGAGGTCCAGTCGAACGCGCCGTAGCGGCCGGCGGGGTCGAAGAGGGCGTCGTCGTCGTAGTCGCGCGTGCGCAGGGCGATGTCGGCGATCATGATCCCCGCCCAGGCCGCGAGCGGGACGCCGAGGGTGATGAGGAAGGACTGGAACGGGTTGATGAAGTTCTCGGCGAAGAAGACGACGTAGATCGTGCCGGCCGTGAGCAGCACGCCGTCGACGGCGGCGGCGGACGGGCGAGGGATGCGGACGCCGAGGGAGAGGAGGGTGAGGCCGGAGGAGTAGATGCCGAGGACCGCGCCGGACACCAGGGACAGGATGACGGCGAGGAGGAACGGCACGAGGAACCAGGTCGGGAGGATCGTCGCGAGAGTGCCGATCGGGTCGGCGCTGATGCCGTCCTTGAGCTTGTCGTCGGAGCCGGCCAGGGCCAGGCCGTAGACGACGAGAAGGACCGGGGCGAGCGCACCGCCGAGGGTGTTCCAGCCGACGATCGCCGGGCCCGAGGCGCCACGGCGCTGGTAGCGCGACCAGTCGGCGGCGATGTTGATCCAGCCGAGGCCGAAGCCGGTCATGAGCAGGACGAGCGCCCCGATGACGGCCTGGAACGGCCCGGCCTTGATGCCGGAGACGGTGCTCCAGTGCACGTGCGAGAGGGTGAGCAGGATGTAGGCGATGGTGGCCAGGCCGGTGATCCAGGTCAGCCACGACTGCAGCCGCATGATGATGTGGTAGCCGGCGACCGAGGCCAGCACGATGAGCGCGGCGACCACCAGGCAGGCGACGATCTTCACGCCGGTGCCGCCGCCCCAGCCCAGCTGCTTGAAGATCGTCGAGGTCGCGAGGGTGGCCAGGATGGCCAGGAAGGTCTCCCACCCGATCGAGGTGAGCCAGGAGATGACGCCGGGGACCTTCTGGCCGGTCACGCCGAACGCCGCCCGCGACAGCACCATCGTCGGCGCCGACCCGCGCTTGCCGGCGATCGCGATGATCCCGCAGAGCAGGAACGAGATGACGATGCCGACGACCGTGACGAGAGCTGCCTGCCAGAACGAGATGCCGAAGCCGAGGACGAACGCGGCGTAGGAGATCCCGAAGACCGACACGTTGGCCGCAAACCACGGCCAGAACAGGTCACGGGGCCGAGCAGTCCGCTCGGCCTCCTCGATGATCTCGATGCCGGTCGTCTCGACGCCGAGGCGTCGGGTCTGCTCGACGGTGCTTGATCCGCTCATGCTTCGGAGCATCTCAGATCGCGCAGATCAGATATTGGATCTGCGTCGACCAATCACGTCACGAGCCGAGGGCTCACCGACCCCCGGTGGCCCAAGAGCCGTAGTCGTCGTCCTCGCCGGTCTCCCGATCGGTGTCCGGCGCCTCACGGGCGGTGTTCCGGAGACCGAATCGGTCTGTTGAACTGTGCAGTTCCTGCTCAAGCGCGCTGAAGTTGGTGTCGGGGCTGGAGTACTTCAGCGCCCGTGCAACCTTGGTCTGCTTGGCTTTGGCCCGGCCGCGCCCCATGGCGTGACCCCCTCGTGAAATCTGCCGGGACGGCATCGTCTTCATCGACGGGACACTGTCATCCCATCGACTCCACGCAGCGGTCCTCGGGAATCGTGTTTGTCGTGGGGTCAACGCTACAGGAGAGCGGTTTGTTCTCGCGCATCGGCACCCCTGTTTCCGCTGGTGGCGGTCTGGTGGCGGTCTGGCGGCGGTCCGGCGGCCGTCTGCCGGTGCCTCCTGGGGTCAGGTTCCGGGCAGCCAGAGAGTGTCGCGGCCGCCGGCCATCCGCTGTTCGGCGATCCGGTCGGCCGCCGCGGCCGGGGTGATGCCGTGCTCGTCGGCGGTGCGCAGGACCTCGGCGGTGTGGTCGTGGATGGCCCTGGTCGCCGTGCGCGCCCGCTCCATGTCGAAGCCGTGCAGCTCGTCGCTCACCTGGATCACGCCGCCGGCGTTGACGAGGTAGTCGGGGCAGTAGGTGATGCCCCGCGCCCGGAGCCGGTCCGCGGTGCCGCCGGCCCCATCGGTGACCAGCTGGTTGTTGGCGCCTCCGCAGACGACCGTCGCGCGCAGCCGCTCGACGGTCGCCGGGTCGAGAGCGCCGCCCATCGCACAGGGCGAGTAGACGTCCAGGTCGAGCGAGGTCAGGTGGGTCACGTCCGGGCTGGTCGTGAGCTGGGGATGGGCGGCTGTGAGCGCGACGACCGCCGCGGTGTTGGGGTCGGTCACGACGACCTCGGCGCCGTCGGCGAGCAGGTGCCCGGCGAGCAGCCGGCCGACCTTGCCGACGCCGGCGATGCCGACGCGTCGCCCCGCGAGGGTCGGCTCTCCCCACACGTGGGCCGCCGCCGCGCGCATCCCCTCGAAGACGCCGTATGCCGTGAGGACGCTGGAGTCTCCCGCGCCGCCGTTCTCGGGTGACCGGCCGGTGGCCCACCGCGTCGTCTCGGCGACGACGTCCATGTCGGCGACGTAGGTGCCGACGTCGCACGCCGTGACGTAGCGACCACCGAGCGACTCGACGAACCGCCCATAGGCGCGCAGCAGCTCGGGCGTCTTGTCCCGCGCGGGGTCGCCGAGGATGACGGCCTTTCCGCCGCCGTGGGCCAACCCGGCGACGGCGTTCTTGTAGGACATCGCCCGGGACAGGCGCAGGACGTCGGCGAGCGCGTCGTCGAAGCCGGCATACGGGTGGAACCGGGTCCCGCCGAGGCCGGGGCCGAGCGCGGTCGAGTGCAGGGCGATGATCGCGCGCAGCCCGGTCGCCCGGTCGTGGCAGACGGCCACCTGCTCATGGTCGGCCGTCGCAAGGGTCGTCCAGGCAGCGTGAGTCACGCAGCCCACCCTAGGTCGACCCGGGTCGGGGGGACTCGCAGCCCGGGTGGGGCGGCGGGTTGGAGCCGGGGGGCACGACTTGACGAAAAAATGACCTTTTGAGGTGTTTGTTCGCCGCAAGAACTGGCCTAGCATCAGGGCCTGAGAGTGCGCCATGGTCGGGCTGGGGAGCTCTCGGGGCGGGGGCAGATCCATTGATGGCACTGATCGAGAGAGAGCACCAATGATCCGCACCAACGAGGCGCGCCCACTTCTGACGCCCGCCGAGGTGGCCAGCCTCTTCCGGGTCGATCCCAAGACGGTCACGCGCTGGGCCCAGGCCGGCAAGCTGCACACGATCCGCACCCTTGGCGGGCACCGCCGCTTCGACCGCGCAGAGGTGATGGAGAAGCTCGACCAGATGCAGCGCGCCGGCTGAGGTCCCCCGGGGAGACCCGCGGCTGTCCGGCATACGGGATGCCCCTGCACGATCGGGGCGGACTCGGCATACGGTCTTGAGCTAGGTCACGAGTTCCAGCGTCCAAGCCCCGGCTTGCTGGGCGGCAACCCTCCACTCGCGGTGGGGTGCCCCGGGAGACGACCTGGCTGTCACCGCCGGTGATGGCAAGCGCGGGTCTGTTCTGCCTTCTGGGATCGGCCCGGCGAATCGCCGTATGCCGGGGCGCCCTCGGCATCGACACCCCAGGGAGCACCCCATGTCCTGGTCCTTCGAGACCCGTCAGATCCATGCCGGCCAGTCGCCCGACCCCACCACCGGGGCGCGGGCGCTGCCGATCTACCAGACGACGTCCTTCGTCTTCCCCGATGCCGAGACGGCTGCCGCGCGGTTCGCGCTCGCCGACCTCGGCCCGATCTACACCCGGATCGGCAACCCGACCACCGAGGTCGTCGAGGCCCGGATCGCCGACCTCGAGGGCGGCGTCGGGGCCCTGCTCGTCGCCTCCGGCCAGGCGGCCGAGTCGCTGGCGATCCTCAACATCGCCGAGGTGGGCGACCACATCGTGTCCTCGTCCTCGCTATACGGCGGCACCTACAACCTGTTCCACTACACGCTGCCCAAGCTGGGGATCACGGTCACCTTCGTCGACGACCCGGGCGACCCGGAGCAGTGGCGGGCGGCGGTCCAGCCCAACACCAAGGCGTTCTACGGCGAGTCGATCCCGAACCCGCGTGGGGACATCCTCGACATCGCGGCCGTCGCCGATGTGGCGCACTCGGTGGGGGTGCCGCTCATCGTCGACAACACGGTCGCGACGCCGTACCTGCTGCGGCCGTTCGAGCACGGCGCCGACGTCGTCGTTCACTCGACCACCAAGTACCTCGGCGGGCACGGCACCGCGATCGGTGGCGTCATCGTCGACGCCGGGACGTTCGACTACGCCCAGTACCCCGAGCGGTTCCCCAACTACAACACCCCGGACCCGAGCTACCACGGGCTGGTCTACGCCCGGGATCTCGGTGTCGGCTCGGCGTTCGGCGCCAACCTCTCGTTCATCCTCAAGGCGCGGGTCCAGCTGCTGCGCGACCTCGGCCCGGCGATCTCGCCGTTCAACGCCTTCCTCCTGGGCCAGGGCATCGAGACCCTGTCGCTGCGCCTGGACCGGCACGTGGCCAACGCGCTGGCGGTGGCGAACTGGCTGGAGGCCCGCTCCGACGTCGTGTCGGTGAGCTACCCGGGGCTGGCGTCCTCGCCGTATGCCGGTCTCGCGGCCAAGTACCTGCCGCGCGGCGCGGGCGCGGTGCTGGCGTTCGAGCTGGAGGGTGGGGCCGAGGCCGGCAAGGCGTTCGTCTCCGCACTCGAGCTGCACTCCAACGTCGCGAACATCGGTGACGTCCGCTCGCTCGTCATCCACCCCGCCTCGACGACGCACTCGCAGCTGACGCCGGAGGAGCAGGCACTGTCGGGTGTGACGCCGGGGCTGGTGCGGCTCGCCGTCGGGCTGGAGCACGTCGACGACATCCTCGCCGACCTCGAGCTCGGCTTCGTGGCCGCCAAGGGCGCGGGCTCCGCGGACTGACGGCGGCGCTGTTCCCTTGTCGCAGGAGTGGCCGAACGTTCGGCCACTCCTGCGACAAGCGGCCACGGTTGCCGAATACCGCGCGGGGGCGGGCGGTCCTTCGCTACCGTTGAGGTGCGCGGAGGCTCGCAGGCCGCGCACCTCGAGGCGATCTGCCCACCGCAACGTCGGGGCGCGGCGGCCGCCGGCCGATGCTCCCGGACCGCAGGGGATCGCATGCCCACTCCACGCCCAGCCCGCTGATGGACACCGACTTCACCGCGGTCCCCGACTGGTTCCCGAACCAGAACGCCGGCGCCGGCATCGCGGTGGCCGACCTCACCGGCGACGGTGTCCAGGACGTCGTCGTGCTCATGGTCGACGACCCTCCAGGTGAGAACGCGGCATACGTCCGGGTCGGTCCGGGCACCGACGACGACCTGAGGATCGGGCAGTGGAGCGGCTGGACGGCCGTCCCGGACTGGGGGTCGTGGTTCAACGAGGGGGCCGGGGTCGCGGTCGGCGACGTGAGCCGCAACGGACAGCCGGACCTCGTCGTCCTGCGCGTCGACGGGGTGCCCGACGGCGCCAACACCGGCTCCTACCGCGTGGGCTGGGACCTCGACGCGGACGGCGACGTCACCGGCTGGTCGGCGTGGCTGCCCGTCCCCGACTGGTTTCCGTGGGCGAACGCCGGCGCCGACCTGGCCATCGGGGACATCGACGGCGACGGCGTGCTGGACCTCGTCGTCCTCATGGTCGACGCGCCGGACGGTCGCAACCAGGGCTACTACCGCAGCGGTCCGCTGAACCCCGACGGCACCGTCACCCGGTGGCGACCGTGGGTGGCCGTGCCGGACTGGTACTTCTGGGAGAACCAGGGCGCTGGGATCGCGGTCGCAGACCTGGACGGTGACGGCACGCCCGAGCTCGTCGTCCTCGCGGTCGACAACCCGCCCGGCCAGAACGGCGGCTACTGGACGGTCGGCTGGCACCTCGACGACGGGCGGCCGAGCCACGGCTGGGGTCCGTGGGAGTCCGTTCCGGACTGGCGGTTCTGGGAGGGCCAGGACGCGGGGCTCGCCGTCGCAGGCCTCGGACCGGCAGGTATGCCGCACCTCGTCGTGCTCACCGTCGACAACCCACCGGGAGCCAACGACGGCTGGTACCGCGTTCTCGACGCGATGACCGACCTCGACATGGCGCCGCAGATGGGGGTCTGGCGGCTGCTGGAGAACGATGCGGTCGTCAACCCTGTGCACGCCGCCCTGCTGCACACCGGCAGCGTCCTGTTCTTCGCCGGCTCGGGCAACGACATGGAGCGGCACGCCGCCCTCCAGTACGCGACCGCGGTGTGGCACTACCCGAACCCTGCCTACAGCCGGCCTCCGACGCCGGTCGACCTGTTCTGCTGCGGCCAGGCGTTCCTGCCCGACGGGCGGCTGCTCGCCGCCGGCGGCACCGAGCAGTACGACCCGTTCTTCGGGCTCACCCAGGCGGTGGCCTTCGACCCCGCGGCCGGCGCTCCCGACCCGGCCAGCCCCACCGGCACGACCGGCGCGTGGACTGCCCTGCCGGACATGGTGGGCGGGCGCTGGTACCCGACCCTGCTCGGCCTCCAGGACGGCCGGGTCCTCGCTGTGTCCGGGCTGGACGGCACGAGCCAGCTCAACGTCCTGCCGGAGACGTATGCCGACGGGGCCGGCTGGTCGCACACCCAGGACTCACCGTCCAACTGGCCGCAGTACTGCCACCTGTTCCTCCTCGCCGACGGGCGGGTGTTCTACAGCGGCGGGCAGTATGCCGCGAACAACGGGGTCCGGCCCAGCATCTGGGACCTCGCGACGAACACCGCAGTCGACATCGGTGGCGTGCTCGTCGACGCGGGCAAGCGCAACCAGTCGGCCAGCGTCCTGCTGCCGCCGGCCCAGGCGCAGCGGGTCATGCTCATCGGTGGCGGGCCCTCGGACATGCACGACATGACCGGGGCGACGGACACGACGGCCATCGCCGACCTGTCCGCCGCCAACCCCGCGGTGGCCACCGCGGCGCCGCTGATGATGCGCCGGATGCACCTGTGCGCGACGCTCCTGCCGGACCGGACCGTGCTCGTCAACGGCGGCGCGATGATGGAGGAGAGCGGCGCCGACGCGACGCTGGAGGCCGAGATCTACCACCCCGACGCCGGAGGCGGACCGGGCCGGTGGGCGATGGCCGCGACGTCGAGGGTGGCCCGGCTCTACCACTCCGTCGCCCTGCTGATGCCCGATGGCAAGGTGGTCACGTCCGGCTCCAACCCGGTCCGCAAGACCGAGGAGCTGCGCATCGAGGTCTACTGGCCGCCGTACCTCTTCGCCGGGGCTCGGCCGACCTGCGCACCGGCGGCGACCGAGGTGACCTACGCGGGAACGCTTGCGGCGCAGGTGCCCGGGGCTGCCGGCATCGCGTCGGCCTGCCTCGTCCGGCCCGGGGCGACGACCCACTCGACGGACTCCGAGCAGCGGCTGGTCGACCTTCCTGTCCAGGTGACCGGGGCCGACGTGGTGACCTTCCAGCTGCCGGCCCAGCCGACCATCGCCCCGCCCGGGTGGTACCTGCTTTTCGTCGTCGACGCAGCCGGCGTCCCGTCCGAGGCGAGCTGGGTCCACCTGACCTGACCACCCGATGCCGAGCAGAATGGGCCGCGTGGACACCGTCACGACACTGGCCGCGCTCGCCGACCGGACCCGGGCGCTCGTGGCCGGGTCCCGCGCCGGCGCGGGCGGGGAGAGCGTCGGTCGCGTCGTCGTCGGCATCACCGGTGCTCCCGGGGCCGGCAAGACGACCGTCGTGGAGCGGCTGCTGGCGGTCCTCCGGGAGACTCAGGCGCCCGGCATACCGGATGGGTCGTGGGCCGCGCACGTCCCGATGGACGGCTTCCACCTCGCCGACGTCCAGCTCGACCGGCTCGGGCTCCGGGACCGCAAGGGTGCGCCGGAGACCTTCGACGCGCAGGGGTATGCCGCGCTGCTGGGTCGGCTGCGCGCGGGCGGGCCGGACACGGTCTATGCGCCCGGGTTCGAGCGGACCCTGGAGCAGCCGATCGCCGCGGCCATCTCCGTCGAGCCGTCGGCGCGGTTGGTCCTGACGGAAGGGAACTACCTTCTGCTGCAACAGGGTCCGTGGACGCGGGTCCGAGAGCTGCTCACCGAGGTGTGGTTCGTCGACGTGCCGGATGCGCTGCGGGTCGAGCGGCTGGTCGCGCGGCACGTCGAGTTCGGCAAGTCCGTCGACGAGGCCAGGGCCTGGGTAGCCCGCTCGGACGAGGCCAACGCCCGTGTCGTCGCGGCGACCCGAGCCCTTGCCGACGTCGTCGTCGAGCTCGCGGACTGACCCCGCCCGGCTCGGCTCGGCTCGCCTCGAAGGCGGCGTATGCCGCGGCGACCCGCGCGTAGCCTCCCTCGAGGTCCCGACGGCTGGCCGCGAACATGCCTAGCAGCAGCTTGCCGTGGTCCTCGATCTGCCAGTAGGCGGTCGTGACGTCCACCGGTCCGCTCCGGCCGGCGCGCTCGGCCAGGTCGAGGTAGCCCTCGATCTGGCCGATGAGGCTCCGGTAGTGCGTGATCCCAGCCGGCGCCGATGCACTCTGGAAGTAGGCGATGACGGCCTCGGCGTAGTCGACTGCATCGGTCACCTCGGGACCTGCCGTCGCCGCGTCGGCCACGACCTGACGTGACCGGGCGGCGGTGTCCAGCCGGACCGCGGCATACCCGGCCTGCCGCTGGCGCAGGAAGGACACCAGGTCCCGGCTGGCGGTGCGGTCGACGATCATCTGCTCGGCCAGGGCGAAGGACTGCAGGCAGCCTTTCATCCGCCGCGTCCGCGTTGAGCTGGGCCGCGAGCCCGGTGAGGGTGCGGGACGAGCCGGTGGCGTCCACGCAGATGCAGGCCACCAGATGGGTCGTGAGCAGGTCCGCGAGGCCCTCGATGCTGTGGCCCGGCGCCAGGTAGTCCAGCTGCTGCCGGCCGGGGTCACCTGCGAGCAGCGTGCCGAGCCGAGCCAGCCCGGCGTTGGCGGCGGACTGGCCCACGCGCTTGCCCAGCCAGACCAGGACGGCCGCCTCGAACCCGGTGATCACGGCGTCAGGCTAGGCGTGCCGACACGGATCGGGCCGGGCTTCGGGCCAGGACGGTCCGGAGGGACGAGTCGTCCGGGGAGCCAGATGTTGACACCCCAGGTGGCGGGAGGGGTCAGCGGCGTCCGAGGCAGAGCGGGCGCTGCGCCGGTGACTCAAGGGGCGGCTCGGCCGGCGTGCCGCTGAGCTCGCCGGGAGGCGCCATGGTCACCTGCTGGAGCACCGCCCCGCGGCGCCGGCGCAGGCGGACCAGGACTGTCGCGACGAGGGCGATCAGCGCGGCGACGAGGCCGACCTGGGCCAGTCCGGAGGAGACCGCCTGGATCGACCCGGCGCCCAGGTAGCCGATGGCGACGACGCCGCTCGCCCAGACGGCGGCAGCGGCCGCGTCCGCGACGAGGAACCGGCGGACCGGCATACGGGAGGTCCCTTCGAGCAGCGGGAGGAGGGTGCGGACGAACCCGACCCATCGACCCAGGAAGAGCGCGCGACCGCCGTGGCGTTCGGCGGCGTTGTGGGCGCGCGCCCAGTTCCGTTGTCCCACAAGGCGACCCACTCGGCTCTGCTCGAACCGTGGCCCGGCGAGGCGACCGATCGCGTATGCCGTGGAGTCGCCCGCGATGGCGGCGGCGACGGCCGCGGCGGCCAGCCAGAGGGGCGAGACGCGGCCGGTGGCGGCGGCGACGGCCGCCAGGAGGAGGGTGACCTCGGAGGGGACGAGCATGCCGACGATGGTGGCGGTCTCGAGGAAGACGGCGGCCGCGGCGATGGCGATGATCGGCCACCCGACCAGTGAGCCGAGCAGCCCCGAGATCGTCGTCATGCGCTCACTGTCGCCGGGCATGCTGTGGGCAACCTGTGCGGCCCCTGATCCATTCCGGTGAGCCGCTCCTCGCTCGCGTCGTCGACGAGGTTGACCTCGCAAGGACGAGACCGGTGAGGTGGTGTGCGAGGGTCCATCCAGTGACTCGGTGCCACCCCTCGTGGAGGCCCTGGCAGCGCAGGTGGCCGATGACCAGGATGTCGATCCCATGGTCCGGGCCGCGATGATCCTGGCACCCGCACCGGGACGCGCCAGTCGAGGAACGGGCCGCCTCATGAGATCTTGCCCGACTTGCCGACCTGGGTCTCCTACGTCCGCTTGGTCAGACTCGAGGCGGCTACTACGTCGTACTCCTGCCTAGTCTCCAGCCTTTATGGACGATAGGCGGGTCACGACGCCGCTTCGCGGCCTTGCCCGTAGAAGGCCGCGACCGCGGCAGCGTCCGGGAGCTCCTCGGCCGGGCGGAGGGCGCCGAAGGGAGCGTTCCAGAATGCTCCGGTCCGTGGCGTCCACGGCCCGACGTAGGCGTACCGTCCGCCGTGGCCCGCGTCGCCGGTTGAGGCTCCGTAGTTGACCTCGTCCAGGGTCAGGCCGAGGTCGAAGTGCTCCGGCCACAGCACCGGCTCGTGATCTGGAGCAAAGACCCGCAGCGCCGTCTCACAGCGCTCGAACCAGCCGAGCAGGCTCCCGAGCGCGTCCCCGTCGAAGTCGAGCGGTTCGTCGGGGTCGACCCCGGAGCCGTCGTGATAGATCCCGGGCGCGACCGGCTCCAGCCCCGCGGCCGTGGCGAGCTCCCGGCAGGTGCCGCCGAGCGGCATCCGACCACCGTCCCAGACCAGGTCGCCACCGGCGACCCGGACCGGGAGAGAGACTCCGCCGAACCCGCCCGGGACCACGCGAAGCCGGATCGTCCCGTATGCCGCGTACTGCGGTCCGGCGATGACCAGCTCGGCGACGCCGTGCAGGGATCGCCGGGTTGCGGCAAACGCGTCGGTGTCCATGACCTGTCTCCTCGGGTGCGGCTCAAGACCCATCTCGATCCTCGCACCGAATGGGCGCTTGAGGCGGGTGCGCGCTCAGCCGGCTCGGGCGCCGATGACGTCCCACGCCGGGCCGGTTGCGACCGACAGGTCCGTGAAGCCGGTGGCGAGCAGGAGAGCGCCGTACTCGGCGCGGGTGCGCTCCCGGGCGCCGAAGAGGACGAGCATGTGCAGGTCGAGCAGGTGCAGATCCAGCCGCGCGTCGTCGGAGCGCTCGGCGTCGAGCAGCCGCTCGACGACCCAGAGCCGGGCACCGGGTTCCATCGCCGCCCGGACCGTCCGCAGGATGCGCCGGCAGTCCCCGTCGTCCCAGTCGTGGAGCACGTTGGACAGCACGTAGGCGTCGGCGCCACTGGGGAGCTCGACGAAGAAGTCCGCCGGCGCGGCATACGCCCGGTCTGCGAGGCACTGCCCGAAGAAGGCCTCGGTCGCCGCGGTCGTGACCTCGGGCCGGTCTGCCACGACGCCCTTGAGGTCCGGATGCCGGCGGAGCAGCTCGCTCACCAGGGCGCCCTCGCCGCCGCCGACGTCGACCAGCGTGCGCGTGCCGTCCAGGGCGCCGGCGGCCCCGAGCGCTTCGGCCTGCTCGATGCCGCGCCGGGCCATGGCTCCGTTGAACCTCGTCTCCTGGTTGGGGTGTTGGGCCAGGAAGGTCCAGTAGTCGACGCCGTTGACCGTCTCGAAGACCGCCGCGTCGGTCCGCAGCGCGGCGTCGAGGCGCTGCCAGCTGTCCAGGACGGACCGTTCGGTGCGCATGAGGACCAGGTCGCGCAGCCGGCTGGGGTGGCCGTCGACGAACGTCACGCCGACGGCCGTGATCTCGTATGCCGGCGGGCTGGGTTCCGCTTCCTGGTCCGCCCCGGGCTCCGGGTTCGTCACCAGGCCGAGGTCGACGAGCACGGTGAGCAGCCGGGCCAGCTGTCTGGGCTCCAGTGTGAGCCGGGCCGCGAGCGTGTGGAGGGGCACGGCGGCATACGAGTCCGGGCCGGTCGGGGTCCCCGAGCCGGGCAGGAAGGCGTCGAAGACCCCGAGCTCGACCGCCGCCCGGATCGACAGGCTCACGAGGTGGCCGCGAACCAGGGCGCTCGCCGCGACGATCGGGTCGGTGTCGTCGGTCATCCACCCATCGTCGCCCCGGACCGCCACCGATGTCGGGCGATCGGCCGGGCCGGCTGGACGCGGCTCGGCTCAGGTGCGCCGGCCCAACGGCGGGACGAACCAGTCCGGTGCCGCCGCGGTGAAAGCTCGGGGGCTCATGGCGGCTGCTCCCGCCGGGACCTGCCCGACGAGCGGCGTGCTGGTCACGACGGGCAGGTCCGCCAGGTTGCACTGCTCGGCGAGGCCGGGTTCGGCGGGCCATGCCCCGACCGCCAGGCCGAGGCACGGAAGCCCCCGGCTGGCCAGTGCCTCGACGGTCAGCCGGCTGTGGTTGAGGGTGCCGAGCCCGGCCCGCACCACGACGACGAAGGCGACGTCGAGATCGAGGCGACCTGCGAGCTCTGCCAGGCCGTGGCCCTCTGTGTCCAGGCCGACCAGCAGGCCGCCGGCGCCCTCGACGAGCACCGTGTCGTGGGTGCGGGCGAGCTCGTGGACCCTCGCTGCGTGGTCGCCGATGCCGGGGAGCCGGATGCCAACCCGCCGGGCTGCCGTCGTCGGTGCCAGTGGGTCCTCGAGGCGGACTCCTTCGTGCACCGACGTGAGCCCCGAGAGTCGGGCGACCTCGTCTGCGTCGCCCGGCTCGCTGCCCTTCACACCGGTCTGGGTCGGCTTGTAGACGGCGACCGAGCCGAGCCGGGCCAGGCAGACAGCGAGCGCCGCGGTGACCACGGTCTTGCCGACCTCGGTGTCCGTCCCGGTGACGAGCAGGATGCGAGGGAGGCTCACGTTCGACGCGCCACGTCGGCGCCGACCGAGCCGACGACCGAACCGACGACCGTGCACGCGCGGTCGAGCTGCGCGTCGTCGAGGGCAGCGGTCGCCGTGAGGCGCAGCCGGCTGATCCCGTCCGGCACCGACGGCGGCCGGAAGCTGCCGACCCTCACCCCCCGCTCCGCGCAGGCGGCCGCGGCGGCCACCGCCTCCCGCGGTCCGGGCATCGGCACCGACAACACGGCCCCGGCCACCGGCGGCACACCGCAGGCGGCGGCCAGCCGGCCCGCGACGATGCCCACGGCTGCCACCCGCAGCGGCTCGGCCTCGATGACCTCCAGCGCGGCCAGCGCCGCACCGGCCGAGGCAGGGGCGAGGGCGGTGTCGAAGATGAAGGTGCGGGCCCGGTTGACCAGATGCTCGGTCAAGGCCGAGGACCCGAGGACCGCGCCCCCCTGGCTGCCCAGGGCCTTGGAGAGCGTCACGGTCACCACGACGTGCTCGTGACCGGCGAGGCCCAGCTCGGCCACGGACCCGCGCCCCGCGCCGGTCACGCCGAGCCCGTGGGCCTCGTCGACGAGCAGCACGGCATCCTGGGCCTCGCACACCGCCGCCAGCCGGCTGAGCGGTGCGGCGTCGCCGAGCACGCTGAACACCGACTCGGTGAGGACGACGGCGCGTGGCTCGCTGCGCTCGGTCAGCAGCCGCTCCACCTCCGCGACGTCGTTGTGCGGGGCCACGACGACCCGGGCCCGACAGAGCCGGGCGGCGTCGACGAGGGACGCGTGGATGTGGGCATCGGAGACGACCAGCGTGTCCGGATCGGTCAGCGCCGTGAGCGCCCCGAGGTTGGCGAGGTAGCCCGAGGAGAACACGAGCGCCGCCTCCTGCCGGCAGTGCTCGGCCAGCCGGGCCTCGAGCCGAGCGTGCAGCTCGGTCGTGCCGGTGACCAGCCGCGACCCGGTCGCGCCCGCACCCCAGGTACGGACGGCGTCGACCGCGGCCTCGATGACCGCCGGGTGGGTGGACAGCCCGAGGTAGTCGTTGCCCGCCAGGTCGATGATCGTCTCGTATGCCGGGTGCCCGAGTTGCGGGGGCCGGGCCGACCCCGCGAGGACCGCCGTGGCCGTGCGGGCGCGCAGCCTGCGGGTCAGCCCGAGGGCCTCCTGTCGCTCGGCCTGGCCGGACAGCCAGGCACCGAGTCCACCGGTCACGCGACCACCTCCTCGACGGCCCCGACGACCGCCTCGCCGATGGTGGCGATCTCGGCGTCAGTGCAGATATAGGGGGGCATCGTGTAGACGAGGTCGAGGAACGGACGCAGCCAGACGCCCCTCCGCAGCGCTGCCGCGGTGAGGGCGGGCACATCGGCCGGGGCCTCGAGCTGCACCACACCGACCGCCCCGAGCACCCGGACGTCCTTGACCCCGGGCAGGTCGCGGGCAGGCGCGAGCCCGCGGCTCAGCCCGGCCGAGATGCCCGCGACCGTCGACGCCCAGTCCTGGGCCAGGAGCAGGTTAAGGCTGGCCAGGGCCACCGCGCACGCGAGCGGGTTGGCCATGAAGGTCGGGCCGTGCATGAGCGCGCGCCCCGGGCCGGACGACACGGCATACGCGACCTCCGGGGTGCACAGGACCGCCGCGAGAGACAGGTAGCCCCCGGTCAGCGCCTTGCCCAGGCACATGACGTCGGGCACGACGCCGGCGTGCTCGGCGGCGAAGAGGGTGCCGGTCCGGCCGAAGCCGGTGGCGATCTCGTCCAGAATCAGCAGGAACCCGTGCCGGTCCGCCACGTCGCGGAGGAAGGCCAGGCAGGCGGGGGAGTAGGGGTACATGCCGCCGGCGCCCTGGAGGATCGGCTCGACGACGATCGCCGCGACCTCGTCGGTATGCCGCGCGGCCAGGTCCTCCGTCGCGCCCATCCAGGCGAGCAGCTCGGGATCGTCGGGCGCCCGGTCGAAGCCGGCCGGCGGGCGCGGCGCGAAGACCTGCTCGCGCAGGGCGCCGGCGAACATCGAGTGCATGCCGGTGACCGGGTCGCACACGCTCATCGGGGTGAAGGTGTCCCCGTGGTAGCCGCCGCGGACGGTGAGCAGCCGGGTGCGGGACCGTCTGCCGCGGGCGGCCTGATACTGGAGGGCGAGCTTGACGGCGACCTCGATCGACACCGAGCCGGAGTCGCAGAAGAAGACGTGCTGCAGTGCGTCCGGCGTGATCGACACGAGCCGCTCGGCGAGGTTGATGGCGGGCGCGTGGGTCAGGCCGCCGAACATCACGTGGGACATCCGGTCCACCTGGTCGCGCAGGGCGGCGTCGAGGACCGGGTTGCGGTAGCCGTGGATCATGCACCACCAGGACGACATCGCGTCGATGGCGCTCGACCCGTCGGCGAAGTGCAGGCGCACACCGTCGGCGCTGTCGACGAGGCGCACCGGGGCCGGGTCGGTCATCGAGGAGTACGGGTGCCAGAGCAGGCGCGCGTCGGCGGACAGGAGCGCGGACTGCCGTGACGGGTCAGCCGGTTCCATGCGCACCCTCAGGCCCCTCGGGCCCCTCAGCACCCTCAGCGACATCAGCCCGGACGTCGCTCAGCTCGCCGTGTCGGGAGCACTGCGCGGTCCACCCGGTCGGGGTCACCTGGACCACCATCCGGCGGCGGCACTGCGCGCAGAACCGGGGCGGCTCCAGCCGCAGCGACTGTTCGCAGGGGACGTGCCGGGCGGCACCAAGCCCCTCGCCGAGCTGCTCGCCGCAGTGGCCGCAGAACCGGTCCGGCATCAGAGCGTCTTCTGGAGTTCCCTGATCGGCATCTTCAGCTCGTCGAGGAGGTCGAGGTCGGCATCGGGTCGCCGCCCGAGCGTCGTGAGGTAGTTGCCGACGATGATCGCGTTGATCCCGCCGAGCAGCCCGTCCCGGGTGCCCAGGTCCCCGAGCGTGAGCTCGCGGCCACCGGCATACCGAAGAACCGTGCGCGGCATGGCGAGCCGGAATGCGGCGATCGCCCGCAGCGCGTCGCGACCGTCCATGACCGGCAGGTCGCCGAAGGGGGTGCCAGGGCGCGGGTTGAGGAAGTTGAGCGGCACCTCGTGCGGATCGAGGGAGGCGAGCTGCGCCGCGAGCTCGGCCCGCTGCTCGAGGGTCTCGCCCATGCCGATGAGGCCGCCGCAGCACAGCTCCATCCCGGAGTCCTTGACCATCTCGCAGGTCTGCCAGCGCTCCTCGTAGGAGTGCGTCGTGACGACGTCGCCGAAGTACGAGCGGGCGGCCTCGAGGTTGTGGTTGTAGCGGTGCACGCCCATGGCGCGCAGCTCGTCGACCTGGGTCTGGGTGAGCATGCCGAGCGAGCAGGCGATGTTGATGTCCACCTCGGCGGTGATCGCCTCGATCCCCTCGCGGACCTGGGTCATCAGCCGCTCGTCCGGGCCGCGCACCGCCGCGACGATGCAGAACTCCGTGGCGCCCGTCGCGCGGGTCTCCTTCGCTGCGGCGACCAGTTCGGGGATGTTCAGCCAGACCGAGCGGACCGGGGACGTGAACTGGCCGGACTGCGAGCAGAAGTGGCAGTCCTCGGGGCACCCGCCGGTCTTCAGCGAGATGATGCCCTCGACCTCGACCGACTCTCCGCACCACTTGACGCGCACCTCGTGGGCGAGGGCCAAGAGCTCGGCGAGGTCCTCGTCGGGGAGGCGGAGGACCTCCACCAGCTCGGCCTCGTCCAGGCCCCGCCCGTCCGCCAGGACCTGCTGCCGCGCTCGCTCGATGATGCTGTTCAACAGAACTCCTGCGTTCGCCGGTGGTGACGTGACAGTAGGCAACTGGCGACCGTACTGCCAATGCGGGAGCTCGGTGTCTCAGCCTCTGGAAGCCCGGGGATCGGGTCGTGGTCGGGTGGTCGTCGGGTCGCGGCCGGCCCGCCGGGGGCGCTCGGTGCAGCGGGCCGGCCGCGTTCGTCTCCTCGCTCAGAGGAGGTCTGTGAGGGCCGACTGGGCTCGCGAGCGCACCGCCTCGAGTGCGTCCTTGGCGGTGGCGGCCTCGCGTGCTGCCGTTGCGAGCCCCTGGCACTCGGGCAACGTATGCAGCGACAGGGCCAGGCGCACGACGGGCACCTTGCTGGGCGCCATCGACAGGCTCGAGACGCCGAGCCCGGCCAGGACGAGGGCGAGCAACGGGTCTCCCGCCGACTCACCGCACACCCCGATCGGGCGGCCGGTGCGGCGGGCACCGTCGCAGGCGGCGGCGACGACGTCCAGCACGGCCGGTTGCCACGGGTCGAGCAGGTCCGACAGCGCGCCCTGCATCCGGTCCGCCGCCATCGTGTACTGGGCGAGGTCGTTGGTGCCGAGGCTGCCGAAGTCGACCATGGCGAGCACGTGGGCTGCCCGCAGAGCTGCCCCCGGAACCTCGATCATCACCCCCGCCTTGGGCAGGCCGTTCTCCCGGACTCGCCGGGCGAACCACGCTGCCTCCTCCACCGTCGCCACCATCGGCGCCATGACGCGCACGTCGGCTCCGGTGTCCTTGGCGGCGATGGCCAGAGCCTCGAGCTGGGCATCGAGCAGCTCGGGACGTTCGGCGGACAGACGCAGCCCGCGGCGACCGAGGGCAGGGTTCTCCTCCGGCCCGAGGTCGGCGAAGCTGAGCGGCTTGTCGGCCCCGGCGTCGAGCGTGCGGACGACGACGCGACGGTCGCCGAAGGGCCGGAACACCTGACGATAGATCTCGGCCTGCTCCTCCACCGTCGGTGCCCGGTCGGCCGAGAGGAAGACGAACTCGGTCCGGAAGAGCCCGACTCCTTCGAGGTCCTGGGCCCCGGCGCTCTGGGCGTCCTGGACCCCGCCGATGTTGGCGAGCAGGGCCACGTGGTGTCCGTCGCGGGTCACGCCCGGGCCGCTGCTGGCCGCGAGTGCCTCGGCCCGCTTCTCGCGGCGAACCCGCTGGGCCTCGACGAGCCCGGGTTCGGGCGCGATGGTGACCTCGCCGGTGTCGCCGTCGAGCGCCACTGGCGTGCCGACCGGGATCGCCGTCGCACCGGCCAGCTGGACGACCGCCGGGATGCCCATCTGGGCCGCGAGGATCGCGGTGTGGCTCGTGCGACCACCGGCCTGGGTGACGATGCCGACGACGAGCGAGCGGTCCAGGGTGGCCGTCTCCGCGGGCGCGAGGTCCTCGGCGACGACGACGCTCGGCTCGGTGAAGTCGGGCACGCCGGGAGCCGGAACGCCGAGCACGGCGGCAACGGCGCGCGACCCGACGTCGCGCAGGTCGGTGACCCGCTCGGCGAAGTAGCCGCCGAGCGCCTCGAACTGGGCGGCATACGTCTCGACGGCGTTCTCGATGGAGTGCGCCCGCCCGTGCCCGGCCGCGAGCTCCTTGGCTGCGGCCTCGACTACGTCAGGACCCGCAAGCATTCCTGTTTCACCGCCGAGGTGCATGTGCGCTATCTGCGCGAGTTGCACGCCGGCGATCCGGTGCGGGTGACGTTCCAGTTGCTCGAT
>Ga0209811_10000001_pt1 | contig 191193 bp, 167 predicted proteins | sample Coa_R1_6_FD_187161 | JGI IMG/M metagenome (GOLD analysis project Ga0209811, IMG submission 187161) | Surface soil microbial communities from Centralia Pennsylvania, which are recovering from an underground coalmine fire. - Coalmine... | ecosystem: Environmental > Terrestrial > Soil >... | reverse complement strand
AGTACATCGTCCAGTTCCCCGAGGAGCGGATGATCTGGTCCTACGGCTCCGGCTACGGCGGCAACGCCCTGCTGGGCAAGAAGTGCTACTCCCTGCGGATCGCCTCGGTGATGGCCCGCGACGAGGGCTGGCTCGCCGAGCACATGCTCATCCTCAAGCTGATCTCCCCCGAGCAGCAGGTCTACTACATCGCGGCGGCCTTCCCGAGCGCCTGCGGCAAGACCAACCTCGCGATGCTCGCCCCGACCATCCCGGGCTGGAAGGTCGAGACGCTCGGCGACGACATCGCCTGGATGCGGTTCGGCGAGGACGGCCGGCTGTATGCCGTGAACCCCGAGTTCGGGTTCTTCGGCGTCGCCCCCGGCACCAACGAGCACACCAACCCCAACGCGATGAGAACCATCAACAAGGGCAACTCGGTCTTCACCAACGTGGCACTCACCGACGACAACGACATCTGGTGGGAGGGCCTGGAGAACACCCCCGCCCACGCCACCAGCTGGAAGGGCGAGGACTGGACGCCCGACATCGGGGAGTCAGGCGAGCTCTCGAGCCACGCGAACAGCCGCTACTGCACCCCCATCGAGCAGTGCGACATCCTCGCCCAGGAGTACTACGACCCCAAGGGTGTGCCGATCTCGGCCATCTTCTTCGGTGGCCGCCGCAAGACCACCGTGCCCCTGGTGACCGAGTCACGCGACTGGGTGCACGGCACCTTCATGGGCGCCACGCTCTCCTCGGAGACCACCGCCGCCGCGACCGGTGCCGTCGGCGTCGTCCGTCGCGACCCGATGGCGATGCTGCCCTTCATCGGCTACAACGCCGGCGACTACTTCCAGCACTGGGTCAACCTGGGCAAGGACGCCGACGCGTCCAAGCTGCCGAAGATCTTCTACGTCAACTGGTTCCGTCGCGACGAGGAGGGTGGCTTCCTGTGGCCGGGCTTCGGCGAGAACAGCCGCGTCCTCAAGTGGGCGATCGAGCGCATCGAGGGCAAGGCCGCCGCGGTCGAGACCCCGATCGGCCACGTGCCGACCCCGGAGTCGCTCGACACCGACGGCCTCGACATGACCGACGCAGAGCTCGAGCAGGCCCTCGCCGTCGACGCCGACGAGTGGAAGGCCGAGATCCCGCAGATCGAGGAGTGGTTCGCCAAGTTCGGCGACACCCTGCCGACCCAGCTCCGCGTGGAGCTCGACGGCCTCAAGACCCGCTTGGGCGTCGCATGAAGCGCTGGCCGTCGTCACGGTCGTGGCCCGCGACCTCGGCGGCTGAGCGCACAAGCAACACGAAAGGTTCAACTCACCGCGTCGTTGTCATCGGGTCCGGGTTCGGTGGCCTGTTCGGCACCAAGGCGCTGAGCGGCGCCAACGTCGAAATCACGCTGATCGCCAAGACGACGCACCATCTGTTCCAGCCGCTGCTGTACCAGGTGGCCACGGGCATCCTGTCCGAGGGAGAGATTGCCCCAGCCACCCGCGAGGTGCTGTCCCGCCAGCAGAACGCCCGCGTGCTGCTCGGCAACGTCACGAAGATCGACATCGAGGTGCGCACTGTCACGTCGTGCGTCCTCGACCGCGACACGGTCACGCCGTACGACTCGCTCATCGTCGCCGCCGGCGCGGGACAGAGCTACTTCGGCAATGACCACTTCGCCCACTACGCCCCCGGCATGAAGTCCATCGACGACGCCCTTGAGCTCCGTGGCCGCATCTTCAGCGCGTTCGAGTGGGCAGAGCTCGCCAGCACTCCGAAGGAGATCGAGCGGCTGATGACGTTCGTCGTCGTGGGTGCCGGTCCGACCGGGGTCGAGATGGCTGGCCAGATCGCCGAGCTGTCCCGCCGCACTCTGCGCCATGACTTCCGCAAAATCGACACGAGGCACGCGCGTGTCATCCTTCTCGACGCGGCGCCTCAGGTCCTGCCCGCCTTCGGGGATCGTCTCGGCATCAAAGCCCAGGAGCGGCTCGCCGAGATCGGGGTCGAGGTCCAGCTCGGCGCGAAGGTGACCGATGTCGACGCCACGGGCATAGACGCCCAGGACGCCGACGGAACCTATCGCCGGATCGAGTCCGTCTGCAAGGTGTGGGCGGCCGGGGTGCAGGCCTCCGAACTCGGTCCCCAGCTGGCCGACCAGTCCGGCGCGGCCATCGACCGGGCCGGCCGCGTGGCGGTGAACGACGACCTCACCCTCCCCGGTCATCCGGAGGTCTTCGTCGTCGGTGACATGGCTGCGCTAAGGGGCTACCCCGGCGTGGCCCAGGTCGCCATCCAAGGTGGTCGTTACGCCGCGGACCAGGTCAAGCGACGTCTGGCGGGCAAGCCGGAGAGAGGTCCGTTCGAGTACCGCGACAAGGGCTCGATGGCAACCATCTCGCGGTTCAGCGCGGTGGCCTCCGTCGGGAACCTGCACTTCAGCGGGTTCATCGCCTGGTTGCTCTGGCTTGGCGTCCACCTCGCCTACATCATCGGCTTCAAGCACCGCGTCACGACACTGCTCCACTGGGCCGTGAGCTTCCTCGGCCGCGGCCGCTCGGAGCGCACTGTTACCGAGCAGCAGGTCTTCGCCCGCACCGCGATCCAGCAGCTCGGCGACAAGCACGCCCCCTCGCTGCCCCGCGTACCCGCCGACCGAGAGTAGAGGGGAACGACAAACAACATCGCAAAGGACCTCCACTATCTGGTGAGATAACCGTGCCTAGCCGGAAGATTCGGTGTCCTCACAATTTCCGGTTCGTGGGACCGTTCCTAGGCTCCGCGGAGCCGAGATCAAGTTCTGGTTCGATTTGCAGGCACCTGAGGAGACATGAGGATGACAACCATCGGCCGATCGCCGGGACAATCGGCGACAGATGTTCTGATTGTCGGCGCGGGCCCATCGGGCTCGACTGCGGCCCGAATTCTGGCCGAGAACGGCTATACGGTGACAGTGCTCGAACAGGGTGGCTGGGTCAACCGAATCGACTACCCCAGCGACAAGCCGGAACGAGACGTCCTTCTGGCGAGTTCGTGGTCAGCCGATCCAAACGTTCGCAGAAGCTCGTGGGACTACCCGTGTGACGTCTCTGACGCGGACGTTCACCCCCTCAACTTCAACGGGGTTGGGGGATCGAGCATGTTCTACGGCGCCGAGTGGCCGCGATTCATCCCATCAGACTTCCGCGTTCACTCCCTTTACAACGTCGCCGACGACTGGCCGTTGACATACGAGGACCTTGAGCCGTACTACGAGCTTCTCGACGAAATGGTCGGGGTGTCTGGCCGCTCTGGAGATCCCGCATACCCCCCGACAGTGACGCCGCCGATGCCTGGAGTGCCAATCGGCCGTGTCGGCGTCAAAGCTGCAGAAGGCATGAACAAACTGGAATGGCACTGGTGGCCGGCAACCCAGGCGATCATGACCAGGGCCCATGGCGATCGTGGAGCCTGCGCTCGGTGGGGAACATGCATGTCGGGCTGCCCGGAGGGGGCCAAAGGCGCTTTCGATGTGGCCATGTGGCCTGCCGCACTGGCTGCCGGCGTAACGCTTATCACCGAGGCACGAGTTCGCGAGGTAACGGTCAACGGGGCCGGGCTGGCCAACGGTGCTACTTGGATCGACGCCCAAGGCATAGAGCATCACACACCTGCCTCGGTGGTGATTGTGTGCGCCAACGGGGTCGGGACGCCCCGGCTGCTGCAACTATCGACCTCTGAGCTCTTCCCAGATGGGCTCGCGAACTCGTCAGGGCTCGTAGGCAAGCGACTCATGATGCATCCGTTCGTCGGGGTCATGGGTGTTTACGAGGATCAGCTGGAGAGTTGGTTAGGCCCGTTTGGCGCCAACCTGTACTCCCTTCAGTTCGCTGAAACAGACCCAGGCCGTGGATTCGCGAGGGGAGCGAAATGGTCAGCCATGTCGATCCCGGGCCCCATGGAGGTCTTGGCCCGGTACGCCGATTTGCCCTTGGCTGAGCGGACCGGCGCAGCGGGGATGGCGCTCGTGGAGCGCACGCTGGGACGCGCGTTCGAATGGGCCGCATCGATCGAAGATTTGCCCGATGAGGCCAACACCGTAACCCTGAGCCCGAATCTCGTGGATCCTTCGGGTCTGCCAGCCCCCAAGATCACATACCGGCTGTCGGAGGACAGTGTGCGGAACCTGGACTGGAACGTCGAACGCATGAAGGAAGCTCACGAGGCTGCCGGTGCTCTAGAGACCAAGGTTGTGCCGTGGATGCCAGGCGTCGGCTGGCACATGCTGGGAACGACGCGCTGCGGTGCTGACCCAACCAACTCCGTGGTCGACCAGTACGGCCGATCTCACGACGTGCCGAACCTTTTCGTCCTAGACGGGAGCGTCTTCGTCACCTCGTCATCCGTCAATCCCACCTCCACCGTCGTGGCGTTCGCTGCACGAGCGGTCGATCACATGATCGAAACGGCCAGCGACCAGAAGACTCCGGTGTGAGTATGCAGATCGACGACGCAATCGCAATTGACGAGCCCGCGCGTAACGGTCTTGCCCGGATCCTCGACGTCATCCTGCCGGGCACCACAAACCTTCCCTCCGGCCGTGCCGTGGATGCGCACCGCGAACTGTTGGACAAAGTCGTGCGGGCCGATCCACAACTTCAAGACCCACTAGTCGAGGCGGGTAATCGCGCTGCCGCCATCGCCGGAGACAGCGCCCTAAACGGCGTTCGAGACCTGTGTGGCGACCACGTAGAGCAGGTAGTGTTCGCGCTCACTGCGGCGTATTACATGGCCGCCGACGTTCGTGCCGCGCTGGGTTACCCCGGTCAAGGCCGACGACCGATCGCAGCCGCTACAGCCCAGGAAGTCGCCTCGGACGAATTGGTAGCCCCGGTGGTACGGCGTGGCCCCATCTACGTTCCAACTCCGGAAGGGTGAGCGGGGGAGTGGCGCCTTCCCGGTTCGCAGTGCCAGTGATCCCCACCCCAGACCGCTCATAGCATGTCGCCTCCAATACCTGTGAACCCCACAACGATCGTCGTGCAGCCTTGTGTGAGTCACAGTTCCAAGTGCGATCCGCGGCCATGACACTGAATGCAACGGGCAGTGTGCACGGTGTCATTCGGCACCTGGCACACGTGCCCGCGCCATCTTCAAAGCGGAGGGCAACGAGCGCATGTACACCAGCGGAATCCAAGGACCCTTAGTTCAGGCGTGGCGAGCCGACCCCGGCCGAGCTGACGCTTCGGTGGTTTTCAATCCGGCGACTGGTGAACCGATTGACGCATTCCGAAACGCCACGGACGAGGACGTAGCTTCCGCTGTCGAGCAGGCCTCCGTGGCCTTCGCCACCTGGCGCAGTACCACCCCGGCCGAACGAGCACATCTGCTGCTCGCCCTAGCTGATTGCTTGGACGCAAACAGGGACGCCTTTGCGCATGCGGAGCACATCAATGTGGGCAAACCGCTTGGACTTGCACGAGATGAGATCGCTTACGATTCAGACGTTCTGCGGTTCATGGCGGGAGCGGCCCGCATCTCTCACTCGGCAGCGGCCGGCGAATACGTGACTGGGGCAACATCGATGACTCGGCGTGATCCGATCGGAGTCGTCGGACTGATCACTCCGTGGAACTACCCCCTCATGGAAGCCATGTGGAAAATCGCTCCCGCATTGGCAGCAGGAAATACTGTGGTCATAAAGCCGTCGGAACTGACCCCGCTTTCCACGTTGTTGTTCGTCCAATTCGCTCAGACGATCCTCCCTGCCGGAGTGTTGAACATCGTGCTGGGAAACAGCACGACGGGCCGCGCTATCGTAGAGCACGAATGCGTTCGGCTGGTGTCATTGACCGGTGACGTCTCCACGGGCAAGAAGGTCGCCTCCAGCGCAGCGGCAACGCTTAAGCGCGTCCATCTCGAGCTAGGGGGCAAGGCCCCAGCGCTGGTGTTCGCGGACGCACCTGTTACAGCGGTAGCTGATGAATTGGCCGCGAAGGCCCTCCTCAATGCCGGTCAGGACTGTACTGCCCCCTGCCGAATCATCGTCCACGCTGACGCGTACGACGAATTCGTGGTGGCAATCACCGACGCCGTATCGCGCCTGCACCGCAACGACCCGATAGGCCCAGTCATCTCCGAACAGCACTTGAACCGGGTCGGTGGGTTCGTCGAGCGTGCCCGCCAATCGGGTGCGACCGTGCATGTGGGGGGAAACACGCTTGACCAACCCGGTTGGTACTACGCGCCAACAGTCCTAAGTGATGTGCGCCAAGAAGACGAAATCATTCAGGGCGAGGTCTTCGGCCCCGTCGTAACGGTGCAGCGGGCCGGCACCGATGACCAAATGCTTGCCTTGGCCAATGGCGTTCCTTACGGCCTCGCGGCCAGCGTCTGGACCCGCGACGTCGACCGCGCACTGCGATTTACCCGCGAACTTTCCTTCGGCACGGTTTGGCTCAACGAACACCTTGTCCTGACGAATGAGATGCCGTTCGGCGGATTCGGGCAGTCCGGCTACGGCAAGGAACTGTCGGCGCATGCCATCGACGAGTATTCCCAGGTCAAACACGTGATGATGAAGGGCTTGGAATCTTGAGCGCCCTCACCCCTCGAAACGAAGTACCAAAGGGGAAGTCTCTTACCCAACCGGGCGGCACGGGAGCGGCGGCGGCAGGTCGCCGTGCGGCTAAAGCGTCGCCCCCGCCTCGGAACCATGCCGGCGAGATGCCTCACGCCAACGGGACAGATCCCCGCCCGCCGCCAGCAACTGTTGCGCCATATTAGGAGAATTCATGGCCGTTCACACCGCACCGGAACCGCACGAGGCGCGCCCGCCTCGCGTCCTATTTCTGACCCCGTTTCATTTCGGGAAACCGGAGCATGGGGACCAGTTTGACGAGGCTGTCGGGGACCAGTTATCGCATGGCCGCGACTTCACGGTGGTGGCGACACACGTGGAACCCTTCGAGGCAGACGATGTGAATTACGAGCAGGCACAAGCGACAGCGATCGTTCGTGCTGTCGAGCAGGCCAATGCGGAGAACTACGACGTAGTTGTCATCGCCTGCCATTACGATCCCGCCCTTCGAGAGGCACGGGCCGCTTCCCGTGTGCCCGTAGTAGGGCCATTGCAGCTGACCACGGGAGTCACGACCCAGTACGGTCCAAAGTTCGCCGTCATTACCGACGTGGCCGAGGCCGAGCCAGTCATTCACGGCCTCATCAACGATTACGGTCGCGGCTCAGAGTGCGTCGGTGTGACGGCGATCGGGTGGGATGGCGACGCAATCCTCGATGACACGCGTGGCGCAGCCGAGGCCGTTGATCGACTCATCGCAGACCTGGATGCCCAAGGCGAGGTCCAGTCAGTCGTTATCGGGTGCACCATCGTCTCCTCCGCCTACGAATCACACCGTCACCTGTTCGCCGACCGTGCTGTCGTGGTGCTCAACAGCAACCTCGTAGCCGTCAAGGCTGCTGCCGCCCTGGCCGCCAACTAGTTCAAAGGATACCGGCGCCCCAAGCGACATCATCATGTGCGTGAACAGCAGCCTTGACACTCCCTCGACCGAACCTTTCGTAAGCTCAGCACCAGTCGCTCGGGTCGGCGTGGGCCCCCCGATCAGGACGCAATGAGTGGGGACCGCGCGTGTCGGGTTGACGCGGCAGCCACACGATTCGCTAGGTGGGGCGGACCGGCTGATCAGGGCGCGCAGGCAACCACCGGGCCATCCAGGCTCGGACGCCATGCTTCCGGCCACGTGCAGGAGAGGTCGGCTGAGCCAAGACCACTGGCCAGCGACACGTGCAAGGGTCAGCAGGCGCGAGGGTGAGTCGGCTTCGCCCGTCACCTGCTGACAGGCCCAGGGGTCGTAAGGAGAGCAGAGTTAACTCACTTCTTTTAGACATTTTCCCATGGCTCGGCCCACGAAGAATCCCTAGCGTGCGATCAATCTCAGGTGCGCGAGATGCCAGCCACACCAAGGCGGGTCAGATCGCCGCCCTCACGTGCCTAGCACAGATGGAGAACCGTCGCATGAGTACAGTGAGCGAACCGGCCGGCGTCGGGCTCGTAGAGCCCAGCCAGACCACCGGTCTGCGAGGGCACATGGGCGTCCTCGAACTCGTCTTCACCGTGGTCGCCTACAACGGACCGGTTGTGGTGTTCCTCGGCTTTATCCCGGTCGCTATCCTCCTCGGCAACGGCGCCGGAACACCAGTGGCCATCTTGGCAGCCGGTGTCGTCGTCACCCTCCTCGCAGTGGGACTCGTCAACATGGCGATGCGCCTCGACAGGCCGGGTGGGTTCTACGCGCTCATCACCGCGGGGCTAGGTCGGATTACTGGCCTTGGCGCTGGGTTCACCGCCTTGACCTGCTATTTCGTTGCTCTTATCAGCGTGTATGCGCTCGGCGGTATCGCGCTCGACACAGCAGTGCAATCAGTCTTCAACGGCCCACACGTGACGTGGTGGGTGTACGCCTTCGCCATGCTCGTGGGCGCCGCAGCGTTGGGCTACTTCAACATCAATTTCTCGGCCAAAGCATTGACCGTCCTCCTGGGCTGCGAACTCGTCTTGATGGCCGCCTACGATATTTCCGTGCTGGTTCGGGGCGGCGCCAATGGCATTGGGTTCGAATCGTTCAGCCCTGACCAAATAACATCCGGTTCCGTCTCGATCGCCTTTCTGTTCGCAGTAGGGCTGTTCGGTGGATTTGAGGCGACAGTCATTTTCCGCGACGAGGTCCGTAACCCGCAGCGCACCATTCCGCGTGCAACATACGGTGTCATCGCGCTTCTGGCCGGCATGTACGCCCTAACCGCCTGGTGCTTTGTCAACTCGTACGGGGCCGCCGCTGTGATGGATGCGGTCACGACGAACCTGACCGGGGCGGCACCGGACAGCGTCAAGGAATACACCGGCACATTCGCATATGACGTGGCGACCATCATGCTTTTCACCAGCTCGTTCGCTCTGGTCATTGCGGCACACAACATCACTGCGCGCTACCTCTTCAATCTGGCTGGCGACGGGATATTTCCCCGCGCACTGGGAGAGGCGCACCCCCGGCACGTCTCCCCGCACCGCGCATCCCTCACCCTTAGCGTCCTAAGCGCTCTGACCATCGGGGTCATCATCGCCGTCAAGATGGACGAGCTGACGATGTATGCCCGCTTTGCTGGCCTATACAGTTACGCGTTCCTCATGCTGCTGGTCTTGGTCTCCCTGGCCGTCGGCGTGTACCTCCTCCGCGACAGTGAGAAGCCAGCGGTTGCCAAGGCTGTCGCGGCGTTCATCTCGTGTGGCGCCTTTCTCGTCGGGCTGTTTCTGGCGACAAAGAACTTCGACCTACTCACGGGTGCGACTGGGGGTGGAAAGTTCCTACTGCTAGTGGTCATCTGGGGGATCTCGGCTGCTGGTCTGGTCACGGCGATTATCCTCAGAACCTTGCGACCGGACGTGTACGCCCGCATCGGTCGCCAGTAGTACTCCCGGACGAATGGATGGTGCTATGCAGGCACTCGTTTTGCGACAAGGGTGTGGTCGCTTGGAGGAGCGGCCACACCCCCGCGCGCGCCATGACGAGGTGGTCGTGCGGACGACGATGGCGTCCCTGTGCTCTGCAGACGTATCGTGCGTTCGCGGTGACTTCCATACGCACGAAGGCTGCGTGCTCGGGCACGAAGCCGTCGGAGTCGTACACGAGATCGGGGACCTGGTCGACGGATTCGCGCTGGGGCAACGTGTAGCCGTCGCCTCCACGACGCCGTGCGGTCAGTGTGCCAACTGCCAGCGCGGGTACAGCGGCCACTGCCGTGGGGGCGTTTGGGGAGGCTATAGGTTCGGGGTTAGCCTCGATGGCTCATTGGCGGAATACTTCGCAGTTCCCTTCGCCCAGCACAACCTAGCGCCCATCCCCGACCTCGTGTCTGACGCTCAGGCCCTGTGTGTCACTGACACGATTGCCTCCGGTAGTACCGGACCCGAGGTTGCCCAGTTTCCTCTGGGCGCGACGGTTGTGGTCATTGGCCAGGGCCACATTGGTCTGGGGGCGACGATGGCCGCCCGGGCCTTGGGCGCGGGTCTTGTGGTCACCGTGAAAGCGCGACCCGGCGGCGAGGACCTGGCCAGGGCGGCCGGCGCCGACCTTACCCTCAACCTCACCGAGCACGACGTGGTCAAGGAGATCCGGCGGGTAACCGGTGGGGATGGTGCTGACTGCGTCGTGGAGGCCTCTGGTTCCATCGACTCGTTCCCGACCGCCGTTGCGGCAACCCGCATCGGCGGAACCGTGGCCGTCCTCAGCTCTTACAACGGTGTCGAGGGCGCCCAACTGGGTATTCCACTCGCCGAATGGGGCTGGGGGATCGGCGACAAGACGATTTTGAGCACCTTCCAACGCTCTGGCAGCGAACGGATGGTCCGGCTAATGCGCTCCATTGCCGCTGGTCGATTCGATCCTTCGTTCCTCCTGACGAAGCGATACACATTCGGGGAAGTCGAACAGGCTCTGGCCGACGTCACCGCGCGAGAGCAGGGCTTGATCAAGCCCTGCATCACATTCTGAGTCCGCAGTGGCACTCGTCGCATACTTCCCACCCGGAGTTGCCCCTCCCGGACCCTGATCTGCTTGGGTCACAAGGCTCAAGTTTGCGCGGACGGCCTACCGGTCTCTGTTCAAGTTTCAGCCGATGTGGCTTAGGGCTCAACTACATCTGTCAACTTCAGGAGGCCGATAATCATGGAAACTGTGTACGACGCCGTCGTAATAGGTGCGGGATTCGCAGGCATCACTGCCGCTCGGGACCTCGTCGACCGCGGCTGCTCGGTAGTCGTCCTCGAGGCCAGCTCAAGGACCGGCGGACGAACATTCGCCCGGCCCTTTGCAGGCCATGAGGAGATCACCGCCGAACTCGGCGGGAGTTGGGTCAGTCGCAAGCTTCAGCCAGATGTTCGACGGGAGATCGACCGCTACGGCGTCGCGTTAAGCGAGGACGTAATGCCCGAGCACGCGGCATTCCTGACGGGCGGAAAACTGCGCGCCTTTCCAGTGCCGCCCCAAGAGCTGGCCGATCTCGAGCGCGCCCTGGGACACCTACGAGACGCGTCCAAACGCATTGCGCCCTCGCAGCGCCTTAGCACTCAGCCAATTGGTGACCTCGACGTGTCGGTCGAACAGTTCATCGCCCCCCTGGGGTTGGGGCCAGCGACTCGCGACCTGTTCCTGGCAACTGTCGCTTGGTACGCGGGTGCCTCGCCGGCGGAAGTTTCGGTGTTCGGCACGGTGGCGCAGACGGCTGGGTTCGGGCACAGTCCCTACGGCTTCTTTGGCGCTCTTACCGAACGCTTTGTGGGGGGAGCGGGACGTCTACTGGACCGAATGATCAGTGAGTCACGGCTCGAAGTTCGGCTGGAGCACCACGTCGTCGCCGTCGGGCAAACGGAGAACGAGGTCAAGGTACAGACAGCGGACGGCGTCACCGTCCGGGCCCGAAGTTGCGTTGTTGCTGTTCCGACCAATGTGATGCGGCATATCGCCTTCAAGCCCTCGCTGTCCGACACGAAAACGCGACTGCTCTCACATAACCACCTTGGTCGCGCATATAAGCCCTCGCTGCTAGTACGCAACGTACCTCGTAGGCCGTTTGCCCTGGGGCTCGGCCGGCTTCAGTCGCTCTGCTTCGGTTACGAATATGACGACGGGACCTGTCTGTTGATGGGTTTCGGCGACGAGAACTCCGTAGGCCAACCCCTCGACCTCAACGAGGTCGGGGCAGCCGTGCGCGAGTACTTTCCTGAGGCCGAGGTGCTTGCTGTGGATGCTCATGACTGGAACGCCGATCCACTGTTCGATGGCACCTACCGGATCGACCGTCCCGGGGAGGCCCTTGAGTTCATCCGTGTGATGAACCAGCCGGAGGGCCGGATTGTTTTTGCCGGTACCGACTTGGCGGACTCTGTCTGGCGGATCTGGATCGAGGGTGCCGTCAATAGCGGACATGCTGCTGCTGACCAGGTCTCCAACATGCTGCACTTGCAGGCTCCCCAGAGCTGAGCTTGTCGCAAAGCAGGCTCGTGTCAGTCGCGATGCTGGGAGCAAAGGGCTGGCGCAGGGAGTAGCGACAATGGTCCGTCCGCGCGTCGAGGCTTTCGCAGCGAGCTCAGCCGAAGTGCTCGTTGAGCAGGCCACCGGGCGCCCCTTATGGTCCGCGTCTGCCGTGAGTGTTCCGATGCACGGCTTGGCACTTGAGCATTTGACCAGTAGGCGCGAGAAGGTCTTCGCGCTTGAGTGGCTCTCTTGGCCGGCGACCAACAGCAGGCCCTGGGGTGAGACGAAATGACGCAGCCAGTTCTTCCGTGAAATCGTGGCAAGCGCATTCGCAGTCAATACCCGACCCTGTACGTCTGACCGGTCTGTGACCCGTCGATCGACTTCACGAATGCTTGGGCAACGTCGGCCACGGGCACCGCCAGGTATCCCGGAAAGGAATGGCGGTCCAGAGCGGAGGCCTCACGAAACACGTTGCCACTCACACTGTTGATTCGCAGTCCCCGGGGCAGGTCAACCGCTGCGCCACGGACGAACCCGTCAATAGCGCTGTTGATCATGCTCAGGGCAGAGCCGCCCTGGATGGGGTCATGTGCCGTGATGCCGCTCACGAGCGTGAAGCTTCCACCGTCTGGAAGTAGCGGAATGCCTTGCAGTACCACGTCAATCTGCCCGAGGAGTTTGTTCGTGATGCCTCGGAGAAAGTCGCTGTGCGTCAATTGAGAGATCGGGCGCATTGGGACACTACCGGCCGCTACTGCCACAGCGTCAATACGTCCCGCGTTTCGATACATGTCGACGATCGAAGACTCATCAGTGAGGTCGACCCTTAGATCGCTGGACCGGGAGGCGACCAACACCACATGCCCACGGCCGCTGGGACCGAGGGCTTCAGTCACCGCCGTACCAAGCAGACCTGTACCGCCTATGACCAAGACGCGCATCCGAAACCATCCCATCCTGAGAGCTGCCGCCCGGGCGTCGCCGGAGCAGCGACCAGCGGTGTCCAATCCCTGCAGCCACGCCTCCGGGGCCCCTCGTCACCATGCTGAACAAGCACGAGCGTTGCCCCGGAAGGGTCGTGAGTGGCGCCGAGGCGCGAACCTCTAACTGAAGACCTTAGCCTCGATCCACCCACGGAGCCTGTGCGCTGGGCCGTGGTCGCTGAGAGTAGGATCCCGCGGTCCGGGGACATGGCGAGGGTCCTGACCTCGCTGTCAGGGGGTTCCACGTTGTCTGCAGTCGCGACGTCTCGGCTGCAGTCGCGACGTCTCGGCTGTGGTCAGGAGGTGCAGGTGGTCGGGGGGACCGCAGCTTTGGGTGAACAGCTGGGTCCAGGCGGCCTCCAGGGCCAGGCCGTCGGCAGTGGGTGCAGGGTGATCCGCAGGGCGAGGCCGACACGCGCCGGCGTTATGGCGATGAGTTTGCACTGGATCGTGCCGATGGTGCCCTGGCCAGGGTCAGGCCCGCTGATGGTGGGTGCGGCGCGGATGAGGTTGAACGCGATTATGGCCAGGACGAGCCAGGCGCCATCGCAATGAATTTCCCCGGCAGCAGATGGGCCGGGGCGGAATTCTTCAGGCCGGCGCGGACCTTCTCGATGACAGCGTGACAGCGGTGGGTCAGGTCGGCGGCCACTGTCTCGAGGTCGGGGAGGTCAGGGGTATCGAAGAACGCGTGTAGCCGCCAGGTGTCGAACAAGGCGCTCTGACCGGCCTTAGCGCGTGGGTTCAAGTCGGAGATCCGGCGCCCCACCACCCCGCCGGGCACCTGGTTGGCCTTTTCCGCGTCGAGCACGCATGAAGGGACCTCGGGACCTGGGCTCGCGAGACCCGCGTCCGGCTCTCTTCTTCAAGGGCGCTCGCAGATCAGATGATGGGGACAGCGATGAGGCTCATGCCTCGCCCACGAACAACTCAAGAGCAGCGCTCGCCTTATCGATCAGCAGCAGGAGGTCCTGACCATCCTCAGTGAGCCAGACCTCGTATGCAGAGAGCGCGACCGCGAGGGCCTTACCCTGCCCGCCAGCGTTGGTATGAGGTGGTCACCCCATCGAACACGGTTGCGCTTGCGATGGAGGCCGTCTTCAGGGACGACCGACCTGACCTGGTCATCTCCGGCTGCAACTACGGCGAGAACGCCGGTGCCTACACCAACCTCAGTGGGACTGTCGGTGTCGCCGTCACGGCTCTGAGCTACGGCGTACCGGCCATCGCCTGCTCCGCCGAAGGTGACCACTCCGATCCCACCTATGGCACGCCGGACTATGCCGGATCCGCTCGCTTCCTCGTTGGCGTGGTCGACTATCTTGACAAGCACCGACAGGCGCTGGCGGGCATGGCGCAGGAAGGTGTGAGCGTGAACTATCCGTTCCTGAGCAGTGGTGCGAGCCCGAAGGGCGTCAAGCTCGCCGCACCCGAGCCGATCAGCGCATTACACCTCAGGTACACACCGACGCCGGCCAACCCGATGAGTACCAAGTCGGCTGGGTATTCGGGTCATCCCCGGAACGCAATACCGACTTCTCACTCCTCGAGCGTGATTGGGTCACCGTAACCCCGCTCAACGGGAGCTGGATGAGCGCGAAGAGCAACGCCACGTTAACGGCGCTCGTCAGCCAGTTGAACCACCACAACTCCCGAACTTCAGGCATCGGGGAGATGCGATCGTGCCTGCGACCCGCCATCAGCCTGCGTATAGAGGCAAGTTCCGTCGCATCGACTGTTGTGCTTTCGTGCTGTACCGCACGCGCCCTTGATTCTCCGATTTTCAGGCACAGATGTAATTGCAGGTCAACGGCCGTTTCTCTTGCGCCGTGCCATATCTCCGCCCCTCAGAGGCTCTTCGGAAGCTTGGTGGCATCCCCCTTCTTGGCCATGCGAGACAGGGCCTTGGCGATCTGCTCGTCACGTCCCTTCACAGCGTGCATGTAGCGCTGAGCTGCCGCCGTCGATGAGTGCCCCAGCCGCTGCTTGAGCCTCGGCGGTGCGACCGTTCGCACCGGCGGTAAACGCGTCGAACGAGGCGGGTACGACACGAGCGGTCTGCAAGGCACTGCGAGTGGCCCTCAGTTGAGTCCATGGGCGTCTATGCCCACGGCCGGAGCTGCGCCCCACCTACGCGTTCATGACCCACCTGCGCTATCCCCACTCGACGCCGGAGTTGGCCTTTCTGGGGCGGGTCCTTGCGATCCGCGGGCGTCGATGAAGCTCGCGCACCGTCTCACGAACGATGGCGGTTCATTCACTGTTATGGGTGGGAGCGGTTTTTCCCACCGTTCGACCTCAACGAGCGCATGCTGTGCCGTGGTGCCTTGGGAAAGGCTTGAGGAGGCAAGGTCGGCGGTGAGGACATTGGGGTTTCCGTGCCGACAGAAGGACGGGTCATCGGGACTTGGGTCGTACCACGCGCCGGTCGACAACTGGACAACGCCGGGTCGCAAAGCCTCCGACACGGTGAGCCCGGCGAGGCAGGATCCACGGTCGTTGCGGATGAGTATGACGTCACCCGTACGAAGCCCGCGAGCCGCAGCATCTGCCGGATTCATTCGCGCTGGCTCGCGTCCGTGGATCTTGCTCGCCTTACTCATTGCGCCGACGTCAAGCTGACTATGCAGCCGCGTCTTCGGCTGGTTCGAGACGAGCACCAAGGGATGGCGCTTGTCAGCTTGCCCGAGCCATTCGCGCGGTTCGAGCCAGACTGGATGTCCGGGGCAGTTCTCATAGCCAAACGAGTTGATCCTTTCTGAGAACAGCTCGATGCGGCCCGACGGCGTCGAAAGTGGGTAACGGTCTGGGTCGTCGCGAAAGGTCGCATGGAGCACCTGCGCGGGGTCCGGAACTGGAATCTCGATGTACTCGCTGTCCCAGAAATCTTCAAACGAAGGAACCTTGTGGTCCATGGCGGCCAGACGTTGCCTCCACTCCGAGTACAGATGCTCGAGCCACTCGTTTACGGTCAGACCGTTGCTGAAGGTCCCCTTCAGACCCATTCGGTTGTCGAGGGCTGAGAAGATGGCGTAATCGTCCTTGGCCTCGCCGACCGGTCGAGTCACGGCGTGCATCGGGAAGAAGTACGGGTCGTTGCGCCCAGCTCCAAAATCATCCCGTTCGATCGACATCGTCGCTGGGAGCACGATGTCGGCGTGACGGGCCGTGCTTGTCCAGAATGGCTCGTGCACGATCACGGTGGAGGGACGCTGGAAGGCTCGACGAAGATTCGCCAGGTCTTGATGGTGGTGGAAGGGGTTGCCGCCTACCCAATATACGAGGTCGATGTGGGGAAGTGTGATGTCTGCCCCGTTGTAGGGAATGACCGAGCCAGGGTGCAGCAGCATATCGGCGACGCGCGCCACTGGAATGAAGGCCGGCTCACGGTTCCTACCCTGTGGCAAGGCCGGCGGACTCAGCGCCCTTCTAGCAAGGCCCACGTCAGCAGACGATCCGTAGCCGTGTTGGAAGCCACCTCCTGGCACCCCGATTTGCCCAAGCATGGCCGCCAGGGTGACGCCGAGCCAGATCGGCTGCTCTCCATGGTCCTGTCGCTGCATGGACCAGCTCACGTTGATCATCGTGGTCGACGCGGCCATCCGTCGTGCCAGGTCACTGATGGTGGTGGCGGGGACCTCGGTGATGGAAGCCGCCCAATCGGGAGACTTGGGCTGGTCATCACTGATGCCGCGGACGTACTCAATGAAGCGCTGATAACCGACGGTATGACTGTCCAGGAAGTCGCGGTCTGCAAGCCCCTCCTGATCCAATGTGTATGCCAGCGCGAGCATGAGAGCGGCATCGGACCCGGGGCGGGGCGCAATCCACTCGGCACCGGCCTCCACGAAGGCGTCGTCGCGGATCGGCGTAATGTCGACGAAGTGACAACCCGAACGGCGGGCACGCTCGACTGCACCTCGAGTCTCGTGGCGCGCGATGCCCCCTGGGCCAACGGCCGTGTTCTTCATCGAAAGTCCCCCGAACGAGACGAAGATCTCGGTTTTGTCGCATATCACCTCCCACGTCGTCGCTTCGGCCATCACCGCGTCCGGTGAAGCGCCTACGACATGCGGCAGCAACGCCCCGGACGTGCCGTAACTGTAGTCGCCGACCGAGGACACGTAGCCGCCTAGGCAGTTCAGGAAGCGATGGAGCTGGCTCTGTCCGTGGTGAAAGCGGCCCGCGCTTGACCATCCGTACGAGCCACCGTAGACCGCGGACGAACCCCGCTCCTCGTAGACGCGCTGGAGTTCGGCGCTGACCAGGTCGAGTGCTTCGTCCCAGCCGACCTCCACGAAGGGCTCGTCCCCGCGTCCATCTCCACTGGGGCCGTGTCTAAGCCAGCCCTCGCGGACCGCAGGACGCCGCACGCGAGTGGCGTGGTGTTGGCTCGAAGCCACGTTGTGGATGATGGGTCGGGGGTCGGGGTCATGACGCCATCCACTCACATCGTGGAGGCTGTTCCCGTCGGACTCAGCCTCCAGAACCCCAAAATGGGACACATGTGTATACCGCATGCCAAATCCGCCTTCACGTGTTAGTCGAATGGCCCCGCATAGGGTGGTCGCCCTGAGTGGAATCTCGCACTCAGGGGGCGACAGGTGTGCACCGACATGGCAATACTGAACAGGCAGCCGGGCAAAGATGCACTTGGGTGTTTCACGAAAGAACGGGTGCCAGCCTGCCCATCCGCACAAGCCAAGCTGCCGAAGTATCTGCAGCCGCCCACGGTCTGAAACCGCCATTGGTGGACCCAGGAGGCCGGCGGCGAGACGAGGAGCCGCCGAGGCAGGAGCCAGCGTTCAGCGGTCGACGACGTTCGAAATCTGTAGGGCACGACGCAACGATGGCAGGTGATGGTTGTGCCACGGCTGGAGCCGCTCGGGCTGCGACACATCTCGCCCCGGGCTTCTGTCGGAGAGGCAACGCGTTTAGACGCCGCCCTCGCCGGCAAGGCGGCCGGTTGGACTTAGATTGGCGGGGTCCTGCGTCCGGCCAACTCCCCGATCAGTTGCTGCGCCACAACGCCCACCCCACTGGGGCGGAACGGACCGTTCCACACGCACAGCACCCCGGCCAACAGGCGTCGCGCACCCAGGCCGCTCAAGCTGTGCAGCAACCCCGCCTTGCCGTCCCACGTCAAGCCGGCTCCCTGAGCCGCCGATCGTTCGGGCCGGTGGACTCCGGCGTCGTCGGTGACCTTCACAGCCGCCTGCCGGTCGCCGCGCGGCGATCAACAAGCGAAAGGAATGATCCGAGCAGCCAGCGACCCCGCGAGCCCACCGCCTTGGTGGCGGGCAGAAGGTGGAACGGTCATTTCGGACTTCCACCAATGCATGAGCAGGCACTTGCCCTTACCTTGTCCCGAGTAGCAGTCGACAAGGGTGACGCGGGAGGCGGATGTGATGTCTTCAACGAAGAAGTGGAGCGTGCTGTGTCCGGAGCTGCCGAGCGACCACGGCTGGGTATAGCTGCCGGGCGCACGTGCCCATCGTCTCTTGCCGTCGAAGCGGCGGTAGTAGCGCTTCGGGAGGTGCGGCCATTCGGCTCTGCATGGATTGCTCGTCGGTGGGCATGGGCTCCGCAGTCGTGACCATGGAGGCTCTCGTTTTGCGTAAGGGACGCGCGACTATCGAAGAGCGCCCAGTCCCCCGAGCTGCCGCAAACGAGGTGGTCGTCCGCACCACCCTCGCCTCTCTCTGCTCCGCAGACGCCACGTGTCTGAGCGGTGAGTTCCCCACCGCTGACGGAACCGTCCTCGGCCACGAAGCGGTCGGGATGGTGCACGAGGTCGGCGATCTCGTCGCCGGCTTTGCGGTCGGTCAGCGGGTGGCGGTGGCGTCGACGACGCCATGCGGCCAATGCGCCAACTGCCAACGTGGCTTCGGCGGCCATTGCCACGACCAGGCCTGGGGTGGGTATACCTTCGGGTCACGCGCGACGGTTCGATGGCAGAGTACTTTACCGTCCCGTACGCCCAGCACAACCTCGCGGCGATTCGCGGGCAGGTCACGGACGAGGCAGCGCTCTGCGTCACCGACACGTTGGCCTCAGGAAGCACCGGGCCCGAGGCGGCTGCCAGCGGCGGCCGGGACTCGTCAAGCCCATCGTGGTCTTCGGCGAGTAGGCGCTCGTGAACGTGGTTTCTAGGCCGAGCTGTAACGCCCCGTGGATTGATGATCGCGTCTCACTGTGGAGAGGACTTCAAGGATGAGTCGTCCCTACGATGCGGTGGTCATCGGTGCGGGATTTCCGGGCGTCACAACCGCACGAGATCTGGTCGATCGCCACGGTTAACGGATAAGCAGGTCGGGTCGTTGGCCCGAGGCCAGTTCGGCGTGAGCTGCGAGGTCGTCCGACACCTGCCCAGCGAGCGCGACCGAGTGGTTCTTCTCGCGGGAGTCGGAGCAGACTATGTGCTGAAGGTCTCGAACTCCGCCGAGCTGCAAGTGAACAACCGCTTCGAGAACGAGGCCATCAACTGGGCGCACAAGGCGGACCCCGAGCTGCCCTTGGCAGTCCCTCTACCTACTGTCTTCGGCGATCTGCACGGACACGTCGACGGTCACTTCGTGCGGATGTTTCCTCGAGTCCACGGGGAGGCATCGATTCCCGGCGCCACACTCGACATCTCGTCTATCAAGGCGTACGGCGAAGTTGTCGCGCGGTTCAGCAAGTCTCCACGGGGGTTCTTCCACGCTGGCGCGACAAGAAGGCTGCTCTGGCATACTGACTCGCTGCCGCAGGTGAGACCCCTGACGCGGCACCTGGCGGATCCGGCTGCGCAGGCCCTGGCGGAACGTTGTTTCGAGCGGTCCGAGCAAAACGTGGTCCCGCACTCTCGACTGCTGCGCGCTCAGGTGGTGCATTGCGACCTGACACTCGACAACGTTCTCCTCAGCGAAGGTCAAGTAAGTGACATCATCGACTATCGTGATTTGGCGCACTCCACGTTGTTGGCCGATGTAGCCACGGCCTTGTGCTCAGTAGGAGACCTGAGACGAGGCCCGACCTGTTCCGCGCGTGGCGTCTTTTCCTGGATGGTTACGACGGAGTAGTACCGCTCGAACCGCTCGAGCGCGCAATTCTCGCCGACAGCATTGCGGCTCGCACGGCCATGATGGTGACGCTCTCCGCTTGGCAGGCGGCCGGACATCCCAATAGCCCGAACTACTTCGCAGCCTGGGAAGCCGCGGCCTGGAACATCATGCAGCAGATCGACGACCTAGGCTCGGATGCCGTCTCAGCCGAACTCGGCGTCACCGCTACGCCGGCTCTGGAAGACATACTGCAGCGTCGGAAGCCCGTGTTCGGCTCCGCGCTCGTGTCGCTCACCTACGACCAGCCGGTCTACTTGGAGGCAGGCCGAGACGCCGAGCTCACGGAAGTAGGCGGCCGGGTGCTCATCGACGCATACAACAACATCCCCGTCCAAGGGTTATGGGCATCCGCGGGTGGCTCGCGTCACCGCTGACCAAACGCGTACTCTCACCCCAACCTTCGATATCTGCACCCACGCGCCGTGGAGCTCGCCGAGCGCATCATAGGCACCATGCCATCAGGGTCGGGCTCGGACACGGTCTTGTTCGTCAACTCAGGCAGCGAGGCAAACGAACTTGCTTGGCGGACGGTTTCGCAACAGGGCAGGCGGGCCGTGAGGCCGGGCGAGTCGGCGACGGGAGGCCCCGATACATGAAAGTTCTCAAATGAACGTCCGAAAATTTGGAGAACGACCAGTGCACGGGCGTTGCAGCGGTGCGAACCTGCATGCGTTATCACCGAGCACACTGCCTAGGAGCACTCATGACGCATGTTGAAGGGGGTGGAGTTCCGCAGTCGGCGATCAGCGTCGCCGGCCCGTCCCAAAGGGAGGGGCTGAGCGGTCGCTTGGGGACGCGTGACATCACTCTGGCAACCCTCGCATACACCGGCCCGTTGACCGGTGTCGTTGGATACATCACGTTCATCATCGCCTTCGGCAATGGTCTGGGGGCGCCTTCTGCCTTCATTCCGGTGACACTGGCGCTGTTCCTCTTCGCGGTCGGCTACGGCGCCATGACGCGCTTCGTTCCAAACCCGGGCGCCTTTTATGCCTACGTGACAGCCGGATTGGGACGTGTGACCGGCTTGGGGTCCGCCTTCTTGATCATCAGCGCGTACGCTTCGATCGGGGTGGGATTCTATGGATTTGCCGGCATCTCACTCCAAGGCTTTATCGTCGGCCACGGGGGCCCCGAGATTTCCTGGTGGATCTGCGCAGCAGCCTTCTGGGTGATCGTCGGAACGCTGGCCTATTTCCACATCTCACTCTCGGCCAAGGTCCTGGGGGTGCTCCTGATCGCAGAACTGATCGCGATCGCGGTCTTCGACATCGTCGTGTTCATCGACGGTGGCCCCGAGGGGATCTCCTTGGAGGTCTTCTCATGGCACAACTTCACTTCCGGGCAGTTGGGAATCGCGCTTGTCTTTGCGGCGGCTCTATATGCCGGGTTCGAGGCCACCGCGATTTATCGTGAAGAGGCTCGTGACCCTGAGAAGACCATCCCGCGAGCGACGATCATCGTGGCTCTGTTCGTCGGCGCCCTCTACGTGACCACTACGTGGGCATTCATCACAGGCATGGGGGCCTCAAAGGCGATCGACACCTCGGCAGCCGACCCCGCAGGTGCCTTCCTGACGATCGCAACCGAGCATGTGGGTCGGCTCTTTTACGACGTTGCCTCGGTTCTTCTCCTGACCAGCATCCTTGCCGCGCACTTGGCTATCCAGAACGTGACCAGTCGCTACGTCTACTCCCTCTCAATCGATGGCATCTTCCCCAAGGCACTCGGGGTCGCACATGCGAAGCATCTTTCGCCTTCACGGGCGTCCGTCACCGTCAGCACGATGTACTTGCTGCTCACCGCCCTCGCGGTGCTTGCCGGTCTGACAGTGGTTCAAATCTACGGATGGTTTGCGGGCCTGGCCTCCGTCGCCACTCTTGCGGCAATGACTCTCGTATGCTTGGCGGCCTTCGTGTACTTCCAGCGCCACCCTGAGCATCCGGTGGGGCTCTGGAAGGGCACGGTTGCTCCAGGGCTCGGTGTCCTCGCCTTGGGATCCATCGTATACTTGGGTGTAAAGAACTTCGCCAGCCTCATCGGGGGATCCCAAGCTCTCGCCACCTGGATGCTGCTGTTCCTCGTTGCAGCCTTCGGTCTGGGAGTCGCGGTCGCGCTGGTTCTTCGGCGTCGGGCGCCAGCCGTCTTTGCTCGAATCGGACGACAGGACCTGACCAGGTCCGACTGAATGTCTCGTTTGTGCGGGGGCCACGCGGAGTGGCCCCCGCACAACGCTCTGTTCGAGCAAAGGTCGAGTGGTCGTCAACACCCAGATGCCGTAGGCCTGTGGAGGGCGAGTGGGGCTACGAGCTGAGCTTCATGCTTCTGGAGCATGAAGTGATGTCCGGACTTCAAGTAGCTGTGCGCGTGGTGGGGTGACAAGATTTGAACCTGCGGCCTCTTCGTCCCGAACTTCAGGCAGTGGCGTCGGGGAGACGTGATCGTGCTTGCGATCCGCCATCAGCCTGCGTAGAGCGGCGAGCTAGGTCGCACCGACTGCTGTACTTCCGTGCTGTACCGCACGTGCCGTTGATTCTCCGAATTTCAGACATAGACGAACGCGCAGGTCAGCCGGGCCTTCCGGCGACCCGTCAACAACTCGTGCAACATCTCGCGGAATCACTCACCGAGAAGGGTCACGTCAGGTCCTTTGTAAGTGGCGTCGGCTAGTTCAAGCGTGACCAGCCAGAAGCAGCATCATGAGGGCGGGGCGTTGATGGACTCGATCCCCGTCCTGGTGTGATCAGCTTGCGGACCCTCGACCGCAAGTCCAGCAACGGGGTGACTTCCCACGACCTGAGGCGCTCTGGGCGATTAGGAGCCGGATATCTCAGGGCGGAGCCTGAGGAGCACTCAAAGTGAGAAGGGTCCGCGCTGGCATTATCGCTACTAGTTTAGCGGGGTACACCTCCTACGGGTGGGTCAGACGCATTCGCCATGGCCTCTGCTGTCTCAGGAGGAGAGCGGACTCCAGGGAGGGAGTTAGGTTCGGGAGGCTTGCACCTTCTCGGCGGCCTGAGGGAGGACCGTCAACAGGGTCGCCCACGACACCGAAGTCGACGAGCTCGAAGATCGGGCCTCCTCGTCCTTGTTGATCGCGATGATCGTCTTGGACGTCTGCATGCCCGCGCGGTGCTGGATGGCACCGGAGATGCCACAGGCCACGTAGAGCTGCGGCGAGACCTGCTTGCCGGTCTGGCCGACCTGGGAGGTGTGCGGGTACCAGCCGGCGTCGACCGCGGCGCGGGACGCACCGACGGCGGCACCGAGGGAGTCGGCGAAGCTCTCGACGGGCGAGAAGTCGCCGCCGGTGCCACGACCACCGGAGACCACGATCGCGGCCTCGGTCAGCTCCGGGCGGCCAGTGGCCTCCTTGGGCTTGGACTCGGTCACCTTCGCGCCCTTGGCGGCGTCGGAGATGGTCGGCTCGAACGCCTCGTCGGCGGCCGCACCGGCGGCCTCCTCCGGAGCGGCCAGTTCGGCTTGACCGTCACGATCGGCGTGCCCTTGGTGACCGTCGCCTGCACGGCGGAGGAGCCGGCGAAGACGGACTGCGTCGTCGAGACACTGCCGCCCTCGCCCGCCTGCATGTCGACCGCGTCGGTGATCAGCCCGGACCCGGTCGTGACCGCTAGCCGTGCGGCGATCTCCTTGCCGGCGCTGTTGCTCGGGATGAGGACCGCCGCGGGCGAGGCCCGCGCCACCAGGTGAGCGAGCACCTCGGCCTGCGGCGCGACGAGGTGGTCGGTCACCTCGGGCCACTCCACCCGGTGCACCTTCTGTGCGCCGTACCTGCCCAGCGCCTCCCGGGCCTCCTGGAAGCCCTCGCCGACGAAGATGTCGGGTGAGCGTGGCCGAGGCCCGGCAGGGCGCTCCAGATCGAGGGCCGCTGGCGAACCGTGCGGGCGGCTACCTCCTGGCCGCGCCGGCGCCTTCGAACAGGCGGCGTTCCGACTGTTCGCCGAACGCGCCTGCGACTTCCTCGCCGACGCAGAGCCGTCGCATCGGGAGCGGATGCGGCTGATCCTGGAAGCACCGGCACTTGCAGTCGCACTCCGTGCTCCGGTACCACCCGTGGCGCGCGGTGATCGCCGAGTGCGTCGCCGGACGGCTTGGCTGGATCCGGGCGACCTGGTGAACGCACGATCGCCCAGGTGTCGCCAGCGCTGGTGCTGACCGTCGACGAGCAGTGGCTTGCCGACGACTCGTCTTCGATTTCGAGCTCCTCGACTGGGCTATGGTCACGCTCGAAGGCTACGTCGTCGGGTAACAACCGATTCCTCGCGGCACCACGGAGCTCGGGACTTGCCCGCCGACTGGTTTGCGGCAGCGACTTGGAGCTATGGGAAAGGAAAGCCCCTCCCCGGACTTCTCACGACCCAAGATGGCTCGCCTTGTGCAGTTCACAGTTCCACGCTGCGAAGCCCGGCTCATAGGTTGCAGTGGGTCTTGCGGTCGCGCGGCGCGTCCTCTTGATCCGACTCTTGAGGAAGGACGCCCATGGCGCTTCAGATGCCCGAGGGTATGCGATTGGCGATCTCGCTGGGTCCTGACTTCGACGCACACAGTGTGTGGATGGGAACGTTTCGATCCTCATCTCAGAGCCTGCTATCGCGTGGTGAGTTCGGTGCCGAGGTCGGAGTACCACGCCTGTTGGACACATTCGAGCGCTTTGGCATTACGACGACTTGGTCGGTGCCTACGCACTCCCTTCAGACGTTCCGTCAAGCGGTTGAGGCGATCGTCGAGGCGGGTCATGAAGTTGCCGCACACGGGGTCTACCACGAGTACGTCCCAAAGCTCGACCCTGCTGAGGAGCGGCGGCTCATGGAGCTGCAGATCGAGCAGCACGAGCGCCTGTTAGGCACGCGGCCGCGCGGATACCGCTCGCCTGCCCTAGATGTCACAGACGTGACTCTCGACCTGCTGGACGAATACGGATTTGAATGGGACTCCTCACTCATGGCTCGCGATTTCACGCCGTATCACCCACGGGTTGTGACGCGGATCGACCCCGAGCGTGGCAATGAGTTCGGTCCACCCAGTCGGGTGCTCGAGTTCCCCGTCCACTGGTATCTCGATGACTTTCCCGAGCTCGAGTCCTTAAACGGCAGCCCGATGATGCAATCGAACCAGACCGTCTTGGCCCGCTAGTGCGACAGTTTCGACTATGCCTACGAGCGATGCCCTGGTGGAATTATGACTTTTGCTCTTCATCCACAAACGATCGGCCGTGCGAACATGCTTATGCTCGAGCGGTTCATGAACTACGTCACCAGCCATGACGACATCTGGTTTCCGACCTTGTCGGAGGCATGCGATGCCTGGACGGACGACGAATAGTTGTCGGATCCCGTCGCACCTATTTCCGAAGCTGTCGATCGCAGACAGCGTCCTCGACCTATGACGGCGATGCTGCGCAAGCCAGCAACGGTTGGCTGTGCATGGCCCATCGACCGTGGGCCAGCGTTGGAGTTCTGACGATTCCGCCGGGCCCTGTGTCGCATCTAGCGTGAGGTCGTCGTCAGATCGAAAGTGTAGGAGTGGGTCAGTGGCGGACAACAAGACGTCTGAGCCCAAGGCAGAGGCAGCCGGTTTGCTTGCGCGAGCCTTGGCGCCCGAGTCGATGCTCATCGTGGGACGAACGACGGTGCACGGGAGTGAAGCGCACTACACCGCAGATTCGGTGCGACGACGTGGCGGGAGCAGGGTGACGTCGCTCGACATCGACAGCGTGGATGTGAGTGATGCCGACGCCGTCCGTGTCGCATTGGATGGACGTGTTGCCGACCTGGCACTGCTCTGTGACCTGTCCCCGGGCGAGACAATAGATGCCGCGGCTGCACTGGCTGAGTCCGGGCTACCGGCATGCGCGATCATCCATGGCGGATTCGACGCTCTCGACAGCGGCGGCGTGGCCTTCGCTGAACGGCTCCTCCGGAGGCTCGCGCCGTACGGCATGCGGGTCATTGGACCGAACGCCTTCGGTCCAATGAACCACGGCACTGGTCTGGTGACCCGACCGACGCATGCGGCCGGATCGAGCGGCGTCGCCGTGCTGACGCAGAGTGGAAACATCCTACTCGACGCGATGCTCGCCCTTGCCGAGGAGACGGGCCGTGGCCCGTCAGTCGGCTGGGCCATCGGCAACATGGTGGACGTCACCTTGGCTGAGGCAGTCAGTGCGGTCGCGAGTTTGGACGATGTTCGAGTGATCGCCGTGCACTGTGAGGGTGCTCGAGGTGGGCGCCGCCTATTCCGGGCGCTCCAGGACGCTGCGGTTGCTATACCCGTCGTCCTGCTGATGGGCGCGACATCGGAAGCGGGACAACGATCAGCCGTGTCGCACACCGGTTCGATGGGCGTGCCGCGGGTGATCATGTCCGGAGCCGCGAGCAAGGCCGGCGTTCACGTGGTGGAGCGTACTGACGATTTCATGCCGCTCGCTGATGCGCTGGCACGGGCTCCCCGCTGCAGCGGCAACCGGGTGGCGATCATCGCTGACGGCGGTGGCCATGCGACGCTTGCCGCCGACCGGCTGACAGAGGCAGGTTTCGTTCTGGCTCGCCTGACGGCCGAGACTGCTCAGGACCTCGAAATGGTGGCCGGCCACGCGATCGGCGAGTCAGAACCGCTCGACATCGGGGGCCGGTCGAGACCCGATGCTGCGTTCGCGGCGGCCGCAGTGCTCGCCCGCGCCGACGAGGTGGATCTCGTCTTTCTTGCCGGCGCGATGGGCGCCTATGCGCTGAACTACGACGACGCGACATTGGAACGCGTGGACATCGAGTCCGTCAGAGCACTGACCCGGCAGCTCGGTGCCGGGCGTCCTCCCGTGGTCGCCGCCCTCTTCCACTCTGGCCTTCAGCCGCCTTCGCACCAGATCCTCCGTGACGCCGGGGTCGTAGTGTCACGCTCGATCGATCATGCTGCTGCGGCAGCAGCTGCGCTGCTCGAGCGGTCGCGGTTCCTAGCTGACGCGACGACCACAGATCCTTACGTCGAGCTCGCAACGTGCGTCATGAGCGGAGCTCGCCCGCTCCCTCTGGATGAGCCGTCAGCACGAGCGCGCCTGGCGCAGGAGGGCCTGAGCGCGGCGCATCACGAGGTCGTGACGGACGCCGCTGGTGCGAAAGCTGCGGTCGCGCGCTTCGATACGGCGTGTGCCTTCAAGATCGTCTCACCGCAGATCATCCACAAATCAGAGGTTGGGGGAGTGGCCCTGGATGTCGGTCAGAACGACGCCGGAGACAGGTTTGACGACCTCGTACGTCGAGTCAGCCTTGCCGTTTCGGAAGCGACGATCGAAGGTGTGTTGGTCACGCCGATGGCTCCTCGAGGAGTTGAAGTCATCGTCGGAGCGCATCGCGACCCCGATCTCGGCCCGTGTGTTGCCGTCGGCACCGGGGGGTACTACGCCGAACTGCTCCAGGACGTGGTATTCCGCCCAGCGCCGGTGAGCACTGCAGAGGCATCGCGCATGCTTGAGTCGACCAAGGCCCATGTCCTGTTGCATGGGTATCGCGGAGAACGGCCAGGGGATGTGCGCGCAGTCGCGGCCCTGATCTCGCAGCTGTCGCGAATCATCGTCAAGTCTCACGATCTCCGAGAGATCGACCTCAATCCGGTGATCGTCACTGATGACGGGCTTCATCTCGTCGACGTGCGCGTTGTCGTGGATGCGTTGGAGTGATCAGTTTTGGGCGATCGACAACGAAGTCTGGACCAAATCGTCAGTCTACCAATGGGGCGCGAGACCGTGACTCTCATACTGTCGCCGACATTGCAGGCACTTGATGCAAGGCGCCCGCCGAGGTCACAAACAGGAGACTCATAGCGCACCGCGGCCACCCAGATCGAGGTCACCGGATTCTGATGTACCGGACGAGTGCAGGATTGAAAGAGATGCGCATGGTAGCAACAACCGATTCCTTAGGCGCCGAGGCCGACCGACATGGCATTCCGCTCGACGCGCGGCCAAAGGGTCGCCGCCACGTCGGCCGCTGGATCGCCGGAGTGCTGGTGGTCGCGTTGGTGGCGGTGATCGGCGTGGTGTTCGCCCGCAGTGAGATCAAGTGGTCGGAAGTCCCGCACTACGTGGTTTCCAGTGACCTTCTCAACGGCGTCGTCGGGACATTGAAGCTAACGCTCGCGACGATGGTGCTCGGCATCGTGCTCGGCACCCTGATCGCAGTCGCCCGGCAGTCGGCGAACCCTCTACTGCGCACCGTCGGTACGGCGTACGTGTGGCTGTTCCGCGGCGTGCCTGCCCTCGTCCAACTGCTGCTGTGGTTCAACATCGCACTTGTCCTGCCGCGAATCGACCTCGGCCCCGTCTACAGCGGCCAGACCAACCAGCTCATGACGCCCTTCGTCGCCGCGCTCCTGGGTCTGGGGCTTTCGGAGGCCGCCTACATGGCCGAGATCGTGCGCAGCGGAATCCTTTCAGTGCCGCACGGCCAGGTCGAAGCCGCGAAGTCGATGGGCATGAACAATGCCATGACCATGCGGCGCGTCGTCCTGCCGCAAGCGATTCCCGTGATCATTCCCCCAACAGGCAACGAGTTCATCAACATGCTGAAGTACACATCTCTGGCATTCGCGGTGTCATACAGTGATCTGCTGAGCCAGGCGCAGCGCATCTACACCTCGAACTTCGAGGTGATGGAGGTGCTTCTGAGCGCCACGGTCTGGTATCTGGTTCTGTGCACCGTGTGCTCGCTCATTCAGGCACGCATCGAGAAGTACTTCGCGGCTGGAGCCTCTGTCTCTGCCCGCGCTCGCGCCAAGCTCGAACAGGGGACGATCTGATGACGGTCATGGTGTCCGCCCAGAAGGTGCACAAGTACTTCGGGAACTCGCACGTGCTCCGCGGGCTCAGCCTTGACGTGCACAAGGGCGAGGTCGTATGCATCCTCGGTGCGTCGGGGTCTGGGAAATCGACCTTCTTGCGGACGATCAATCACCTGGAGACGATCGACTCCGGACGGATTTACGTCGAGGATATCCTGGTGGGCTACGAGCCACGGGACGGGAACCTGCATGAGTTGGCGGACCGGGACGTCTGCAAACAGCGTCAGCACATCGGCATGGTGTTCCAGCATTTCAACCTGTTCGGGCACCGAACCGTGCTCGAGAATGTGGTCGAGGGACCGGTCCATGTACTGGGCGAGGATCGCAAGGAGGTGGAGAAGCGAGCCATCGCGCTGCTGACGCGGGTTGGTCTCGCGGATTACCTGCATGCGCTGCCTCGGACTCTGTCCGGCGGCCAGCAGCAGCGAGTCGCGATCGCGCGCTCGCTGGCCATGCGACCGCACCTGATGCTCTTCGACGAGCCGACCTCTGCGCTCGACCCAGAACTCGTCGCCGAGGTTCTCTCCGTGATCCGTGATCTGGCTCGCGAGGGCATGACCATGGTTATCGTCACCCACGAGGTCGCCTTCGCACGGGAGGTGGCTGACACGATCCTGATCATGGCCGAGGGCGTGATCATCGAGCGCGGAACTCCTGCCGAGGTTCTGGACAGTCCGCAGCACGAGCGCGCCAAGGCGTTCTTGGCAAGCGTCCTCAAGTAGCAGCTGACAGACAGAACAACTTCGACAAAGGCAGAAGGGAGAGGGCTCAACCATGGGTCATCTCGACGGCAAGGTCGCATTCATCACGGGTGCCGGTAGGGGGCAGGGCAGATCGCACGCGGTCGCGCTCGCTCGAGCCGGTGCCGAGGTGGTCGCGGTGGACATCTGCCGCGACGTGGCTGAGTTCCCTTACCCGATGGCGACTCGCGCCGATCTGGACGAGACGGCGCGGCTCGTCCGAGCACTCGGACGCCGTGTCGTCACGGCTGAGGCCGACGTCAGATCTCCGGAGCAGCTTGCCACGGCCGTCCAGGCGGGTGCAGCCGAGCTGGGGCACATCGACATCGTGCTGGCGAACGCGGGCGGCATTACCTGGGGCGAGGTGCGCGCGACGCCGCTCGAGGTCTTCCGCACCACCCTCGAAGTCAACCTGACCGGAGTCTGGAACACGCTCGAGGCGACCACACCCGTCATGGTTGAGCAGGGCACCGGCGGCTCGGTGGTGATCACTGGGTCGACGAACTCGTTCACCGGCAAGACATTGGAGTCAGGCGCTGGTGCCAGGTCCTACGTCGCCAGCAAGCACGGCGTCGTGGGTCTGATGCGCAGCTACGCGCTTCACCTCGCGCCGCACCGAATTCGTGTGAACGTGGTCGAGCCGACCGGGGTGACCACCGACTTCATCACGAACGACCGCGCCAAGGCACTGATCGAGTCCCATGTACAACGGAACTACGACCTGAGCAACTTGCTCGACGTCTGGGCGGTCGAGCCGGAGGACATTAGCGCCGCTGTCGAGTGGCTGGTGTCGGACGAGGCGAGGTACGTGACCGGGATCGAGCTGCCGGTCGATGCCGGCCATTCCCTGAAGTGAGAGGTCGGACATGAGCATGCCCCTCGAGTCCTATGGACTGAGCCATGTCATCGGTGGGCGGGACGTTCCCGGCGCCGAGGACTCCGACCGGTTCGGAATCGTCGACCCGTCGACCGGACTGACGGTTGATTTCGCCCCGAATGCGGGCCGAGAGCAGGTCGATCACGCCGTCGAGTCGGCCCACTCCGCACATGCGGAGTGGGGCGGACTGTTGCCTCGGGAGCGAGCGTCGTTGATCACCGCCCTGGCCGATGCCCTCGAGCGTAATGCTGATTGGCTCGCCGAGTTGGAGTCGGCGAACGTCGGGAAGCCGATTCTTCGCGCGCGGGCGGAGCTGCCGACAATCGTGGATTGTCTTCGGTACTTCGCTGCGCAGGCCAGGTCCAGCCATGGGCCGGGTGCCGGTGAGTACGCTCCCGGCTCCATGTCCTACGTCGTGCGTGAGCCGATCGGCACGGTCGGTCTGATCACGCCCTGGAACTATCCCCTCCTCGAAGCGGTGTGGAAGGTCGGACCGGCGCTTGCTGCAGGAAACACGGTGGTGCTCAAGCCGTCCGAGCTCACGCCGTACACGAGCGTTGCGCTGGCTCGAATTGCCGCGGAGATTCTGCCGGCCGGCGTCTTGAACGTCGTGTTGGGCGACGGGGTGGCCGGCCGTGCGATCGTCGACCACCCCGGGATCGGCTTGGTCTCGCTGACCGGGGACACGGCGACCGGCAAAGCGGTCGCAGCGGCGGCGGCGAGCACGCTGAAGCGGGTCCACCTCGAGCTCGGAGGCAAGGCGCCGATCCTCGTCCTCTCCGACGTGGACGCGGCGCGCGTCGCTCAGGAGTTGGTGCGCCCCGCGTTCGCGAACGCGGGTCAGGACTGCACGGCCGCATGCCGCATCATTGCGGCCGCGGAGGTGTACGACGACCTGGTCGAGGCGCTTGCTGCCGAGGCGGCTGCTCTCTGTGTCGGCGACCCTGCGAACGAGCAGACCCAGATGGGGCCCGTAATCGCGGAGAATCACCGTGAACGGATCGACGGCTTTGTCAAACGAGCGTCGGCCTCGGGTGGCCGGGTGGCGACTGGTGGCCGATGCCTGGACCGCCCGGGCTGGTTCTACTCACCGACCGTGGTGGCCGACGTCGACCAGGGTGCCGAGATCGTCCAGCGGGAAGTATTCGGGCCAGTTGTCACGGTGCAGCGCGCGAGCAGCGAGGAGGAGATGCTCGTGAACGCCAACGGTGTCGCCTACGGGCTGTCTGCGAGCGTCTGGACCGACAGCCTCGACCGAGCTCTGCACTACACGCGTCGACTCGAGTTCGGCACGGTCTGGGTGAACCAGCATCTGATGACCGTGACGGAGATGCCGTTCGGCGGCTTCGGTGAGTCGGGCTACGGCAAGGAGCTCGGGCACGGAGCGGTCGACGAGTACTCCCAGTTCAAGCACGTGATGATGCGTGGACTCTGATCGTCGATCGGAAGAGATTTCGTCGTTTGGACCATTGCCCAGGGTGACTGCCGGGTTTCGCATTCCGACCAATGTCATCACCGGGTGAGTCCTACGAGGATGGGTGGCGGAGTTGAAGGACGACAAGAATGGAACTCAGGTGATCATGGACGAGGCACTCAAGGCATCGGGCATGTACTTCGACGATTTCGAGGTGGGGCAGGCGTGGACGACTCCGTCCCGCACCATCACCGAAGCGGATGTCGCGTTGTTCGCCGGCATCTCGGGTGACTACAACCCGCTGCATACTGATGAGGAATACGCGCGGGCGACGCAGTTCGGTGGGCGAATCTTCCACGGACCTGGTGTGTTTGCTGTCGCGACAGGCCTCGAGTCCCGGCTCGGGATCAAAGACGAGACGGCCCTCGCGTTCCTCGGAATGACCTGGAAGCTCTCCGCAGCAGTGAAGATCGGGGACACCATCCGCGTGCACGAGGCCGTCGCCGAGACCCGCGCGTCCTCGTCGAAGCCTGACCGCGGCGTCGTGACCTTCGACGTCGAGGTGCTCAACCAGCGCAACGAGGTCTGTCAGCACGGCCAGTGGGTCGTGATGTTCTATCGGCGACCTGCGGCCTGAGGGGCTGCTCGACTGCGAATACGGGTGGGAAATGTGCGCGTCACCGCTGTCCAGTTCGAATTGCGAGCGGAGTCCTCGTTCGACGAATTCAGCCGTCACGTCGAACGTGTCGTGCGTGAGGCTGTAGAGGAGCGAGCAGACGTCGTTGTCCTTCCCGGGCTGGTCACGACCGGACTCCTTGCAACCAGAGGCTCGGTGAGCACCGCTGAGATACACGACGCCTACCGAACCTTGCTGCCCACGTTCACCGATCCCCTCATCGAGCTGTACGTGCGGCTCGCGAAGAGCTACGAGGTGGCTGTCGCCGGCGGAAGCCACTACCGGGTCGATGACGACAGCGTCCTACGTAACACCGCCTATCTGGTCAAGCCCAACGGCTCTGTGCTCAGCCAGGACAAGCTCCACCTGACGCCACTGGAGCTGGCGCTCGGCGCCACCGGTGGCGACGACGTGATGGTCACTCGGCTCGCCGAGTTCACCGTTGCGCTGCAGATCTGCGCGGACATCGAGTTTCCCGAGATCTCCAGGCACCTGGTGTCCGAGGGGGTCGACCTGATGTTCTGTCCGTCGCTCACCTGGAACCGCCGAGGCGCGGAGCGGGTGAGGACCGGTGCCCGGGCTCGTGCGATGGAGAACCAGTTCTACGTGGTTGGAGCGCCGATGATCGGCACCAGCGGCCTTCCTGCCGACCATCCGATTCACTGCACTGGCACCGCGTTCGTGACGGCGCCGATCGACCGCACCCTGGGCTACAACGACGGCTTCGTCATGATCCTGGACGAAGCCGGGAGGCGGCGGCCGCCGCCGATCTGGACCGGGATCTACTGCTGGCCTCACGCGCACGCCCGGAGGTTCCTGGGCTGGCACTCCGTCGAACGGATCTTTACGCGCGACTCGGTGTTCCCAAGGCGATGGGAGCATGACCTTCGTCCACGTGCATCGAGTCCGTTACCACGAGACGGACGCGCAAGGGTTTCTCTTCAACAGTCGCTATCTGGAGATCGCCGACGTCGCGATGGCCGAGTTCTTCCGGAACCTCGGGTGGAGTTACCCCGAACTCCTCGAGCTGGGGCTCGATCCCTCGGTCGTGGATGCCAGTCTCGTGTTCCGGGCACCGGCGCTCCTCGATCAGGTCGTCGAGGTGAGGGTCGAGTGCCGTCGAGTCGGACGGAGCAGTTTCGACCTCGGATGGAGCTCGTGCGTGACCGCGAGCCCATCGCGAACGTCGTGCTCAGCTACGTGAACGTGGACGTCGCCATGCCGTCGCCTGCATCCCGGCCCCTGCCCGAGGCCATCGCGTATGCCCTGTCGAACGAAGGAGAACCTCAATGATTCGCACAGCTTTCACCGATGCCCTCGGTGTGACCCACCCCGTGTGCTCGGCCGGCATGGCCCGCGTTGCCCAGGCCGACCTCGTAGGGGCCGTGAGCAACGCCGGCGGGTTCGGCTGCCTGGGTGGGGTGAGCTTCATGCCGGCGCTACTGAAGGCCGAGATCGCGAAGATCAAGTCGATCACCGACAGGCCTTTCGCCGTCAACCTGCTCCTCCCGAGCTCGCTGACGACCGAGGATGAGGAGCACTGGGCACCAGTTCGGGAACTGTGGGGAAAACTGCCGCAGAACGAGCGGCACAAGCTCGCTGGCATCGAACCCCTGCTGACCCCCGGTGCGGTCGGTGATCAGGTCGACGTGGTCCTAGAGGCACGCCCGGCGGCGGTGGTCCTGACGTTCGCCACGCCCGACTGGTTCATCCAGGAGTGCCGCGCCCGGGATATCAAGGTCATCGCGTTGGTCGGCTCGATTGGGAAGGCTCGAGAGGCCAACGCGGCTGGAGTAGACGTGATCGTCGCCCAGGGCTCGGAGGCCGGGGGACACACCGGCTACGCCTCGACGCTGACTCTGGTTCCCGGTGTCATCGACGTCGTGGACGTCCCGGTGCTGGCGGCTGGCGGCATCGCCGACGGACGCGGGTTGGCTGCTTCGCTTGCGCTAGGCGCCGCTGGGGTATGGGTCGGGACCCGTTTCATCGCCAGTACTGAGTCCTACGGTCATGCGGCGTTCAAGCGCCGTGTCGTCGAACACGAATTGAAGGATGTCACTCTGACTCGCGCTTACACCGGGAAACCGCTGCGTGCTTTCCGGAACACGTGGACCGCAGAGTGGGAATCGCGCACGGCCGAGATCGCGGATTTCCCCAGCCAGTACGCGGTCGCTGGGGTGCGGGTCGAAACCGGGTACCAGGACGGCGACCTAGAGTTCGGAATGATGCCGGCGGGGCAGGCGATCCAGCTGATCCACGAGTCCCGACCGGCAGGGGACATCGTTCAGTCGATGGTCGACGAGGCAGAGGCAATCCTCGGCCGACTCCAGGGACAGATCAGGTGAGCTGGATCAGTCGCCCGGAGCGATCACGCCGCCCGGTACTCGGGAGCGACTCGCGAAGCCTTCCGAACGGACGACGCCACCGGCGTCGCCGTCCGGCTCGCGCATCGACGCGGAAGCCGCTTGCCGGGTGACCCGGCGTTCGCTCTCGGTCGGTACGAGACTCTGAGCGGTCAGCGCCAGGAACAGGGAGGCGATCGCGGACGGGTCGCGCAGGCTCAGGCCGAGCAGCTCCTCGATCTTGCCCAGGCGGTAGCGCAACGAGTTTTGATGCACGTTCAACTTGATGTTCTGGTTGTGCTCGAAGTATCGGGAAAGGCCATCGATGAGGATGCCCTGTCCCTGGAGTGGGGCGAGAAGCAGGTCGGCCCAACGAGCCATCTGTTCCAACCCAACATCGGCGAACAGTCGCGTTGCGAAGTCGAACTCCTCGTACGCGACGGAGGACGTTCCGCCGGCGGGATGGTTACGAAGGTGCCTGATCCCGAGCTGGCCGTCGTGGAAGGAGTCGGCGATCTCGCCGGCTGACGTCACCGGGCGACCGATGGCGAGGTCGAAGGGCCGGTCGCTGCTGACCTGGCCTATTAGTCGTCGCAGCGTAGCCGTAGAGCCTTCTGCCAAGCCGATGACTCTCGACTCACGCGAGCTCAGAAGGTGGTCGACCTCTCCGTCGACGAGGGCTCCGTGCAGAGCGACAGCAAGTGTGTCGGGATCGGGTGCCCGTCTCGCTGTCTTAGTCGTCACCATCCGCGCGACGAAGACCCGGGTCTCGCGCTCGAACGTGATGCCCAGGGCGCTGAGGCGGCCGGCCAGGGTGGCGTCATTGCGCTGCATCTTGAGCGCGAGCGCCTCTTCAAGCAGCGAGCTACGCAACGCAGTGTCCTGTTGCTGAGCCAGACGATCAACCCGGACGATCGTTTTCACGAGCGAGGCGGCGATCTCTGCTGCCGCAGCTTCGTACGGATCTGGAAAGCCTGACTCGCGGGAGGCGACGATAAGCCAGCCGTGGCGTGTGTTCGGGGGAGGGTCGGCGGTGAAGCGCGCGGCTACGCCGAACCAGCCACCGACGCCGAACGTGCGTGTGGTCGCGGTCGATCGCCGGATCTCGGTCAGCAGGAGCTTCATCGGAAGTGGTGCGGTCGCGAAGTCGGTGGTGCCGGTTGCTCCGACAACGGCGACGACGCCGCGGGTGGTCTTGGCCAGTCTCCGGACGAGGGCACGGATCGGGTTCGGCTCAGCGAGAGCCTGGGTCAGCGTCCGTTGCAGGCCGGCGAGTCGTTGGGTCGTGGCGAGATGATCCGACGGCCGCGAGGCGGCCACATGCTCGAGTAGATCCAGCAGGCCAACTGTGGGCTTGGCCACGACCAACGCGAACTGTGCAGAGGCGGACGACGCTTCCGGTGCTGACCAGGTCAGCACGGTGTAGTCGCCGTCATTCTCCAGGAACCGGGTCAGAATCGAGGGCAAAGCGTCGTGGGGAACGGCAGCGTCGATGATGATGAGGTTCCCGCCTCCGGGGCCTCCGCTGGGGCTTCGCGCACGACACGAGCGTTCGTCACCCGTGGCGGACCAGAACTTGAGCTCGCCCGCGAGGGGATCGAGATTCTGGAACGGTATGAGACCGAACTGGGCACGACGTTCGAGCGTCGCCGGCATGGTGGGTTGATCTTCTTCGAGACAGAGGAGCAGGGCGCGGCGCTCGAGAAGTACGTCGATCGGCTCAGGGCGGACCGTCTCGACGTCACTGTGGTGGAGAAGAACGAAGCACGCTCGCTCTCGCCCGTCTTTCCCAACTCGGCCGTCGGTGCTGTCTACTGCTCCGAGGATGCGCAGATCGACAGCCAGGCTTTCGTGAAGGCGATGGGGAGCGCTTGTCAGCGTTCGGGGGTCAGGATCTTCGAGAACACCGCGGTGCTGGGGACCCTTCGCCGGCACGACGACGCCGTGGGGGTGCGCACCGTTCGCGGTGAGATCCACGCGTCGGGGGTGGTCTGGGCGACGGGAGCGTGGGCCGTCAACCTCGCTGCTGGGGGAGTCGACCTTCCGATCCGAACCATGCGGATGGGCCAGTTGGTGACCCAGGCCGTGCCGTACCGCCCAGGTCCGATCTTGCACGGTCCGAGGGGTGTGGCGAACTGTGGCGCGCTTCACGACGCCTTGGCGGGTGACCTCAGCATGTTCGCCCCGCCGACAGGCCTTACCCGATCGACGGGCTACGACGACTCTATTGCCCAGAACACGGAGGGCTCGGTGCTCATCGGCAACAGTCTCAACGGGCTCGGGTCGCTCAACCCGCACATCAGCATGGCCGCCACCCAGTTGATGGTCGCGGCCACGCTTGAGCGAAGCGACGGCTACGCCGAACTGGGAGTGACGGGACTGTGGGCAGGCCTTGTCGGTGAAGCGCCTGACCAGCTGCCGATCGTCGATCTGGTCGACGGCGTGTTCATCAACGCAGCGCACGTCCACGGTGTCGCGTCAGGTCCTGCATCAGGACAACTGATCGCGGGGGTCATCGCCGGCGAGACGCACCCCCTCCTCGCCGCGGTCTCCGCGACGAGGCCAGCGCCCTAGAGACGCCGTACTGGGCGCAAGCCTGAGATCTGCGGTTGGCGATCTTGGCCTGGATGCTGGCGCTCAGGTCGACATCGAGGTGACGGCTGACTGCGAGCACACGCTGACCTGCTCTTGACGGCGAGGCTGCCGACCGACCGCCAAGCGAGCACGGCGACACACCCAAGCGTGAGACCTGCGCCGACCACTTGCGTGAGTGTGGGGCGCTCACCAGCAGCACCGCGCCGAAGATCGCCGATGCGACTGGCAGGGTCAGCAGGAGCATGGATCCGGTTGCCGGGTCTGCGCCGCAGCGGTGTCGAGCCGGACTTCCGCTACACACCGTTCCTGAGTTCGCCACCCAGTTCGCGTTCGTCCAGGCTGGACTCGCTGCGGCAGTCATGCCGCGGCTGGCGGCGGTCTGGGCGCCGAGTGACGTGGCACTCGTGCCTCTGACGCCTGTCCTGCGCCGCGAGGTGCTCCTGATCCGGCGTGCAAGTTACGACGGCCCCGCAATTCGTGCCGGGCAAGCGTGCCCCGCGACCCTATTCGCCGAGTTGGCGGCAGCGAATCAGCCGGCATGACCGGCTCCGCCAGGCCCAACGGTCCTTGGCTGTGGAGTTCATGTCTCCGGCCGCGGCTCTTGTCTGATCTCCAGTGTCGCCGCTGCGGGCCGCCTCCTAGGATCCTCAGCGATCTGTCCTCCGGCCGTGTGGCCGGACCGCGGGACTACACGTCCACGAGAGGAGCCCATACTCCATGAGGATCAAGTACGTAACGCCGTTCCACTTCGGCGACCCGACGAACGACAACCGCTTCGATGACCTTCTCGTCCAGGTTCTGTCGCCCGCGATGAGCGATGGAAGCGAACTGGTCGTTACTCACACGCCGAGAGTTGAGGGTGAGCCGGCGCACCGAGTCGGCCCGCTGACAGACCTCCGACTCGTCGACGCAGTCGTCGAGGCCGATGCGGAGGGGTTCGACGCGTTCGTGATCGGGTGCTACTTCGACCCGATGCTGGCCAAAGCCCGGGAACTGACCGACATGCCGGTGATCGGAACACTCGAGGCGGCTACGGCGTGGACGCGGCCGTTCGGACATCGATACGCCGTGATCACCGACTACCCAAAGGCCGAGCCCGAGATCAGCGACAGGCTCGGCGCGTACGGGCAGAATGGTCTCTGCGTTGCTGTGGACTCGGTGCATCTCCAGGGAGACGAGATGCTGGCCGACATCAGCGGCACGGCCGACCGGGTCGTCGAGGTGGCCACCCGACTGCTGAGCACGACCACGGCGGAGGTGATCCATCTGGGGTGCACGATCGTCGGCGTAGCGTTCGAGCTTGCGGCCACGGCGGACGAGGGGTTGCGCGGGCTGCCGATCCTGCCGAGTACAGCGCTCAGCCTGAAGCAGGCCGAGGCGCTCGGCGATCTGCGCAGGCGCGGCATGTACCGGATCGGTCGCACCCGCTACTACGCCAGATCCGGTCGTGAATCGATCCGAGCGGCATCAACACGTCCCAGTACGCCACGGTGACTCGCCCCGCGCCCTGGCCTTCGCGCCGTGACGTGAGAATCACAGGAAGTGTTCGATGATCTCTGAAACTGTCCAATGGCTGGGCCGGGCCCTGCTCGGCTTACATGGCGGTTATCATGCCCGTCGCAAGGAAGCCGGGCGTCTTCCGAAAGGTGAAGAATCCATGCGCTTGAGAAGGTCGTTGTATTCCACGCTCGGCGTCGCGCTCCTTGTTACCACTGCAGCCTGTGGAAACAGTTCGGATGACTCCACGGGCAGCGCATCGGGGAGCGCCGGCAAGTACGGCATGCCCTCGGACGTGAAGATGCTCGACGTCGGGACCAGCGTCGGAGCTCCGCCGTACGAGTTCTATGAGAGCGGGTCGACCGAGGTCAAGGGCTACGAGCCGGATCTGATGAAGGAGATCGCGAAGCGCCTCGGCGTCGAGCTCAGTTGGCGGGTCACGGACTTCGGGGCATTGTTCACCGGCCTCGACACCGGCCGGTACACGATGCTGGCGAACGGTCTGATCGACCGCAAGTCACGCCAGGCGAAGTACGACGTCCTCGACTACATCACGGATGCCTCGGCCCTCCTTGGCAAGTCAGGCAGCACTGGCGCCATCCAGAGCATGGACGACGTCTGTGGCAAGGACGTCGGTGTTCCGGTGGGCACCAGCTATGAGGCGTTCTTCAACGATCAGCAGAAGAAGTGCGCCGCAGACGGCAAGCCGAAGCTGACGGTGACCACGTTCAAGGATCCGACGGGCGTCGTTCTCGCCGTCTCGACCGGTCGGGTCGACTATGGAGCCAACCAGGTGCCGCTCGTCGCCTACCAGGCCTCCAAGACCTCTGGCCTCGAGGTCAGCAAGTTCCAGTACTTGGAGGGTCTGGTTGGCATGGTGTTCCCGAAGGACAGCAAGCTCATCGAGCCCTTCGGGAAGGTCATCGACGAGATGATCGCCGACGGGACGTACGCCAAGATCCTGGGCGACTGGGGACTTGAGGATCTGGCAGTCGAGAAGACCAAGGTGAACGCCGCGACCACCGAGTGAGTTGAGGCTGGGGGCGTCCGGTCCCATCGCGGACCGGACGCCCGGGGCGCCGCGGCATAGTTCATGGGTGGTCATCCGCAGGACAATCCGAAGAGCATGTACCGAGAAGGGCTGGAGATGGGCGAGTTCGACGACAAGGTGGCACTAATCACAGGTGCCGGACGTGGCCAGGGACGTAGCCACGCTCTAGCGCTGGCGCGGGGCGGCGCCGACATCATCGCAGTGGACATCTGCTCGGGCATCGACACTGTTCCCTACCCGCTCGCGACCGAGGACGACCTCGCGGAAACGGTTGCTCTGGTCGAGAAGGAAGGCCGACGCGCCGTCGCCAAGGTGGCTGACGTTCGTGACTACGAAGCGCTTACGCGGGCTGTCGCGAAAGGCGTGGCGGAGCTCGGGAACGGACTCGACCTCGTGATCGCGAACGCGGGCATCATCACCTTCGGCCCGGTCGACTCCACGCCTCAACAGATCTTTCAGGACACGCTCGACGTCAACCTCACCGGTGTCTGGAACACGCTGGAGGCATCCGTTCCGATCCTCGTCGAGCAAGGCCGAGGCGGGTCCATGGTCATCACTGGATCCACCAACAGCTACATGGCGAAGACCCTGGAATCATCTGCAGGGTCACGTTCCTACGTGGCGAGTAAACACGGGGTCATCGGTCTGATGCGCAGCTACGCACTTCATCTAGGCCCGCACAGCATTCGAGTGAATGCCGTGGAGCCCACCAGCGTCAACACCATGCTGATCAACAACGATGCAGCGCTCAAGCTGATCGAGCAGGAGCAGCCCCGTCACTACGATGTCTCGAATCTGCTCGACGTGTGGGCGGTCGAGCCGGAGGACATCAGCGCCGCCGTCAAGTGGCTCTGCTCAGACGCGGCTCGTTACGTAACGGGGATCGAGCTCCGCGTGGACGCGGGGATGGGCGTCAAGTGATCCAGCCGTTCTGGCTGGGCAGGAAACGAGCCGTGATGAAGACTTTTGACGAGGCGTTGCGAGCACACGCAGCGCAGCGGCCCGACGCACTGGCGCTTGGTCGACGGTCGTGTTCGGATGTCATTCGGTGAAGTCGAGGAGGGCGTTGCAGAGACCGCTCGGAGGCTGCGTGGTGGTGTGCAGTTGTGGCAGCCGCCAACCCATCAAATTTCTTCCTGTATACAAACCGCTTTTGCTGCCATCGGCGAGCGGATCGCCGCCGAACGCGGTGGCGGTGTTCTGATCGGCCCACATGCGCCGCCCAGGTCGCAGAGTTCTCGCGTTCGGCCGTCACCGTGACGTCATGAACTCGCTCTCGTGCAACACCCGCAAGCCGTCCGCAGCATCCTTGATCACGTCCAGCAGTGTGGTCGAGTCGTCGGCGAGCCAGCTCTCATAAGCGGAGATCGCGACCGCCAATGCCATGCGGCCGGCCAGGACGGGCATGAGGTCGACATGACGCTGTTCCAGTCGCTGGGCGACATATTCGGCCACCACCGACCGCCAAGCGACGTAGCGCAACTCTGAATGGGCGAGTAACGCTGGGGTGCCCAGCAGGAGGCGCATCCGCCGGCGATGCTGGGGCAGTGCAGCGTCGTCGAAGGTGTTGAAGCCGATGATCGCGTCGCGGATCGCCTGCCACAGGGGTGTGTCTGGTGGGACCTGACAAAAGCTGATGCGGAACTCGACCAGACTGTCGTCGAACTGTCCCCAGAGAATGTCATTCTTTGACGGGTAGTAACGGAACAATGTGCGACGACCGACACCGACGGCGGCCGCAATGTCGTCCATCGTCGTGGCGTCGAAGCCGCCCTGCTCGAACAGGGCGAAGGCGGCGGCCTCGATGGCCCCATGGCTGGTCGCCGGAGGCCTCCCTTGAGCATGGGTTGTCATACGAGAAACCATAGATGCATGAAGGCGCTTCCCTTCTAAGCCTGGCGCCAGTAGAGTCGCAGCACGCAGTGCGGCACCCGGTGCCATAATAGTCTGAACTTGGATCGAAAGGGGACAACGATGTCCGACGAGCGCGATGTGGAGTCTCTGGCCGCACCCGAGACCGCGGTGGACGAACCAGAGCTGGTGAGCAGCGACCTGATCGAGGAAGTCTCGATCGACGGCATGTGTGGCGTGTACTGAGCCATGTGTGCCATGACCCCTCTCGACGAGCCGTGGACGCTGTCTGCGTCGGTGGCCTTGCGCCCGGAGCCGTTCGGCGCCTTGGCCTACCACTTCGGCAACCGCAAGCTAACGTTCCTCAAGGCGCCTCAGCTCCTCGAGGTGGTCCGGCTCCTCGCGGAGCATCCGGACGCGAGGTCAGCCCTCGTTGCAGCCGGTGTGCCGACGGCGCAACACAGGGCCTACGCGGCGGCGCTCGAGGGGCTCGCGGACGCGGACATGGTACGGCGGCGTGTCGAGGTGGAGGGCCGGTGAGTGTCCAGACGTCGGCCCGGCCGGCGCCCATGCAGGGTCCGGCCTCGCTGGTCGAGCAGTTCGAGCGCGGGTTGGATGCGCCGATCTGCTTGACGTGGGAGCTCACGTACGCGTGCAACCTGGAGTGTGCGCACTGCCTGTCGAGCAGTGGCCGTCGCGACCCGCGTGAGCTGACGACGGGGCAGTGCGAGGCGGTGATCGACGAGCTTCAGCGGATGCAGGTGTTCTACGTGAACATCGGTGGTGGCGAGCCGACGATCCGACCGGACTTCTGGCACCTGCTGCAGTACGCGGTCGACCACCAGGTCGGGGTGAAGTTCTCCACCAACGGTGTCCGGATGACGCCCGACCGGGCGAGGCTGTTGGCGTCGACGGACTATGTCGACGTGCAGATCTCGGTGGACGGGGCGACCGCCGAGGTCAATGACTACGTCCGCGGCCCGGGCTCGTACGCCACGGCGATCACCGCGCTGGAGAACCTTGCGCAGGCGGGCTTCAAGGACGCCAAGATCTCGGTGGTCGTGACCCGCCAGAACGTCACCCAGCTGGACGAGTTCCAATCCCTAGCGCGCAAGTACGGAGCGACCCTGCGCCTGACGCGTCTTCGCCCCTCCGGGCGGGGAGCGCACGTCTGGGATGAGCTGCACCCGCTTCCCGAGCAGCAGAAGCTGCTCTACGACTGGCTCGTCGCCAACGGGGACGACGTGCTGACCGGGGACTCGTTCTTCCACCTGTCCGCGTTCGGTGCGCCGCTGCCCGGGCTGAACCTGTGCGGCGCGGGCCGCGTGGTCTGCCTGATCGACCCGGTGGGCGACGTGTATGCCTGCCCGTTCGCCATCCACGACTCCTTCCTGGCCGGCAACGTCCTGGACGGTGGCGGGTTCCGGGCGGTGTGGCAGGAGTCCGAGCTGTTCACCAGTCTGCGGTCCCCGCAGACGGGCGGGGCGTGCGCGTCCTGTTCGTTCTACGACTCCTGCCGCGGCGGCTGCATGGCGGCGAAGTTTTTCACCGGCCTGCCGTTGGACGGTCCGGACCCGGAGTGCGTCCAGGGCTACGGCGAGCAGGCGCTCGCCGGTGAGCGCACGCTGCCCGCCCCCAGCCAAGACCACTCGCGCACTGTCGCCACCCGCAACGCACCGGTCCTGCTGCAGCTGACGCGGCGACCGGACCTCGCTGCCCCACCCGTCTCGGCCTGTACGGAGAGCCCCTTGGCCGGTTTTTCGCCCGCCGCGACGACCGTGCCGACCAAGGAAGCCTGAAGCGATGTCGACACGATCGTGGCTAGAGCGTGCCGTCGCGCAGAACCCGTGGAAGCCCAACCCGTGGTTCGAGTCGGTTGCTGTGGCCCAGGCCCGGGCGCGCAAGCGCCTCCCGGCGCCGGTGTATGCCGCGCTGGTCGCCGGCTCCGAGCGCGGCCAGACCATCGACGAGAACGAGCGAGCGTTCACCGAGCTCGGTTTCGCCCCGCACGTCGTGGGCCAGCACGCCGAGCGTGCCCTGACCACGACGGTCATGGGCCAGTCGCTGAGCCTGCCGGTGATGATCAGCCCCACCGGAGTGCAGGCGGTTCACCCGGACGGTGAGCTGGCGGTGGCGCGGGCGGCTGCGGCGCGGGGCACGGTCATGGGGTTGTCCAACTTCGCCTCCAAGCCGGTCGAGGAGGTCACGGCCACGGGGGCTCCCACCTTCTTCCAGATGTACTGGACCGGCGACCGTGACGTGATGGTCCAGCGGATGGAACGGGCACACGCGGCGGGCGCGGTCGGCCTGATCGCCACGCTGGACTGGTCGTTTTCGATGGGTAGGGACTGGGGGAGCCCGGAGATCCCGGAGAAGATCGACGCCAGGACCATGCTGCGGCTGGCTCCCAAGGTGGCGACGAAGCCGCGGTGGCTGTACCAGTTCGGCCGGACGGGGCAGATTCCCGATCTGACCGCCCCGAACCTCGCCCGGTCGGACGGGTCCGCGCCCACCGCGGCACCAGGCGGGGAGACCCCGCCCATGCCGGCCTATGGGTCGGCGCCGACGTTCTTCGGGGCCTATTACGAGTGGATGACCACCCCGCCCCCGACGTGGGAGGACGTGGCCTGGATGCGTGAGACGTGGGTGCAGGTGAGCGGCACGCCGTTCATGCTCAAGGGCGTCTGCCGGATCGACGATGCGAGGCGGGCGGTCGACGCCGGCGTCTCGGCGATCAGCGTGTCTAACCACGGTGGCAACAACCTCGACGGCACCCCGGCCGCGATCCGGATGGTCAAGCCCATCGCGGACGTCGTCGGCGACCAGGTCGAGGTCGTCATGGACGGTGGCATCCGCCGCGGTTCCGACGTCGTCAAGGCCGTGGCGCTCGGTGCCAAGGCTGTGATGATCGGACGCGCCTACCTGTGGGGACTTGGGGCCAACGGCCAGGCGGGAGTCGAAAACGTCCTCGACGTCCTTCGTGGCGGCATCGACTCGGCGCTGCGGGGGCTCGGGGTCGCCTCGATCCACGACCTCAGACCGGAGCACGTGCTGGTGCCGCAGGCCTTCCACCGATCGCTGGGCGGCGACGAGGTCGCCTCCGTGCCAGACCGGGCGCCCTCAGTCTCTCTGACGTCATGAGAGCGGGCGCCTCGACCTGGACCGTGCTTGGCCTTGCGGGGGCCGTCTGGCCAGAAGTGATCGTCGGATCGACGGTCCTGGTCCCGGTCGGTTCCCTCGAGCAGCACGGCCCGCACCTCCCGCTCGACACCGACTCGGTCATCGCGGCGGGGGTCGCCGAGACGGCTGCGGCCCTCCTCGGCCCGGCCGTGCATGTGGCACCGGTCCTGGCCTATGGTTCCAGCGGCGAGCACCAGGCCTTCCCGGGGACGGTGTCCATCGGTCATGAAGTGCTCCGCCACGTGCTGGTCGAGGTGGTGCGGTCCCTGCGGACTTGGGCCGACCGGGTGGTCTTGGTCAACGCGCACGGTGGCAACGCCTCTGCCCTTTCGGCCGCTGTCGAGCAGCTGCGCCATGAGGGCCATGACGTCGGCTGGGTGCCGTGCGCCACGGAATCCGTCGACGCGCACGCTGGCTTCACGGAGACGTCGCTGATGCTGCACCTGCGGCCGCGGTCGGTGCACCTTCGCCGCGCCGAAGCCGGTAACGCCGCGCCGATCTCGGAGCTGCTGCCGACCTTGGCCGAACAGGGCGTCCGCGCAGTGTCCGCCAACGGAGTCCTGGGCGACCCGACGGGCGCCACGGCCAGGGAAGGGCTTCGGGTGCTCAAGGCCATGGCCTTGGACGTCGCGTTGGCGACGCGTGCTGGCCGGGCCGGCGTCCACGGCATACTGCGCGTCCCTGAGTCGATCCCCTCGTGACCGGACGAGTCGCCCTGGTCACCGGCGCTGCGCGGGGCATCGGCGCAGCCACCGTTCGCCGGTTGGCTCGCGACGGGTATGCCGTGCTGGCTCTGGACTGGTGCGTGGGCGCGGACGTCCCCGAGGGTGTCGACTACACCATGGCGACACCCGAGCAGCTGCAGGAGGTGGCGGCCGAGTTCCCCGAGCACGTGGTCACCGTCGTCGCGGACGTCCGCGACCGGGACGCGGTGCGTGAGGGTGTCGGCGTGGTGCTCGACCGCTGGGGCAGGCTCGACTGCGTCGTGGCGGCCGCGGCCGTGATCAACGGGGGAGCGCCGCTGTGGACGACTACGCGGGCCGAGCTGGACCTGCTGTGGGAGGTCGACGTCCTTGGCGTCTTCAACACCGCAGCGGAGACGATCCCCATCATGTTGGACGGGCCGGCCCCCGGTGGGTGCCGTTTCGTGGCGGTGGCGTCGGCGGCGGGCACGCGGGGGCTGTACCGGCTCGGCGGTTACGGGATCGCCAAGCACGCCGTGGTCGGCCTCGTCAAGGGGCTGGCGGCCGACCTAGTTGGCACAGGTGTTACCGCGGCGGCGGTGTCGCCGGGCTCCACGCGGACCGAGATGCTGACCGCCTCGGCGGAGATCTACGGGCTGGGCAGCCGGGACCAGCTTGCGGTGCACCAGCTGGTGAAGCGACTGCTGGACCCAGAGGAGGTCGCCGCCGCCATCGCGTTCTGCTGCTCGCCGGAGGGCGGGGTCGTCAACGGCAGCGTCCTCCACGCCGACGGCGGCTTCCACGCGTGAACGCCCGACTGCCGAACGGGTTCCGAGTCAGGCTCCGCGACGACCTACGGTCAGCCGAGGACGGTCACATCCTCATCGGCGGAACACCGCTACGGGCCATGCGTCTGAGCCCGGCGGCCCACACTAAGATCCGGCATCGAACCGTCGAGGTCCACGACCAGGTGTCCAGGCTGGTCGCCGACCGGCTGCTCGAGGCGGACCTGGCCGTCCCGGTCCTCCCATCAGAAGCCGAGGCGGATCCGGCCCAGCTGACTGTCGTCATCCCGGCACACGACCGGCCAGGCGAGCTCGACCGGCTCCTCAGCGGTTTGCGGCCCGCGCTGCACTGCATCGTCGTCGACGACGCCTCTGCCGACCCCACAGCTGTGGCGGCCGTGGTGGCTCGGCATGGGGCGCAACTGGTGGCCCTGCACGTGAACCAGGGACCAGCTGGGGCGCGCAACGCCGGCTTGGCGAACGCGACCACACCCTTGGTGGCCTTCGTGGACTCCGATGTCACCGCAGTGGCATCGACGATCCTTCGCCTGGCCCTGCACTTCGACGATCCCCGCCTCGGGCTGGTGGCGCCGCTGGTAAAAGGGCAGGCGCGAGCGGTGGATCCGCCGTGGTTCGAGCGATACGACGAGGTGTCGTCATCCCTTGACCTGGGCGGCAAGCCGTCCGCCGTGCGCCCTGGCGGGTCGGTCGCCTGGGTCCCCAGCGCGTGCATCATCGGCAGGACCAGCGCCATCCGGGAGATCGGCGCCTTCGACGAGACCATGCGCATCGGTGAAGATGTCGACCTCGTCTGGCGGCTCGTGCATGCAGGCTGGGGGGTGAGGTACGACCCCGAGTTCATGGTCGGACACCAGGCACGCACCTCGCTGCGGAACTGGCTGGGGCGCAAGTACGCCTACGGCACAGGAGGGGCCGGACTGGCCGCACGACACGGCAACCTCGTGGCACCAGCCGCCTTCACGCCGCTGTATGCGGCGGCGGGGCTTGCCCTGTTGGCGCAACGCCGCTGGTCGCCGGTCGTGGCGCTCGCCGCAGTCGCCCACGCAGCATGGGTCCTCAACCGCAGGCTCCCGGCGTCACCGGACCGGCGCAGGCTTGCAAGTCTGCTGGCTCTCGAGGGCCTGGTGTGGACAGTTCGTCAGGAGGCGGCGTTGATGCTGCGTCACTGGTGGCCGCTGACCGCTGCCGCCCTGCCATTCTCGAAGAGGTTGCGCCGCGCAGCGGCAGCGGCAGCCGCCGTCGACGTGCTGATCTCATACGCCCGTCACCGAAACGAGATTGGTCTGGTGCGCTACGCATGGGGTCGACGCCTGGACGACCTCGCCTACGGCGCCGGGCTGTGGGCCGGAGCGGTTAGCGCAAGATCGACGCGGGTTCTGCGTCCACGTATGGTTCCTGGAGGCGCTTCTCAAAGACGGAGCCCGGTTGTGCCGGTTGTCATTGGCATTGGTAGCGAACCCGTGCATGCCGCGAAGTCCCGGCAACCCGCTGCCGACTGACGAAGCAGAAGGTGAGCCGGCGGGAGGCGCAGTTCTGTAAATCCCTCGCGAAAGCTTCAGCCGAATCCTTCACCTCCCGGGATGCAGGTGACGTGTAGGCGAAAAGGATGTCCACACTGTTGCCGACCAACAGTCCCACCAAGTTCTCTTACAACGGCCTCGGCGGAGGTGCCCTGTTCTGCCTTCACAAGGGCACGATCAGCGTTGGCCACAGGGTCGAGACTAAGGCGGCCACGGGCTACTTCGACCTAACCGATCTTCAGGCATATGCGAACGAGCAGGTCAACGACGCCGTCCGATGGGCTGCACAGCATCCGTGCAACATGCGCTCTGCAGGTGTCCCCCTGGGCTGAGGTGGTAGGGCTGCTGCGCAGGTAGGCGACACCCCTGTGGCCGGGAAGTTGCCCGCCGGTGGTAAACGTGCTGGTCACGGCCCCTACACATCGATCGACAAGCTGGACACGTGAGGAGCTGCCCGCATGCGACAGTAGTGGCCCAGATCGGGCAACGGATGCCCGGCGAGGAACTCAGACCGGGGGCGGTCTTAGGCCTCTGACCAGCACAAACATGGAGCCGCTGACGGGAATCGAACCGCGTGTCCAGCTTGGGAATCTCATTCGTGAATGCGTGTCAGTCGATTTCGTGCTGCCGGGTGGGGCCGTCATTGCCCCCTGTTCCCGCTCGGGGCCCACCCTTGTGGTCCCGTAATCGTTAGCCGATCAGCTCCCGATCATGGTCCGGCGCGGTGGCAGCCGTTCAGTTTCCGGTTTTCAGGCACAGATGTAATTGCAGGTCAACGGCCGCTTCTCTTGCGCCGTGCCATATCTCGTGCCACATCTCCGCCCTCAGAAGCTCTTCGGAAGCTTGGTGGCATCCCCCTTCTTGGCCATGCGAGACAGGGCCTTGGCGATCTGCTCGTCACGTCCCTTCACGGCGGCATGTAGCGCTGAGCTGCCGCCTTCGACGAGTGCCCCAGCCGCTGCTTGAGATCCACGAGGATTGACCCGGTGGCGGCCGCGAGCGATTGCCCGGTATGCCGCAGTCGTGGAACGTGATGGTCACGCCGACCTGCTTCCTCGCCCGCACGAAGGCTTGGTAGACGGCGTTGCTCCGCACTCGTGCTCCCGTACCGGTCGACGAAGAGTAACTCGTCGCCCGCGAAGTTTTCGGCGTGCTCGCGACGGATGGGGAGGACGTGCGGCGGGACGGTCACGTTCCGCTTGCCGGCGTTGCTCTTGGGGTCCTTCTCGAATCTCGTGGCCTCTTCGAGCAACTCGACCCAGTTCTTGCGAACGTGCACGAGCCCCTTGTCCAGGCCGACGTCCTCGGTGCGCAGCGCGCACTCCTCTCGCCGGCGAAACCCGCACCACGCCGCCAGAACCAGTGCGCCCTTGAAGCAGGGCGTGGTGGGCCTCCACCAGGTTCGCGACCTGGGCAGGCGTTGCGATCGATCGCTCGGGCTTCGCTGCGCGCCAGCCCCCGGCATCTTGCAAGGGTTCCGAAGGATGGTGCCGTCCTGCACGGCGACGTTGAAGACCGATCGCATCAGCCCTCACGACTGGCTGATCGACGTTCGCCCCCGGTGCCGCGGAGCGCCTTGGCGTGCCAGGCGCGGATCAGTGCCAGGCGCGGATCACCCGGGGAGTGATGTTGATGATGGGCATGTCGAGCAGTTCGACCACGTGCAGCCGCATGTTACGCCGGCAGGTCTCGGCCCAGCGCTGCCCGACCCGCGGGTTCTTCTCGAGGTACGCCTCACAGCACTCGCGCAAGGTCGACGTTGTGGATCGCCGAATCCTGCTTGGATCGCAGGACGAGTGGTGGATTCAGAAGGCGGCGCTGAAGCTGGGGCCGACCTGCCGGTTCGGGCACCGGTCGAGCGCCCCTCACCGGCAGGCGCTGCGCACCCCGACGGCGGTGGTGCGCAGGACCGTGTCCTTGCGGTTGCGTCGACGACTGGGGCGGTCGTCATCGCCGACCTGCTCGGCATGCAGGCCTCGACGGTGCACGCGGTGCTGGTGCGGTGCAAGCTCGACCGGCTAAGCCACCTCGACCGGATCACCGGTGAGCGGATCCGTCGCTATGAGCACGAGCACCCCGGCGACCTGATTCATGTCGACGTCAAGCAGCTCGGCAAGGTCCCTGACGGTGGCGGTTGGCGCTACCTGGGTCGCCAAGTAGGCGGCAGGAACAGGTCGGCGACCGCGGCGCGCACCGGTGCTGCGAAGAGCAAGTTCCGCCCACACCCTGATCGGCACCTGCTACCTGCACACCGTGATCGATGTTCACTCCCGCGTCGCCTACGTCGAGGCCCATGACGATGAGACGAAGGAGACCGCCGCGCTGCTATTGCGCAACGCCGTCGCGTGGTTCGCCGACCGAGGTGTGACCGTGCGCTGGCTGGACATCACACCTAGGCGGAAAAGTCCCGCATAGATCACGAAGAACGAAATCAGGCGGCCACTCACACAAGCATTCCCACACTGAAGCCTCACGGCCCCTACCCATGGGCAAGACCGATGAGCAGGGCAGTTACCGATCTCGTGGGAGCGGCTGGTGGAGATCAGGCGTCTGCCCATGCGCCGGTTCAGCAGGATGTGGGACGCCCACCCTCTGCCGGAGAGCAGGCCGAACCCCTTGCCGAGATAGCCGCCGGTTGCCCAGACATCCCAAGGGTGTAGGCGCGCAAGGCCGCTATCAAAGTTCCGAGAACCTCTGTTGGTATCTGTGATAACATTTTCACCAGAGGAGGAACATGAAGAACGAATTGGTATCGGGAAGTGACATCGTTCGGCGGGTCAAGGCCACCGAAGGGAGCGGGCTTCGCACCTTCAGAACCGAAAGGCCACGCGTTTGGCATCGCACCTCCGGAGCGGAGGTCTGGGACGTCGATGGCACTCGCTACCTAGATCTGGATTCGGCCTCGGCTGTAGCTACGGTTGGGCACTGTCATCCGCGGGTCACCGAAGCGATCATTCGCCAAGCTCCGCTGATGACTCACGCACCCTCCGGTGCACCCTCTGTCGCTCGCGCGGAGTTCTACGAGCGGCTCATCGGCATCGCCCCCGGCGGCCTCACCCGCGTTCTGCCTGCCGTCAACGGCGCGTTGGCCAACGAGACTGCTATACAACTGGCGCGCAGCTACACCGGGCGCACCGAGGTCGTCACCTTCTCGGGCACTTACCTGGGCCGCAGCATTGGCGTCGTCGGGAAGGCGGGCAAGCGTGCCTACCGCGAACAAGTCGGCGTTCGTTCAGATGCTCATTTCCTTCCCTACCCCGACCCGTTCCGTTCGCCTTGGGCAGGTGGGGCAGACCCGGGCGAGGTCGCTTTGGGCCTGCTTGAGGCATGGATCCATGATCCCGCCTCGGGGCTGGATCAGATTGCGTGCGTGATTCTGGAACCGGTTCAAGGAAACGGCGGTGCTGTCGCTCCAACCGACGGATTCCTGCGCGGCCTTCGTGAGCTATGCACCAAAGCCGGCATCGTGCTCATCTTCGATGAGATCCAGGCGGGCTTCGGTCGAACCGGCTACGCCTGGGCGTGCGACCATGACGGCGTCGTCCCAGACCTCATGACCGTTGGCAAGGGCATCGGGGGAGGCATGCCAGTCGCCGCGGTTCTCGGTGGTGAGGACATCCTGCGGACCTGGGAGCCCGACGCAGTGACGTCGACGTTCCTCGTCAACGCGCTCAACTGCGTCGCGGCATCAGCCGCGATCGACGTATTCACCGATGAGAAGCTGGCCGACCGGGCATCACGTCTGGGCTCGACCGCGCTCGATCAGATTCGGGCCGGCCTCAAGGCACATCCACGTGTCGGTGATGTGCGCGGGCGGGGGCTCCTCATCGGCATCGAAATGGTCGCTGACCTCACACATCTCCGTCCTGACGCTGGCATCGCCGCCGAGGTCGCGGCCTCGCTCGGGAAGAACGGCGTACTCGTCGGGCGGTCGGGACGACACGCCAACGTGATCAAGGTCTGCCCGCCCCTGGTTATCACCGAGACCGACCTGGCATACGGAGTCTCAGCTGTTCTGGAAGCACTCAACCGACTCTAAGGTAAGGCAATAGAAATCTCATGAGCACGCAAGGTCTCACCCACGCGAACTGGTCTGCAGCGGACTCTGCCGAGTTCCACGCGGCGTACGACTCGGCACTGCGGGCCGCGACCAACGAAGCTACGTCCCGCCAATGGCCAATCCACGTCGCTGGCAACTGGCACCACGACCGTCCGGTGTTCAGTCACACGAGCCCAGGTGACCGATCTGTCGCTCTTGGAAGCGCCACATGTGCCAACGAAGGTGACGTTGACGCTGCCGTGGCAGCAGCACGTGCGGCATACCCCAGCTGGCGCGGTCTCGCTGTCTCGGACCGACTTACGCTGGTCCGACGGCTCGCCGACCTGATCGACGCCAATCGATACCGCGTAGCGGCATACCTAAGCCTAGAGATCGGCAAGAACCGATACGAGTCCATCACCGAGGTTCAGGAAGCAGTTGAGCTCCTGCGGTTCTACGCCGATGCAGCAGAAAGCGAAGACGGATTCGTCACTCACTACCCCCCGCTGGGCAACGAGGAGAGCGTGAGCGTTCTCCGGCCATACGGCGTGTGGGCCATTCTCGGTCCTTTCAACTTCCCGTTTGCCTTGACCGCCGGCATGAGTGCGGCAGCGCTCATCATGGGAAACACCGTCGTCATCAAGACGCCCGACCTCACTCCCATAGCGGGAGTCCTCCTCATGGAGCTCGTCGAGAGTGCTGATTTCCCCGTCGGCGTAGTCAATCTGCTGGCCGGTGGAGCCGAGGTTGGGAAAGAGCTCACAGCAAACCCGGAGATAGCAGGCGCAGGGTTCACCGGATCAATGGAGGTCGGACAGGCCATCCGACGCACCCTCGACGGCCGCCCGGTCGTTGCGGAGATGGGCGGAAAGAACGCCGCCATCGTCATGAGCTCCGCGGACCTCGACGTCGCCGCGGAGGCCATCGCCCGGTCCGCGTTTCGCTACTCCGGCCAGAAGTGCAGCGCCTGTTCGCGTGTATTCGTGCACAACCGTCTGACCGATCAACTTGCTGAGGCGGTCGCCGCCCAGGCTGCTGCGATGACACGAGGAACGCCTTGGGACAAGGAAACTGTCGTCGGTCCGCTCATCAACCAGGCGGCCGGTGAGAGGATCGCCGCCGCGTTCGACGCCGCAGCACGTGATGCCCGCTCCTTCACCGTCACCGAGGTACCCGAGGAGCTCGTTGACCTAGGCGCCTACTCGGGCCTTGGGGTCGCGGTCGACCTTCCGATGGGTCACGGGTTGCTCCGCCAGGAACTCTTTGCCCCGCTGGTCGTGTTTCAGAGCGTCTCGAGCGTCGAAGAGGCCATCACAGCCACGAACGACACCCCGTTTGGCCTCACCGCGGGCCTCTACACAAGTGATCGGGGGGAGATCGAGGTCTTCCTCGACCGGATCGAGGCAGGAGTGGTCTACGTCAATCGCTCATCAGGTGCAACTACGGGAGCGTGGGTCGGCCACCAGTCCTTCGGCGGCTGGAAAGGCAGCGGGTCTACTGGTGCCAACGCGCACGGCGCCTACTACCTGCACCAGTTCGCCCGTGAACAGTCACGCACGGTCGTCGCGCCATGAGCGGGCCGGCCGTACTCGTCATCGGAGCCGGCGCCCTCGGGCTCGCTTCGGCCTGGCATCTCCACGAACGCGGAGTCACCGATATCACGGTGGTCGATGGCGCTTACCCCGCCGCCAAGTCGTCGGGTCTCTCGGTCGGAATCGTCCAGACGCAGCACCTGCGCAAGATCGACATTGACATGCGCGTCGTCTCACGGCGTTTCCTCGACAGGCTCGAGCGTGACCACGACCTGGAGGTCCAACGCACGGGCTATCTCCGTCTCGGCTTCAGCTCCGCCGACCTGGCCGTATTCGAAGCGAGTGTTGAGATGCAGCGACAACACGGGATCACCCACCCTCGCGTGCTAACGCCGGCGCAAGTGGCTGACCTCGTTCCCGAAATGAACACCGACGACGTCGTGGGCGGACTCTTCGGCCCGAACGACGGCTACATCGATGGGCACATCTACTGCGGCATCATGGTCGCTCATCTGGCATCCCACGGCGTCCCGGTGCGGTCGCAATCCCAGGTCGTCCGAGCCGATCGCGTCCCGGACGGGCGACACCGGGTCACTACAACCAGGGACACCTACGAGGTGGACTACGTCGTCAACGCGGCCGGCGCCTGGGCCCCAAATGTTGCTCGCATGTTCGGTCAAACCATCCCCGTACGTCCTGAACGACATCAAGCGATCATGGTGCGCCTGGGCCAACCGATGGCCTACACGCTGCCCTGCGTCATGACCTATTCACCTGGAAGTGAGACCGACGGCATCTTCGTGCGTCGCGAAACCGACGACCAACTGGTGGCAGGGTTCCACTCCCTCGACCCCATCGGCGAGGTCGTGGACCCGGACAACTACCCGGCTGGGAACGACCTTGCGTTCCTGGAACGCTTCGCCGACCACTTCGAACACCGGTTTCCCGGATTCACCGAGGCCGCTCCTGGTCGCGGATGGTCGGGCGTCTATCCCGTCAGCCCAGACGGCCTTCCGTTTGTGGGCCCGCACGTCGACGACCCCACCGTCATCGCCGCCTGTTCTGCCGGTGGCGCGGGCATCATGCTCAGCCCCTTCATAGGCAACCTCGTCGCCGACTGGATCGTCGACCAGAGCAGTGAACTGATCGATGCCGCCGCAAAGCTGCTGCCCACGCCATCCCGGCTCGCGGCCTCGATGAATACCCCGAGCAAATGAACACCCCTAACTTGACCCGCCGCCTCGTTGAGCAGGCGCTCGCCATCACACTCTCCGACGTCCCCGCATCGGTGAAGGCATCCGCGACCGACTTGATCACCGACACCTTGGGTGTCGCCATCGCCGGCATCAACACCGACGTGGGACGTCTCGTCATTCAGTACGCCGCAGAGATGGGCGGGGCCCCTCAGTCCCATGCGCTCGGAGCGACCACCAAAGTGCCGGCCCCCATGGCAGCGTTCGTCAACGGCACCCTCGCGCACGCACTCGACCTCGACGACGACGAACCACTTATCTTCATCGGGCACGTCTCGGCACCGGTGTTCGCTACGGTGTTCGCTGCCGCCCCGCGATGCGAAGCCTCAGGTAGGGACCTCCTTACGGCGTTCATTACTGGAGTAGAGGCTGAGTTCGCCCTAGGCCGAATCCTCAACCCGAGGCACTACAACAGCGGCCACCATGCGACTTCAAGCATCGGAGTGCTGGGAGCGAGCCTGGCGGCGTCGAAAATGCTTGGCCTCTCGGTCGACCAAGCGCTCAACGCATTCGGCTTCGCTGCCGCCCACATGCTCGGACTCAAGCGGAACTTCGGGACGATGACCAAGCCGATGCACGTCGGCAGAGCCGCAGAGGCGGCCATCACCGCCGCGCTCCTGTCCTCCCGCGCCGCGACGGCTTCTACCTCGATCCTCGATGGCCCCGCCGGTCTCGTAGACATGTACTCCGACAACTCCGAGGAAGTTGTCCACGACGCACTCGACCGCCTCGGCCTCCAGTTCGGGCTGGACGAGCCGGGCGTTGCCATCAAGCAGTACCCCTCGTGCTCAAACACTCATCCGGCGATCGACGCGATGCTCCAGTTACGCAAGGAGACGGACGTCGCGGACATCTCCTCGATCGAGTGTTTCGTCGCACCCGGCACGGAAAAGATGCTGCAGTACCCACGTCCCGCCAACGGCCTCCAGGCCAAGTTCAGCATGGAATACTGCCTCGCGGTCGCCGCCATCCACGGCGCACCTTGGATCGAGCACTTCGACGACGCAGCCCTCGAGGACGCGGTCGTCGAAAGCTGTTCGCGGCTGATCACCATGAGGCCTGACCCACGTTTGGTCACATCCGCGCTCGGCGTCACGACCGCGGCGACGGTGAGACTCACCCTTACCGATGGAAGGACTCGTGAGCTGACCGTACGCAGCCCACGTGGCTCCCAAGGGTCTCCTCTCGCACGCCACGAGATTTATGGCAAGTTCCGCAAGTGCGTATCGGCGCTATCCAATGAACAGTCCGAAGCGCTATTCGCCGCGGCGAGCGGCATTGAAAGCGCTCCCCTCGCGGACGAGCTGCTTACGACAGCAGTGTCGTTCACCTCCAACCCAGCCCCCTTGTCACTTCCTGAGGACTCTCACGATGACCCCCCCCACTGAACAGGCCAATACCGCCGCCGCACCACAGGCGGGCGTCGAGCCCCTGTCCGGTGTCACGATCCTTGACCTGACCCAGCATCTGGCAGGGCCCTTCGCGACACAGATCCTCGGCGACCTGGGCGCGCGCATCATCAAAGTCGAACCGCCTAAGGGCGACGGAACGCGAGGAATCGGACCGTACTTTGTCGATGGTGACAGCGCCTACTACCTAAGCGTCAACCGAAACAAGGAAAGCGTCTGCCTCGACCTCAAGACAGACGCAGGTCGGGAAGCTGTGCTCCGCCTTATGCAACATGTTGACGCCGTGGTCGAGAACTTCCGCCCAGGCACACTCAAGCGCCTAGGCATCGACATCGACGAGATCCGCAGGCGGCGACCAAGGCTTGTCGTCTGTTCGATCTCGGGGTTCGGCCAGGACGGGAAGTACCGAGACAATCCCGCCTTCGACATGATCGTCCAAGCTCTGAGCGGTGGCATGTCCATCACTGGGGATGTCGACGGCCGGCCAGTACGTTCCGGTCTGCCGATCGGGGACCTGTGCGCCGGAATGAACGGTGCCATTGGGACGCTAGCGGCACTGATCCAGGCATGGCGAAGCGGGATAGCACCGACCATCGACGTCGCGATGCTGGACACCCAAATTTCGCTCTTGAGCTATGTGGCCAGCTACGTCCTCGCGGGCAGCCCGGTTCCGGGCCGACAGGGCCGACAGCACATGAGCATCCCGACTTACCGCGCCCTGACCTGCGCCGACGGGGTAGACCTAGTCATTACCGCGAACACGCAGCGGATGTGGGGCGGACTGTGCCGAGCCCTTGATCTGGAACACCTCGAGAACGACCAGCGGTTCGCGACCCGCGAGGAGCGTCGGCTCCACTTCGCCGAACTGACTGACATCATCGACGCAGCCTGCCTGAGGTTCTCAGGTCAGGAACTGCTCGAACGGCTCCAGGCCAACGACGTGCCGTCTGCCCAGATCAACAACGTCAAGGAGGCTCTGGACGACGAGCACGTTCGTTCCCGCGACATGATCCTCGAGTTGCCTCGAGGTGAGGTGAAGATCAGCACTCCCGGCAACCCCATCAAGGTGTCAACCTCAGCCAACACTCACACTGCTCCGCCGCGCCTCGGGGAGCACACCTATTCCGTCTTGACGGATCTCGCTGGGATGACCTCGGCCGAGATCGATCGCTTGGCAGCCGCTGGTGCCTTCGGTACGACGAAGGCTGACTCTCGTGTCTGAGCTCTTTCGTGGCGCCCGGCGTCCGACCATCGCCGGCGTCGGGACCACCGCGCAGGGCGAGCTGCCTGGACAGGGCGCCAACCAGATCGCCGTCGCAGCGATCAAGCTTGCCCTTCATGACGCCGGCCTCCGACCCGCTGACATTGATGGACTCATCACGTGCAAGAACCTGCGATCCAACATAGGAACCGACGAGCAGATTGCGATGCTCGCCGGTCTCAACCCGAAGTACTCCGCCACTCTGGACTACGGGACAGGCAACTTCTCGCTGCACCTTGCGGCCATGGCGATCGCAGCCGGTCTCGCCGAGACAATCGTGCTTTGCTACGGAACCAACCAGCGTTCGGCGCGGAAGCCGTTCGGCACTCCTGTGGGAGGCGGAGCGGACTTTCAAAGAGTGTCCGGCCTCGTTCATGTGGCCGGCCCAGCAGCGCTCGCCTTCAATCGGCACAGCCACCTGTACGGCACAACTTCGGAGCAACTCGGGTGGGTCTCGGTCGCACAGCGAGAGTGGGCGGCGATGAACCCACTCGCAATCTTCCGTGACCTCCTCACTATTGACGACTATCTCAATATGCCGATCTGGGTCGAGCCGCTGCGTCGCCCGGACTTGACCATGATCTCCGATGGGGGAGCAGCACTGGTTCTGACGACTGCCGAACGCGCCAAGCACCTCGCCAAGACGCCGGTGTACGTCGCTGGCATGGCAGAGCAGACGGCCTTGCGAGGCGACCAGAATGCCGACAATTTGCTGCGACCGTGGCTCGCTCAGGTGGCGCAGCGGCTCTGGGCGTCAGCTGGAATCGGACCGCCCGATGTCGATGTGCTCTTCATCCAGGACGCGACATCGGTCTGGGTCCTGCAGATGCTTGAGTGGTTCGGCTTCTGTGGCATCGGCGAGTCGGGAGCCTTTGTCGCTGACGGGAACACCAGACCGGGCGGCAGCCTGCCGGTCAACACCAACGGCGGACAGCTGTCTGAGGCGTACATGTGGGGTTGGCTCCACCTAGCCGAAGGCATTCGGCAGCTCCGGGGTGAGGCTGGGTCACGGCAGGTCGAAGGGGCCCAGATCACTGTCGACTGCTCCTCCCATGACTTCCTAAAAGGCGCGGCAAGCGTCCTCACCACGCTGGAGCAGCTATGAGCCACCCCGGCGGTCTGCCTCTGCCTGACCTCTCCGACCCCATCAACGCGCCCCATTGGGAAGGGTTGAACCACGGCCGGCTACTCGTGCAGCGATGCCTGGAGTGCGGAAGGGCGCGGTGGCGTCCGGCAGAGATCTGTCCGACGTGTTGGACTCCGGGAGGCGAGTGGATCGACTTCCCCGCCCGAGGCCAGCTCTACAGCGCAACCGTCTACCGCCGGGCGATGGCGCCGGGCTTCAAGGACCATGTGCCATATGCGGTCGGGCTCGTGGAGCTCGCGGAGGAGATTCGCATGGTCGGCAGACTGACGAGCACGGAACCACCTCCTGTCGGCACGACAATGACTGGAGCCTTCCTTCACGTCAGCGCCGACTTCACGTTGTTGGCCTGGCGGCCGGTAGCCGAATAGGCGCCCACCAGCCACAAGGGACGACGCGCCACCACCGTCCTCGAGCAATCCCAGGAACCTAGACTCGCGAGGAAGCATGTCTGACATCAATCGAACGCTAGCCCCGGCAGATAGCCACAACCTGGTCGCCGGCGAGTGGGTCGCCGCGCGCGGCCAGAAATTCACATCGCTTTCGAGCGCCGACGGCTCCACGGTGGCAACGGTCACCACCTCGACGGCAGCCGACGTAGACGATGCAGTGCGCTCGGCGCATGCCGCCCTCACGGCAGGGGCATGGGGACAGACCACTGGTCGTGACCGTGGGGCTGTGCTGCTTCAGTGGGCCCACTTGCTCGAACAGAGCGCTGATGATTTGGCCGTCCTGATCGCCCATGAAGTGGGCATGCCGGTCAAGCTTGCCCGCGATAGCGAAGTCCTCGGCAGCGCCGACAAGCTTCGCTATTACGCGGGAAGGGCCCGGGACACCCAGGGCCAGGTCACCGGCGCGGTGGCCCCCGGCGTCCTCGACCTCACGGTGCCGGTCCCGGTAGGAGTCTGTGCCCTGATAACGCCATGGAACAACCCCTTGGAGCAACCGGTGCGTCAGCTTGGCGCAGCCCTCGCCGCTGGTTGCACCATGGTCGTCAAACCGTCGGAGCGAACCCCGGCCAGCACCGAAGCCCTAATCAGGCTTTCGCTCCAGATCGAGACCCTGCCATCGGGTGTAGTCAACCTCGTCCACGGCGCCGGGGAGCCTACTGGCAACGCACTGGTAAGGCATCCACTTGTCGATAAGGTCGCCTTCACCGGATCGACCCGTACGGCTCAGGCCATCGCCGCGGCCGCGGCCCCCGGTATGAAGAGACTCTCTCTCGAAGCTGGCGGCAAAACGCCATGCCTGGTATTCGAGGACGCAGACCTACACAAGGCCGCCGACGCCCTCTGCATGGGCAGCTTCCTCTACACAGGCCAGTCCTGCTCAGCAGCGACGCGCATCTACGTACACCGGAGCCGGTACGACGAGTTCCTCGACCTCTTCATGGCACGCGCGAGGCGGCTGATGGTCGGCAACCCGTTGGATCGCGCCACCGTGGTCGGGCCTGCAATTACCGAGAGCCACGCGGACGCGGTGCGAGCGGCCGTCGTCCGAGCGCGAGAAGGCGGAGCCGATGTGCTCGTGACCCATCCTGACATGAACTCCGGCCACTACCTCTCGCCTGTAATCGTGACGAACGCTCCGGCCGCCAGCGAAGCGGCAACCCAAGAGCTCTTCGGCCCGGTGGTTTGTGTCTTCGCCTTCGAGACAGAGGCAGAGGTGTTGGCGGCGGCAAACCATTCGGAGTACGGCCTACAGAGCGCTGTGTGGACGAGCGACATCAGTCGCGCGCTTCGCGTAGCGCGCCAGCTGGAGTACGGGGACGTGTGGGTGAACACGCACTACGTCCGCAATGCCGAGACCCCGTTCGGCGGCTGGAAGCTCAGCGGTCAGGGACGTGAGCTAGGCCCCGCCGGCCTTCAGGCATACCTGAAGTATCAACGAGTGGCCATCGACCAAAACGACGTAGACCACCTGACCTTCGCCCTCAGCTGAGCCAAGACGATCTTTGGGAAAGGGCAATATCTGTGATAACATATCCGTGATGCGGACCACTAGGGAGTCTGCGGCCTAGAAGGGGCTATCGCATGAGGAAGTACAAAGTCGGAGTCGCCGCCCTCGCCTCGTTGGCGGCATTTACGCTCGCAGCTTGCGGTTCCAGCGAGCCGAACGCCGACTCGAAGAGCGCAGGCACCGGAGCGTCGCAGAAGATCGTCATCGGCACGTCTGTCGGAGCGCCGCCGTACGAGTTCTACAAGGAGGGCGACACATCGACGGTCCTAGGCTACGAGCCGGATCTGCTGCAGGCTGCCGCGAAGATCATGAACGTAAAGATCGACTACCAGGTCGCCGATTACGAAGCCCTTTTCAACGGGCTCGACGCGAAGCGGTACGACATCGTCGCGTACGGTCTGGTCGACCGGAAAGCGCGACAGGAGAAGTACGACGTCCTTGACTATGGAAAGGACGCCTCTGGCTTCCTCGGCAAGGTCGGCAGTACCGCCGCGCTCACCAAGCTGACCGACCTCTGCGGCAAGACAGTTTCCGTGCAGACGGGTTCGTCGCACGACGCCACGCTTGACGCCGAGAACAAGACCTGCAGGCAGCAGGGGCTGCCCGAAATCAAGCTCCTCCGCAGCAAGGACCTTCCCGGAATCGCGCTCGCTGTCACGACGGATCGCGCCAACTACGCGTCCTCTCAAGTGCCGCTCCTCGCTTACAACGCGACCCAGGTTAAGGGTTTGGAAGTCTCCGACCTCACGTATCTTGAGGGCTACGTGGGCTTCGTCCTGCCGAAGGACAGTAAGTGGACTAAGCCACTGGGCGAGGCAATCGACAAACTGATCGCCGACGGCACCTACAAGCAAATCATGGAGAAGTGGGGGCTCGGCGGTCTCCTCGTCGACGCAACCTCCGTCAACGGCGGAACCGCTGACTGATGCTGGAGTCCACCACTCCAAAGGACGGAAGTGACGACGTGGACTCTGCGACGCATGACGCCTCGGACCGGTTTGGTATTCCTATCAATGCTAAACCGGTTCCCGAGCGGCACCCACTGCGGTGGGTGGGTGCCTTCATCGTCCTGGGTCTGCTGGCCTGGGTCGCCCGCACCTTCGCCGTCAGTTCCATCGAATGGCACACCATTCCGGCCTACTTCGTGTCCGACAGCATGCGAACCGGACTCGTCGGCACGGTCAAGTTGACCTTGGCGGTCATGACGCTAGCCATTCTTCTCGGCACCCTTTTGGCAGTCGCTCAGCAGTCCGGTAATTCGGTGCTGCGCATCCTGGCCACTGCCTATGTGTGGGTCTTTCGCGGAGTGCCTGCGTTGGTGCAGCTGCTGCTGTGGTTCAACCTGGCCATTGTCATCCCCAACGTCGACCTGGGCCCTCTGTATTCGGGCAAGACCAACGAGTTGATGACTCCCTTCATGGCCGCACTGCTTGGCCTGGGGCTTGCCGAGGCCGCCTACATGGCGGAGATAGTCCGCTCGGGCATCTTGTCGGTGCCCAGCGGACAGGTCGAGGCCGCGAAGTCGATGGGCATGCCCAGTTCGATGGCTATGCGCAGAGTGATTCTGCCGCAGGCTGTCCGTGTGGTCATTCCACCCACCGGAAACCAGTTCATCGGCATGCTCAAGTACACCTCGCTAGCATTCGCCGTCGCCTACAGCGACCTTTTGAGTGAGGCGTCCAAGATCTACAACGCGAACTTCAAAGTGATTGAAGTGCTTCTTAGCGCGACCATCTGGTACCTGATCCTCTGCACCGTCAGCTCTCTGATTCAGGGCTACATCGAGCGGCGGCTGGCAAGCGACCTATCGCCGGCGGCGAGGGCACGGCTTCGCCTTGAGTCGGAGGCACTCGGATGAGCGTCGTCATCTCGGCCCAGCAGGTACGCAAGTCCTTTGGTCGCAAGGAGGTTCTCAAGGGATTGAACCTCGACGTCCACGAAGGCCAAGTCGTCTGCATCCTTGGCTCGTCGGGGTCGGGCAAGTCGACCTTCCTGCGCACGATCAATCATCTCGAGAGCATCGACTCTGGCCGTATCTACTTCCGCGATGAGCTCATCGGTTATAGGCCGCGCGCCGGCAAGCTCTATGAGCTCGGCGACAGGGAAAACGCCCGTCAGCGCCAGCGGATGGCTATGGTCTTCCAGCACTTCAACCTATTCGGTCACCGGACCGCCCTCGAGAATGTTATGGAAGGCCCACGCCGGGTCCTCAAACAGGACCGGGATGAGGTTGAGCGTCTAGCGCGCGGCCTGCTGGAACGTGTGGGTCTGGCGGACCGGATGGACGCCTACCCTCGCCAGCTGTCCGGAGGACAACAGCAACGGGTGGCCATCGCACGGGCTCTGGCGATGCGCCCTGACTTGATACTGTTCGACGAGCCGACCTCCGCGCTAGACCCGGAGCTTGTCGCCGAGGTGCTTTCGGTCATCCGGTCCCTCGCAGCCGAGGGCATGACGATGATCATCGTGACTCATGAGATCGCCTTCGCACGCGACGTTGCCGACCTCGTGGTTGTCATGTCCGATGGCGTGATCATCGAGCAGGGTGGTCCCGGGCAGGTGTTGGTCGATCCTCAACACGAGCGCACCAGGGCGTTCTTGGCGCGTGAACTCCACTGACCTCCAGCCGGCAGGCTCGTGTCAACGGCCCCGGCGGGTCACCTACGTGCGGCTCTGTCAGTGCGGGCCGTTTGTGTTGATCCGGATGTGATCACAGATACGCTACTTTGGTAACCCCAGGAGCTAGCCTGGAGGAGGGCGAAAGGGACGCGATGGCGGAGAGCGCTAACCGGGTAGTGACGAAGCGTGAGTACGCCTACGTCGAACTTCGCGACCTCATCGTGAAAGGGGAGCTCGCGCCGGGAACCAGGCTGAGCCTCCGCCCGCTCGCGGACCGCCTTGGTCTAAGCGTGATGCCGGTTCGAGATGCTCTGCGCTCGTTGGAGCTCGAAGGACTGGTGGAGATGAGCGATCACCGGGGTGCCTTCGTTGCGCAGATATCCAAAGATGAGGTGCTCGAGTGCGTCAGCCTTCGCATGTGGCTCGAGGTGTACGCGGTCATGGAGAGCGCAAGGCTCCGGGAGGCTTCAAGTCTGTCGGGGTCCAAGGCTGCGCTCGCTGACGGCCGCAAGGCTCTGAAGAAGAACGATGGCCAAGCATTCACCGCTTCCAACCGACGATTCCACGAGGCGATCGAATCTCCGGTCAGTGCGATGTGCAGCTCGATGATCAACGACCTGTGGAATCGCCTGTGGCAGGTTCGTCGGCAGTACTCGTTGTTCACCCTCCTTCCCGAGCGGATGGAGCAGGCGCAGAACGAGCACGAACAGATCCTCGCTGCGGTCGAAGCCGGCGATGTAGAGACCGCGAAGGCCGCCGCGGAGCACCACCGGCTCGCGACGCTGGACGCGTGGCGCATTGGTCTGCATGGCGACAACGACAGTCACGATCGGCCCGTGGCCGCAACTGACGGCCCCTGACAATCCTCCCGTGGTTCGACCGGCATTGCGTCGCTTCATTGTCAGTGCACACGACTCGATCCGTCGTGCCGACGAAGACCGCTTATGGTTCGTTCACGCCCTTGCCGATCCCGGGCGCGTTGCCGGACCCGACTGGGCTGGGTTCGGCTCTGACCCGAGCCAAGCAGATTGAGGGGAGGTAGGCGACGTCATCCGGCCCAAATCGGGCGTCATGGGCTGACGCCAGTCTGGACGAGGTGGTCGTGCACCGCGGCGGGAACGGCGTGAAAGTTGTCGGCGCCGGGCCCCGTCTAAGCCGAGATCTCCGGGACAAGCGCAGATTGAGGGCGGGCTGCCGAAGGGTGTGATGGCATAGGCGCCCCTGGGGCCAATGGGACAAGAGCTGGTCTGAGCTACCTTCCCAAGACTGCTGCCTGCACGGAAGAGTTCGCAGGTTTACGCAATCACATATCTGTGATAACATCCGGGCACGCCCCCATGAAAAGAGGTATGCCCGTGGCACAGGAAACCCGCGCGAGCGGCATGACAACGGACCCGGTCAAAATGCCGACCGACGCGCGCGGCCGTTTGAGTGGCACCATGGGGGCCGTCGGCCTCGTCCTCACGGTCTTGGCATTCAATGGGCCGTTGACCGTCGTCGTTGGATTTGTGCCCGCTGTCATTGGCTACGGGAATGGTCTAGGGGCGCCGGTGGCATTCCTTCTCGCCAGCGTCATCATCGGACTCTTCGCGGTCGGATTCACAACGATGGGCCGCAGCCTCCCGAACCCAGGCGCCTTCTACGCATACATCACGGCTGGGCTGGGCCGCCCGGCTGGGCTCGGCGGTTCATACCTTGCTCTGCTGTCCTACTTCTTCATCCTTGCGGGGGTATTTGCCTTCGGCGGGATCAGCCTTGCGGCACTGGTAAGCGGCACTTTGAACGGACCGGACGTCAGTTGGTGGGTCTACTCTCTCGCGATGATCGCCGTGGACGCAGTTCTCGGCTACCGCCAGATCGAGATTTCGGTGAGAGTCCTGACCGTCCTTCTGCTGGCCGAGATCGTGCTCATCTTGATCTTCGACGCCGCAGTCGTCCTTCGGGGTGGGCACGACGGGCTCGGGGTATCGTCGTTCGAACCGCACGAATTCACGTCTGGGTCGGTCGGTCTGGCGCTGCTGTTCACCATCACGTGCTTCTCGGGATTTGAGGCAACCGCCATCTTCCGTGAAGAAGTACGCGAACCCAACCGCACTATCCCCCTCGCGACGTACGGGGCAGTTGCCACCATCGGATTGCTATACACGGTCGGCACCTGGGTCATGATTCAAGCCACCGGAGCAGACACCGTTGTGTCGGCCTCAAGTGACGACCCCACAGGGACGTTCTATTCAGCGCTGCACACGTTCGTCGGCCAGGCAGCTGTCGACATCGTGACTGTCATCCTCTGCACGAGCATCTTCGCTGCCAGTCTCGCTACCCACAACGTCGCCACACGTTACGTGTACAACTTGGCCAAGGACGAGATCTTCCCCGGGAACCTCGCGACGGTCCATCCGCGGTTTGGTTCACCAAGCCGCGCCTCGGTTGTCACCTCCGGTGTTATCGCGGCGGTAATCGTGCTTTTGGTGTTATTCGATGCTGACCCGGCCAAGCTCTACGCCATTCTTGTCGGCCTCGGAGGTTACGCGCTCATCCTCCTGTTGCTCGTGACGAGCGTGGCCATCATCGCCTACCTGCGCCGCGCCGCCGTCGTCGGGACAACGGCATGGCACACGACGGTAGCCCCTGGGCTGTCCGCTGCCGGGCTGGGTGTTGCTGCAGTGCTCGCAACACAGAAGCTCGATGTTTTGATCGGAGGATCCGAGAGGCTCGCAATGTGGATGCTGGCTCTCACCATCGCTGTATCCGCTGCAGGCGTTTTCCATGCGGTAGTCCTGCGCGCGAAGGGCTCCCCGGCCTACGCTCGCATCGGCAGGCAGGAAGGCTGACCCTACCCGTGCGCCTTCACTGCTTCAGCACCGGTTCGATCTTCGTTCCGTTCGAGTCCATCCATCTCAACAAGTTCCGACCTGAGCTTCTTGAGATACCAATCCCGTGGTTTGTCGTGGACCACCCTGACGCGTTGGTCATCGTTGACGGCGGCAACCCGCTCGCTGTGGCCAATGACCACGTGCAGCACTGGGGGGAGGCCATACAGGGTTGCGAAGTCATCATGGATCCCGCAGAGGCATGCATTCCTACGCTCAACGTGGCCGGTTTCGACCTGTCGCGTCCAACGGTGCTAGTCCAAACCCATCTCCACAGCGATCACGTCGGGGCGCTGGCGGCTTCCGATCAGCTGAACATCAGCCGTGTGGTGGTAGCACGTCGTGAATACGACTACGCCATCGCGCCGGATTGGCACCTCGCGGCCGAGTACATTCAGTCCGACTTCGACAAGGCTGATTTGCCCTGGGACTTGGTCTCGGATTCTGCGGACGGTTATGACGTTCTTGGTGACGGAACGCTGCTGATGCACCACACGCCCGGTCACACCCCTGGGCACATGTCCATCGAGCTGGCCCTTCCCCAGACGGGCACCGTCCTCCTGACCGGGGACGCCGCATATACGCAATCGCACTGGAATCGCGAGTCGCTGCCTGGCTACGTCGCTTCGACCGTCGACGCTGTGCGGTCGGTGGAAAAGCTTCGAAAGCGAGCTGAGTTCCGTTCGGCGCGAGTGTTCTTCGGTCACGACATCGAGCAATGGCGCTCCATGGAAATGAACGGAAAATCGTACGCGTAGTGGTGATGCTGCACTGATTTTCGGAAGTAAAGAGCAAACGAACGGATGAGACGCGTGGAGTCGCACTCGAGCGAGCATAGAGAGATATTGATCGTCGGCGCCGGACCGGGCGGAGGAACGGCTGCTCGATATCTTGCAGAACGCGGTTTCAAAGTTGTCGCCCTCGAACAGGGTGAATGGCCCGACTCGACGGCCTTCCCCGGGCCGAAACGTGAGGTGGAGCTCCTTCAGACGAAGGACTGGAATCCGAACCCGAATGTTCGCGCCAACCCTGCGGACTACCCGATCGACGCGGAGGACTCGGACGTCGTTCCCGTGATGTTCAACGGCGTTGGGGGCGGCACCGTGATCTTCGGTGGGTCTTGGCACAGGGCGCTGCCGAGTGACTTCCGTGTTCGGACTTTCGACTCAGTGGCCGAGGACTGGCCCTTCTCGTACGACGACCTCGCCCCCTACTACGACGCGACGTTCAAGTGGTTCGGCGTCTCTGGGGTCTCTGGAGACCCGATGTACCCCGATCGCATCAAATACGCCACCCCGGCGCTTCCGATCGGTGCAGTCGGACGACTGGGGGCGAGGGGTATGGACAAGCTGGGCTGGCATTGGTGGCCCCCGTCCGTTGCGATCGCCTCCAGGCCGACGGAATGGCTGAGTGGATGCCGGGGATGGGGCACCTGCGGAAGCGGCTGTCCAGAGCTGGCCAAGGGGTCGGCGGACCTCGCCGTCTGGAAGGCCGCGGTTCACCATGGGGCCGAGGTGATTACGTCCGCCCGGGTCCGCGAGGTCACCGTGCACCCGGACGGAAGGGCTCGTGGGGCCATTTACATCGACCGAGATGGCGACGAGCACGAGATTACGGCCGATGTCGTAATTCTGGCCGCGAACGGCATCGGGACCCCTCGCTTGATGCTTCTTTCGAAGTCGACACTGTTTCCCGAGGGCATCGGAAATAGCTCCGGGCTCGTCGGAAAGAACCTGATGCTCCATCCGTATACATCGGTCACCGGCGTATTCGACGAGTACACCGAGGCCTGGACCGGACCTTGGGGCAATCGGCTCTACTCGTTGGAGCATTACGAGACCAACCTCAACCGAGGTTTCGTACGTGGCGCCAAGTGGTCTCTGAATCCGACGGCCGGTCCGCTGTTCGCGCTGAGCGGATACGACTACGACCACGTCGGCGGCGCAGCTGACCGCTGGGGAGCAAACCACCATCAATTCGTTCGAGAGCGGGTTGGTCACACGATGACCTGGGACATCATCGCCGAGGACCTTCCTCAGCTCGAGAACCGCGTCGAGCTCTCTGAGGACCTCGTAGACACCTCAGGTGTTCCCGCGCCGAAGGTCATCTACCGAGACTCGGCGAACACGAAGGCGTTGATCGACTTCAACACCGAACGGGCTCACGAGGCTCTGCGCGCGTCCGGCGCTCACACCACGGAAGCGGCTCGTATTAAGGCAAGCGGATGGCACATCCTTGGAACCGCCCGGATGGGCAACGACCCAGAGAACTCGGTCGTTGACCAGTACGGGCGCAGCCACGATGTACCGAACCTGTACGTCGTGGACGGAAGCGTCTTCGTCACGTCGTTCGGGGTGAATCCGACCGCGACCATCGCTGCTGTGGCCATGCGCGCAGCGGAGCACATCGCCGAGCACGGTCCACAGAGGGCGTCCTGATGAGCAACCTAACCGAGGTGTACGAACCGTTCCTCAAAGTGGCCGGTCTGCTCATTCCTGAGGGGCCAGGGACCGCTTCTGCCGCCGAAGTGCTCCGTCATCGTCCACTGGTCGCGCGCGCCCTGACCGCCCGCCCCGACTTGGAACAGTTGGTGGTCACTGCGGTGACGCTAGGTGCCGACGCCGACACCCTTGACCAACTCGAGCGCGCCGTTGGGTTCCCGTCGGAGGCCTTCAACGCGCTGACCTTGATCGTCGCAGGCGCCTATTACCTCAGCACTGCGGTGCTGGAGACGCTCGACTACGACCCGCCGGCAGAGCGCTACGTCAACGGCTCCTTGGAGCACGACATCGTCAACATGTTGCCGCGCGTCAAGTGCACGCCCCGGTTCGCTCCCGAGCATCGCCAATGAGCCTTCTCATTGCACGAGCGCCCACGGCAACGTCAGGGACATCAATCACTTCTTGGGCCATCACATGGACTATCTAGTGCGCGACTACACGGATGACGACCTAGACTTCGTCATCCGTCTCTGGAACGAGACCGCGAGCCTGGGTCAGCTGAGCGTGTTCAGCATTGGGGAGTGTCTCGCAGCCCTCCAGGCCCATCAACCGGCCGTCGTCGCCGTTCGCGACGGCAGGATTGTCGCGACAGCAGTCACGCGCATCGATGCTGACCGGGCTTGGATCATGCGCATAGCGGTGCATCCCGACCATCGGGGACAAGGCATCCCCAGCGCCCTTCTCACAAGTGTCGAGAGACTGTTGGTCAACCGTGGAGCTCGACGTATCGCCTATGTGCTGCCCCATGAAGAGCGCCTCGCCGAGGGCCTGACCAATGCCGGATACGAGCGTCATCCGGCGGTTGCCTACTACGAGAGGCGAGAAGGCCTAGGCCCTGGAGAGGCAAGCACGCTAGAAGCACTCGGTGGGCAGGTGCTGGCGAGCGGCCTCTGGGATGAACTGTGTGGAATGACCGATGAGAAGGACCTCATCGAAAGTCGCATCGTGCTTCCACTGCAGCGCCGTGAGGAGGCTCGCGCGCACGGGCTGACATCGCCGCGCTCCGCGATCCTTTTCGGGCCGCCCGGCACAGGCAAGACCTCCTTTGCCAAGGCCATAGCGAGCCGCCTCGGGTGGCCGTTCGTCGAGATCTACCCTTCGAGGCTTGCGCACAATCGACATGGCCTTGCCAACGCGCTTCGGGATGTCTTCGCAACGCTCAACCGCCTTGAGCGAGTCGCGGTCTTCATCGATGAGGTCGAAGAGATTGCGCCCGCACGCACCTTCCCGCCTCGAGACGCGCCGGGCCGGGACGCCCACGGTGTGGTGAATGAGCTCCTGAAGATTATCCCGGTCTTTCGTGAGCGCGATTCACGCCTGCTGATATGCGCCACCAACTCGGTACGAAGTTTGGACTCCGCCTTCCTGCGACCCGGCCGGTTCGACTATGTCATCCCCGTGGGGCCGCCGGACGCTGACGCCAGACGCGCAATCTGGTCTGTCCTGGTAGGAAGGAGCGAGAGGACGGACGTCCAAATCGAACGCTTGGTCGCTGCCTCGGAGTCCTTGACGCCCGCTGAACTTGCCCACTGCGCGCAGACCGCTGCCCATCGCGCCTTCGCGCGCGGCGTCGAATCCAAAAGCGCCCACGGGCGAGGGGCGTCGACCGAGGACTACATCGCGGCCATCGCCTCCGCGCGACCGACTGTAAGTCAGGACATGGCCAAGCAGTTTCGTGAAGACATTGACGATTTTGCCCGTACCTAGCCCAAGCGCGATCTGTGTGCGCCTGTCGTTGCCCCCGGTATCACACGATCCGCTGGGTAAGCGCCACTAGCGCTTCTGCCGTACTCTCCATGACCAGCAGACGTCGGGCTCCGGCAGAGGCCTCTGGTTGCAGTGCGCCGCCAGAGGACCTTGTCAGCGGCGGAGCAGGGCCGTGAGGGGGCGATGTGCGCGCCCCGGCCCGCCCGGTCTCGTCTACTTCCCCGGCGACGACGGCATTGAAGACGGGACTGTGATCGTGCTTCCTCCGAATCGGATGCCACGGGCCAGCTGGCCTACTGGTGTGGTTTGTTTCACCCGGGATGTCCACGGGTGATCGCGCGTGGGTGTGCTGCAGGTACTGCTGGTGATGTCTAGGCGCGTTGCTGTCGGCGCTGCTGTCACAGGACCTGGAGGTCTGGACGCCAAACACTGGTCGTGGGGCATTCGTGGAGTAGGTGGTTGCGGTCCAGGTCGTGGCGTCCCTCTTCGTTCCGAACTCCCGGCATTGGCCTCGGGGACGCGTGATCGTGCTTGGGATCCCGATCAGCTTGCGTGGAGTGGCAAGCTCCGCCGCACCGTCTGCTGTATTTCCATGCTGTAGTGCACCTTCTTTAGTCGTCCGATTGGCGGGTCACATCTGATCGGTGTGATCACCGACTACACGGCCGGCCTCACGTCGCGGACGCGGTCGACTCGCGCACGACGAGGCGCGGCGGCACGAGTTCGCGGCCAACGGGGACGGATTCGCCTCGAATCGCTTTGAGAAGTGTGCCGAAGGCGCGGCGCCCGAGTTCCTCGTAGGGCTGGCGAACCGACGTCAAGGGCGGGTCGAGGAGCAGCGCTGCCCGTTCGTCGTCGAACCCGACCACCGAGATGTCCGCTGGGACTGACAGTCCGGCGAGGCGAAGCGACCGGAGTACCGGTGCAGCGATCTGGTCGGCTTCGCAGAAGATGCCGTCGATGTCCGGCCGAGAAGCGAGGAACCGTTCGAAATTCGGATAAACGCGTAGCGACTCGTCGAGCGTGTCGGGGCATGTGACCATCAACGCGGGATCGAACGCAACGCCCGCGTCGGCGAGCGCCGCTCGGTATCCGAGCCGCCTTTCCTTGACGTAGTAGGCGTCGTAGTCGCTACCGACGTAGGCGATCTTGCGGCGATCAAGGCTCAGGAGGTGTTCGACTCCGAGGCGCGCTCCAGCGCGGCTGTCGGTGACGACTGTCGGCACCAGAACCTCGTGGGCGACGTCGTCGATTGCCACGAACGGCAGGCGCAACCTGCGCGCCGCTTCCACCACCTTGGCGTCATAAGCCGATCCGAAGATCAGCAAGCCTTCCGCGGGCACCTCGACAAGGCTCGAGACAAGAGAGGCAGCCGTGGAGGACCGGCCAGGAGAGCCCGCTCGTCGCGCATCGTTTCTCGGTGAGTACTGTCCGGGATTTGCGAAGGGCTGCACGAGCGTCCGGTAGCCGCTCTCGTCTGCGGCTGCGAATGCACCTCGAACTGCGGGATCGAACCACCCCCAGGTCTCCTCGGGCACCATGATGCTTACTGCGCGGTAATCGTGGTTACGCAGGGCCCGCGCCGTGACTGACGGCCGGTACCCGAGCTCATCCGCAACCAGCCGGATGCGTGCGCGAGTCTCGGAATTCACATCTGGATGGTCCTGAGGCGCTAGGGCCCGCGAGACGGTTGCGATGCCGACTCCTGCCCTTTTCGAAACGTCCGCCAGAGTAACTCTCCCTGCCATGCCAGTCCCTCACCTCTTGTTGTCACCAACGATGCTGTTGACACTCGATGCCCGCCCGCATTATCTTACCGGTAGCGTCACCGGAAACGTTACCGGTAAGGGTACGAGCAGGGTGGCGCCGCGGTCACTGGAGATCGACCTCCTAGAGCCGTGTGGAGTCCCGAGTCCACGTCGAGTCGGCTGGACCCGTTACGTCAGTAGGGATCAAGGAGATTCGACGTGAACCATTCACGAGGGAGCAACGGGCAATGGCGCCGCTCCAGGGCTGCGCTCAGCATCGCATCGGCCGGGGTAGTGGTCATCGCTGTGAGCCTGGGCGGATGCTCGCTCTCACCGACCGCGGCAGGTGATGGCGACACTCTGACCATCGCAACGTACAAGGGCTATGGCGCAGACCTGCCGTGGGTAGCAGCCGACTTCAAGAAGGAGACGGGCGCGAACCTCAAGTACGTGTACATCGACTCGGTCGCGAGCTCGCTGCAGCTCGTGCAGAAGTCGAACGGCGCCATCGATGTGTCAGTTCCGAACATCCAGTTCATCGGCAAGGGCATCGAAGAGGGCATCTTTCAACCGCTCGACACGTCGAAGCTGACGAACTACTCCGCGATCTATCCCGCATTCTCCGAGCGGCCAGAGCTCCGCAAGGGTGGCGAGCTCTACGGCATCCCGTGGACATGGGGAAGTTCAGGACTCTTCTACGACAGTTCCAAGGTGTCTTCCGGGACGGATTCCCTGGGAGTGCTGTGGGACCCGAAGTACAAGGGAAAGATCGCACTGTACGACGACCCGACAGTGCTGATCCCGCTCACAGCGCTCTACCTCGGCGAGGACCCACAGAACCCAGACATGTCGAAGGTCACGCCGGCCCTGCAGAGGTTGAAGGGCAATGCAAAGCTTCTGTATTCGTCCACTGATGAGTTGGCGAAGGCCCTCGCGAGCGGCTCAATCGTTGCTGGCACGGGTGATTCAGCCAACATGGGAAGCCTGATCGCCAGCAAGGCGACCGGAACGATGAATCTCAAGTACGAGGTGCCCAAGGAGGGCGCGATTGCCTGGATCGACAACTGGGCGATCTCGGCGAAGACGAAGAACCTAGATCTGGCCTACAAGTGGCTGAACTACATGACGAGCGAGAAGTACCTCCTGAGGTGGGCGAACGCTCCTGCTGACGCGTCGCCGGCTCCGGCGAACAAGGACGTGGTGGACTCGCTCCCGGCTGCGACGCTCACCCGCCTGCAGGCGAACCCGGACAAGATCTCCAGCCTCGCGCTCCAGCTGCCCCAGCCCGCCGCCCGCATTCAGTCATGGGTGGACGCCTGGACGCAGGTGAAGGCCGGATCCTGATGACGACTCCCCGCACCACCCTGGGCCGCCGCAAGCGGCGGCCCAGGGGCGCCATGGCGACAGGCTTCCTCTTGACGCCAGGCGGCCTGTTGCTCGGGTCGTGTGCGGCGTTGCCGTTGGCGGCGATCGTGGTGAGTGGTTTCACCAGCGATGCCGGATCGTTCACTTTCGCGAATTTCGCGACGATCTTTGGCAACTCGGTTTACATGTCACTTCTCGGTCGGACGTTGTTGATCGCGTTCTTCGTGACGGTGATCAGCATCTGCCTGGCGTGGCCGGCGTCGTGGGCGCTTGCTCGATACACGCGTCCCAGACTGAAGCCACTGATCCTCGGTTTGGTGATCATCCCGTACATCACCTCGCAACTGCTGTTGATCTACGGCTTCGTCAGCCTCATCCAAGCTGGCGGTCCGGTCATGTCCGCGCTGTCAGCGATCGGGCTAGCCAGCCCGCAGACATCGATCATGTACACCCCTACGGCGAACATAATGATGCTCATAGTCGAGTCCATACCGACCGCCATCTTGGTCATGTATTCGGCGTCAGAGCAGATCAACGGCTCGGTGCTGGAGGCGTCGCGCACCCTTGGTGCGAGCAAACGGTTCGTCTTCACCCGGGTGATCTGGCCGCTGAGCTCGGCGATGATCGGCGTGAACTTTGCGTTGACGTTCGTGCAGACGGTCGGGGCCTTCGCCGAGCCGACCATCTTGGGCGGTCCGAACGGCCAGATGCTCGGAAACGCGCTGGCCACTCAGTTGCAATCAGGGGTGAACCAGCAGTTCGCAGTGGCGATGGCCCTGGTGCTTCTGGTGGCATCCCTCGTCGTCGTTGGGGCGGTCACGCTGCTATTGGGATGGTCTCGGTCGGCGCCCTCTGGCATCCGGAGGTCCACCCGTCCGAGGGCCGCGTTGATCGCGGCGCAAGCCCAGCGGGCCCAAGAGCCCCTCGGCACGCAGGGGGGACTCCGATGAAGAAGACCGCGCTTCCCCGCCTGATGACGCTGTGGCTGTACCTGCTGCTGGTGATTCTCGCGCTGCCGCTTGTGAGCATGGCAGTGCTCAGCGTAAACCAATCCCGGTACGGAACCTTCCCGTTCCACTTCACCTCGCACTGGTACACCAGCCTCGCTGGTGACAGTGTGTTGATCGGGGCGCTGGGGACCAGCCTGAATCTGGCCCTACAGGCGACGATCTTCGCCGTGATCGTAGGGACGCTGCTCTCGCTGGGGATGGCACGCAGCAAGCGATTCATCACGGTCCCGATCAATGGTCTGCTGCTGGCGTTGCTAACCGTGCCGGCGCTGATTCTCGCCGCTGGGTTCGTGATCGTGTTCACGTGGTTTGGTCTGGGCTCCAGCTCTCTCGGCCTCGTCCTGGGCTCGATCGTCACCTCTGTCCCCTTCGTGGTGCTGCTGGTCTCAGGACGGCTGCGGGATCTGAGCCCTAACTACGCCGAAGCCGCACACTCCCTCGGTGCCGGGCCGTTGCGGACCTTCCTCACGATCACGATCCCGCTGATCGCCCCGTCGATCGCCGCGGGCGCGATGCTGGCCTTCGTCGTCACGTTCAACAACTTCGCAATCCAACTGTTCCTGCTGCCAATCGGCGTCTCCACCCTGCCGGTGCAGATCTACTCGAGCGTCCGCTACGGCGTGACCCCGGATGTAGACGCTCTGGCAACCATCATCATCCTCTCCACTGTCGTGCTGGTCGTCGTCCTCAACTGGCTCTCCGGCAACGCCGCCAAGCTCTTCACCCCCCAAACAAAGGAAGCTGATGGCTGAGCTCACCATCCACGGCGTGTCAAAGTCGTTCAACGGCACGCAAGTCCTTCAGCCGCTCGACCTGCGGGTCGGCGACGGGCGCTTCTGCACCATGCTCGGCTCCTCCGGCTCGGGCAAGTCCACCCTGCTGCGTATCATCGCCGGCCTCGAGGAGCCTGACGCAGGCATGGTTCGGGTCGGCAACCGCGACGTGTCCCGGATTTCGGTCGAGAAGCGGAACATCGGCTTCGTCTTCCAGAACTACGCGCTGTTTCCGCATCTGAGCGTGCTCGCCAACGTCATGTACGGCTTGCGAGCGCGCCGCACCCCTCGCGCCGTCGCACGGAAGAAGGCCCAGGAGATGCTGGGACTCGTCGGCCTCGGCGACTTCGGCGACCGCGCTCCGACCCGGCTCTCGGGCGGTCAGCAACAGCGCGTCGCGCTGGCACGTGCGCTCGTCACGAGCCCTGACATCCTGCTGCTCGACGAGCCGCTCAGCGCTCTGGACCGCAAGATCCGCGGCGAGATGCAACGCGAACTTAAGCGCATCCACAAAGAAACCGGCCTCACGACCATCATGGTCACTCACGACCAGGAAGAAGCCATCGACCTGGGAGATCAGGTTCTTATGCTCGACCACGGTGTCGTCCAGCAGGACGGCCCGCCGGAGGCGCTCTACTGGGCCCCCGGGAACCCGTTCGTCGCCCAATTTCTAGGCGGCCAATCTCTCGGCACCGGCCACGTCCGCGGCGGCGGTGCTACAGCCCGGGTCCAGATCGGCACCCTCACTCTGGACACCGGCCAGACCGACCTCACCGACGGTGACCAGGTCGAAGTGTTCGTCATGGCTGAGAGCGTCCGCATCCTCGAGAACGACGAGAACGCCGGCACGAACAGTTTCACTGGCATCCTCAAATCGCTTGACTTCTTCGGCCCGTTCGCTCGTGCCGACGTCGACGCCGGCGGCATCCGTGTGCCCGTAACCATGCTCTCGCACGACGCCGGACGCGTCGCCGAAGGTGACCAGGTCCGGTTCGTGATCGCACCAGAGGGCCTCCACGCCTTCGCTGGCCAGCGTGTGGCGTAGCCGCTCGCCGCATCCCTGATTCTCTCGCACTCGAAGTGCGCCCAAACCCGAAAGCGGACCAGATGACTGCCCCCGACTACCTCGACCCCGCCCTGACGCCTGCGCAGCGAACCGCTGACCTGATCCCCCGGATGACACTGGAAGAGAAAGCCGGACTTCTCTTTCATCCCCAGACCGAATTGCCATCGACCGGCGGGCTCAGCGAGGAGCGTGCCGTCGAGATCGCTCACGCTGAGGTGTCCGGGAAGCTGATCTCACACTTCAACGTCCTCAACGGAAGCAGCGCACTCGAGGTCGCCGCCTGGGCCAATCGTCTGCAGGAGTGGGCATCGGACACGCGTCTCGGCATCCCGATCACTCTCTCCTCCGACCCGCGCAACGGCTACCGGAGCAATCCCTTCACGGGGCAGACGATCGACGTGCTTTCCAAGTGGCCCGAGCCCACCGGTCTCGGCGCCATCGGCGACCCGCGCCGAGCGCACGAGTTCGGCGACACGATCCGTCAAGAGTTCCTCGCGATGGGACTACGCGTCTACCTGGGGCCCATGGCCGACCTATACACCGAACCTCGCTGGTCCCGCGGCTTCGGCACGTTCGGGGAGGACGTTCGAGTGGTGTCGGAGTTGACCCGAGCGTTCATTGCCGGCTTGCGAGGAGGGCGGCGGCTGGGGGCGACCAGCGTAGCGGCGGTCCTCAAGCACTTTCCCGGCGGCGGTCCGCAGAAGGATGGGAATGATGCCGTGGATTCGCGCTTCCCCGACCAGGTGTATCCAGGAGGGATGCGGGAGCTGCACCTTCGGCCGTTCGAGGATGCGATCGCAGATGGGGTGACCCAGGTCATGACCTATTACGGGCGCCCGATCGGAACTGATTGGGAGGAGGTGGGCTTCGCCTTCAACGGCCCAGTGGTGCGAGACCTGTTGCGCGGCCGACTCGGCTATGACGGCATCGTCATGACCGATTGGAATGTCGTGGGCTCGGCCGTCATCGAGGGAAAGCAGTTCGGCCCCAACGCCTACGGAGTGGAATCTCGGACAGTAGAGGAACGACTCGAAATCGCCCTGGCGATTGGTATCGACCAGTTCGGCGGTGACACACTCACCGAGGAGGTAGCCCGGGTTGTGTCAAACGGGCTCATTTCGGAGGACCGCCTCAACCAGTCGGTCGAGCGTCTTCTGCTCGAAAAATTTCGGCTCGGTTTGTTCGAGCAGCGTTTCGTCGATCCAGCCCAGGCGCAGGTCATCGGCTCCGACCCTGAACTGGCCGCCAAGGGACGGCGCGCACAGGCCGACGCGATGGTCTACCTCGGCGGGGAGCGGCCCGGAACGCTGCCTTTGCCACCCCTCACGCGTGTCTACTCCGAAGGAGTGGACTTGGCGCGGACCGAACACGAATTCGTGGCCGTCGACTCGCCGGCGGATGCCGATGTCGCCCTCATTCAGCTCGACTCGCCCTGGGAACCGGATCCCTCAGGACCGCTGGGTGACTACTTCCGCACGGGCAGCCTCGAGTTCACGGACGAGACCATCGTCCACATCCGGGCGCTGGCCACGCAAATTCCCGTTGTTCTCTTCGTGTACCTCGAGCGCCCCGCCGTACTGACCGCATTGTTGCCGCATGTGGCCGCGATCGTCGGCCACTTCGGCGCGAGCGACCAGGTCATCGTCGACGCCGTGAGGGGCGCAACCGAGTGCGCAGGAAGGCTCCCCTTCGACCTGCCTCGGAGCATGGCGGCCGTCGAAGGTTCGCGAGAAGACGTACCGTTCGATACCCCGAATCCCCTTTTCCGCGCTGGTCTTAAGGGATCGGCGAGCCTTGACTTCACTGACACCAGTGGGTTGAGAGGTTAGCGCACCACGAGCGGAGTGCAGACCGGCACAGTGTGTCCACCGGCGCGATGTTGGTTGAGGTAACGCACGAGTTCGTGCAGCACGAAGCGGGCCGCGACACGCTGGTCGAAGTCGTGACCCGCCGGCACCAGGCCGAGATAGCCGGCAGCCTCAGGTGCGGTCATCAAGGCGGTGGTCCCGGGGGTCCCGGAGGCGGGCAGATAGTGCGGCGCCCGCCCAGTAAGCCCGCGAACGGCGTCGAGGAGACCGTGACCGGTCAGCTTCAGCGCCTGAGCCGGGCCCAGCGCGACCGTGGAGGCAGGCCCGTCAACATGCGGGACCTGCGAGATCACCGCACTGGCGCCTACCCGATCGGCCACGGCGAGCACATGCCCGCCCGACAGCGAGGACCCCCACAACACGATGCCACTCGCATCGACCTCATGCCGGCTGCGTGCGTAGTCGACCGCGGCGGCCCAGTCCTCGTGCTGCTTCTTGATGTCCAACAACTGCCGCGGCACGCCCTGGCTGTCGCCGAAGTGGCGATAGTCGAAAACCAGCACGTGGTACCCGGCAGCGGCGAACCGCTCGGCGAAGGCATCCAGCCGCATCTCCTTGACTCCCGCCAACCCGTGCGCCATCACCACAGTGGCAGCCGGAGCCGCGGTCCGGGCGGGGTAGAACCAGCCGGCGCAGCCCAGTCCGCCTGAGGCGAAGGTGATGTTCTCGCGTTGCATGGTCACTCCTAGTGTCTTGTCTCGAGCGCCCCACCAGAGTCGATGATCAAGACCCACCAAGACTTGCCTCCACCTGCCAGTTTCTTGCCCTCGCACGACAGGCCAACTGGAAGTTCCCCCGGCGTGATGACACCGGCGTGACACTCCGCCGGCCAGTCGTCCGGACGGGGGCGTAGGGGTTCTCCCACAGAGTGTCTCGACGTCGAGAAGTCGTGAAACATCTCGTGCAACATCTCTCGGCAATCGACGGTCAAGCGCGTTCTTGGCGGCCAGTCGACTCCCTCGCTAACTCTAGCTCGGGATGCACTAAACCGCAGGTCACAAGGCCGCGACCTGCGGCTTCGGGTGGTGGCCGGATGGGATCGGGTGGCCGAGCTTCCGATTCTCGGTCGGAGTATGAGTGACCCGATGGCGCCTGCCGTCGGGGGCCATTCGCCGGCGCGCTTTTGCAGGTCACAGGCGATTTTGCAAGGAAATTCGTGGTGGCCAGGGGCGGGGTCGAACCGCCGACCTTCCGATCTTCAGGCAGAGGCGAACGTCCAGGTCAGCAGCCAACCCGTCGCCGTCGTAGCGCGGCGCGTGCAACAACTTAAGGGGCTTCGAACTTTGGCGAGGGGACCGCTTCTCCAAGCGAGGGGTCGACTCTGCCGCCGCGGTCCGCCCGCTCGGGGCTGGCTCAAGAATGGGCCCAAGAAGCCCGCGGCGCAGCAAGTCGGTAACGATACGACAACACCCACTTGGCGACGACTCTAGCCGCCTCCACCGCCCTGACCTGCGACGATGCGCCTCGACGGTACCGATTGGGTCGCACACAGTCGTCACCAGCCGCCGTCCGCGAATACGGATCAGAAGGTTAGGGGTTCGAATCCCTTCGGGCGCACGCTGCGTTGAGACAGACGGTTGGGGCCCTGACCTGCGGAGACGCGGTCAGGGCCGTGGTCGTTCCTGAGGGTGCGGACAGCCGCAGGCGTCCCTCATCCCTCGTTCCATCCCTCCAACTGGGTCTGCGAGCAGCCGAAACTGGCGCGGGCAGGCTGGTGCGATGACCCAGACGCTGCCCGCTGCTGTTGGATCTCGCCGCCGGGGGACCGGCACGCAACGCCAGCGCCGGCCGAAGGTGTGGGAGGTCCGCGTCCCCACCGCCCCCGACCCAGTCACCGGGCGCCGTCGCCAGCTGTCGGTCACGGTCCACGGCACCGAGGCCGACGCCGACGCCCGGCGAGTCCTGCTCCTCACCACCGAGCCCCGGACCCGGTCCACGGCGTTGACGGTCGGCGACCTGCTCGAGCTGTGGCTGGAGGCGGACCACCCGTGGAAGCCGGCCACCCTGGTCAGCCACCGCTCCGTCACCCGCGCCCTGCGCGCCGACCCGCTCGCACTGACCCCGGCCGCGCGGCTGACCCCGGCGCTGGTCCGCGCGGCGATGACACGATGGACCGCCGCCGGCGCCACCCTGTCCGTGGTCGGCGGCCGGTTCCGGGTGCTCCGCTCGGCGCTGTCCTGGGCCTGGGACGAACGCATCCTGCCCGAGCACCCACTGCGCGGGATGCGGAGCCCGGGCCGCGTCCCGCCCCGACGCCCCCTGCCCGACCACGCCGTCCGGGCCCTGATCGCCACCGCCGAGGCCCGGGTCCTGGAAGCCCACGCCAACCATCACCCCGGCGACACTCGCTCAGCGATCCGGCTGCGCCGCGCCGAACAGGACCTGCTGCTGGTTCGGCTCGCCGCCGACACCGGCGCCCGCCGGGGCGAACTGGCCGCCCTTCGCCTGACCGACCTCGACGGCCGCGTCCTGAGCATCGAACGTGCCCTGTCCGCCGGTCAGCTCACCACGCCCAAGTCCGGACGAAGCCGCACGCTGACCGTCGGGTGCTCCACGGCCGAACTGTGGCACCACCTGGAACGGCAGTGGTCAGCAAGAGCCGGCCAGCCTCTCGGGCCGTGGCTGTTCAGCCCCGACCTGGCTCACCAACACAGGCTCGGCGCCGAAGTCCTCGGCCACCGCTTCGCGCTCGTGCGTGACGCCGCCGGAGTCCCGGACGCCACCCTGCACCGGCTACGACACTCCGTCGCCACCTTCCTCGTGGCACGCGGCGAGATCCTCGCCGCGCAGGCCCGGCTCGGGCACGCCGACGCCGCCACCACCCTGCGCGAATACGCCCACGCGCTGCCGCTGACCGACGGCGCCGTCGCTGATGCCATCGACCGGCACCTTCACCACCCAGAAGATCCAGCGCGTGCAGCGTCCGAGCAGGATGCCGCAAGGGAGGCAGCAACGCCCGAGCTACGACCCCCCAGACCTTGGCTCGGGCTCGTGATCCGCGCCTTTTCCTCGCCGTACACCACTGTGTTGGACTCAACTCGAGCCGGTGGCGTTCACACCTTCAGATTTCCAGATCGCGGTCGTTCGAAACGTCGGCTGTCCAACGAAGGGATACGCAGTGCCTGACCTGCGGTGTTGCTGGTGGCCGTAGGTAGGGTCGAACCGCCGACCTTCCGCTTTTCAGACAGATGCATACGCACAGGTCAGAGGCCGTTCTGGACGTTGCATGCGACATCTCGTGCAACGTCTCGCGGCCACTTCGTTCCCAACTCCAGGAGGTCCTCTGTCGGTTGGTACTGCCGCCCACGCCCTGCTGGCGGACGTCACCGCCGACTGCCGCAACCCACTGTGCCTTGTGTCGGTCAGGCCCCTCCCGGCAGCGCCGGTCTCGGTGCTGCCCACGCTCGACGTTCACGAGTCCCACCCACCTTTGGTGCCTAGCTCCTGAGCGCTGGTCGCCGGCGGGAGGAAGGCGAGGAACTGAACTTTTGAGATTGAGCGCCAAATCTATTGACTGTCAGAACCTTTTATAGGTTAAATACTTTTGTGTTAGTCAATGGACAGGAGCGCGAGGCGCGCGCGCCGCTCGACGAGTCACTGCTCGCGGTGCTCCGTGTTCAGTTCGGCCTGACCGGGTCGAAGCAGGGCTGCGGCGTCGGAGAGTGCGGAGCGTGCACCGTCCTTATCGACGGCCAGACGCGCCTCTCCTGCATCACCCTGGCGGCTTGCGTCATGGGGGAAGTGGAGACGGTCGAGAGCCTGCACGAGGAGTCGGCTGACCTCCGTGCGGCGTTTGCCGATGAAGGAGCCTTCCAGTGCGGCTACTGCACCCCCGGGTTCGTCACCACAGCGGTGGCGCTGCTCCGTGCGGGCCTTCCCGACGACGACGCCGACCTGCGTCGACTGCTCTCCGGCAACATCTGCCGCTGCACCGGGTACGCCGGCATCGTTCGGGCACTTCGGCTGGTTGAGGCAGGGCGGGCCGAAGGATGACGATAGGCAAGCACACTCGTGCCGCCGATTGGGATGACCGGACGGGCGGCTCGGCGACGTACGCACCTGACGTCGAGCTCGAAGGCATGCTCACGGCCCGGATCGTCCGGAGCACCGAGGCCCGGGCGCGGATCAAGGCGATCGACACTGGTGCCGCCGCACGGGTCGACGGCGTCAGGGATGTCATCACGTCAGCCGATCTGCGACCGCTGCGCTACCTGCACATGGGTGACGGAGAGTCGAGCAGCAGCTCCGACCGCTACCCGTTGGCTCGGGGTGAGGTGCGCTTCATCGGTGAGGAGATCGCGGCCGTTGCGGCGGTCGACGAACGGTCGGCGCGCCGGGGAGAAGCGGCTGTCCGCGTCACGTACCGGCGTCGCCAACCGGTGTTGAGCACCTGGGCCGCGCTGGAGCCGAACGCCCCGGCGGTCCACGAATCGACCCCTGGCAACGTCTCGGCCACGTACGCCGTACGCGACGGAGATGTGGACTCTGCCCGCAAACGCGCATCGGCACAGGTGAAGGAGACCTACACCTTCAACCAACAGACGCACGCCTGCATGGAGACCAACGGCATCACGGCGTGGTTCGACGCGAAAGCGGGTCGCCTGCACGTGTGGACACCGACCCAGTCTCCGTACTTCCTGCGCAAGGAGATCGCCCACCAGCTGCGACTCGAGAGGGAGCAGATCGAGTTCCACGAGGTGGCGGTGGGTGGAGGGTTCGGCTCGAAGTCGAAGATCTCCGAGCACGAGATTTGCGCCGCAGTTCTCGCGGTCCGAACCGGGCGACCGGTACGGCTCTACCTCGACCGGACCGAGGAGTTCTCGACCACCAAGCCGCGGCACCGGTTCGAGATGACACTCGAGACCGGCGCGGACGCCTCCGGCCACCTGACGCACAGGATCGGTGACGTGACGGTGGACAACGGTGCCTACAATCACTTCGGACCGGCGGTCATGGGTTACGGCGTCGGAGTGATGGCCTCGACGTACCGGGTCGACGCCCAGGACATCTCAGGTCGCCTGGTCTACACCAACACCCAGCCCGGCGGGCAGTTCCGCGGGTACGGCGGCGTCCAGGCGACCTTCGCCGTGGAGTGCCAGATGGATGAGCTGGCCGATGAGCTGGGGCTGGACCCGATCGCCCTAAGGCTCACCAACGCGAACCAGTCGGGCGACGTGACGCCGGCAGGGTGGCACATCGCATCCACCCGGCTCACCGAGTGCCTGGAGCGGCTGCGCACCGAGGCCGACTGGGACCGCAAGCGCGCGGAGCTCGGGCCGGGCTACGGGATAGGTATGTCGTGCGCCATGCACGTCACCGGAGCGATGTTCCTCGACGGAGCGAACTCCTCGGGAGCAGGGGTGGACGTGCACCGCGACGGACGCATCCGCATCCGCTTCGCGGGCTCGGACGCCGGCACCGGGCAGCGCACGGTACTCGCCCAGATCGCGGCAGCCGAGCTCGGCGTCCAAGCAGCCGACATCACCGTGGAGATGATGAAGGTCCACGACGCGCCCGTCGACCTCGGCGCCTGGTCGAGCCGCGGCACGCTGATGGGCGGCAACGCCGTTCGGGCCGCAGCCGCCACGGCTGCGGGCCGCCTGCGCGAGCTGGCTGCCGCCAAGGCCGGCGGCGCAGCGGATGCGGTCAGGCTCGCGGACGGCGCGGCTCACCTGGGCGACGAATCGTGGGGCTTCGGAGACCTCATCGGGCTCAGTGACGACCTGGTCGAGGGATGGCTGCGCACCGACGACGTGTTCACGGTCGAGGTCGCCGAAGGCAACGTCTCGCCGTCCTACTCCTTCGCCGCACTGGCCGCCGAGGTCTTCGTCGACCCTACGACCGGCAAGGTGACCGTCCTCGACGTCGTCTCGGTGCACGACTCCGGCACCGTCATCAACCCCTCTGCCTTCAAGAGCCAGGTCGTCGGCGGGGTGGTCATGGGCCTCGGCGCTGCACTCGGAGAGGAGCTCATCCACGAAGGTGGACGACTCGTGAACCAGTCCTTCGGTGACTACGCGCTGCCGCGCGCCGCAGATGCTCCCCGGGTCCGCGTGATCCCGCTGGAGACCGTCGACCCGTACGGACCGCATGGCGCCAAGGGCATCGGAGAGATCTGCATCGTGGTGACGCCAGCGGCGGTCGCGAACGCGGTCGCGCACGCCACGGGAGCGAGGTTGCGGCACCTACCGCTGACACCGGACAAGGTGCTGGGCGCCTTGAACCCGCCGACCCAGACCCCGTCGACCAGCTGGAGGCGTCCGTCGCACTGGTGGATCCACCTGGTTCGCTGGGCCTACCCCCGCGGGTTGTTCGCCGCCCTGCGCCTGGCTGGGAGGCGGTTCGCCCGCCGACGCAGCTTCGTGGACGTGACGGCGATCGACGCACCGGCGTCGGTCGATGAGGCGGTCGCGGCGCTGGCTCGTCACGGCACCCGCGCGATCGCCGGCGGCACCGACCTGCTTCCCGCCCGCCGCCAGCTCCTGGTCGAGGAGGACCACCTCGTCGACCTCACCGGGGTCCGGGGTTTCGGTGACATCACCGAACAGCCGGACGGCGGACTGGTCGTGGGCGCCTCCGTCACGCTGACCCAGCTCGAGCGGCACGCGCAGGAGCACGGTGACGCGGCGCTGCGGCAGGCGATCGCAAGCATCGCCTCCCCCCAGGTGCGCAACACTGCGACCGTCGCGGGCAACCTGTGCCAGCTGAAACGCTGCTGGTTCTTCCGCAGCGGCTTCGACTGCTACAAGCGCGGCGGCTCAGCCTGCCCGTGCTACGCCGTCCAGGGCGACCACCGGTTCTACCACGCCGCCATGGACGCACACCGCTGTCAGGCGATCACCCCGTCCGACTTGGCCACGGTGCTGGTCGCGTTGGACGCGACCGTGGACGCCCGTTCGGCCGGTGGTGAGCGCAGAATCGGTGCCGGTGACCTCTACTCAGGGCCGGGCGAGGTCTCGCTCGCGGCGGGCGAGATCATCACGGCAGTGACCATCCCGGCAGACGGTCGGCGGCGCGCGACGAACTTCGAGAAGCTGGCGCTGTGGACCGGCGACTTCGCGGTCGCCTCGGTCGCCACCGCGCTCGACCTCCGCCCGAACGGCTCCGTGCGCTCCGCGAGGGTGGTCGTGGGAGGAGTCGCGCCGACGCCGATCAGGCTGCCCGACGTCGAGCGCGTGCTCAAAGGTGTGGACCTGGGCACGGCGGACGTCGAGGCACTCGTCGCGCAGTCAGCCTGGGACAGGGACGCGCTACCGCTGCCGGGCAACGCCTGGAAGCTCCAGGCCGCATCTGGGCTGATCGCCCGGAGCCTCAGATCCTCAGTCGTCGGGGCCGCCGGCCCTTCTCTGGGTGACGGATGAGAAACAACAACCAAGGAGATCGAATCGTGCGTTCAACCAAAGTTGTGACGTTGGCCGCTGTGCTGACGCTCGTCAGCCTGAGCAGTGTCGCCGCCTGCGCCAGCTCTGCCAAGACCGGCGGATCGGTGAGCGCGGCACGCAAGGCGACCGTGTACCTGGGCTTCTCGGCGGATGCCGTCTACGCCCCGGCGTACGTGGCCCAGAAGCTCGGCTACTACAAGGATGCCGGGCTCGACATCACCATCGCCCCGGGGCAGGGATCGACCGACGCGCTTCGCGTCGTCACGGCCGGTCGGGCCGAATTCGGATTCTCCGACGCCCTGACGATGGCCAAGGCTGACGCCGACGGCGGCACCCTTCGGATGCTCGCCAGCGTGATGCCGGTCCCGCCGGCGGCGACGCTGGTGAGGAGTGACTCGCCGATCAAGACGGTGGCGGACCTCAAGGGCAAGACCATCGGGGACTCGCAGGACTCGACGGCCTCCGCTCTGCTGCCGGCCTTCCTCGCCCAGGGCGGCCTGACGAAGAGCGACATCAAGTTTGTCAACATGAACTTCGCGAGCCGGGTCCCGGCCGTGCTCTCGAGCAAGGTCGACGCGACCCAGGGTTACGGGACCGAGTTCCCGACGGACGGCAAGACCCGGATGATCTGGTGGCGCGACTCCGGTCTGGATTACTACGCCGAAGGCCTGTACACGACCGAGAGCTACCTGAAGAGCAAGGACAACCAGGAGACCGCACGGCTGTTCGTCAAGGCCACAATGAAGGGCCTAGAGTACACGATCGCCCACCCGGACGAGGCGGCCAAGATCGTCGCGACCGCAGCGCAGTCCTCCGACCCGTCGTTCTACGAAGGCGAAATGAAGGCGCTGCTCCCCATCCTTCAGGCGCACGACGCGCAGGGTCTCGGGTACATGACCGACGCCAAGTGGACCTCCACGCTCGAGCTCGTCACCAAGTACCTGTCGACCAAGGGTTCGACGAAGATCGCTGACCTGTACACGAACGAGTACTTGAAGTGACCGTCTCCACGACCCCGACGACCGCCGTGGGAAGCGGCGGCTCGGCGGGCCGAGGGGCGGCTTCAGCCGGAGGTGCTGCGTTCGTGCGGCTGGTCAAGCCGCTGGCCGTCCTTGTGCTGCTGATCGTGCTGTGGTGGTTGTACTGCCACCTGACGGACATCGACCCGCTGGTCCTTCCCCCTCCATCGGCGGTCTGGGAGAGCCTGGTCCACCAGCCCGGCCTGTTCTGGAGCAACAGCCTGGACACCCTGAGGATCGTGCTGATCGGGTTCAGCATCTCGCTGCTCGGTGGAGTCGCGGCCGCGGTCCTGATGACCCGTTACCGCCTCCTGGAGGAGACGTTCCTGCCGCTGGCTGTTGCGTCCCAGGTGATCCCGACGATCGCGGTGGCACCGCTGCTGGTGATCTGGATGGGCTTCGGCCAGGCGCCCCGGATCGCGGTGACCGCCCTGATCTCGTTCTTCCCGATCCTGATCAACACCGTCACCGGCCTCAAGCAAGTCGGCGAGCCGTACTACGACCTCGCCGCGAGCATCGGCGCGAGCAAGAACACCCGCTTCCGCAAGATCGAGTTCCCGCACGCCCTGCCATTCATCTTCGCCGGCGCGAAGATGGCGATCACCCTGGCCGTCATCGGCGCAGTGATCGGGGAGTTCGTGAACGCCGAGAGCGGGCTGGGCTTCCTGATCCTGCGCGGCAGCTCGCAGCTGGAGACCCAGCTGATGCTGGCGGCCCTGGTCTGGCTGGCCGGTATGGGGCTGATCCTCTTCAATCTCGTGCGGCTCGCGGAGTACGTGGCCGTGCCATGGGAAAGGCGCCGATGATGGCTCAGCTTGGCAAGCTCGACACCAGGGACACACGAGGAGTGGGGACCATGGCAGCGATTACCCCGATCCTGGAGATTCGCGACGTCGTCAAGGACTTCACCCCCAAGGGGAAGGTCATCCGGGCAGTCGACGGAGTTTCCCTGTCGCTGGCGCAGGGTGAGTTCGTGAGCATCGTCGGGCCCAGCGGCTGCGGCAAGAGCACCGTGCTTCGGATGGTCGCCGGTCTCACCGGCGCCACGAGCGGTGAGATCAGCCTGCGGGGCACGCACATCGCGGGCCCGCGACCCGAGGTCGGCATCATGTTCCAGTCACCTGTGCTCCTGCCGTGGCGGTCGGTGCTGAAGAACGTCCTCCTCCCCTCCGAGACCCAGCGTCTGGGTGGTGATCCGAGGCGCGAGGCCATGGAGCTGCTCGAGGTCGCGGGCCTCGCGGGCTTCGAGAACCACTACCCCTCGGAGCTCTCCGGCGGCATGCAGCAGCGCGTGGCGATGTGCAGGACCCTCCTGCGCCAGCCCGACCTGTTGCTGCTCGACGAGCCCTTCGGTGCCCTCGACAGCATCACGCGCGAGATCCTGAACGACGAGCTGCTGAGGATCGCCCGTCTGCGGGACATGACCGTCCTCTTGATCACGCACAGCATCGACGAAGCGGTCTACCTGTCCGACCGCGTCGTGCTGATGTCGTCCCGCCCGGGGAAGGTGACCGGCGAATGGGCCATCGACATGCCGACCGAGCGGTCACTGGAGACCCGGGAGCTTCCGGCGTTCGGGCGCTATGCCAGCGACATCCGCGAAAGCCTCGGCATAGCTCACCGCGGCGACGACCACTGACCTGCGATGACTAGCACGAGTGCCGACGAGGAGCGCCCCGGCCCGCTGTCGCTGATGGCAGGTTTCGACGCTCCCGATACCAGGGATCCCGTCGAGGAGATCCTCGACCAGTGGCGGCGTGCGCGACCCGATCTCGATCCGGCGCCAATGGGCATCTTCGGCCGCATCGCCCGGGTCCACGCGACCGCGCAGCTCGTCCTGGGCGAGATGCTTGAGGCACACGACCTGACCCCGGAGTCCTTCGACGTCCTCATGAACCTGCGTCGGTCGATGCCCGAAGGAAGCAAGACGTCAGGAGAGCTGGCGGCCTCATCCTTGCTCACCCGCGCTGGGATGTCGGTACGCCTGTACCGGCTCGAGAAGGCGGGGCTGATCTCGAGGATCTATGACGTCCGCGACCGCCGGGTCGTCAACGTCAAACTGACGGCGACGGGTCTGGAACTCATCGACCGCGTCGTCGAGCAGCACCTGACCCAGGAGGCCAGGCTGCTGGACGATCTGCAGCCGGAAGAGCATGCCGCGTTGGCGCTGCTGCTTTCCCGGCTCGACGACTCGGTGATCCGGAACGCGCCATCGGAGCCTGACGGCGCCGAGTAGGTGCCTACGGAGTCGGCCCAAGCTCAGCACACCCCCCAGATGCCTAAGCGCTTAAGTAAATGACCAAGGATCCACGGAGGAACAGATGTCAACCACGCACGAACACCCGTACACCGCAGCGTTCGAGTCCGGGGGCATCGTCTACGTCTCCGGCGCTCTCTCGGTCGACGAGGAGGGATCGGTCGTCCACGGGCGGCGGGCGGCCCTCGACGCCGCGCTGGCCAAGCTCGGCACCCGGCTGGCCACCGTCGGTCTCGGCCTCGAAGACGTCATCAAGGCGACATACTTCGTCACCGACGTCTCGCTGCGCGAGGAGGCCAACGACCAGTTCGTCGACGTCTTCGCCGAACCCCGGCCGGCCCGGTCGTTCGTCGAGGTGAGCCGGCTCCCCTACGGCGCCACCGTCGAGATCGAAGCAGTGGCGCGGACCCGTGGCTGACCACGACCCGCGCGACATCCTCGTCGGTGGCGTGTGGAAACAGGGCAGCGGTGAGCTGATCACCGTGCGCAGCCCGCACGGCGGCTCTGTGCTGGCCGTGGTGGCGGGTGCCGCCGAGGCGGACGTCGACGAGGCCGTCCGCGCCGGCCAGGCCGCGATGGCCGACCCGTCCTGGAGGGAGCTGCTTCCGCACCAGCGAGCCCGGGTCTTCACGCGGATCGCCGACCTCATTGAGCAGAACCTGGAGGAGCTGGCGAGGTTGCAGACCGCCGACAACGGCAAGCCGATCACCGAGACCAGGGCGCTGGCAGCCAGCGCGGCAGGCACTTTCCGTTACGTCGGGGCGACGTTGGAGACCCTCGACGAGGAGCTGCCGGTCGCGCGTGGCCCGTACTTCACTATGAGCGTCCACGAGCCGCTCGGGGTGATCGGCGCGATCACCCCCTGGAACTCACCTCTCGCCTCCGAGGCGCAGAAGATCGCCCCCGCTCTTGCGGCAGGAAACGCCGTCGTCCTGAAGCCGTCCGCGTGGACCCCCTTGGTGGCGCTCGAGATGGGGCGGCTGATCATCGAAGCCGGTCTGCCGCCCGGTCTGCTGAGCGTCCTGCCCGGTCGGGGCTCGGTCGTCGGGCAGGCACTGGTCGAGCACCCTCTGGTCGCGAAGATCGCCTTCACCGGGGGTACCGCGACAGGGCGGCGGGTCGCCCATGCTGCGGCCGACAAGGTGATGCCGGTTTCCCTCGAGCTGGGTGGCAAGTCGCCGACCGTGATCTTCGACGATGCCGACATCGACCTCGCGGTTCACGGCGTCACCTACGGGATCTTCAGCTCCCAGGGCCAGGCGTGCATCGCCGGCAGTCGGCTGTTCGTGCACCGCTCGCGCTACGACGAGGTGCTCGAGAAGCTGGTTGCGAAGGCGGAGCGGATCGTGGTCGGCGACCCCGACGACGAAGGCACCCACATGGGTCCGCTGATCAACCAGGCGCACCTGGAGTCCGTCGACGCCTACGTACAGCTGGCCGTGCAGGAGGGCGGGTCGGTCCGTCTCGGCGGGCGGCGCCTGTCAGGCGGAGTTCACGACGCGGGAGCGTTCTACCCCCCGACGATCATCGAAGGACTCTGTGCGTCGTCCCGGGTGTGCCAGGAGGAGATCTTCGGCCCGGTCCTAGTCGTGATGGCCTTCGACGACGACGACGACCTGGTGGCGCAGGCCAATGACTCGGTGTTCGGGCTCGCGTGCGGAGTGTGGACCGAGGATTACCGGCGCGCATGGTCCGTCGCGCGACGGATCGACGCCGGGACCGTGTGGATCAACACCTACAAGTTGCTCTCGGCCGCGGCCCCGTTCGGCGGCTTCAAGCAGAGCGGTGTCGGCAGGGAGAAGGGGCGCGCCTGGCTGCGCGAGTACTCCGGGCAGAAGTCGATCTACTGGGGGACCAATGCCCGGCCCTTCCAGTGGCCGGACATCAGCTGAGGTGATCGTAAATCCATCCGGCCAGCCCTTGACCAAAAGGTTAAGCGATAAGATACTTAGTCTGAGACGAAAGCGAGGAAGGCATGTCCGACTTGAAGGTTGAAGTGAAGTTGCAGGTCGACCACCTGACCCCCAACATCGGCAGTGTCGTGTCAGGGATCGACTGCTCGGCAGAGCTTGACGACGGCACGGCGTCGGCGCTGCGCAACCTGTGGCTGGAGCGGCAGGTCCTGTTCTTCCGGGACCAGGAGCTGGATGTCGAATCGCAGGTGCGGTTTGCCGGGATCTTCGGGACGCCGCAGGAGGTTGCCGCGTTCTTCCCGAAGCACCCGGAGTCATCGATGATGGAGGTCCTGGAGACCAAGGGGAAGTCGACCGGCACCGATGTCTGGCACGCCGACCTGACCTGGCAGCATGTCCCCCCGCGCGGCACCTGCCTGTATGCCGTGGACGTACCACCGGTCGGCGGCGACACGATGTGGTCGAGCATGACCACGGCATACCAGTCCCTGAGCCCTGAGCTGCAGCAGTATCTCGGCAGGCTGACCGCCTTGCACAACTGGGAGACGACGTCGGTCACCGACCACATCCGGGGCCTGGAGAACGGGCAGGAGCGCTACGAGAAGACCCGGCGTGACCACACCCCGATCGAGCAGCCGGTCGTCCGACCGCACCCGGAGACCGGTGAGCCGGTGCTCTTCGTCAACTCGCTCTACACGACGCGCATCCTCGGCGTGTCGAAGGCGGAGAGCGATCACCTGCTTGCATACCTGACCGGGCTGGCCAACGTCGCCGAGTGGCAGGTGCGGTTCCGCTGGCAGGTCGGCTCGATGGCCATCTGGGACAACCACGCGGTCCAGCACTATGCGGTGAACGACTACTACCCGTCGCCGAGGCTGATGCATCGTGTGACCATCGCGTGATCCCAGGCCCGTGACCGCACGGGCCCAGCATTCTCCGGGGCGTCTGACTCCTTCCATGGGTCTGGCGCCCCGGCTCCATGTTTGACGAGGTGAGGAGTGAGGTATGCAGCAGGTGCAGGGAGTGGTCGCGCGGACCAAGGGCGCGCCCGTCGAGCTGGTCACGATCAATGTCCCCGATCCCGGTCCGGGCGAAGCCGTGGTGAAGGTGCAGGCCTGCGGGGTCTGCCACACCGACCTGCACTACCGGGAGGGTGGCATCACCGACGACTTCCCGTTCCTGCTCGGGCACGAGGCGGCCGGTGTCGTCGAGGCTGTGGGGCCGGACGTCACGGACGTAGCGCCCGGCGACTTCGTCATCCTCAACTGGCGAGCGGTGTGCGGCGAATGCCGGGCGTGCAAGCGCGCCGAGCCGTGGTACTGCTTCGCGACCTTCAACGCGACCCAGCAGATGACCCTGGAGGACGGCACCGCGCTATCCCCGGCCCTGGGCATCGGTGCGTTCTGCGAGAAGACCCTCGTCGCGTCCGGCCAGTGCACCAAGGTCGATCCCGCAGCCCGACCGGCCGCCGTCGGGCTCCTGGGCTGCGGGGTGATGGCCGGCCTCGGAGCGGCGATCAACACCGGCAACGTGCGCCGCGGGATGTCGGTGGCGGTGATCGGGTGCGGCGGCGTCGGGGCAGCAGCAGTCGCCGGCTCCGCCCTGGCGGGAGCAGGCACGATCATCGCGGTCGACGTCGACGACCAGAAGCTGGAGTGGGCGGTGGGACTCGGAGCCACCCACGCCGTCAATGCCCGCGGGGTCGATGTCGTCGTCGCGATCCAGGAGCGCACCGGCGGACATGGCGCCGACGTCGTGATCGATGCGGTTGGCCGTCCGGAGACCTGGAAGCAGGCGTTCTACGCCCGTGACCTGGCGGGCACCGCTGTCCTGGTCGGCGTCCCGACTCCGGACATGGTGCTCCCGGACATCCCGCTGATCGACGTGTTCGGTCGCGGCGGCTCGCTGAAGTCCAGCTGGTACGGCGACTGCCTGCCCTCGCGCGACTTCCCGATGCTGGTCGACCTGTACCGCCAGGGCAGGCTCCCCCTCGATGAGTTCGTCAGCGAGGAGATCGGTCTCGGTGACGTCGAGGCCGCGTTCGAGAAGATGCACCGCGGCGAGGTGCTGCGCTCGGTCGTCGTGCTGGGGGGAGGTGGCGGCGCGTGACTGCCCGCGTCGACCACGCCGTGACCAGGGGGACCTTCAACCTCGACGGTGAGACCTTCGAGGTCGACAACAACGTCTGGGTCGTCGGTGACGACCACGAGTGCATCGTGATCGATGCGCCCCACGACACCACACCCATCCTGGAGCTGGTGGGGAGCGGGGTGTCACGGCGATCGTGTGCACCCACGCCCACGACGACCACATCCGGCTCGCTCCAGCCCTGCGCGCCGTGACCGGGGCGCCGATCCTGCTGCACCCGGCTGACCGGCCACTGTGGAAGCTCACCCACCCGGACGAGCCGTGGGATGCCGACCTGGCTGACGGTCTCGAGCTCGCCGTCGGGGGCGCGACCCTGCGCGTGTTGCACACGCCGGGGCACGCTCCCGGCGCCATCTGCCTCTATGCCGAGGAGCTGGGGAGCGTGTTCACGGGCGACACCTTGTTCCACGGGGGCCCCGGGGCCACCGGGAGGTCGTTCAGCGACGCCGACCAGATCGTCGCCTCGATCCGGGAGAGGCTGTTCTCCCTCCCGGGCCAGACCGTGGTCCACACGGGTCACGGGAGGGATACCACCATCGCTGCCGAGCGGGCCCGCTGAGAGAACAGCGGGCACGCCAGCGACGTGCCCGCGCTGGGGACGTCCGAGAGGGTGGGTGCGCTACTCGCCGTGTGCGGGCTCGCGCCCGGCGGCGTCGATGATAGAGGCCTCGAGCTTGGCGAGCAGGCGCGCGAGGTCGCTGCGCTCCTTCCTCGTCAGGCCGGCAAGAAGACGCTCCTCGTTGCGGAGGTGGTCGGCGATCGACGCCTCGATCACCTTGAGCCCGGTGTCGGTGAGCTGCGAGTGGACGACCCGCCGATCGTCGGTGTCGCGCTGCCGCTCGATGAGGCCGGCATTCTCGAGCCTGTCCAGACGGAACGTCACCCCGGCTGAGGAGAGCAACGAGTCGTTGGCCAGGTCGCTGCCCATCTTGCGGTAGGGGGAGCCGGACCGACGCAGCGCCGCCAGGACATCGAACGACGACGAGTTGAGGTCGTAGTCGTTGAACACCTTCGCGATCTCGGCCTGGTAGCGCAGGTAGATCCGGTGGAGGCGGCCGAACACCGCGATCGGAGACGGGTCCAGGTCCGGGCGCTCGTGCCGCCACTGCTGGACGATGCGGTCGACGGGCGAGTCGGACGGGGTGGTCGCCGTCGCAGCCACGCGGGCCTTGGATGTCGCCATGTCATTCCTCCCGACCTGTGCGGATCTTTGTCTTGTGAATCTTAGTGCTTGATCTTCAACCCGTGCGGTACTTGCGCTCCCGCGTTGGTCCTTCGGCATCCAGAACTGTTGACGATTAATCATTAAGGGCTTAGTCTTTAAGTAACTAGCCAACTGAGGAGATCAGCAATGCAGGATCCGATCGCGCGCTTGCACTCTCTCCGTTCCGTGCAGCTACAGGTACCGCAGGTAGGGGACACGGGCGACTTCTACTCGACCGTCTGGGGCCTCACGGTGGTCGAGCATGACCAGAACAATCTCTGGTTGCGTGGTACCGGCCCGAACCACCATGCCCTGCAGCTCACGCGCGCGGATCGCAACAGCCTCGGACGGATCAGCTTCGCTCTGCGCACCCGCGCAGAGGTCGACGAGGCGGGCCGGCGTCTCCTCGCCCGTGGCATCACACCGCTGCGGGAGCCGGGCCTGCTCGACCAGGTGGGCGGCGGATACGGCCTGCAGTTCAACGATCCCGAGGGCCGCCTGATCGAGCTCGCGGCGGACCTCCACTCCGTTGTCCCGCTGAGCAGGGACCTCCCCGTGCCTGTCGGTGTCACGCACGTCGTGCTGAACACGGTCGACATCGATGCCGCCGTCACCTTCTACACCTCCGTTCTCGGCATGCGCGTCTCGGACTGGTCCGAGCACCAGATGGCATTCCTGCGGTGCAACACCGACCACCACAGCATCGCCTTCAACCAGGCCCAGTGGACCTCCGTGAACCACGTCGCCTACGAGATGTCCTCGATGGACCACTTCATGCGCGGCATCGGTTCCCTCAGGCATCACGGCGTGCTACCCCTGTGGGGGCCCGGACGGCACGGCCCTGGAAACAACACCTTCTCCTACTTCGCCGACCCGTCAGGGCTGGTGTGCGAGTACACCTCCGACGTGGCCCAGGTCGTCGAGGACCAGTGGTTGTGCCGGGTGTGGCGTCGGGTCCCGGAGCTCTCCGACTTGTGGGGCACGGCCGGCCCGCCATCGGTCGAGGTCCGGTCACGCATGGCCGGTATCGAAGACCTCGGCGTGATCGGGACGAGCTCGGTTGTGACGACATGAGCGGACTTGCACAGATCGCTACCACCCGTCGGGATCCACCGGGGTCGACCAAAGTCGGCGTCATCGGCACCGGTGTTATCGGAAGTGCAGTCATCCGCGCGCTCAGGGCCGGCTCGATCGAGGGCGTCGTCCTTACCGTCGTCGTCGATAACAGGCCCGCCATCGACTGTCCGGTCCCACAAGTCTCCCTCGAGGCAGCCATTGATCAGTGCGACGTGCTCGTCGAGTGCGCCGGACAGGCCTGTGTCGCCAGTCACGCGACTCGGATTCTCGAGAGCGGTGTGGATCTCCTGATCACCTCTGTCGGCGCCATGGCCGACCCGCAGGTCGCCGATGAGGTACTCGCCGCCGGTCCCGGACGGGTCATCTTCACCGCCGGCGCTGTAGGCGGCCTCGACATGCTCGCCAGCGCATCCGCATTCATGGCGCTGCGGTCGGCGAAGATCACCACCACGAAGACCCCGGCATCTCTGGTGCAGCCCTGGATGGACGAAGCGGCCACCCTGCAGCTGCTGCGCACTGACACTCCCGTCGAGGTGTTCCGCGGTGGGGCCCGCGAGGCTGCGCGCCTGTTCCCCCGCTCACTGAACGTCGCGGCCACGGTGGCATTCGCCATCGACGACTTCGACCTCGTCGAGGTTGTGCTGGTCGCCGACCCGGATGGCGCGCTCACGAGCCACCTTATCGAGGCGGAGGGTGACGCCGGCGAGTATCGGTTCGAGATCAAGAACCGTCCGTCCGCCCTGAATCCCCGTACGAGCGGCGTGGTCCCGTACGCGGTCCTGCGCACGCTCGCGGTACTGGTCGGCCGGCCGGTCAGGATCGTGTGACCGTGATGTCCCAGATCAATGTCGTCGAGCGTGGCTCTGGCCCCAACGTCCTGTGCCTGCACGGAATCGGTTCGAGCTCGGTCGCCTTTGCGCCCCAGCTGGACGAGCTCGCACCCGACCTTCGCCTGCTCGCCTGGGACGCGCCCGGATACGGACAGTCATCGGATCCCGAGTCCGACCTGGACCTGGACGGATTCGCGGACGCAGCAGCATCGCTGATCCGGGAGCGTGCCTTGTCGAACGCCCATGTCCTCGGAGTCTCCTGGGGCGGGGTCATCGCGCTGCGACTGGCCACCCGCCACCCGGACCTGGTGCGCAGCCTGATCGTCGCGGACTCCAGCCGCGGGTCAGGGCGAACGCCCGAGCAGGTGGCGGCGATGCGCGCCCGCGTGGAGGAGCTTGCGGCTGTCGGTGTTGACGAGTTCGCCGAACGCCGCGCAGCACGACTTGTCTCGGGAAAGGCCCCGCCGGCGCTCGTCGACTCGGTCAGGGCGACGATGGTCAGCGCGATCCGACTTCCGGGGTACGCGCTCGCCGCGGAGTCGATGGCGACCACCGATCTCAGCTCTGAGCTGCCGAGCATCATTGCGCCGACCCTCGTCCTGTGTGGGGCCGAGGACACCGTGACCGGGCACGTCGAGAGCCAGGCGATCGCCGGAGCGATCCCCAACGCCGTCTACGTCCAGCTCCAGGGCGCCGGCCACCTCGCCAACCAGGAGTCACCCCGGGCGTTCAACGCCTGGCTCGCTGCGTACGTCCACATCATCGAAGGCCTCGAAGCCTGAACTGGAAGGAACCACCATGTCTCTCGACTATGCGACCGCCAACCTCGAGGAGTTCACGAACTCCTTGATCCTCACCCGTGACTCCCGCCACGAGGACTGGGACACCCTCGGTTTCCAGGCCAAGGCTGGAGACCAGTTCCGTCGCGCCCAGATCCGGTATGTCGGGTCTGGCGCGACCGGAAACCACGACGACGACAACCGGACCATCAAGTCCAACGGCTTCACGTTCTCCAACATGCTGCTCCCACCGGGCGGCGAGGGTCCCGAGCACACCCATCACGACGCCGAGGAAGCCTTCTTCGTCCTCGAGGGCGAGGTCGAGGTCGGCATCCACCGCGACGGCCAGGTGATCACACGCACGCTCGGTTACCGCGACATGATCGTCGTCCCGGCCGGCGTCCCGCGGAGCCTGAAGAACAACGGAGACCAGGACGCGCTCTTCTGCGTCGTGATCGGCGCCCAGAAGCCGCAGGTCCCCACCTATCCCGAGACCTCGGCGATGCACGGCATCACCCGAGACTGATGAGCCTCGAAGGACGGTCAGTCCTGGTCACCGGCGCCGCACGTGGCCTGGGCTACGCAACAGCGCGACGCCTCGCCCAGGACGGGGCCACAGTGTGGCTCGCCGATGTCCGGGCGGATCTCCTCGGCGACAGCGTCGACAAGCTCCGAGCCGAGCAGCTCGACGTCCACGGCCACCCGGTCGACGTCTGTGTCGAGTCCTCGGTGAACCGGCTCGCGGAGCGAGTACTCGAGGACGGGCCGCTGTTCGCCCTGGTCAACAACGCTGCGCGTGCCGACGGGGTCGGCGGCCGGGCCGTCCACGAGATACCTGTGGCCGAGTGGGACTCCGTGATCGCGACGAACCTGCGCGGCCCGTGGCTGGTCGCAAGAGCCGTGATCCCCTCGATGATCGCTGCCGGAACCGGTCGGATCGTCAACCTGGGCTCGGACGCCGCACTCTTCGGATCGCCGAACCTTGCCCACTACATCGCGTCGAAGGGCGGGGTGGCCGCGCTCTCGCGAGCGATGTCGCGCGACCTCGGCCTCTACGGCATCACCGTCAACACCGTCTCGCCCGGGCTCACGCTAACCGAGGGGGCGGCCAGCGTCCCGGACCACCGGCACCAGCTCTACCGCGATCTGCGCCCGATCGGACGCGACCAGACCCCGGCAGATGTCGTCGGACTGATCGCCTTCCTCCTCGGCGGCGACGCCGAGTTCGTGACCGGTCAGCAGCTCGTGGTCAATGGCGGATTCGTCCTCAACTAACAGAACTCGGCGGAAATCATGGATCTCGATCTGGCAGGACGCACCGTCATGGTGACGGGCGGTAGCTCGGGTGTCGGACTGGCAACCGTGGCGGGGCTCCTCGAAGAGGGGGCCAACGTCGTCACCTGCGCACGGGGACTCGACGCGCTGCACGACGCGCTCGCCGACCTCGGGTCACCCGGGACGCGGCTGTTGGCCGTTCGGTGTGACGTTCGCGACCCGGCAAGCGTTGCCGAGATGGTCGAGCTGACCAAGGAGCGGTTCGGGGGACTCGACGGCCTGGTCAACAACGCTGGACAGTCCAGGATGAAGGGCCTGGCCGACGCGGCGGTCGAAGACTTCCTCGACGAGCTCGACCTCAAGTTCTCCCCTGTGCTCAACACCATCAATGCCGGACTGCCGCTCCTGCGGAAGTCGAGAAGCGCCTCGATCGTCAACATCAACGCCGTGCTCGCCAAACAGCCCGAACCGAGACTCGTGACCACGTCCGCAGCGCGTGCCGGACTGCTCAACCTGACCAGGTCGATGTCGATCGAGTACGCCGCGGACGGCATCCGCGTCAACTCGGTCTGCCTCGGGCTGATCGACACCGGCCAGTGGCGCCGACGTCACGAAACCACTGACACTGTCACCCCTTTCGCGCAGTGGGAGAGGGAGATTGCCGCCGACCGAGGCATCGCACTTCGTCGTTTCGGGACCGCGGACGAAGTCGCGGCCATGGTCATCACCCTGCTCTCGCCCCGGGCCTCCTACGTCACCGGAGCGTCCCTCGACGTCTGCGGCGGCGTCGCCCGCTACTTCTCGTAAGGAGATCGACCCATGACCTACCCCAACGGAGGGGACCTGCTGGTCCAGGTGCTGCGTGAAGCCGGAGTGGACACCGTCTTCGGGGTGATCAGCGTGCACAACCTGCCGCTGGTCGAAGCCGTCGCCGAGCACCTCCGGTTCGTGCCGGTCCGCCACGAGGCGAGTGCGGTGAACGCCGCAGATGGCTATGCCCGCGCCAGGGGTGGTCTGGGGTGCGCGCTCACCAGCACCGGCACGGGCGCCGGTAACGCCGCAGGCGCCCTCATCGAGTCACTGGCCACCGGCTCGTCGGTGCTGCACGTCACCGGTCAGGTCGAGCTGGCGTACCTGGGCTCCGGACGCGGGTTCATCCACGAGACCCAGGACCAGCTGGGGATGTTGCGGGCAGTGTCGAAGCAGGCCTACTCGATCTGCTCGACCGGGAATGCCGGCATGATCCTGCGCCAAGCGGTGCGGGAAGCGCTCGCAGCGCCCGGCGGACCGATCAGCGTCGAGTGGCCCATCGACCTCCAGTACGCGAAGCACGCGAGCCAGCCCGAGGCGACCACGAGCACGACGGCTGAGCAGGTGCCCGACGAAGCCGATGTGCTCGCCCTGGTCGACCTCCTCCACCGCGCGGAGCGCCCGCTGATCTGGGCTGGCGGCGGAGTCACCCGCGCCGGGGTGGAGCTCCAGGTCCTCCTCGAGGCGCTCGGCGCCGGCCTGATCACCAGCAACTCCGGCCGCGGTGCCGTCCCCGAGGACCACCGGTTGTGCATCGGCAACTACGGCACCTCGCCGGTGGTCCAGACGCTGCTCGACGACTCCGACCTCGTCCTCAGCCTCGGCACGCACTTCAGGTCCAACGAGACGGGCGACTACACGCTGCGCCTTCCCGGGAGCCACGTCCAGGTCGACCTCGATCCGGCTGCTCCAGGACGGGTCTATCCCGTTCGCCTGGGGATCACTGCGGAGATCAGGGCGCTGCTGTCGGCCGTACTGTCCCGGCTGGAAACCCCGGCGCGGCCGCAAGGCTCCTGGGCCGAGCGGATCGAGGACACCCGCCGCGCCGTCCGAAGCAGGCAGCGCGAAGCCCTGGGCGAGCATGCCGTGTTCGCGGATGCCCTGCGCGCGGCGCTGCCCCGCTCGGCGGTCGTGGCCAGGGACGTCACCATCGCCTCCAGCTCGTGGGGCAACCGCCTGCTCGAGATCTACGACCCGACCGACAACGTCTTCCCGCGTGGCGGTGGCATCGGCCAGGGCCTGGGGATGGGCCTCGGCGCCGCGATCGGGCGACCGGATGGGCCCACAGTCGTGATCGCCGGCGACGGCGGTCTCGCCGTTCACTTCGGAGAGCTCCTGACCCTGGCCCAGGAACGTCCGCACCTTGTCCTGATGGTCTTCAACGACGGCGGCTACGGCGTGCTGCGCAACATGCAGGACGGCGCGGGACGCCGGCATGCGGGAGTCGACCTGACGACGCCGCAATTCGAGACACTCGCGCGATCGCTGGACCTGCCGTATCGGCGCATCGGTGACAGCAGCGAGGTCCGCAGCACCCTCGAGAAGGCCGTGGCGGACGGTGGGCCCGTGGTCGTGGAGATCGACCTGGGCTCCTACGGCGAGATGCCGACACCGTTCACGCCCCCGGTGCGGGTGCCCCAGCCCGAGCCGCAGACGGACAACCAGAGCGAGAACCAGACTGACGGTGAGGTGAGAGGCAATGACTGACGGGGATATCGGAATGCAGTTGCTGGTCAAACAGCTGACCTGGGAGTCCGACGGCGTCCTGTCCATTGGGCTAGTCGATCCTGACGGGGCAGATCTGCCGACGTGGGCTCCGGGGGCACACATCGACCTCACTCTGCGCAGCTCGATTGTCCGTCAGTACTCGCTGTGTGGCGACCCTTCCGACCGGCGCAGCTATCGCGTCGCCGTCCTGCGCGAGCAAGCCGCGCTCGGGGGGTCCGAGTTCGTCCACGAAGGGCTGCGGCCGGGTCACCGGCTCGACGTCGCCGGGCCGCGCAACAACTTCACGCTGCTCCCCGCGCGCCGTTACGTCTTCATCGCGGGCGGCATCGGGATCACACCGATCCTCCCGATGATCAAGGCGGTTCACGCCCGGGGCGCCGACTGGACTCTCTACTATGGAGGACGTCGCCGAGCCTCGATGGCGTTCCTCGACGAGCTCGCGTCCTATGGACACCACGTCAAGGTGCTGCCCGAGGACGAGGTGGGCCTGGTCGACTTGGGCGGTGCGATCGGGGCCCCGGTCGAGGGCACCGCGGTCTACTGCTGCGGCCCCGAAGGACTCCTCGGCGCTGTGGAGGCGCACATGGGGTCCTGGCCCGACGGTGCGCTGCAGGTGGAACGTTTCAAGGCGAAGGTCCGCGAGTCCCCGGTCGGGGGAGATGTCGGCTTCGAAGTCACGTGCGCCCGCTCGGGAGTCGTGGTCCGGGTGCCGCCCGACCGCAGCGTCCTCGAGTGCCTCGAACAGGCAGGGGTCACCGTCCCGAGCTCCTGCCGGGACGGCATCTGCGGCACGTGCGAGACCAAGGTGCTCGCCGGCGTGCCTGATCACCGGGACTCGCTGCTCAGCGCCGCTGAGCAGGCAGCAGGCCTGTCGATGATGGTCTGCGTCTCCCGTGCCACCTCCGACACCCTCGAGCTCGACCTCTGATGACCCACAAACAGGAAGTGGACACGATGACCGATCAGTACCTCGTCAAGAACCAGGCCCGCGACGCGGAGCCGTCCGCCTACGACCGGAAGCTCGCCGGAGCGATCGAGGAGGTCTTCGGTTCGGGGCGCCACGACCTTCAAGGTCTCGTCGTGGGGCTCAACGAGCTCGGCCTGGCCGCGCCGGGAGGCGAGCAGTGGACCGAGGAGTCGTTCACGGCCGAGATGAAGAAGCGGGGTCACTGACATGGCGACGGTACGAAGCTCACTCAGTGCGGACGAGATCTTCGCGACCGGGCTCCGCAACCAGTGGCACGGGGTGTGCCCGTCAGACTTCGTCCAGGTGGGGGACATCCGTCGGCTGCGACGGCTCGACATGGACTGGGTGCTGTTTCGCGAGTCGGATGGAACGCTGCGAATGCTGGAGGACCGGTGTCCGCACCGCGGCGCACCGCTCTCCCTCGGCCAGCACCTGGGCGACAGGGTCGCCTGCCAGTACCACGGGGTCCAGGTCTCCGGCGACGGAACCGTGTTGTCGGTGCCCGGCATGCCCGGCTGTGCGCTGGAGGGCAAGCGGCTCGTCGTCAGCCTGCCAATCATCGAGGTAGGCGGTGCCGTGTTGGCGTACTTCGGTGACCCGGCGCACCCGGAGCCGTGCCCAATCGAGCTGCCTGAGCGGCTGAACGACCCGGGGATCTCGTCGTTCCTCTGTTACGTCGAGTGGAACGCGCCGTGGAGGTTCGCCATGGAGAACCTCCTCGACCCGATGCACGGGACGTTCCTGCACCGGCAGTCCCACTCGATGTTCGCCGGGGAAACGTCCGCCCGCTTCCGGATCCGGGAGACCGAGCGCGGCTACTTCTTCGAGAAGACGGACCAGAGCGGAGTCAACTTCGACTGGGTCGAGTACTGCCGGACCGGTGTCGACTGGGTCGACCTCGAAATCCCGTACCCGCCGACCGCGGGACCGGGCGGCTCATTCGGGATCGTCGGGATGGCAACGCCGATCGATGCCGAGACGACCGCGGCGTTCTTCTGGCGTTACCGGCGAGTCGAGGGGTGGCAGCGGGACGTCTGGAGGTTCCTCTACCGGACCGCCCTCGAGGACAGGCACTGGGCCGTGCTGGAGCAGGACCGCGAGATGCTCGAGGCGATGGCGCTGGACGCCGACACGGCCGAGAACCTCTACCAGCACGATCTCGGGGTGGTTCGGCTTCGCCGCCTGTACCGCGGGATCGCCGAGGAGCAGGCTGCGGAGCTCGCGCAATTGAACGACACCAACGCGCACGCGTGATCTGAGCGCAGGCCCCTTGGGAGTCCGTGCTGTCCGGGCAGGACGAGTGGCGAGAGGTCATGGTCAGAATGGCCGAGCGTGTGTAGGCCCCAGATTTCGTGCAACATCTCTCGGCAATGACGGTCAATCGCGGTCACCGGCGGCTTCGGGTGGTGGACAGGGGCGGGGTCGAACCGCCGACCTTCCGTTCTTCAGACAGAGGCGAATGCGCAGGTCAGCGTCCAACTCAGCAGCTCCGTGCACCATCTCGTGCGACATCCTGCCCGAAGCGTCACCATCCTCTCCGCTCACGCGGGCGGCCCGTTGTAGGAAGACCACGGCAGGAGAGTCAATATCTTGGGCTCAGAAATGGGCCAAAAGAGTCGAACTTGAGTGGGCGAGGTAACGATCCGACAACACTCGCCCAGGGGCGACTCAAGACGTCGGCAGCGCTCTGACCTGCGACGATATGCCTTGGGGATCCTGTTCGGGTCACGCAGAGTCGCGGCCAGTCGCCGTCCGCGAATACGGATCAGAAGGTTAGGGGTTCGAATCCCTTCGGGCGCACGCTGCGTTGAGACAGACGACTGGGGCCCTGGCCTGCGGAGACGCGGTCAGGGCCTTACTCGTCCCTGAGGGTGCGGACAGCCGCAGGCGTCCCTCATCCCTCGTTCCATCCCTCCATCGGGGTCTGCGAGCAGCCGAAAACTGCGCGGGCAGGCTGGTGCGATGACCCAGACACTGCCCGCTGCTGTTGGATCTCGCCGCCGGGGGACCGGCACGCAACGCCAGCGCCGGCCCGGGGTGTGGGAGGTCCGCGTCCCCACCCTCCCCGACCCAGTCACCGGGCGGCGCCGGCAGCTGTCGGTCACGGTGCACGGCACCGAGGCCGACGCCGACGCCCGGCGAGTCCTGCTACTCACCGCCGAGCCCCTGACCCGGTCCGCGGCGTTGACGGTCGGCGACCTGCTCGAGCTGTGGCTGGAGGCGGACCACCCGTGGAAGCCCGCCACCCTGGTCAGCCACCGCTCCGTGGCCCGCGCCCTGCGCGCCGACCCCCTCGCACAAGTGCCGCCCGCCCGGCTGACCCCGGCGCTGGTCCGGGCCGCGATGACCCGATGGACCGCCACCGGCGCCACCCTGTCCGTGGTCGGCGGCCGGTTCCGGGTGCTCCGCTCGGCACTGTCCTGGGCCTGGGACGAACGCATCCTGCCCGAGCACCCACTGCGCGGGATGCGCAGCCCCGGCCGCGTCCCGCCCCGACGCCCCCTGCCCGACCACGCCGTCCGGGCGCTGATCGCCACCGCCGAGACCGCCGTCCTGGAAGCCCACGCCAACCACCACCCCGCCGACACCGGCTCCGCGGGCCGGCTGCACCGCGCCGAACAGGACCTGCTCCTGGTTCGGCTCGCCGCCGACACCGGCGCCCGCCGCGGCGAACTGGCCGCCCTCCGCCTGGCCGACCTGGACGGCCGCGTCCTGACCATCGAACGCGCCCTGTCCGCCGGTCAGCTCACGACGCCCAAGTCGGGCCGAAGCCGCACCCTCAGCGTCGGGTGCTCCACCGCCGAGCTGTGGCACCACCTGGAACGGCAATGGTCGACGCGAGCCGGGCAACCGGTGGGTCCATGGCTGTTCAGCCCCGACCTGGCCCACCAACACAGACTTGGCGCCGAAGTCCTCGGCCACCGCTTCGCGCTGGTGCGCGACGCCGCCGGAGTCCCGGACGCCACCCTGCACCGACTGCGACACTCCGTGGCCACCTTCCTGGTCGCACGCGGGCAGATCCTCGCCGCACAGGCCCGGCTCGGACACGCCGACGCCGCCACCACCCTGCGCGAATACGCCCACGCGCTCCCGCTCACCGACGGCGCCGTCGCCGATGCCATCGACCGGCACCTTCACCAGGACCCGGCGCGAGCAGCGTCCAGGCAGGACGCCGCAGGGGAGGCAGCAACGCCCGACCCGTGACCCCCATTACCTTGGCTCGGGCTCGTGATCCGCGCCCTCACGCGGCTTTCGCATCAATGAACGACCGGGACCCCTGGACGGATGTGGCCGATATGGGCGCGTCACTTCGGCCCACTATGGGCGCCCATTCGCCCGGAGTGGCAGACGTGTTGGCAGGCTCGAATGGCGTGTCACACGTCCGGCGAAGTCGTCGTGCTGCTCCGGGTGCGAATTTCAACGGGTTCAGTGGGGATGGCTTTCGCGAGCCGTGTGCTCTTCCGCTCTTGCGGACCCGCGTCACTCCCAGGCTGCAACGCATCGACTCGGCGTAGGTGGCAGGTCCGGCGCAGCCAAAGGAAGCTCGACCGTGCTGTTCGCTTCGCCTAGTTGGGTTGGCAACCGCAACTCTGCCGCACCATCAACTGGACGGGCAGGCACTCCGAGACTGCGGGGATCCCCGGCTGTTCGATGCGGTCAATGAGGACCCGAACCACTGTCGCGCCCATGGCCTCCATCGGCTGGCGAACGGTGGTGAGCTGGGGGCTAATCAATCGCCCCGAAACGAGTCCGTCGAAGCCTGTGACCGCAACCTGTCCCGGGACATCGATCTTGAGCTCTTTCAACGTGTCCATGACCGCCAGTGCAACTTCGTCATTTGCACACACGAAGGCGTCAGGGAGTTCATTGCGCTCCATCAGGTCCGAAATGGCCTCTCGATGATCGCCGGCTGCCGCCAATGGCCTGCGCGCCACGGGAAGTTTGGCGGTGCGTAGCGTCTCGCGAAACGCGTCGTAGCGTTCCCTCCGATCCGAGTCGTAGGTAGGGCCGACAAAGCGCAGGTGGCGCAGGTTGTGTGTCTCCACGAGGTGTGTGGTTAGAGCCCGCATCCCAGCCGCGTTGTCCACGCGGACCGTGCTCAGCGCGTCATCGCCTGGTCCACTTAGGAGCACCACTGGCAGCCGTTCAGCCACGCGGCGGACCTCCGCGTCGTCCGCCATTCCAGCAAAGAACAGTGCAAAGCCATCGACCCGGCCGGCCATGTCCGTCAGAACTGCTTCGGCGTTGGAGGGATTGGCTCCGGCGATCATCACTGCATACCCTCGGCGCCAGCACTCCTGCTCGACGCCCCGTTGGACTTCGTCCACGAACACCGGGAACGAGCGGAAGTCATCATTCGCATCCCTCGAACCCGAGATAGCTCCGATTTCTGGGGCGGCGACGGGCCGGTAATCCAGCGATATCAAGCCCAAGGCACCTGTCCGGCCACCGGCCAGTCCCCGGGCGCTACCGCTTGGTATGTAACCCAGTTCGCGGGCAGCCGCGTGGACCAGATGACGTGTCGCCTCTTTCACCTTTTCGGGTCGCCGAAAAGTGAAGGACACCGTCGCGATGGACACGCCAGCTCGCTCGGCGACCTCGTAAACCGTGGGACCCCTGCGCATCAGGCAACCTCCTGATGCGAACTATATGCGCATAGACCGGCAGGTCTTCCAGGGGGTACGAGCCGGGCATCTAAGCCAATAGGCCGGGCAGCCGGGCGCACGACGTCGTCTCGCTCGACTCGGGCGGCCGTATCAGGGCGCTCACCCGAGGGCCAGCCCGCGATGAAAACAGGAGTCGGGAATCCCTTGCCACGCCGCTATCTATGCGCTTAACTTTGCTACGAACTTAAGCGCATAGATTTCCACGATCATCAGACGGATCGGCCAGGGTTCCCAAGCCAAAAGCGACTGTGACCCTTAGCCCACGGCTAGCCCCATGCGGAGCTGGCAGCGTCTCGTTTCCCCCAAGCGGGAACGCGCAGGGTGTTCTCGGAGTGCACCAACTCCGGGTCGGAGAGCAGCTAGACGCCCTCATGGGCGCAGCACCCGTCTTGGCGCATCTCACTTGCACACGACCCCGGTCGAGAAAAGAACTCTTTGACCTGTGACGACTCATGACTTGGAGACCACGGTGGGACAGTCGGTCCGCTCTGTTACGTACCTGGATCCGGAAGCTCCTGTGGAGGCGAGGGTCGAGGACCTGCTGCCCCAGATGAGCCTGGCGGAGAAGGTCGGACAGTTGTTGATGCTCGATGCTCAACACGAGGATCTGGTGGACATCGTGTCGACCAAGTTGGCCGGGTCGGTGCTGCACGTGCCTCCGGCGCGAATGTCCGAGGTCATGGAACTGAGCCAACAGACGCCGCTCAACATTCCGCTGCTGACGGCCGAGGACTGCATCCACGGCCATTCGTTCTGGCCTGGCGCGACGATCTTCCCAACTCAGCTGGCCATGGCCTGCACCTGGGATCCCTCCTTGTTGCAGCGTGTCGCCCGCGCGGCGGCGACCGAGATCTCGTCAACCGGAATCCACTGGACCCTGTCGCCGGTGCTGTGCATCACTCGGGACCTGCGCTGGGGCCGGATCAACGAGACCTTCGGCGAGGACCCCTACTTGATCGGCGAGCTCGGGGCAGCCATGGTGCGCGGCTATCAGGGGGACGGCGTCAGCGACCGTACCGCCGTGCTGGCATGCGCCAAACACTTCGCCGGCTACTCCGAGACTCTGGGTGGGCGCGATGCGAGCGAGGCCGACCTGAGCCCGCGGAAGCTTCGGTCATGGTTCCTTCCTCCATTCGAGCGGGCAGTGGGCGCCGGTTGCCGCACCTTCATGCTGGGGTACCAGTCGATAGACGGAGTGCCGATCACCGCGCATCAGTGGCTGCTCGACGACGTGCTCAGGCGCGAGTGGGGCTTCGCCGGCGTACTCGTGACCGACTGGGACAACGTCGGCCGGATGGTCTACGACCAGCGCATCTGCGCTGACCAGGTCGAGGCGGCGGCGGTTGCCGTCAACTCCGGGAACGACCTGATCATGGCCACACCAGCTTTCTTCGAGGCCGCGCAGGAGGCTGTAGCCCTCGGCCTGGTCGACGAGAAGCAGATCGATGATGCGGTACGGAGGGTTCTGCGGCAGAAGTTCGAGCTGGGGCTCTTCGAGGACCCTCGCCGTCCCGACCCCGAACGGCAAGCAAAGGTGATCGGCTGCCGTGAACACATCGACCTCAACCTCGAGACCACCCGACGTTCCCTGGTGCTGTTGCGCAACGACGGCGTCCTGCCTCTCGACGGCGGCCTGACCCCGGACGACGATGGCCGTGCCGCGGGCCAGGTGGCATCGCGGACGGTTGCGGTCATCGGCCCCAACGCTGACAGCCCCGAAGCCATGCTCGGCGACTGGGCGGGTGCCTCCGGCCAGGTCCGGTGGATGCCCGACGGACATCCACGCGAGTCGGTGGAGACGGTGCTCGACGGTCTTCGCGCCGTCGCGCCTGCTGACTGGACCGTCACGTACGCCCGCGGGGCCAACATCGACACCCTCGCCCCCCACGGCGAGTGGTCGATCGGGCCCGACGGCCAACCGCAGCCACCGGCTTTCATCCCCGCCGCGGTCGACAAGGCACAGCTTCGGGAGGCGACTGCCGCCGCGAAGGCCGCCGACTACGCCGTCGTCGCGGTGGGAGACACCATCGCCCTCACTGGGGAGGTGCGTTCCACGGCCACGCTTGACCTCCAAGGGGGCCAGATCGCGCTGCTGGACGCAGTCGCCGCCACCGGCACCCCCATGATCGTCGTCCTGATCCAGTCCAAGCCGAGCACCCTGCCGGAGTCGGCACTGAACGCGCCAGCACTCATCGAAGCGTTCAACCCGGGCATGCGCGGCGGTCGCGCCATCGCCGAACTCCTCCTCGGACTCATCGAACCCAGCGGCCGACTGCCAATCACGTTCGCGCGGCACGTCGGACAGCAACCGGTCTACTACAACCAAGTGCGAGGCCAGCACGGGGACCACTACGCGGACCTCACCCAGGACCCCCTATTCGCGTTCGGCGAGGGCCTCAGCTACACCACCGTCACCTACTCCGACCTTGTCGTGAACGACCCGGACGCCTGCCCTGACGGCGCCGTCAATGCCACGGTACGACTCACCAACAGCGGAACTCGTCCGGCTTTGGAAACGGTGCAGGCCTACGTCAGCGACATGACGACCAGCGTCACGTGGGCCGAACAGGAGCTGAAGGCCTTCACCCAGGTCGAGGTCCCTCCCGGCGAAAGTCTGGACGTCGACATCAGCATTCCTGCCTCGCAGTGCTCACTGGTCACAGCCGGCAACCGCCGCGTGGTCGAACCAGGCGAGTTCACACTCCGCGTGGGCCCCAGCTCACGCCGGGAGAAGCAGTTGAGCGCGGGATTCCGCATTTCATCAAGGGGTGGCCCTTGATCGGCGTGAACCCTTCAGCGGGTGACGTGCCGTGAGATCCACGGTGCTCCGTTCTCGTTCCACCGGCGGCGACGTCGGAGTTCTTTCGAAGCCGGGCTGCAGACGCGCGACCGGTCAGCGTGGGGCCAAAGGCGCCCCCAAACCTCCAAGGAGAAAGCACAGATGATCAATAGAAGAGCAACGATCACAGCCATCATGGGGATTGGCGTTGCCGGGCTCGCCTCGGGCTGTCTGTCCGCGGGAAGTACCAATAACTCGAACGGCAACGGCTCTGCTGCGACCGGCCCCGGCAAGAAGACCGTCTCGGTGATGTACGGCCTGGGTCCCGACAGCGAGCCCGCCTTCAAGGCCGACGTCTCGAACTGGGCCAAGCAGAACGGCATCACCGTGAACTTCATCAAGGCGGCTTCGTGGGACACCGAGATCCGCACCAAGGTCCAGGGCGGCAACCCCCCTGACGTGGGCCTTTTCCCCCAGCCGGGCCTCATGTGTGACCTGGCCAAGCAGGGCAAGCTCGTCCCGTTCGACGCCGCCACCGTCGCCACGAACAAGGAGACGCTCGTACCGGGCATCGTCGAGGCCGGCACGTGTGCCGACGGCAAGGTCTACGGCCTGCCCAACGAAGTGAGCGTCAAGAGCGTCCTGTGGACCGACGCGCCGGCCTTCAAGGCAGCCGGATACGCGGCACCCAAGACCCTCGACGAACTGCTCGCCCTCACCGAGAAGATCAAGGCCGAAGGCAAGACCCCGTGGTGCATCGCCGCCGAGTCCGGCGCCGCCACCGGCTGGCCGATCACCGACTGGATCGAGGACCTCGTCCTGCGTTTCGCCGGCCCCGAAAACTACGACAAGTGGGTCAAGGGCGAGCTGAAGTTCAACAGCCCCGAGATCAAGCCGGCATGGGAGTACTTCCAGAAGATCGCCTTCACGAAGGGCAACGTGCGCGGTGGCACGAAGTCCATCGTCGCGACGAACTTCCAGACCGGCGGCAACGCTATGTTCGCCCAGCCCCCGGGCTGCTACCTGTTCAAGCAGGCCACCTTCGTGGCCAACAAGGGCGGCTTCCCCGACGCGGTCATCGCCAAGGTCGACACCGAGACGGGTCCGCTGCCCTTCCCGGCCAAGACCGAGGGCGACAACCCCGTCCTCATCGGTGGTGACATCGCCGCCGCCTTCAACAACGACGCCAACACGCTCAAGCTGCGCAACTTCATCGCGAGCAAGGAGAACGGCGTCGAGCAGGCAAAGGCGGGCGCGTTCTCACCGCACAAGACGGCGGACGTGTCGCTGCTGCCGAACAAGACCCTCCAGACGATCGCCAGCGACGTGCTCTACAAGGCCACCGCCGCACGCTTCGACGGCTCGGACCTGATGCCCGCCAAGGTGGGGGCAGGCACCTTCTGGACCGAGCCCGTCAAGTGGATCTCCGGCCAGCAGGACCTCAACACGACGCTCACCAACATCGACGACAGCTTCCCGAAGACCGGCAGCTGACATCCGCCCGGCCTTGGGGGTGATCCATCGGTCACCCCCAAGGCTGCCAGCGCTCTGTCCCACTTCAGAGAGGAAGTGTCATGGCCATCAAGCTCGTGAACGCAGTGACCGCGATCGTCGGCGGTATCGGCGGCGCTGTCATCATCTTCTGGATCCTCAACAAACTGGCCGAGTCCCTCAAGGGCCGCTGGGAGGACCGCGTCAAACCGTGGATGTTCGCGGGGCCCGCGATCCTCGCGATCGCCGTCTACCTCATCTACCCGGCCATCGTCACCATCGAATACAGCTTCGCCAACGAGGACTCGACGGCGTACGTCGGCGTCAAGAACTACACCGACCTCGTCACCGACAAGACGTTCCTGTCCGTGATCACCAACAACCTCCTCTGGATCATCATCGTCCCGGCCCTGACCGTGGTGCTGGGCCTGGGCGTCGCAGTGCTCACGGACCGCCTACGACCCCGAGGCGAGAAGCTGACGAAGACGTTCATCTTCCTACCGATGGCCATCAGCATGGTCGGAGCAGCGACCATCTGGCGCACTATCTACGACTACCAGCCCGAGGGCGCGCCCCAGACCGGTCTGCTCAACGCGGTCCTGGGCTTCTTCAACCGAGCCCCGGTGTTCTGGTACGGCACGAGCACCCTGCACCTCAACAGCCTGATGCTCATGATCATCCTGATCTGGACCCAGGTCGGGTTCTCCATGGTGCTGCTGTCGTCGGCGGTCAAGAGCGTCCCGGAGGACACCGTCGAGGCCGGCCGCATTGATGGCGCGGGGGAGCGGCGGATCTTCTTCAACATCATCGTCCCGCAGATCTGGCCGACGGTGATCACCGTCTTCATCACCGTGCTCATCGGCGTCATGAAGGTGTTCGACGTCGTGTACGTCACGACCAACGGCGCCTACAACACCGACGTCATCGGACGCCGCTTCTACGACGAGCTCTACACCCAGGGCAACAACGGGTACGCGGCCGCCATCGTCGTCATCCTCCTGATCGCGATCATCCCGGTCCTGATCTACCAAGTCCGTCACTTCCGCCAAGAGGAGGCTGCACGATGACCACAACAGTCCAGCCCGGAACCGGAACGCCTGCCGACGAACCGCAGAAGGTGCGCCAGAGCAAGCCTGGCAGCGGTGCTGGCAGCGCGACCTGGCCAGTGCGTGTCGGCCTGCTCATCCTGTGCATCGCCTGGGTGGTCCCTGCGCTCGGGATGCTCGTCAACTCGTTCCGTCCACGTGACGACCAGTTCTCCTCGGGGTGGTGGACGGCGTTCTTCAACCCGTTCAATTCCTCGTGGACGCTCCAGAACTACTCCCAGGCCCTGACCTCGCCCGCCGCCGGCATTCCCATGGGCCAAGCCTTCCTCAACAGCTTCATCGTGGCGCTCCCGGCGACGGTGATACCGATCCTCATCGCTGCCTTCGCCGCGTACGCGTTCACCTTCATGAAGTGGCGCGGTCGGGACCTCATGTTCATCGTCATCGTGGGCCTGCTCGTCGTGCCCAGCCAGGTGGCGTTCGTGCCGCTCGTGAAGCTGTACGGCAGCCTTGGCCTCAACGGGACCTTCCTTGCCGTGTGGCTCGCGCACATCGGGTTCGGGATGCCTCTCGCCATCTACATCCTGCGCACCTACATGTCCGGACTGCCTACCGCCATCATCGAGTCCGCCAAGATCGATGGCGCCAGCCACTTCACCACGTTCTGGCGCCTCATCATGCCGATGTCCACCCCCGCGCTGGCGTCATTCGCGATCTTCCAGTTCCTCTGGGTCTGGAACGACCTGCTCGTCGCGCTGATCTTCCTGGGACGAGGCGACAACACGGTCGCGACCGTGGCACTCCAGGGCCTGCAGGGACAGACCGGAGCAGGACGCGAGCTCATCCCCGCAGCAGGGTTCATCACGATCATCGTGCCGATCCTCGTCTTCCTCGCACTCCAGCGCTACTTCATCCGAGGCATGACCTCGGGCGCGGTCAAGGGCTGAGGTGGGACCGCCCGATGTCAGCCATGACCCAATCAACCCGCCCAGCGCCAGACTGCGCCGCAGCAACCTCCGCCTCGCGGAGCAATACTGCGGTCTCGATAGGCGGTGCAGAACCAGTGGATACTCCGTCGGGGACTTCTGCTGCGGGTGATCATGCTGTGATATATCAGCTCGACTCCGGAGCGGAAACCGAACCAGGAACGCCGACCTCGTACGAGGGATTGCAGTCGGCGCGCACGCAGCCCGGCAACCCGCACACACCCGGCACGCCCACGGTCAGGGATGTGGCGCGGATCGCTGGAGTGAGCATCGCAACGGTCTCGCGCGTCGTGAACGGGAATCCACACGTCCGCGACACCACCCGCGATGCTGTGCTCCACGCGATTGCCTCCCTGGGGTATGAACGCAACGAGGCTGCGGCGTCGATGAGACGGAGACACAAGGGAGCGCTGCGCGTTGACACGGAGGCCCTCAGTCCAAGAGCTGTTGACTCAGAGCCGGAGCAAATGTTGAACGCCTCACCAACGCCCTTCTCCAGGAGCTAGATGAGCGAGCACCTGTTTCCGAAGTACCACGTGCGCCCACCCGCCGGGTACATGAACGACCCGAATGGTCCGATCCTCGTCGGGGACGTCGCCCACCTCTATTACCAGTACCGGCCTACCCTCGACCTTGCCTCGCCGGTCCTGTGGGGCCATGTCACCAGTACAGACCTCGTGCACTGGGACTACCACAGGCCGGCGATCGCCCCGCATCCGCAGCTGGGCGACCGGGGTGGGTGCTGGTCCGGGAACACCGTCCTCGACGACTCGTCCCTCGTGCGGGCGTTCTACTCCGGAAACGTCACCGGCGAGCCGCTCCAACGCACCCTGATGGCCACCTCCAGCGACGGCGGCTACTCCTTCGCGTCGCCGCGCGAGGTCGTGGAGAGTCCAGCTGAAGCGGAGAACATCGAGGTCCTGCGCGACCCGTTCGTGTGGCACGACGGACCCACCTGGCGGATGGCCCTGGGTGCCGGCACCTCCGATGAGACCGCCATGGTTCGGCTCTACGAGTCCGACGACCTCGAAACCTGGGCGTACGCAGGCCCCCTACTAAGAATGCCTCGGACGAGGACCGATGGATGGGACTCAGGCGCCATGTGGGAGTGCCCCCAGATACTGGTCGTCGACGGTCAGCTCGTCGCGCTCGTCGGGTCCTGGTCGCCGACCGAGGGCATCATGAACGTCCTCTCGGTCGCAGCCCCGGACCCTAAGGACGGCCCGGAGGTGAAGGCGTCGGCCGTGCACTTGGTCGACCACGGCCCCAACTTCTATGCGGCATCGGCCCTTGGCCAGAGCCCTTACGGCCCACTCGTCTGGGGTTGGGCGACGGAGGGACGCTCCCCGGAGTGGTGCCTCGAGGACGGCTGGTCGGGGATGCTCACCCTTCCTCGCGCTGTCTCTCTCCGGCCTGACGGCGCTCTCTCCAGTGCGCCGCTTGCGCAGATGTCGACATTGCGGGTGGAGCAGACAGGTCAGGACGTGCCCGGAAGCCTCCACGGACTCGGGGCCCAGTTCGAGCTCTTGCTGACCCCCCTGTCTACCGTTGCAGGCGACGCATGCATCCTGCGCCTGCACTTCGGGCAGGATGAGTACCTCGAACTCTGCGTTGACTACGGCGCGAACAGCGTCACGATCGATCGCGAGCATGCGAGCAACGACGCCAGGGCCGACGGAGGCGTGATCACCCTCACCGACCTCGGCGAACTGCGTTCTGCCGACGGCATCGTGGGGTTCGTAGACGGATCCATCCTCGAGCTCTTCCTCCCCGACGGACGAGTAGCAACGACCAGGTTCTACCCAACCAACCCACCGCCATGGTCGCTGGAGCTGACCGGACACGAGCAGCCCCAAGTACGCGTATGGGAGTTGACCAGCTCGCATCGCTCCCCGCACGAGACGGGCGGGATGGCAGGAACAACTGGTGGCGGCTTGCAACCATCGAGGCGGGAACAAGCCAGCAACACCTCGTGATACTGGTCGTGCCCGGACGCTTTCACTGCTTCACTCCGCAGCCTGAGGGCGACGGCTCTTGGCTGTACGAACTGTCGGCTTCGGAACTAGTCGTGCCGACTACTTACTCTCGGGTCCGAAGCCGGTCATGCGAATCAGCTTGGCCGGTACACCGCCGACGATCGCTCCGGCCGCGACGTTCTTGGTGACGACGGCCCCGGCGCCGACGATGGCGCCGTCGCCGATGGTCACGCCCGGCACGACTGTCACTGCGGCGCCGAGCCAGACCTGGCGGCCGATGACGATGGGAGCTGGCGTCATGTCGGCGCGCCGGCCCGGGTCGACGCTGTGGTTCAGGGTCGTGAGCGTGCTGCCGTGGCCGATGAGGCTGCCATCGCCGATCGTGATGCCGCCAGTGTCCTGAAAGCGGCAGCCCACGTTGATGAAGACGTCCTTGCCGAGGGTGAGGTTCTTGCCGAACTCGCTGTAGAACGGTGGGAACACGGTCACGGACTCGTCCACTGGCTTGCCGGTGAGTTCTGCCAACAGGAGCCGGACCTCGTCCGGGGTGCGGTACGCGCCATTCAGCTCGGCCATGATGCGCAGCGCGTCCTGGGAGGCGGCGTGCATGAACCGGTGCGCGGGCGAGCCGCCCTCGATGAGCGCGCCGCTGTTGACGTGCTCGAGGAACTCGTGCAGCTCCATGGTCAGGCTCCTGTCCGTTGGGGGAGAAGGGTGATCAGAGCGTCGCGGTGTCAATGACGAACCGGTAGCGCACGTCGGAGGCGAGCACGCGCTCATACGCCTCGTTGATCTTGCCGGCCGGGATGACCTCGATCTCGGCCCCGATGTGGTGCTCGGCGCAGAACTCGAGCATCTCCTGGGTCAGGGCAATGCCGCCGATCATCGACCCAGCGAAGGAGCGACGCCCACCGATGAGTGAGAACACGTTCACGCTCAGCGGATCTGCCGGCGCGCCGACGTTGACCAGCGTGCCGTCAACGGCGAGCAGCCCGAGGTAGGCATCGAGGTCGATGGACGCGCTCACCGTGTTGACGATGAGGTCGAACTCGCTGGCGAGCTGCTCGAAGGTCGACGGGTCAGAGGTGGCGTAGTAGTGGTCCGCGCCGAGGCGCAGCCCGTCCTCCTGCTTCTTCAGCGACTGCGAGAGCACGGTGACCTCGGCGCCGAGGGCGTGGGCGATCTTGACGGCCATGTGGCCGAGACCGCCGAGACCGACCACGGCGACCTTGCTGCCCGGGCCGGCGTTCCAGTGCCGCAGCGGGGCGTAGGTGGTGATACCGGCACACAGCAGAGGAGCCGCAGCGGCAGGGTCGAGGCCCGCGGGCACGCTCAGGACGTAGTCGGCGTCGACCACGACGTGAGTCGAGTACCCGCCCTGCGTCGTGGTCCCGTCGCGGTCGGTCGCGGCGTACGTGCCGACCATGCCCTTGACGCAGTACTGCTCATCCCCGCGCGTGCAGTTGGAGCACTCACCGCACGAGTTGACCATGCAGCCCACCCCGACACGGTCACCGACCTGGTGGCGGGTGACGTCGGTGCCGACCTCGGTGACAAGGCCCACGATCTCGTGGCCGGGGACGACAGGGAAGGGCTGCGGGCCCCAGTCGCCGTTGACTGTGTGGATGTCGGAGTGGCAGATGCCGGCGAACTCGATCTGGATGAGGATGTCGTTGGCGCCGACCTCACGACGCTCGATGGTGGTCGGGGCCAAGGGCTGGCCGACGGATGGAGCTGCATAGGCGTTGACGCGCAAGGGAATTCCTTCGTTCGGGAGAAGCGAGGGGCTGGGGATGGTTGGGGGCGTTGGGCTCAGGCGCCGTACTCGGCGTCGGTGACGTGGTCGAGCCAGGCCACGACCTGGCCCTGGTCGTCGGCTTCCTGGATGGCGACGTGCGCCATGAACCGGTCGGAGGTGGCACCGTGCCAGTGCTCCTCGTTCGGCTCGATGTAGACGACGTCGCCGGGACGGATCTCCTGCGTCTCGCCGCCGCGTCGCGCGACGTACCCGACGCCGTCGGTGACATAGAGGGTCTGCCCCTTCGGGTGGCTGTGCCACGCGGTCCGCGCGCCGGGCGTGAACCGGACGTGCGCGCAGCCCACGGCCGACTGCTCGTCGGGATTGCGTATGCCGTCGATGAAGACGGTGCCGGTGAACCAGTCCGCCGGCCCCACGGCGGTCTGACCGCCGCTCTGGATGAATTGCATGAGTGGTGCACTTCCTTCGTGTCAGGTCCAGGGCGCGCGAGGCGCTGCCCGGAACTCGGAGCAGGTGCGTGGGGTATGCCGCCGCGAGGCTGGAGCGGCGGCATGGCTCTACCGCTTGCTGGCTCGCTTGAGCTCGTCGGCCAAGGTGCGGGCCTCGCCCGACAGCAGCTCGGCACGGCCCTCGTCACCCGCGGCCACGGCGTGCCAGTAGTCGATCTTCAACGCCACGTAACGTTGCCGGAGGACGAGCTGCTTGGCCTCCGACTCCAGTCGACGCTGCTGCCCTGTGAGCAGCTCGATCTGCTCACTGGCGGCGGCTGGGCCCATCTGCCCGTTCGCGACGTATTTGCGCATGTCGCCCACGGACATGCCGGTGGCCGCGAGGCAGGCCACCCACATGATCTGGTCGAGGTCCTCCTCGCCGTACACGCGGTGCCCACTGCTTGCCCCACGGCCGACCGGGGCGATGACCCCGATGGATTCGTAGTACCGGAGCGTGCTGGCCGGCAGGCCGGTCAACGCTGCGGCCTCCTTGATGGTGTAGTCGTGGCGGGTGGTCATGGCGCTCATGTCCACAACGCTAGGAACTTCAAGTACTTGAAGTCAAAGCCTGCGAGGCAGCGAGTTCACGCACCGCATACCCGATGGTGCTCCCGTTCTTGCTCGAGAACGGTGTGGACGCAGGAGCTCGATTGGCCACGCGCCCAATTCGCCGCGTGCCGGCGCGGTGTCATTACTGATACTGGAGTATGCGTGCGGTGCCCTCTCCGAGCCGCGATGTCAGCCCAGGGTGAACTTGACGGCGGTGAGAGCGGCAGCAACAGTGCCCACCGGATTTAGCGCCAACGGCCTAGACAAGGGTGACGGGCTGACGCTTCTTCCTAGTGACCGGTCGGGGCCTGACGCCGCGGTGGGCCCTGTCCGAGCGGGCTCAAGAAGGGGCCCAAGAAGTCCCCAGGCAGCAAGTTGGGTAACGATCCGACAACACCCGCGTGGCGACGACTCCAGCCGTCTCCAGTGCCCTGACCTGCGGCGATGCGTCTTGATGGCACTGATTAGGTCGCGCAGAGTCATGGCCAGTCGTCGGCCGCGAATTGCTACGGATCAGAAGGTTGGGGGTTCGAATCCCTCCGGGCGCACTCTGCGTTGAGACAGACGACCTGGCCCCTGACCTGCTGAGATGCAGGCGGGGGCCTTGCTCGTTCATGACCGTCATCGGCCTCGGTCCGCGACGCGGAGCCCGGGTGGGGTGCTGCTGGCGTCGCTCGAGGCACACCTGTGGAAGCGATTCGCTCGCCACGAGCGGGCCCGATCGCTCAGACCGCGGTGGAACTCGAGGAAGTGCGTGGTGGGTGCGTGGTGCTGGCGCGTACGACGAGCTCGGTGGGGAGCATGAGGTGCCGGATGCGGCGGGCGGGACCGGTCTTGGCGCGGTCGATCGCGAGGGTCAGGGCGGAGGCCGCGGCTCTTCCCTTGGCGTCGACGTCCTGGCGAACGGTGGTGAGTGCGGGGCTGATGCGTCGGCTGATCGGGTTGTCGTCGAAGCCGACGACGGAGACGTCGTCGGGGACATCCAGACCGCTGTCCTGGAGGGCGCGGATGACGCCGCGAGCGATGGCGTCGGAGAAACAGAGGATGGCCGTCGGGCATTCGCCGTGCCCCAAGAGCGTCTGAGCCGCGGTGTAGCCGATCTCGTCCGGGTTGGCATGCCGCTGGCGCACGACGGTCGCTGGGATCCCGGCTGCGTCGAGCGCATCGAACCAGCCGAGGAGGCGTTGCCGCTCGGTGTATGCCGTGGTTGCCTGGAGGGGATCGGTGAGGAGCCCGAACTCGCCGGCGAAGCCAGTCGTGACGATCGCGACCTGCCGGTGTCCCAGGTCGACGAGGTGTTGGGCGGCGGCGCGGGCTCCTTGCCGGTCGTCGATGTTGATGCTGGCGATGCCTGGTGCGGGGGCCTGGTCCACGAACACCATCGGGAGCCGCCGTCGCATCAGCCAGCTGACCGCGGAGGACTCGGGGTTGCAGGAGTAGACGATGGCCCCGTCGATGGCGACGTCTCGGGCCGGCACGAGGTCACCCTGTGGTGCCGCTGACAGCAGGGTCAATGACGTCCCCGTGGGGGCGAGCTCATCGGTGATTCCGGCCAGGAACGCCATCGCGACCTCGTCGGTCAGTGAGTAGGTCAGGGTCTCTGACAGGAGTACCCCCACCGTGCCGGCCGTCCCACTGGCCAGGGCGCGGGCGGTCGGGTCGGGTCCGGCGTAGCCGAGTTCCTCGGCGACGGCCAGGACCCGATCCCGAAGGTTGGCGGAGAGCTGGTCAGGCCGGGAGAAGGCGTTGGAGACCGTCATCCGGCTCACGCCGACGTGGTCGGCGATGGTCTGCAGCGTCACTCGTCCCATGGTCTGGTGTTCAGCCTGCCTGCCTGCCTAGAGCTGAGTGCGCCGTGGTGTGCCTGACCGGTCGGGCCGGTGCCACGAGGTCGGCCAGGTGACGCAGTCCGCCAGCGACCGCCTTCCGCATGCGCGGAAACACTGGGACCTTATCAACGTCGGGCACGACCGGGGCGTCGGGTAGCGCGCTGCGCGCCTCCGAGGTGAGCCCGGAGGTCACGATCATCGCCATCGGGATTGAGTACATGTCAAGCTCCGTTTCTGTAATTGTTCTGTACCGATACAGTAGCGCCCATCTCTGTACCGGTCAAGTGAGGAGCCGACGACAACCCAGACAAGAGCCGGGCGCGCGTCGCGCAGACCACGTCGACAAGGCACGCGCCCACGGGTAGCGGTGGGTCTGTGGTGTCGGCGGGTCGGCTCAGCCGGCCGGGCGGAGGTGCCGGAAGGTGTCGTGCACCCACCCCGCCGAGTCGGCCAGCACGATCGTCGAGACCCACACGGCCAGGGCCAGCACCACGACAAGGGCCACGCCGCGCAGGATGCGCCCGTCGACGGCCGACGCCGCTCGGTTGCCGACGATGCGCACGGCGGGGACGATCCGGCCGAGGACGTGCAGCGACGTCACGACGACCCAGACGACGAACGACGCCTGGTGCAGGAACAGCAGGCTCACGGGCAGTCCCCACCGGGAGACGCGGGCCGCCTCCGGGCCGAGTACCCCGACCAGGACGCCCGTCGTGAGCAGTGCCAGCGTCGACAGGACGACGAGCGGCGCGACCAGCCGAAGGGGCAGCGGTGGTGGGCCGGCGAGCCGGTAGTCCCGGCCGCCCGTGTAGTACCGCACCATCCGCCACCCGGTCGACCCGGTCTTGAGCAGCGCCGGCGGCACGAGCAGCGCGCCCACGACGATGTGCCACGTGATGAGCCCGCGCACGTCCACGAGGGTGACGCCCTCTGCGGCGAGGAGCACGAGCAGGACCATTCCGGTCCATGCCGTGAGTCGGGCGTTGCCCGCCGGGCCTCCGGTCCGCTCTCGGACCGGGTCGGGTCGGTCGGCCCGACCGGTCGCCTCGGCGACGAGCGCCGCCAGCTGTCAGCGGTCGGGCGCAGTGTCCGGTCGAGGGTCCATGACGGCCACCCTGTCGGCCGAATCTCAGAGAAAGGTCAGGCCGCCGGCTCGTATGCCGGGTGGCTGGCCCGGCCGTCCACGGTCAGGTGTCTGCGGGGAGACTGAGGATGAACGTGGCGCCACCGCCCTCCGTGTCGGCCACGAGCAGCCGACCCTGGTGCGACTGCACGATCTGGGTGACTAGGGCCAGACCGAGGCCGACCCGACGTCCTCCCTCTCCGGGGCTGGACCGGGCGAAGCGGCGGGTCATCCGGTCCAGGTCGTCCGCCGCGACACCACGGCCGCGGTCGGAGACCGAGAGGCGGGCGCCGTCGCTGGAGCGCTCGACGCTCACCCGGACCTCGGCTCCGGCAGGGGAGTGCGCGATCGCGTTGTCGACCAGGGCCACGACGGCGCGACGCAGGCTGGTGCGCACACCCGACACCGTCACGGGTTGCGTGGCCGAGACGGGCGTCGTCGCCACGAGGGAGACGGACTGGTCCGCGGCATACGCCGAGAGGCTGGCGACCACGTCGACGGCGAGGGCGGTCAGGTCGACCGACTCCGCGGCGACCGGAGCATGCTCCAGCTGGGCGGAGAGGAGCAGGTCCGAGATCACCTCGCCCATGGCGTGGGTGTCCTCCACGAGCTGGTCGACCTCGCGACGGTGGGCCGGGCTGACCTCGGGCGACAGATGGCGCTGCACCATCTGCGCCCGCGTGCTGACGACGGCGAGGGGAGTCCGCAGCTCGTGGCTCGCGTCGGCCACGAACTGTCGCTGCAGGTCCAGTGCGGCCGCGAGCGGACGCACGGCCCGGCGGCCGGCGATGAGGCCGACGCCTCCCGCGAGCAGGATCCCCGCGCCGCCGGCCAGGAGTGCCGAGCGGACCAGCCGTGACTCCTCCTGTCGGTGCAGGGACACGTCATAGAGCGCCACGAACGTGTGCCCGGAGTGGACCGAGACCGAGGCCGGGTACGGTCCGGTCGATGTCCGAACACTCGTGGTGGCCTGGGTGGGGGCCCGCAGATCGGGGGAGGCGAGGACGTCGCTCGGGGTCCCCGGCGTCGCCGCTCGGCTCGTCGGCGAGATCTCGACGAGCCAGATCCCCGGGGGAGCATCGGTCGTGTCGTCGGCGGCCAGGGCTGCCGCCCGTGCCCGGTCGCCGATCTCGGCCCACTGCTCCCGGTCGAACAGCCAGACCGCGCCGGCGGTGACCAGGACGACAAGGATGAGCGAGGCGAGGCCGACCATCAGGGCCACGGATCGGGCTGCGCGACGGACCGGATCGCCTTGGGCACCAACGACTTTGGGCGAGGTCACGGGCTTCCCAGCCGATAGCCGACGCCGTGGACGGTCTCGACGGTCTCCTTGCCGAGCTTGCGGCGCAGGTAGTAGACGTAGGTGTCGACGGCGCCCGCGGTCTCGGCGCTGTCGAAGGCCAGGTCGAGGAGCTCCTCGCGGGTGAACACCTGGCGTGGCCGACGGGCGAGGGTCTCCAGCAGCAGCCCTTCCCGCCGGGACAGGATCACCTCGGCGTCGCCGTCGACGACCCGGGACTCGCCCACGATGAACCGGCGGCTGCCCACGGACAGCTCGGCCGCGTCCGCCCCCAGGTGGTCGCGTCGGAGCAACGCGCGGAGCCGGGCGAGCAGCTCGTCGACCTCGAACGGCTTGACGAGGTAGTCCTGCGCCCCGGCATCCAGCCCCTCCACCCGGTCGGCCACCGTCCCGCGGGCGGTGAGGACCAGTGCCGGCGCCACGACACCCCGCCCCCGGAGCCGACGCACGAGGTCGACGCCTTCGACTGCCGGGAGTCCGCGGTCCACGACCAGCACGTCCCAGGACCGGACCAGGCCGAGGTGCAGCCCGGCCTGACCGTCCCGGGCGACCGTCACGGCATACCCCTCCTCCGCCAGCAGCTCCGCGAGCATGTCGGACAGGTCGGGGTCGTCCTCGACGAGGAGCAGACGGGCACCGGACGGGGGGACGGTCACCGGGTCAGCCTGCCAGCCCGGCCTCATAACTTTCTGAGATGCCGGGGCGACGATCGGGACATGTCGACCCGAGCTGCGCCACCGGACCACCGGCCCGGTCCGCGCCCGGCCGCGACGGTCCGGGCGGCGCTGCGCCGGGGCGCCGAGCACCGACGGTGGCGGCGACGGACGGCCGACCTCCTCGAGGCACTGGCCGCAGTGAGTCTCGTCGCCGTCGTCGTGCTCTTCCTCCGGGACGGTGGCAGCGCGGACCTCGTCGGCGGCGATCTCGCCACGGTGCTCAGCGCGGTGGGACGGGTGACCGGTCTGGTGGCCGTCGACCTCCTCCTCATCCAGCTCCTCCTGGCGGCCCGCGTGCCGTGGGTCGACCGCGCCTACGGCATCGACCGGGCCCTGCTGGCCCACCGGGTGCTCGGCCGGGTGAGCCTGCCCCTGGTTCTGGTGCACGTCGAGGCCCTCGTCGTCGCGTATGCCGTGCGAGCCCACCTCTCCCCGTGGGCGGGCTGGGCGGTCGAGCCGTTCCGGATGCTGTCCGGCGTACCCGACCTGCTGACCGCGACGGTCGGCACCCTGCTCCTCGTCCTCGTAGCGGTCACCTCCGTTCGCGCGGCCCGGCGCAGGATGTCCTACGAGCGCTGGCACCTGGTGCACCTCGCGGCATACGCCGGGGTGGGCCTGTCGGTCCCGCACCAGCTGTCCATCGGCTCGGACCTGACCCGGAGCGGCGCCGCCAAGACGTACTGGATCGCGCTCTACCTCCTCGTCGCCGTGAGCATCGTGTGGTGGCGGCTGGTCCTGCCGGCCGTCCGGACGGTCCGCCACGGCCTGCGGGTCGAGTCCGTCGTCGAGGAGCTCCCCGGCACGTGGTCGGTCCGGATGACCGGTCGACGCCTGGACCGCCTCCCCGCCCGCGCCGGCCAGTTCCTCGGGTGGCGCTTCCTGAACCGTGGGCTGTGGGCCACCGCCCACCCGTGGTCGTTGTCGGCGATGCCGGACGGCCGTCACCTGCGGATCACCGTGCGGGACCTGGGCGACCACTCCCGCCAGCTGGCGGGCCTGCGGCCGGGGACGCGAGTCGCCGTCGAGGGTCCGTACGGCGCCTTCACGACGTCGGTCCGAACCCACCACCGGGTCCTGCTCGTGGCCGCCGGCATCGGGGTGACCCCGGTCCGGGCGGTCGTCGAGGAGCTGGTGCGGCACCACGCAGCCGCCCCGGGCGCTGTCACCGTGGTCGTCCGGGTCGACGATCCCGACCAGGTGCCGCTTCGGGCCGAGCTGGAGCGCCTGACCGAAGCCGGAGGGCACCACCTCCTCATCCTCGCGGGCCCGCCGGTCCCGGGATCATGGCTCCCCGCGGACCCGACGGCGGGCAGCGACGTCACACGCCTCGGCGACCTGGTCCCGCACCTGCGCCTCCATGACGTCTACGTGTGCGGGCCGGCACCTTGGATGAGGCTCGTCCACCGGTCCTTGCGGAAGGCCGGCGTCCCGGCGGCCCAGGTCCACGACGAGAGGTTCGGCTGGTGAGGGTTCGGACCGGCGTTCTCGTCGGGCTGGGGAGCGCGGCGGCGGTGACCCTCTCCTGGTTCACCGGGCTCGAGCCTCGCCACGCGGCCGTCGTCGGCGGAGCGCACATCGAGCAGCCCGCGGTCGTCGTGCCGACCAGGTCGGGCCCGACCCCCACTGGACACGCGACCCGGACGACCGCTCCGACCCCCTCCGCCTCGGGCACCGTGGACGGTGCCGTCGTCGACACCCAGTACGGCCAGGTGCAGGTCCAGGTCAGCTACACCGGCAGGCGCATCACCAGGATCCGGGCGCTCCACCTCACCGACAGCTCGGGCACCTCGGTGCAGATCAGCGCCGGTGCCGCGCCCATCCTGCAACGCGGGGCCCTCGCCGCGCAGTCCGCGCACGTCGACATGGTGTCCGGAGCGACGTTCACGAGCACGGCATACCTGCAGAGCCTGCAGTCCGCGATCGACGCCGCCCACCTGGGCTGACCACGGTCACGAGGCAGCGTCGCGGTCCTGACGGCTCTCGGCTGCGGCGTGCGCCGTGGCGGCGCGGGACGCCACGAGGGTCTCGAAGGTCGCGGCCGCAGACAGGTCGACGACGACGTCGACCTCGCCGCGGTCGGGCCGGCTCACCGTCCTCACCAGGCCGAGCTCGCCGAACACCTCGAGCATGGGGGCGTTGTCGGCGAGGACCAGCGCGGTCAGCCGGGTCAGGCCCAGGCCACGGGCCCGGCATACGAGCTCCTCGAGGAGCAGCGTCCCGATGCCGTCACCCTGGGCCTCATCGGCCACGGCGACGGCGAACTCGGCCGAACCAACTCGGTCAGGGTGTAGCGACGCAACGGCGACGACCCGGTTCTCCACCGACGCGAGGAGGGCGCACACCGTCTCCGCGGGCGACATCAGGGTGGCCAGGTAGGAGGGCACCGACGCGGGGGAACCGCTGAGGAAGCGGCGGTAGGTCGAGGTGGGCGAGAGCCCCGCGAGGAGCTGGGTCAGGACGCGCTCGTCGCCGACCCTGACGTCGCGGACCGCCACGGGCCGGCCCGTCCTCGTCAGCGGTCCACCAGGGAGCAGCGCGAGGTCATCCATGACCGTCACGCTGACATCGGACGGACGCGGGGGGCAGGGTCGAAGGTCCCCCGGTCCGCTGCAGAGGCCCGTTCCCTCGGGACCAAGGACCCTGTCCTGGACCGGTGGGCCCGTGCACGGTGGGGACATGACCACCCTCCACGCCACCCTCGCGCCCGTTCCCAGCTCGAGTGCACTCGACCGGGTCGATGCCTGGTGGCGCGCCGCCAACTACCTGACGGTCGGGCAGATCTACCTGATGGCCAACCCGCTCCTGCGGCGCCCGCTCGAGCCGGGAGACATCAAGCCGCGACTGCTCGGTCATTGGGGCACTTCGCCCGGGCTCAGCCTGATCTATGCCCACCTCAACCGCGTCATCGCCGCGACCGCGGCACCGACGCTGTACATCGCCGGGCCGGGGCACGGCGGTCCCGCCATGGTCGCCAACGCCTTCCTCGACGGCACGTACAGCGACCTGTACCCCAGTGTGAGCGACGACGAGATCGGCCTCGCGCGGCTGTTCCGGCAGTTCTCGTTCCCCGGCGGGATACCCAGCCATGCCTCGCCCCATCTCCCCGGGTCGATCCACGAGGGCGGCGAGCTCGGCTACTCCCTCGCCCATGCCTACGGCGCTGCCTTCGACAACCCCGACCTCACGGTGGCCTGCGTGATCGGCGACGGCGAGGCCGAGACCGGTGCGCTTGCCGCCAGCTGGCAGGCCCGAGCCTTCGTCAACCCGGCACGGGACGGCGCCGTGCTGCCGATCCTCCACCTCAACGGCTACAAGATCGCCAACCCGACGGTCATGGGCCGGATGCCCGAGAGCGAGCTGCGGGCGTTCCTCGAGAGCCACGGGCACGCACCGCTGTTCGTCGAGGGCGATGAGCCGTATGCCGTGCACGAGGCGCTCGCGGATGCCCTCGACACGGCACACGAGCACCGGGCCGAGCAGCGGCACTCACGCGTGGGTGACCAGCGGTCCTGGCCCATGGTCGTGCTGCGGACTCCTAAAGGCTGGACCGGTCCGGCCTTCGTCGACGGTCTCCCGGTCGAGGGGACGTACCGGTCCCACCAGGTGCCGGTATCGGATCCCCGCAACGACCCGGAGCACCTGGCGGTCGTCGAGCGCTGGATGCGCTCCTACCGGCCCGAGGAGCTCTTCGACGACGCAGGCTCGGTCCGGGCCGACATCCGCCGGCTCGCCCCTCGCACCGGCCTGCGGATGAGCGACATCGACCACGCCAACGGCGGGATCCTGCTGCGCGACCTGTTGCTGCCGGACCACCGGCCCTACCAGGTCGAGGTCACGTCGCCCGGCCGGGAGGCCACCTCGGCGACGGGGGCACTCGGTCCGTGGCTGCGCGACGTCGTCCGCGCCAACCCGCACACCTTCCGGATCATGGGGCCGGATGAGACGGCGTCCAACCGGCTCTCTGCCGTCTTCGAGGCCACGGGGCGGGCCTGGAGCCTGCCGGTTCTCGCCGTGGACGACCACCTCGACCCTGAGGGAAGGGTGATGGAAGTTCTCTCCGAGCACCTCTGCGAAGGGTGGCTGGAGGGGTACCTGCTCACCGGCCGACACGGGCTGTTCAACTCCTACGAAGCCTTCATCCACATCATCGACTCGATGCTGAACCAGCACGCGAAGTGGCTGAAGACGTCGGCGGAGGTGCCGTGGCGGCGCCCGATCGCCTCCTTGAACTACCTGCTGACGTCCCACGTGTGGCGCCAGGACAACAACGGCTTCTCGCACCAGGATCCGGGGTTCCTCGACCACGTCGTCAACAAGAAGGCCGAGGCGGCCCGGGTGTACCTCCCGCCGGACGCCAACACCCTGCTCAGCGTGGCCGAGCACTGCCTGAGGTCACGGTCACTCATCAACGTCATCGTCGCCGGCAAGCAGCCCGCCCTGACCTACCTGACCCCGGAGGAGGCCGACGCCCACTGCGCTCGTGGGCTCGGGATGTGGGAGTGGGCCAGCACCGACAAAGGGGCGGATCCCGATGTGGTTCTGGCCTGCGCCGGAGACGTTCCGACGCTGGAGACACTGGCGGCGGCGGACATCCTGCGCCGACGACTGCCGGACCTGGGGGTGAGGGTTGTCAACGTCGTCGACCTGATGCGCCTGGAACCGGACACCGAACATCCGCACGGTATGCCGGACGCGGAGTTCGACGGGCTGTTCACCACCGACCGTCCGGTGATCTTCGCGTTCCACGGGTACCCCGGGCTGCTTCACCGGCTCGCCTATCGACGCCATGGCCACGCCAACCTGCACGTCCGGGGGTACAAGGAGGAAGGCACGACGACGACGCCGTTCGACATGGTGATGCTCAACGACCTGGACCGGTTCCACCTCGTCATGGACGTCATCGACCGGGTCCCTTCGCTTCTGGACGACGCTGCCGGTCTGCGCCAGGAGATGGTCGACGCGCGGCTGGCGGCCCGGCTGTACACGCGGATCCACGGCGAGGACGACCCCTCGATAGCGGACTGGCGCTGGCCGTCGCCGGCGCACTCGGCCTGAGCCCGAAGCACCCACGAGACCTGCACAACCCATCCGGAAACACCATCGCAAGAGAGGCAGCTCATGAGCTCATCGGCGCAGAGCAGGAAGAACAAGGCCGTCGTCGTCGGATTCGACGGCACCGAGGTGGCGTATGCCGCACTGGACTGGGCGCTCGACGAGGCAGGCCAACGGAATGCCGACGTCGTGGCCGTCCTGGCATCCGGGGCGGCGATGGTCCCCACACCCATGGTTCCGATGATGACCGACTGGCCGGACGAGCCGGCCAAGGCCGTGCTCGCCGCGGCGAGGTCGCACGCGGCCGAGCGCTCCCCGGGTACCACGCTGCGGACCGTCACCTCGCTGACCGGCCCGGCGGCAGCGCTCCTGCGCGCCTCGGAGTCGGCGGGCCTGGTCGTCGTCGGCGGCCATCGGCACCGGAGGCTGGGCGAGCTCCTCCTCGGCGCCACCGCACCGCAGGTGGCGGCCCACGCCAGCTGCCCTGTCGTCGTCGTCCCGGCGGGCGAGCAGCCGACCGCTGACCGTCCCGTGGTCGTGGGGGTTGATGGCTCGCCCACCGGTCGGGCCGCCTTGGAGTTCGCCTTCGCGCGGGCCGCCGAAACCGGGCGGCCGCTGGTCGCCGTGCATGCGTGGTGGCTCTCGGCGGCCGACCGCGCCGGCCTGTCGGCCCGGAGCTCCGATGTCCTGGCGGCCATCGAGGACAGCCACCGGGAGCTCGCCAAGGAGGCCATCGAGCCATTTGCGGTCACGTACCCGGAGGTGCCGGTCGAGGAGGTCGTGGTGTGTGAGGACCCCGTCGACGCGTTGCTGGAAGCGGGGGAGAAGGCCGGGCTGCTGGTCGTCGGCAGCCGCGGACATGGCGGCTTCGTGGGCTTGTTGCTGGGCTCGGTGAGCCAGGGCGTGCTGCATGCGCCGGTGAACTGCCCGATCGCCGTCGTCCGCGGGGTGGACCAGGCGTGGATGTCGAGTCCGAAGCCAAGAGAAGGACATTGAGGTGGTCCCGATGATGGACTGGGGACACATGGGTTCGGGCGGCGCCATGATGGCCGCTGTCTGGGTTGCCGCGGTCCTCCTGCTGGTGGCCCTCGTGGCCGCAGTAGCCGTCGTCCTGCGGCGGCAGTGAGGGCGCACACCACAGGCGCACACCACAGGCGCACACCACTGGCGCACACCACAGGGCGGGTCACCTGTCGATCACCGCTCTGACACCGCACGGGCCCGGCCATCGAAGGCTGCTCGTGGTGCTGCTCAGGCCTTCGCGCCACGTCCGCCCCGGGTGGCGGCATACACCGCAGCCTGGGTCCTGCTCGCCAGGCCGAGCTTGGCCAGGACCGAGGTGACGTAGTTCTTCACGGTCTTCTCGGCGAGCGACAGGCTGCGACCGATCTGACGGTTGGTGAGACCTTCGGCGACGAGCTCGAGGACGCGACGCTCCTGGGGGGTGAGCATGCGGATCAGTGGGTCGGTGTCACCGTGCACCGTCCAGCGCTCGATGAGACGGTGCGCGTCCTCGGTCTCCAGGAGGTTCTCCCCGGCGGCGACCCTGCGGATCGCGTCGATGATGCCGTTGCCGCGGATGTCCTTGAGGAGGAAGCCGGAGGCACCCGCCAGGATGGCGCCGGTCAGCGCCTGCTCGTCGTCGAAGGAGGTGAGGATCAGCCCCTTGATCGACGGGTCGACCGAGCGGATCTCGCGACACGCGTCGATTCCGGAGCCGTCGGTGAGGCGGGCGTCGAAGACCGTGACGTCCGGGCGCAGCGCGGGGACTCTGCGGATGGCCTCTCGGGCCAGGCCGGACTCGCCGATGACGACGAGGTCCTCGGTTGCCTCGATGAGCTCCCGCAGTCCCCGCCGGACGATCTCGTGGTCGTCGAGCAGGTACACCGAGATGGTCATACCTCTCATGATGGTGGATCTGCCGGCCGGTATGCCGGGTCCTTGGTCCCGGGTACGACCGTCAGCCGGACCGGGGCACCCGCCAGCTGAGCACCGACCCGGACGGCTGGCGACGGGCGAGGGTGAACGTCCCACCGGCCGCCTCGGCACGCTTGGCCAGGTTGACCAGGCCGCTACGGGCGGCGTCGGAGTCCATCCCGATCCCGTCGTCCTCGATCTCGACGACCACCTCGTCGAAGACCGCGAGGCGGACCCAGGCGTGGGCCGCCTCCGCGTGCCGCGCCACGTTGGACATCCCCTCGCTGACGACGGCCGTCACATCGGCGAACTCCGCCGGCGTGAGGCCGTCCAGGCTTCCGGCGACGGTGAGTGAGGGTGGCTCCCCGATCCGGCCGGCGAAGGACGACACGAGCGAGTCCAGCTCTCGCTGCGCGGAGGACCTCGGGGCCTGGTTCAGCTCGAAGATCGCCGACCTGATCTCGCGGATCGCGATGTCGAGGTCGTCGACGGCCTCCTCGAGCCGGTCCCTCACCACCTGGCTCTGGGCCATCCGGCCGGCGGACTGGAGCGAGAGGCCGGTCGCGAACAGACGCTGGATGACGTGGTCGTGCATGTCTCGGGCGATCCGCTCGCGGTCGCCCATGAGCGCCATGGCGGCACGGTCCCGCTGGGCCCGGCCGGCGAGGAGCGCCAGCACGCACTGCTGGGCGAACCCGGCGATCTCGCCGACCCGCTCCCGGGAGGTGGTGCCCGAGCCGGTGCCCGGCGCAAGACCCAGGACGAGCAGCCCGAGCTCGTCCGGCCCGGCGGCGAGCGGCAGGACGGCGATCGGCGCCGCGGTCTGGGACTCGGTCGCGGCCGTCTCCCGGGACAGGCCGATCGCCCGACTGACCTCGGCCCTGATCTGGTCGGCACTCACCGACGTGTTGGGGCTGCCCACCTCGCCGGGGCCGATGTCGACGGAGCCGGATGTGCCGCGAGGCCCTCCGTAAACTGTGAGCTGCCCGGTCCCACGCAGGGCCGACCACACGGGCCCGCCCAGGACGGTCTGACCCGCCGGGCGCCCGGCGGGGTCGCCTTCCCCGGTGACGTGGACGGCCCGGAGAACGAGGCCCAGACCGTCCTCGACCTCCTCGAGGATCGCCACCGCGGCATACGCCGCCCCACCGACCTCGCAGCAGCGGGTCGTGAGCAGCTCGAGGGCGCCGTGCTCGTCCTCACGCTCCAGGAGGAGATGGGTGATGTCGGTGACGGCATCAGCCCAGTGCTGCCGCCGCCGGCCGGACTCGAAGAGGCGGGCGTTGTCGATCGCCACGCCGGCAGCAGCGGCCAGGGCGACCAGGGTCGCCTCGTCCTCCGCCGTGAAGGTCGGTGCTCCCTGCTTCTCGGCCAGGTAGAGGTTGCCGTAGACCTCGTCGCGGATCCGGATCGGCGTCCCGAGGAAGGAGTGCATCGGCGGGTGGTTGGGTGGGAAGCCGTAGGAGTCGGGGTGGGTCATGATGTCGTCGAGCCGCTGCGGGTGCGGATGGCGGATGAGCAGCCCGAGAACGCCCAGCCCACGCGGCAGGTCCCCGATCCGCGCACGCTCCTCGTCGGTCACGCCCCCTGTGATGAACTCGGTGAGATAGGTGCCGTCGCCGCTGAGCACGCCCAGGGCGGCGTACCGGGCGTCGACGAGCGAGATGGCCGACTCGACGATCCGGCCGAGGACCTCCGACAGCTCCAGGTCGGTCGTGACCGAGACGACCGCGCTGAGCAGGTCCCGCAGGCGCTGCTGTGACTTCAGCGCGGAGGACGCCCGAGAACGGAGCTCGGCCAGCAGGTCGTCGAGGTCGAGCGCGCTCGCCGTCGGCCAGGGTGTGCGTGAAGTGGGGTCCGCCGGTGTCGGCACGTCTTCGATGGTAGGCGCCGGAGTCCGAGGGCGTCGCCCGAAGTGGGGACGTTCGTCCCTGCCACCGGATCGGCGGGGGACCGATGGTGGGACCAGCAAGACCACCGTCAGACCGGGACCCCCCGGCACCAACAAGGAGGAACACCATGCGCCGCAGGACCCTCGACGCTCTTCTCACCACCGGCGGCGCGATCGTCGCTGTGGTGCTGCTCATCGCCGCCGGCCTGCTGTTCTGGGCCGGCTCGTTCGCGAACGGCACCGTGCACGACCAGCTCGCGCAGCAGAAGATCGTCATGCCCGCGGGCCAGGCCATCGCCGACCCGCTCATCAAGCCCTACCTCGAGCAGTATGCCGGCCAGCCGATGACGACCGGCCCGCAGGCCAAGGCCTATGCCGACCACTACATCCTCGTCCACATGAACGCGGCGAGCGGTGGCCAGACCTACCAGCAGGTCAGCGCCCAGGCCGGTGCCATGGCCAAGGACCCTGCGGCCGACCCGACCAAGCTCGCGGCCCTCAACACCCTCAAGCAGACGCTCTTCCAGGGCGACGCCCTCCGCAGCATGCTGCTGAACGCCTACGCGTTCGGCACCCTCGGTGCCATCGCCATCTGGGGCGCGATCGCCAGCGGCGCCGGTTCGCTGGTCATGTTCTTCCTGGCCGGCCTCGGCTGGAGGCACCTGCGCCGGGTCCCGGAGTCCCGCGACGTCCGGCTGGGCCACGCGACGCCGCTGCCGGCCGTCGCCTGAGGATCTCGGGCCGTATGCCGGGCCGGCGCCACCGGGTTGGTGGCGCGGGCCCGGCATACGTCATGAGGTCCGCCGACCCGACCTGCCGCTCGACGCACGACCGTGCCGAAGCGGGTCCGGGGCGAGGCGATCGCGATGAATGCAGCCCTTGGGGTTGATCTTCAAGCGGTGGACCCGCACCATTCACCTCGTGAATGCTGTCGATGCGAAGTCGTTGGGCCCGGGTTCGCTGTCGTCGCTTCGACACTCGAACCAGCGGAGGATCCTGGACTGTCTGGAGCCGGGGCTGACGCTCTCGCAGGCTGACCTGGCCCGGACCACCGGACTGGCCCCTTCCACCGTGTCCAACCTCGTCCAGCGCCTGGTCGCCCAAGGGGTGCTGGCCACGGCCCCGCTCAACGGCCGCTCGATGGGGGTGAAGCTCGCCCGCGGGTCCGAGGTCGCCGTCGGGGTCGACGTGGGGCACCGGCACATCACCGTGGCGGTCGGCACCCGGGCCGGCCGGGTGATCGCCGAGCGTCGGGTCGACACCGGAGCGAACTCCTCGGCGGCCGTGGCGACCGACGTCATTGCCGAGCTCGTCCTCGATGCGCTTGCCGAGGTGGGGCTCGGGGTGCACGAACCGCTCGGGATCGGGCTGGGTGTCCCGACCCCGATCGACCGGGCGAACCGGCGGGTGGCCGCGCCGTCCATCCTCCCCGGCTGGGTGGGGGTCGACCTGGGTGACCTGCTCTCCCAGCGGCTCGGGGTGGCGGTCGCCGTGGACAACGACGCGAACCTCGGGGCGATCGCCGAGCACCAGTGGGGGGCCGGCAAGGGCTCGGACTCCCTGGCCTACCTGAAGCTCTCCGAAGGGGTAGGGGCCGGGCTGATCCTGGACGGCCAGCTCTACCGAGGCCGGCAGGGCATCGCCGGGGAGATCGGGCACACGACGATGGACGACCTGGGCAAGGTGTGCCGCTGTGGCAACCGCGGCTGCCTGGAGACGCTGGTGGCCGCGCGGACCGTGGTCGACCTGCTCGAGCCGATCCACGGTCAGGGGCTGACCATCTCCGAGATCGTCCGGCTCGCCGGCGCGGGCGACGTCGCCTGCGAGCGCGTGCTGTCCGACACCGGCCGCTACGTCGGCGTCGCGGTCGCCAACCTGGTCAACGTGTTCAACCCGGGTCTGATCGTCGTCGGTGGGGAGCTGGCCCTGGCGGGTGAGTTCCTCATCGCTCCGATGCGCGAGGTGATCCGCCGGCAGGGGATTCCGGTGGCGACGGCCACGCTGAGCGTCGTGACCGCCTCGCTGGGCGCGCAGGCGCACGCTCAGGGTGCGGTACTGCTCGCCATGCGGGAGGCTGATGTGGCAGCGGGCGCCGATCCTTCATGACCTGAACGGTCAAAACGGGATCATTCGACTTCTCGGCCACCCCTTGCGCATTCTGGGCAACTTCGGTTGACTTCGGTCGTCGAATCCGCGACAACGAAGTCGTCCGGGGTACCACACCGGCTCACTGACTCCGCCGCGCGGACGGATCAGCCGACCCTTTGTGCCGGTCACCCGTCCATGCAGCCGCAGTGTGCCGATGAGGCCCACTGAAAGGTGCGCGATGAGTGAGCACGGGTCATTTGCCAACACGGAGTCATATCTTGACGATGACGACACCCAGTCGGGTCGCAGCGTCATCCGGATCGCCTCGGTAGCCGCCCTCGGCGGGTTCCTCTTCGGCTACGACAGCGCCGTGATCAACGGCGCGGTGGAGCCGATCCAGAAGCAGTTCGACGTCGCCGCGGGGCCCTTGGGCTTCGCCGTGGCGTCCGCTCTGCTGGGTGCAGCCGCGGGCGCGATGAGCGCCGGGCGGATCGCCGACAAGTTCGGCCGGCTCACCATCATGAAGCTGGCGGCCGTGCTGTTCTTCGTCAGCGCGCTCGGCAGCGGGCTGGCCCCCAACCTGGAGGTGCTGATCCTCTTCCGCATCATCGGCGGCCTCGGCGTGGGTGTGGCGTCGGTGATCGCCCCGGCATACATCGCCGAGATCGCCCCGGCCCGGATCCGCGGGCGGTTGGGATCGCTGCAGCAGCTGGCGATCGTGACCGGCATCTTCTTGTCCCTGCTCGTCGACTACGTGTTCGCGTCGGCTGCCGGCAGCGCGGAGAGCAACCTGTGGTTCGGCATGGAGGCCTGGCGCTTCATGTTCATCGCGATGGTGGTGCCGGCAGTCCTCTACGGCGTCCTGGCCATGACCATCCCCGAGTCCCCGCGCTACCTCGTGGCCAGCCACCGGATCCCCGAGGCTCGCAAGGTGCTGACCGCCCTGCTCGGTGAGAAGAACCTGGACATCACCGTCGACCGGATCCAGCGCAGCCTCGAGCGCGACAAGCCGCCGTCGTGGTCGGACCTGAAGCGCGCCGGCGGCGGGGTCTACCCGATCGTCTGGGTCGGTCTGCTCTTGTCGGTGTTCCAGCAGTTCGTCGGCATCAACGTGATCTTCTACTACTCCAACATCCTCTGGCGCGCCGTCGGCTTCTCCGAGCAGGGCTCCTTCCTGATCACCGTGATCACCTCGGTGGTCAACATCGCCACCACCCTGATCGCGATCGCCACGGTCGACCGGTTCGGTCGCAAGCCACTCCTCGTCATCGGCTCGACCGGCATGGCGGTGACCCTGGCCACGATGGCGGTCATCTTCGGCACCGCCCCGCTCGGCGCCGACGGCACGCCCACCCTGAGTGGTGCGGCCGGACCGATCGCCCTCGTCGCGGCCAACCTGTTCGTCGTCGCCTTCGGCATGTCCTGGGGCCCGGTGGTCTGGGTGCTCCTCGGCGAGATGTTCCCCAACCGGATCCGCGGCGCGGCGCTCTCCTTGGCCGCGGCCGGCCAGTGGGTCGCCAACTGGCTGATCACCGTCAGCTTCCCCGGCATGAAGGACATCTCCCTGGGCCTGGCCTACGGCTTCTATGCCCTGTGCGCGATCCTCTCGCTGGTCTTCGTCGCCAAGTTCGTCAAGGAGACCAAGGGCCAGACCCTGGAGGACATGGACTCCAGCCTGGACGACGCCAAGGCCTAGGCCAACCCTGGGGGCCCGGCCCGCCGGTGCGGGCCCCCACACACCACTCCTGACACCCACCTCATCTGGAGGTTTCGCATGTCTTTGCCGACCCCGGCCCCGGAAGCGCACCGCACCGTAGCCGTCCTGGGACCCATTCCCCGCGACCACATCATCACCCACCGTGGCGACGAGCTGTCCAAGTACGGCTGCGCCTTGTATACCGCCCTGGCCCTGTCCGCGCTCCTCGGCGAGAACGGGACGGTCCTGCCCATCGTCAACGTCGCCGAGCAGGACGAGGCGGCCATCAAGGCCGTCCTCGCGACGCGCCCCAACATCGACGTGACCGGCGTGCGTGCCGTGGGCGACCGCGGCGACGTCGTCGAGCTCCGCTTCCTGGACCAGAACAACCGGGTCGAGCGACAGACGGGGTTCATGGCCCCGATCCGTCCCGAAGACGTCGAGTTCGCCCTGCACGCCGACGCGTTCGTCTGCGTCCCGATCACCGACTACGAGGTGAGCCAGCCGACCCTGGAGTACATCCGAGCCAACAGCTCGGGCGTGATCCTCCTGGACGGCCACGGCCCGACGAGCACCCTGAGCGCCGGCGGGGAGCGGGTCCGCCGACTGTGGATCGACCTGGACGAGTGGCTGCCCTCGGTCGACATCCTCAAGATGAACCTGGAGGAGGCCGGCTGCAGCTGGAGCCCGTCGGCAGAGGACGAGCGCAAGCCCGGTGACGCGATCCTCGCCGAGCAGCTGGACGACTTCGCCGCCCACGCGCTCGCCAAGGGCGTCAAGGCGCTGTGCGTCACCCTGGACGAACGCGGCTGCATCGCCTTCTCCCTCGACGACAACGGGCAGGTCGTCTCCCGCGAGGTGGGCCGGATCCCGATCGACAACGTCGTGGACACGACCGGGTGCGGGGACAGCTTCGCCGCCGGCATGTCCTTCGGCTACCTCCTGGAGGGCGACATCGTGACGGCCTGCCAGTACGGCAACGCGATGGGTGCCCAGCGTGCGTCCGCCAAGGAGCTGGACGCCTACCTGTCCTTCGAGGAGACCTCCGCTCAGATCAGCGCGGCATACGCCGGAGCCGGCCGAGCGTGAGCGCCGAGGTGATGCGCAGCGTTCTCCGATCGCCGGAGTGGCTGGTCGAGCAGCATGGCTTCGACCGGGCGACGGCCAATGTGTACGAGACCCTCTTCACCATCGGCAACGGCCGAACCGGCACGCGTGGGTCGCACGAGGAGGGGCATGCCGGAGCCCTCTCCGGGGTCTACGTCGCCGGGGTCTACGACGCGCACGACGCGATCGTCACCGACCTGGTCAACGTCCCGGACTGGGTCGACACCGCGGTCTACGCGGCCGGGACCCGGCTCGACGTCGACAGCGCCCGTGTCGTCTCGCACGAGCGCGCACTCGACATCTCCCAGGGTGTCCTGTGGCGGTCGACCGTCTTCGAGGACGACGAGGGCCGCCAGACCCGGCTGGAGTCGCTGAGGTTCGCGCCGATGCACCTGCGGGACTGCGTCGCCCTGCGCCTGGAGGTGACGCCGCTCAACCACACGAGCACGATCCAGGTCGCCACCGGCATCGACGGCGCCCGGACCAACCTGGAGGCGCTGCCGGTCTACCCGGCCGACCGCACCTTCACGCCGACGCAGCGGTGGGCCAAGTGGGCCCGCAGCCGCCACCTGGAGACCCAGCGGACCGGGGTCACCGGCGATGACCAGCTGTTCCTCGTCACCCGGACCATCGGTACCCGGATGACGGTCGCGGCCGTGGCCGAGACCCGGTTCACCCCGACGCCGCATCACAGCGAGGTGAAGCGCTCCGTCGACAGCGTCCGGCGCAGCTCCTGGAACGACGTCGTGGCCGGCCAGACCCTGCGACTGGACAAGGTGGTGGCCTTCCGCACCTCCCGCGACGTCGACGCCGTGGCCGGGGAGGACCTGGTCGAGCGGGCCGTTGCCCGCATCGCCGAGGGCGGCTCCATCGAGGACCTCCTCGCGAGCAACGCCCAGGCGTGGCAGGCCCTGTGGGCCACCTCCGATGCCGAGGTCCTCGGCGAGGAGCGGCTCACCGCCGCGGTCCGGTTCAGCATCTACCACCTGCTGATCGCCGCGAACCCTGATGACCCCACGGCCAACATCGGCGCCAAGTCGATGAGCGGCGAGGGCTACCGCGGGCACATCTTCTGGGACACCGAGGTGATGCTGCTGCCGTTCTTCACCCTCACCCAGCCCTCGGCCGCCCGGGCGCTGCTCGGCTACCGCTTCCACACCCTCGCCGGCGCTCGACGCAACTCTGCCGAGAACGGCACCCTGGGTGCACGGTTCGCGTGGGAGTCGGCCGACACCGGGGACGAGGAGTGCCCGCGGTTCACGCCGGACGGTTCCGACCGGTTCTGGACGCGGGACGAGGAGGTCCACGTCTCGGCCGACGTGGCGTTCGCCATCCGGCGGTATGTCGAGGCCACCGGCGACCTGGACTTCCTGCACGACGAGGGCGCCGAGATGCTCTTCGAGACCAGTCGGTTCTGGGTGACCTTCGCCCAGCAGGACGGCGACGGCAGCTGGCACCTGCGTCAGGTGATGGGTCCGGACGAGTTCCACTCCCACGTCAACGACAACGCGTTCACCAACCACCTCGTCCGGTGGGCCCTTCGGTATGCCGCGGACGTGCACGACGAGATGGCCACCGCCGCGCCGGAGGCGCTGTCCAAAGTCGTCGAGGCGATCGGGCTGGACCCCGCCGAGGTCGCGCGGTGGCGAGCCGTCGCCGACGGGCTCGCCCAGCCCACGACCGACTCCGACGGCGTGATCGAGCAGTTCGCCGGATTCTTCGACCTCGACCACGTCCAGGTGACCGAGTGGGACGAGAACAACATGCCTCGCTACCCGAAGGGCTACAACCACTTCAACTGCGAGACGACCCAGCTGCTCAAACAGCCCGATGTCATCCAGCTGATGCTCATGCTTCCCGACGACTTCTCCGCCGAGAGCAAGCTGGCCAACTTCGAGTACTACGAGCCCCGGACGCTGCACAAGAGCTCGCTGAGCCCGGCGATGCACGCCATCATGGGGATCGAGGTCGGGGACACCACCCGTGCGGCCCAGTACTTCGAGCGCTCGGCGCTCGTCGACCTGTCCGACAACCAGGGCAACACCTGCGACGGCATGCACATCGCCTCGGCTGCAGGGACCTGGACGGTTCTCACGAGCGGCTTCGGCGGCCTCAACGTGGACGGCGGACGGCTGGCGCTGCACCCTTGGCTGCCCAAGGACTGGGCGGGGCTGCGCTACCGCATCGTCTGGCAGGGCATGTCGCTCCAGGTCGAGGTGACCCACGACGCCGTCGAGGTGGGTGGCGAGGGTCCGGCAGGGGCCGAGCTGGCCCTGTCGGTGGCTGGGCAGGACGTCGTCCTGGCGGCCGGTGGCACGGTACGGGTCGCGCTCGGCGAGGAGGCGACATGACCGTTTCCTCTTCCCCGTCGGACTCGATCCGCGCCGCTCAAGCTGTGCTCTTCGACCTCGACGGGGTCATCACCGACACCGCCTCGCTCCATCGCGTCGCCTGGGCCCAGCTCTTCACCCACCTGTTCGACGAGCTCAACGACGAAGGTGTCGAGGTCCGCCCGTACACCGAACAGGACTACTACGACACGGTCGACGGCAAGCCCCGGTTCGACGGCATCCGCGCGCTGTTGGCCGAGCGTGGCATCGAGATCCCCACCGGCACGCCGGACGACGGGCCCGAGATGCGGACCGTCCACGGGCTCGGCAGCCGCAAGAACGCGGTCTTCCTCGGCGAGGTCGCCGCCGGGAACGTGCGCTCGTATGCCGGTTCGGTGCGGCTGCTCGACTGGCTGCGCGAGCACGCCGTGCCATGCGCCGTGGTCAGCAGCTCACGCAACGCGGTCCAGGTGCTCACCGCCGCCGGGCTGGCCGACCGCTTCGTCCTGATCCTCGACGGCGGCCGGGCCGAGGACCTCGGGCTCGCCGGCAAGCCGGCGCCGGACACCTTCGCCTGGGCCGCCCAGCAGCTCGGGGCGGCACCGGCGGCAACCGTCGTCATCGAGGACGCGGTCAGCGGGATCGCGGCCGCCGCCGCGGCCGGCCTGCACGCCGTTGCTGTCGACCGCGGCGCCGGTGCGGCCGCCCTCGCCGAGGCCGGTGCCGAGCTCGTCGTCACCGACCTGGCGCAGCTGATTCCGGTGTCCGACCCGGTCGACCAGGAACCCGCACGATCTGGGACCTGAGGGCGACGGCAGCCCCGTGAACGAGATGGTCCCCGGTGAGAGCAGGCACCGGGGACCATCTCTATTTCGAGTCGGGGGCCTCAGGCCAGGTCGTAGCGACCCAGCGTCATGACCTTGTCCCAGGCCGCCACGAAGTCGCGGACGAACCTGTCCTGAGCGTCGTCGGTCGCGTAGACCTCGGCGACGGCCCGCAGCTCGGAGTTGGAGCCGAAGACCAGGTCGTTGCGGGTGCCCGTCCAGACGACGTCGTCCGAGCCGGCCCGACGGCCCTCGAAGGTGTCGGTCTCGGGGCCGGTCGCCTTCCAGGTGATGCCCTGGTCGAGCAGGTTGACGAAGAAGTCGTTCGTCAAGGACCCGGGCCGCGAGGTCAGCGCACCGAGCGGTGACTGCTGGTAGTTGGCGCCCAGCACGCGCAGCCCACCGATGAGCACGGTCAGCTGCGGAGCGCTGAGGGTGAGCAGGTTGGCGCGGTTGATGAGCAGGTGCTCGGCCGGCATACGACCACCCGATGCCCGGTAGTTGCGGAAACCGTCGGTCGTCGGTTCGAGCGGGGCGAAGGAGTCGACGTCGGTCAGCTCCTGGGTCGTGTCGGCCAGGCCCGGGGTGAACGGGACCTGCACCTGGTGCCCGGCGTCGGCCGCGGCCTGCTCGACTGCCGCGCACCCGCCGAGGACGATCAGGTCGGCGAGCGAGACCTGCTTGCCGCCGGCACCGTTGAACGCCTGCTGGATGCCCTCGAGCGTGCCGAGCACCTTGCCGAGACGCTCGGGCTCGTTGACCTCCCAGCTCTTCTGCGGCTCCAGGCGGATCCGCGCGCCGTTGGCGCCGCCGCGCTTGTCGCTGCCCCGGAACGTCGAGGCGGACGCCCACGCGGTCGAGACCAGGTCGGCGACGCTGAGGCCGGAGCCGAGGATCTGGCTCTTGAGCGCGGCGATCTCCTCGGCACCGATCGGCTCACCGGAGGCGGCAGGCACCGGGTCCTGCCAGATCAGGTCCTCGGCCGGGACCTCTGGGCCGAGGTAGCGGACCTTGGGCCCCATGTCGCGGTGGGTCAGCTTGAACCAGGCGCGGGCGTAGGCGTCGGCGAGCTCCTCGGGGTTCTCCAGGAAGTGCCGCGAGATCTTCTCGTATGCCGGGTCGACCCGCAGGGCGAGGTCGGTCGTCAGCATCGTGGGGGCGTGTCGACGGCTGGGGTCGTGCGCGTCGGGGACGGTGTCGGCAGCCGCGCCGTCCTTGGGCTTCCACTGCTTGGCGCCGGCCGGGCTCCTCGTCAGCTCCCACTCGTGACCGAACAGGGTCTCGAAGAAGGTGTGGTCCCAGGTGGTCGGGGTGGGCGTCCAGGCGCCCTCGAGCCCGCTGGTGATGGTGTCGACACCATTGCCGGTGCCCTGGCTGTTGTGCCAGCCGAGGCCGACCTGGTCCAGGGGCGCGCCCTCGGGCTCGGGGCCGACCTGGTCGGCGTCGCCGGCGCCGTGGGTCTTGCCGAAGGTGTGCCCACCGGCGATGAGGGCGACGGTCTCGTAGTCGTCCATCGCCATCCGGCGGAAGGTCTCACGGATGTCGATGGCCGCCTTCGCCGGGTCGCCGCTGCCGCTCGGGCCCTCGGGGTTGACGTAGATGAGGCCCATCTGGACGGCGGCGAGCGGGTTCTCCAGGTCGTGGTCGCCGGTGTAGCGCTCGTCGCCGAGCCACTCCGTCTCCGAGCCCCAGTACACGTCGTTGTCCGGCTCCCAGACGTCCTCGCGGCCGCCGCCGAAGCCGAAGGTCGAAAAGCCCATCGACTCCATCGCGACGTTGCCGGTCAGGACCATCAGGTCGGCCCAGGAGATGGCCTGGCCGTACTTCTGCTTGATCGGCCAGAGCAGCCGACGGGCCTTGTCCAGGTTGGCGTTGTCCGGCCAGCTGTTGAGCGGGGCGAACCGCTGCTGGCCGCCGCCCGCGCCGCCGCGGCCGTCCTGGATCCGGTAGGTGCCGGCGCTGTGCCACGCCATCCGCACGAAGAGAGGGCCGTAGTGCCCGTAGTCGGCCGGCCACCAGTCCTGGGAGTCGGTCATGAGTGCCGTGAGGTCGGCCTTGACCGCCGCGAGGTCCAGCGCGTTGAAGGCCTCCTTGTAGTCGAAGTCCCCGCCGAGCGGGTTGGCGACCACGTTGTACTTGCGCAGGATGGCCAGGTTGGGCGCGTCCGGCCACCAGTCCTTGTTCGTCGTCCCGCCGGTCTCCGGCGACGGCTGGAAGGGACACGTGGCGCCCTCGGCCTGCTCCGGCTCGTTCATCTCGCCGACGACGGCATCGGGTTGGTCAGTCATGGGGATCCTTTCGTGGGGAAACTGCGGGGGTCGGGTGCGGCGCCGAGGCGCTGGAGCAGGTGGGGCACAGGCCCCAGTAGGTGACCTCGGCCTCGTCGACCGTGAAGCCGTGGTCGTCGGCAGCGGTCAGGCACGGGGTGTCTCCCACGGCGCAGTCGACGTCGACGATGACGCCGCACGAACGGCATACGAGGTGGTGGTGGTTGTCGCCGATCCGCGCTTCGTACCGCGCCGGAGAACCCGCGGGCTCGATCCGGCGGACCAGACCGGCGCCCGTGAGGGCCCGCAACCCGTCGTAGACGGCCTGGTGCGAGACCTCGGGGAGGTCGGCGCGGACGGCGCGCAGGATCGAGTCGGTGTCGGCGTGCGGGTGGTGGTGCACGGCCGACAGGACGGCGACCCGGGGGCGGGTGACGCGCAGGTCGACGCCGCGCAGCCGCCTCTCGAGCTCGGGGGGTGTCGGCACGTTCCGAGCGTTGCGCATTTTCCTGAATGAATCAAGAAGGGACACCATCTGGACACCGCCGGGATGCTGCGTCTGCGGATCTGAGGGTTCGACCCCCCAGATCCGCAGACGCAGGGGGGTGGCAGGCCGGACAGGCAGGCTCGGGACCTTGGGCCCTGTCCCGCGGCCCGGTCCGGCCGGACGCTGGAACCATGAACAACAACGACACACAGCCCATGGCGGAGCTCGCCCCGTCGCAGTGCTGGGAGCTGGTCCGGGAGTCGGTGGTCGGCCGGTTGGCGATCGCCGCTCCCGACGGACCGGACATCTTCCCGGTCAACCACGTCGTCGACCACGGGTCCGTCGTCTTCCGGACGGCGGCCGGCACCAAGCTGATCGGTGCCGTCGACCAGATGGTCGCCTTCGAGGTCGACGGCTACGACCTGTCGACCGGATCGGCCTGGAGTGTCGTGCTCAAGGGGTTCGCCGTGGAGGTCTCCGACCAGGACGAGGTCATCGACGCGATGTATCTGCCCCTCTTCCCGTGGCACGCCGGGTCCAAGGGCCACTTCGTGCGGATCGAGCCCGGTGTCATCACCGGTCGTCGGTTCGAGGTGCTCGGCGGGTCCAGGTCGGCGTCGTCGGAAGGAGCCGGCTCATGCTCGTCCGCGAAGTCATGACGGCATCCGCGCTGACCCTCACGATCGACGACACGCCGACGTATGCCGTCGAGCTCATGTCGCGCTCGCGGGTCTCCAGCCTCCCGGTCGTCGACCCCCAGGGGTCGTTGGTCGGCATCGTCAGCGAAGGTGACCTGCTGCGCTACGCCATCGAGCCGGACCACCGCGCCCACCTGCGTCCGTCGGCCCGCCGGGGCATTCCACTGCCGACCCGTGTCGAGGAGGTCATGACGCCCCAGCCGCACACGACGCGAGGGGGGGCCGACCTCGCCGAAGTGGCCCGGGTCCTGTCGGAGAGCTCGTGGAAAATGCTGCCGGTCCTGGCGGGTGCGCGGCTTGTTGGGGTGGTGAGCCGAAGCGACGTCGTTCGCGCGCTGGCCCATCCCGATCGCGAGGTCGAGCGGCGTATCGCCACCACCTTCGGCGATCTCGGGCGGCCCGAATGGCACGCGCAGGTTATCGACGGGGTCGCCCACCTCACCGGAACTGCTGGCGAGCGTGAGCGTCACGCTGCCGTCGCGCTCGTGTCCGCCGTCCCGGGTGTCCGGGACGTCGAAGCCCCCTAGTCCACACCCACCACCCGGAGGAATCCCATGGAGACAACACGCAAGAGCCTGCCGGTCACTGTCGGCTACGACGGCACCGATCTCGGAGCTGCCGCACTCGACTGGGCCGTCGACGAGGCGAGCCGACGACACGCACCCCTCACCGTGGTCCTGGCCTCGGGCACGGCGATGGGCCCCACGCCTGTCGTGCCGATGATGAGCCCATGGCCCGACGAGGCCGCGGGCGACCTGCTCGCCGGGGCGCGCGCCCGGGTCGCAGCCCGCGCGCCGCGCGTCCGGGTTGATGTGGTCACGTCCCTCGGCGGACCAGCAGGCGCGCTGATCGAGGCCTCCACGTCGAGCGCCCTCATCGTGGTCGGCGGCCCCCGCCACAGCAAGGTCGGAGAGCTCTTCCTCGGGGCCACCGCGCCCCAGGTCGCGGCCCATGCGCACTGCCCGGTCGTCGTCATCCCTGAGTCCGCGACGGCGAACCCCACGATGCCGGTCGTTCTGGCGGTCGACGGGTCCGCCGCCAGCCAGTCCGCGTGTGAGCTCGCCTTCGCCCGGGCCGCGGACACTGGCCGCCCCCTGGTCGCCGTCCACGCCTGGTGGCTCGACGGACCGGAGCAGCTGGGCCTCTCCCCGATGAACCCGGAGGTCGTGGAACAGATCGAGGCGGGCCAGCGGGAGGTCGCTGCCGAGGCAGTGGCCACCTGGTCGGCGAAGTTCCCCGAGGTTCCCGTCGAGCACCTCGCGGTGCGCGAGCATCCCGTCCCGGCGCTCCTGGCGGCGGCGGCTCACGCCGAGATCCTCGTCATGGGCAGCCGAGGCCACGGCGGTTTCGCCGGTCTCCTCCTCGGGTCCGTGAGCCAGGGCGTCCTCCACGGCAGGCCGCCGTGCCCGGTCGTCGTGGTGCACCGCGGCGATCCAGGCTGAGCACGTCTGGCGTGGTGCAGATCGCGTGACCTTGACGCCGGTTCATGCGTTACCCTCAGTATCGAACACTCGAAGTACCGGGTAAATCTGAGGAGCAACGATGACCCAGACCGTTCCGCCGAAGTCGCTGGCGGCCCAGGCTCAGCGCTTCGGGCTGCGGGCGTTGACCAAGGTCGGGGGCCTGCCCGTCATGAACCGGCCAGAGGTCCGGCACCGTCTCGAGCGGGCGCTGTACGAGACCAGCAGGCAGGGTTTCCGCCTCGCCGACGCCGCGGCCTCGCGGCGCAGCTTCCCGACCAGAGCGGCCGACGGCCAGCCGGTCCGGGCCGCGGTCACCCGGCCGGGGCGGCTCTTCGACCTGACGCCGACGCAGGACCAGGCCATGCTCCGCGACGCGGCCCGCGAGCTCGCCGAGGAGGTCATCCGCCCGGCCGGCGCCCAGGCCGACACCGACCGCGCGGTGCCCGGGACCGTGCGCAAGGCGGCCGCCGAGATGGGTCTGGTCCTCCTCGGCGTTCCCGCCGAGCTCGACGGCATCGCCGAGGAGCGCTCGGCCGTTGCCACCTGCCTCGTCCTGGCCGAGCTGGCCCGTGGCGACATGGGCATCGCGGCGGCTCTGATGGCCCCCGCCGCGGTCGCCGGAGCGCTCGCGGCATACGGAACGGCAGCGCAGCAGGCGACGTACCTGCCCGCCTTCACCGGCGACAACCCCCCGTCGTATGCCGCCCTCGCCCTGATGGAGCCGCAGCCGCTCTTCGACCCACTGGCTCCGCGGACGGTCGGCGCGACTCGCGGCGGCGACCTCGTGCTCGACGGCGTCAAGGCGCTCGTGCCCGGCGCCGAGTCGGCCGAGCTGCTCATCGTCTCGGCCCTGGTCGACGGGGTTCCGCGGCTGGTCATCGTGGAGCCCGCCACGCCGGGCGTCACCGTCGAGGACGACCCGGCCATGGGGCTGCGGGCGGCGAGGACTGGTCGCGTCGTGATGCGGGACGTCGTGGTCCCGCTGGCGAATCTCCTTGGTAACACTGAGGATCACCTCGATGCCGTGCGTCGTGCTCGGCTCGCGTGGGCGGCCATGGCCTGCGGCACGGCGCAGGCGGTCCTCGACCAGCTCATCCCGTACGTCAAGGAGCGCAAGGCGTTCGGGGAGGCCATCGGCCGCCGTCAGGCCGTCGCGTTCACCATCGCCGACATCGCCGTCGAGCTGGACGCCCTGCGGCTCGTCACCTGGAAGGCGGCGGCCCGGCTCGACCACGGCCTGGACGCCGCCCCGCTCATCGCCAACGCCCGCGCCCTCACTGCCCGGCACGGTGCCTGGATCGGCTCGAGCGCCGTCCAGATGCTCGGCGGCCACGGCTTCGTCAAGGAGTTCGACAACGAGCGGTGGTTCCGCGACCTGCGCGGCGCCGGCCTGCTCGAGGGCGCCCTCCTCGCGTGACCTCCTCCCGTATGCCGGCCGCCCGGCATACGCCTCAGCCCTCCCGTCCCAGCACGCCACCGGAAGTGAGCAGCCGACCATGATCGACCTCGAAGTCCCCCGCAAGATGATCCCCCTCATCGAGCAGGCCCGCGGGTTCGCCGAGGAGGTGATGCGGCCCATCTCACGCAAGTACGACCGCGCGGAGCACGAGTACCCGCGCGAGCTCGACCTCGTCTCCGCCGTCATCGACGGGCTCTCCGCGTCGGGAACCGGTCAGGGTGCGGGTGCGGCGACGGCGACCCGCGACGCCGCGGGCGCGGGCGATGGCGGTCGTGGGGGGCGCGGGGGTGTGCGCAACGGGGCCAACCTGTCCTCGGTCCTGTCGATCATGGAGACCTGCCGCGGGGACGTGGGCCTGACCCTGTCGATCCCGCGACAAGGGCTCGGCAACGCCGCGATCGGGGCGGTGGCGAGCGAGGAGCAGAAGGCGCGCTACGGCAACCGGTGGGCGGCGATGGCGATCACCGAGCCGGACACCGGGTCGGACTCCGGCGCGATCCGGACCACGGCGGTCAAGGACGGCGACTCGTACGTGCTCAACGGCGAGAAGATCTTCGTCACCGCCGGCGACCGCGCCGAGCTCGTCGTCGTCTGGGCGACCCTGGACCGCTCGCTCGGCAAGCAGGCCATCAAGTCCTTCGTCGTGGAGAGGTCCAACCCTGGCCTGAAGCTGGTCCGGCTCGAGCACAAGCTCGGGATCCGTGCTTCCGATACCGCCGCGTTCCACCTCGACAACTGCCGGGTCCCCGCCGGGGACCTGCTCGGCGACCCGGAGATCCGCATCGAGGGGGGCTTCGGTGGGGCCATGCAGACCTTCGACAACACCCGCCCGCTCGTCGCGGCCATGGCGTGTGGGCTGGCCCGCGGCTGCCTCGACACCGTGACCGAGCTCCTTGCGGCGCAAGGGGTTCGGGTCGACCACGACCGTCCGCTGAACACCCAGTCGGCCGCCGCGGCGCGGCTCGGGGCGATGGAGGCCGAGTACCAGGCCGCCTACCTGCTGACCCTGCGTGCGGCCTGGCTCGCCGACAACGGGACCCCCAACTCGATGGAGGCCTCGATGGCCAAGGCCAAGGCGGGACGCACCTGCGTCGACATCGCCCTGGCCTGTGTGGAGCTGTGCGGCGCCACCGGTTACGGCGAGGGTGAGCTGCTCGAGAAGTGGGCCCGCGACAGCAAGATCCTCGACATCTTCGAGGGTACCCAGCAGATCCAGCTGCTCGTCGTCGCCCGTCGCCTCCTCGGTCTGTCGAGCAGCGAGCTGAAGTAGCGTCTGCGGATCTGGGGTCCCGCGCCCTCAGATCCGCAGACGCAACGCCCGACCGGCATACGATCCCTGCTGTGTCCATGTCGATGGGGTGGGGCGGCGACCGGGCCGTTCAGTGGCGCCGGGCGGTCGTGCCGTGGTTTTTACCCTTGGTCGTCGGCGCCATCGGCGTGGCCGGGATCATCGCCAGCATCGTCGGCGAGCCTACGCCGGCCTGCTCGGCGCTGGCCCCTTGCGCCGGTCCCGGTGTCGATGCCTTCGGACTGTTCCTCGGCGCCCTCCTCACGTCGTTCGTTGGGGTGTGGTTCTGGCGGGTCGCGGGGACAATTTTCGGAATCGTGGCAGCGACCATCGACGTGTTCTACGACCCCTCGCCTGCGGCCCATATGGTGTTCGTCGTCTACGCGATAGCGTGCCTCGCACTGCTTGGTTGGCTGCATTTCGTCGCGACGACGCAGCGGATGCTGGCTGCCGAGGCGGTTGTCAGGGTACCCAGCTCGAGTCCTCGGACTGCTGCTTCGGGAGCCACCTCGCCGGACGCCGTGGAATGGATCCTTGCGGTCGTCGCCCTGGTGGTCATCCTCGGCGGGGTAGGCCTGTGGGGTTACGGGCGGGTCGTTGATGCCGGTCATCGGGCACGCGCCACCGTGTTGACCGGGGTAGTGTCCGGGCGGTCGGATGACGATCTCAACCAGGAGGTGACCTTCGCTGACCCATCCGTGGGGAAGGTCAAGGTGTCGTTCTCGGACGACGTTCCGATCGGTCAGCGGGTGACGGTGGCCATCGACCGCAGCCACCCGACCTGGGCCGAGGCCACGTGGGACCGGAAGGACCACTCGGGCTGGCTCATCCTGCCTGTCCTTGGCGCGGGGTATCTCGCGTGGTTCGGCACCACCTGGTGGCGTCGCCGTCAGGGCATCGCGATAACGGATCTCGCCGTCCCGGTGGACGTCCGAGTGCGCAGTGGAATGGTCTTGTTCCGGCCGGTGGGGGAGTCGGGCGTCTGGGGCGAATACCCGAGCGAAGAACCGTCGTCCAGGCAGCCAGGCAGCACGGTCCCAACCGGCTGGGTGCCCGGCTATCTGTACGGGGACGTCCGCGACGGCGGTTGGGCGCTGGCCACGGCCGCCGGCGCCGCCCACCTGCCCCGGGGCCCACTGGTCGTTCACGCGGTCGACGCCGACCGTCGCTCCTCAGCCGGGGCGCCCGGGTCCGGGCATCACGGAACGTCCCCTCTCCGAAGGAGAGGCGCGGAGCGGCGCTGGTTCATCGCGAAGTCGGGGTTCTGGCTGATCGTGTCCCTCGGCTTCCTCGCGCTGTCCACCTCCGACCTGCCAAAGGGGTGGGACATAGCTCACGGCGCCGGTGTCCCGGGCACCGTCACGATCACAGTGGAGGACTGCGGTGGGAAGTCCTGCTCCTACAGCGGTGACTTCACGAGTGACGATGGCCGCTACCACTTCGCCGATGTGCCCTTTGACGGCGACGGGACGAAGGGAGAGCAACGGCCCGGCATCTATCTGGGTCAAGGGGAGCAACCCGACACCATCTACGTGCCCGGGTGGTCGACGTTCGTCGAGCCGCTGATCTTTGCGGTTGGATCCCTTGGTGTCGCCATCGTTGCGGCCTTGTTCCTCGTCGTCGCGATCCGCGAACCCTGACGAGAGCCAAGGGCCCGTTCTTGGTTGCGCGAGCTCGTGGCGACCCAGCGCGAGGCGGCCGGTGAGGCCGCCGTGCGGGTACCGCTGCCCCCTTCCGCAGTGGTTGTCGACTACCGCCGACCGGCCGCGGACTCCAAGGAGCGGCTGGTGGCGCTCGGCGTCCTCGTCGTCGTCCTCCTCACCGGCACATGGTGGACCTACGACGTCCTCTCCGACCTCGTGCACCGCTCGAGAGCAGTGACCGTCACGGGAACCGTCCTGTCGGGACGCGACGCGGGCCTGTCCCAACCGGTCGCGTTGACGCAGCCCAGCTTGCCGGCCGTCGTGATCGTCAGGTTCTCGGACCCGCAGCCCGCCGGTCGCCACGTGCCCGTCGCGGTCGACCCGACGCACATCGGCTGGGTCGATGCGCCCTGGGACCCGCGCCGGCACTCGGCGTGGCTGCTTCCCACCGTCCCCGGACTCGGTTTCCTCCTCTGGCGCGGTCGACGCTGGGGCCGACGCCGACGTGGCATCCCCGCCGCGAACGTGCCCCTCATCCCGGTGGGCTGGGTCGCGATGGGCGACGGGCGAGTTGGGCTGCGCCCCCTGGGCGAGACCGGACTGTGGGCCTCATACGCCACCGGCCCGCTGCCCCAGGGCCTGGTGGCAGACCCGGCCGATGAGACGGCATACCGACGCGGAGTGGTCGTGGGCGACCTCCGGAACGGCGGGTGGGTGCAGGTGTATGCCGCGGAGGCGACCTTTCGCCCGCGTGGCCCGCTCCAGCGAGAAGGCCGTGCGGGAGCCGCAACCCATCGCGCTCCGCGACGTGCCAGGCACGGTACGGGCTCGGCCTCCTCCTCGGGGCGGAAGGGGTCGCTGGGCCGCTCACGGCCGATCTGGTTGTCGGTGAAGTGTGCCTTCGGGGGACTCGCGGCGATTGGCGCGCTGTGGGTCCTCGGGTCGGACCTGCCCGATGCCTTCGTCGTCGCCAACGGCGGTGGCGTGGTCGGAACCGCGACCGTCACCGACAAGGTGTGCTCGAAGTCGTGCTCGTACACGGTGACCTTCGACAGCGACGACGGCCGGTACCACTTCACCGATGTCGACTTCACCGGCAGTGGTGAGGTGGGGGATCGCCGACCCGCACGGTATGTCGGGACCGGGCTGGAGCCGTCGACGATCTATGCCCCGGGCGTGCGTGCGTTCCTCATGGACCTGCTGATCATGGGAGGTGCCCTGGTCGGGCTCGGGATCGCCGGGGTGACTCTGGACCGCTCGTGGCGGCGCCCCTGAGCGTCTGCGGATCTGGGGCCGCAGGCCCTCAGATCCGCAGACGCAAGGGGGGTGTCAGTGGTGACGGGGCTTGGCGGGCGGCTTGGGCGACGGCTTCGTGGGTGTGCGGTCCGTGCTGTCGGGGCCGGGGGTGTGGTCGTCGTGCCGGGCGGCCACGCGACCCTTGATCCAGAACCAGCCGACGACCACGAGGGCGAGCGCGACGAGAACGGCCGCGACGAGTGCTCCCCACAGCGCGGCATACGCGACCTTGATGGCGATCTCGGCCGCGAGGTTGCCATAGTCGAGGTCCGGCTCGTGCGCGGCACCCCACAAGGCACCGCTGACGAAGCCGATCGACCCGAGGATCGCCCCGCCGAGGAACCCCACCGAGGTGAGCAGGAGGCCGCGGCGACCCGGGATCGGGTTGTCCTCGTCGACCTCCTCGAACTGGCCGAGGACGTCGAACCGGCCGGCGTCACGGTGGGGGTGGTGCATGGACACCGACCCTAGACCGAGGACCGGTCCGGACCGGAGTGTGTCGGCCGTGTCGGCCGTTCGGGCCATCGTCGGGAGCCGCCGGGAATGGTCACACTGGGCAGATGCTGCCCGTGGTCATCGGCTTCGGCGCCGTCGTCGGCGTCATCCTTGTGGTCCGGGCGCTGCAGAAGCGCGGGGACTCGGTCCCTGCGCCGGAGAACCCTCCGCCGCCGGAGACGGTCATCTCCGACGCGGGTCTCCCCGGCGGCGTCTGAGCGCCCGCACGCCCCAGGTCGGTCGCCGGTCGGGACCGACCGGGTGACGGCTGCCCGTCACCCGCCCAGCGTCCAGCCCAGCCACCCGGCGCCCAGGCCCAGGACCAGGCTGAGCACGAGGTTGGCGACGGCGTGGCGTCGCTCACCGTCGACCCAGGCCTCCCAGAGCTCCAGCCCCCACGTCGAGAACGTCGTCAGCGCCCCGCAGAACCCGGTTCCGACGAGGCCGAGCGCCGAGCCGTGCATCCCCGATGCCACCGCGAGACCGAGGACGAACGAACCGATGACGTTGACGGTGATCGTGCCCGCGACGGTCGTCGTCCGCAGGCGGGTGCGCATGAGGTGCATCACGAGGTAGCGGCTCGGCGCACCGAGTGCGGCGCCGAGGGCGACGAGCAGGGGCGTCATGCCCGGGCGCCTGTCTCGTGTTCCCAGATCCGTTGTCCCACAACGGTTCCGAGACCGACCGACGCCACGCCGAGGACTATGGATACGCAGACGTATGCCGCGGCGAGACTGCCGTGTCCCGCGTGCGCCTGCTGGAGGACGTCGACGGCGAACGCGGAGAAGGTCGTCCACCCGCCGAGGATGCCGACGCCGACGAAGGGGCGCGCCAGCCGGTGGGTACCCGGTCGAGCGACGAGGAACGCGACGAGCAGACCCATCGCGAGGCAGCCGGTGAGGTTGACCAGGAGGGTGCCCCAGGGCCACGCCCCGGGGTCGTGGGGAAGTCCCAGGCCGACGGCATACCGGCCCAACGAACCGACCACGCCGCCGGTCGCGATGGCCGCGAGCAGGCGCGCGTCGACGGGTGCGGGAGCGGGCGGCATCCGGTCAGTTCCGTCAGTTCCGTTTGGTGGCAAGGAAGTCCGCGATCCGGCCGATGGCCTCGGTGAGCATGTCGACGTCGGGGAGGGTCACCAGGCGGAAGTGGTCGGGCTCGAACCAGTTGAAGCCGGTGCCGTGCGTCACGAGGATCTTCTTGGCGCGGAGCAGGTCGATGACGAAGGCCTCGTCATCGTCGATCGGATAGACGTCGGGGTCGAGGCGCGGGAAGCAGTAGAGGGCACCGCGAGGCTCGACACAGCTGACGCCGGGGATCTTGTTGAGCAGGCGGGAGGCGAGCTTGGCCTGCTCGTAGAACCGGCCGCCCGGGACGATGAGCTCGTTGATCGACTGGTAGCCGCCCAGTGCGGTCTGGATCGCGTGCTGCGCGGGGACGTTGGCGCACATGCGCATGTTGGCCAGGAGGGTGAGACCCTCGAGGAAGTCGGTGGCCGCGTGCTTCGGTCCGGAGATCATCACCCAGCCGGCCCGGTAGCCGCAGACCCGATAGGCCTTGGAGAGCCCGCTGAAGGTGAGGCACAGGACGTCGTCACCGGCATACGTCGCCACGTGGTGGTGGACGGCGTCGTCGAAGAGGATCTTCTCGTAGATCTCGTCGGCCATCAGGACCAGGTCGTGTCGGCGGGCGATGTCGACGAGGGCCTTGACCGTCTCGGCGCTGTAGACGGCACCGGTCGGGTTGTTGGGGTTGATGATGACCAGGGCGTGGGTGTTCGGGGTGATCTTGGCCTCGATGTCGGCGAGGTCGGGGTTCCAGCCGTTGCTCTCGTCGCAGCGGTAGTGCACCGGCGTGCCGCCGGCCAGGGACACCGCTCCGGTCCACAGCGGGTAGTCCGGCGCGGGCACGAGGATCTCGTTGCCGTCGTCGACGAACGCCTGGAGCACCATGTTGATCAGCTCGCTGACGCCGTTGCCGATGAAGACGTCCTCGACGGTCGTGTCGGTGAGCCCCTTGGCCTGGTAGTACTGCGCCACCGCGGTCCGGGCGCTGTAGATCCCCTTGCTGTCGGCGTAGCCCTGCGACTCGGGCAGGTTGTGCACCATGTCGGCAACGATCGCCTCGGGCGCCTCGAAGCCGAACGGAGCGGTGTTGCCGATGTTGAGCTTGAGGATCTTGTGGCCCTCGGCCTCCAACCGCTGCGCCTCGACGAGGATCGGTCCCCGGACGTCGTAGCGGACGTGCTGCAGCTTCTTGCTCTGGACGATGCGGCGCATGGGCGCATTGTTTCAGGGCCCGTATGCCGCCCGCGCGCCCATATCGCCGCGCGCGTCGCCGCGCGCGTCGCCTCCTGCGTCGGGTCACCTGGCCACATCGAGTGTGCAGTAGGCGCAGGTCTGCCGAGGAAAACTTGTACTTGCTGCACACTCGACGTGGCCTGTGGATGACGGACGAGCCCGGCGAGCGCAGTTGGGCACAGTGGAGTGATGGTCACGCCACTTCCCGCAGCCCTGCTCAGGCAACCGTTCACGCCCGAGGACGTCCGTTGCTGGCAGCTCCCGCCAGCAGTCCTGCGCCGCGCGGCCCTGCACACCCCGACCCGTGGGGTGCGGGTCGCCGAGGTGCCCGAGACGATCCTTGCGCGCGTCGACGCGTTCGACGTCGGCCTGCCGAAGGACGCTGCCTTCAGCCATGTGACCGCCGCCCAGCTCTGGGACCTCCCGCTCCCGCGAGGCCTTGAGGACCGCCAGATCCTCGATGTCATGCGAGCGACCGGGCTGCCCCAGACCCGCCGGCTCGGCTGCCACGGTCGCCGCGGCTCGGAGAACCGGTCGATCTGGGCCGTGCACGGCATACGAGTGATCGGGCTGGCCGACACCTGGTGCGATCTCGGTGAGCTGGCGACCGGACCCGACCCGACCATGGACCTGGATGACCTGGTCATCGTCGGCGACGCGATCGTGCGGCGGCTCGACGAGTCGGCCATTGCGCTGCAGGAGGGTGTCGAGTTCGAGGCGGCGGCGACCTGCCAGGAGCTCTGGCCCCGGCCCGGCGACCCGGGTCGGGCGGAGCTGATGGCGCTCCTCGCGCGTGAGTCCGCGGGTTCGGTCGGGATGGCCGAGCTGCGTCGAGCGCTCTCCGCACGCGTGCGTCCGCGCGGCAAGAAGGTGTTGGCCGAGGCCCTCGCCCTCGTGCGGCCGCGCGTGAAGTCACCGATGGAGACCCGGTCACGGTTGATGTTCCTGCGGGCTGGGTTCCCGGAGCCGTTCGTCAACGAGGAGATCCGCGACGAGATCGGAAGCTTCCTGCTCGAGGGCGACCTCGTGTGGCGGGCCCAGCGGGTGGTGGGGGAGTACCAGGGCGAGCACCACGCCTCCATCAAGCGGCGCAGCGCCGACTCCAACCGCGCCTCGGTCGCCGAGGACCATGACTGGACGGTGCTGGAGATCTTCTCCGAGGACGTGCACCAGCGACCACGGCGGATCGCCTGCCTGACCCGGTTCGCTCGGGCGCTCACGCTCGATCCAGCAACGCTTCGCATCGAGTGAGCAGTAGATACCGGTTCAGCGGGTGGGTCCGGTATCTGCTGCACAGTCGATCGGGAGAGGCGCCCGGCGGTCGATCGGGAGAGGCGCCCGGAGACCCCGTTCGCGTGGCCTCGACCGTACGGCCGATGCGGCTCGTGAGCCGGTTGCGCGGCAGGTCTCGGCGCGGGACTCTTGCCGAGAAGGGGGTCTGCCCATGAGCACTCCATCAACGGACCAGGCCCTGGTCGCCGCGCCGGGTGGGCTCGTCGCGTCCCCCTCGGTCATGCCCTCGATCGACGAGCAGGTCCACACCACGTTCGCCACGCTGGACAGGTCGGCCGGGCGGGTGGTCGAGCAGGCCACCCGCATCTCGGACACCCTCGGAGCCCTCGACGAGGCGCTGTCCCACGTGGCCGGCGCCAGTGGTGGCGGGTCGCAGGAGTGGGGCGGCTTCGGGCTCGTCAGCCTGCCCATCGTCGGTGCCCTGCGCGCCGCGCGGGCGCTCGCGGGGCAGTACGTCAAGCAGCAGACCGGGTCCTCGCTGACCTCGTGGACCGACTTCGTCGAGAGCTCGGCGACGCTCTTCGACGGCTACCTCGCCGAGCTGGCCGCGATCCGGTCGACGATCGAGAGGTACCGACGCAGCGGCGCCGGCCCACTCGACATCGACCGGACGTCCGACGACGTCCGTCAGCTCACCGAGGCCCGGTGGCGGACCGCGGCCTGGAAGGTCGTCCTCACCCGGGTGGCCCAGCTCGGCCAGGTCGTCGAGGCGATCTTCGCGACGGACCTGGGCGCGCTCGACGTCCCCGAGCCCGGTGCGTCCGCGGCCGATCCGCCCGGGCTCGCCGGCTCGCTCCAGCGGCGGTTCAAGGAGGTTCAGAGCCGCACGTTGGACCGGACGAGCGACATGCGTGAATGGGTGCTCCGGCCCTTCGTCGACGTGCGTGACCGGATCAAGGAGCTGCCCGCCCAGGTGGAGCGGCTCTCTCGCGAGGTCGCGCTCTTCGAGGTGCTGCTCGAGCTCGAGGTGGCCGCGTTGCGTGCTGCCCTCGGCCAGGTCCCGGCCGAGGAGGTGCGGGTCCTCGGCCTGCGGATCAGCGCCGGGGTCGTCATCCCGGACCTCGCGGACCGGCTGGGCGCCACGCGCGCAGAGGTCGCGGCCCACGAGGCCTGGCTCACTGCGTTGGACGACCACACGAGGAGCGGTCAGGTCGCGCCGGACGTGGCCGGTGTGCTCCGGTCCCAGTACCGGGAAGGTCTGGCCGCCGGTGCCGAGCGGCTAGCCGAGCTGGAGCGGCAGGCGGAGGTCTGGCGCCGCTCCGGTCCGGCGATGATCGCCGACTGCTCAGCCTGGGTACGGCGCGAGCTGGACATCCTCGCCGCCCGGGAAGCCGTGGAGGGGCCAGGCGTCGACCTGTCGCGCCGGCCCCTCTTGCTCCGTGAGCGGGAGCGGCTCACCGAGGCGCAGGCGCTCGTCGCCGCGTTGTGACGACGGTCGCCCAGGTCGCCTGACCCGGTATGCCGCGTGCCTGGCCGGACCGTCACTCCGGCTGACCGGTGACGTTCACGGACCACCGCCACCGGTCACTGGTTCCTACTTGGTCACGAGGAGTACGCCGCGCACCTGTCCGCCATCCGGCGCGGTCACGACGATCTGGTGAGTGCCCACCGTCGTGCCAGCCGGGATGATGATGGACGGCTTGGCCGAGCCCTTCTTGTCGGTGGTCACCGTCGTCAGCATCGGGCCGCCGTCGATCGAGATGGCGAACGCCGTGTTCGGGGCGAAGTCGCTGAGGGTGACCTTCACGCCCTGGCCGACCTGACCCCTGCCGCCGCTCACCGTGCCGAGCCGGATGGGTGTCTTGACCGTGAGGGTGGCCGACGCGGAGACGTCGTCGGTCGTCGTCACACTGATGGTGTGCGACCCGATCGTCGTCCCGGCCGGGACGGCCAGCGGGTAGGTCGCGGCACCGCTGGCGTCCGCCGTGACCGTCACCTTCGGGGCGCCGTCGAGCGCGATCACCAGGCTGGCGCCGCCGTCCCAGCCAGCGAGGGTGACCGTGGTCGACCCACCCGGGATGGTCGCGGCCGGATCGAGCACGACCGTGCCCCGGGTGGAGACCACGGTGAGTGACGCGCTCGCGGACACGTCGTCGGACGTCGTCGCGGTCACCGCGTGCGCCCCGAGCATGGTCCCGGCCGGGACGGTCAGCGTGAAGCTCGCCGCTCCGCTCTCGTCGGTCGTGACGGTGCCCGACGTGGCGCCGTCCAGGGCGATGGTCAGCGCGGTGTGCGGGTCCCAGCCGGCCAGGGTGAGATTTGTCGTGTCGCCGGGGTGGGCGGTCGACGGGTCGAGCGCGACCGTGCCTTGGGTGGACAGGTGCGCCACCGGCCGGATCCGGACGACCTGCGGGTCGTGGTCGGAGATCTGACCCGCGAACTCGGAGTTGACGTGCACCACGTCGTACTGGAAGTCGCTGATCGGCTTGGACAGGAAGATGTGGTCCAGCACCTGCGAGACACCGCTGAAGACGTAGGTGTAGCGCTCGTTGACCGGCAGCGTGTTGATCAGGTCGGTGAGGGTGTCGCCGTTGTCGGTCAGGGTCGTGACCGGCCCGGAGAACTGGTAGTCGTTGAAGTCACCGGCGAGCACGATGTTCGCCCGAGGGTCGACGGCCAGCAGGCTCTTGACGAAGCCGTTGAGCACCGTCGCCTGTTGGGTGCGCTGGACCTCCGAGGACCGGGTCGGCGGCTGGAACCGGCCGTCTGCACTCTGGTCGCCACCCTTGGAGTTGAAGTGGTTGGCGATGACGATGACCTTCTTGCCCCGGAAGACGAACTCGCCGGTGAGCGGCTTGCGCGACGTGGTCCAGGCCGAGTTTGTCGGGTCGACCCGCCCGGGGTTGACCGACAGGTCGACGGTTCCGTCGGGAGCCGTGCCGACCGTGACCGGGTCGGTGGACGTGCCGGCCGCCTTGTCGACGAAGGTCACCCGATCGGGGTTGTAGAGGAAGACGGACCGGATGTTGCCGCCGGGCTGGCCACCGTCCTGGTCGTTGACCGGGTCGATCTCCTTCCAGACGTATGCCGGGCCGCCAGCGGCCGCGATGGCTGCGGTCAGCTTGGTGAGGGTCTGGTCGGCGGCGACGGTGCCGTCGTCGGTGGCCCCGCTGTTGTCCTGGATCTCCTCGACCGAGATGACGTCGGGGTTCTTCAGGTTGGTCACCACGCCGGCGCCGAGGGCGTCGTACTTGGACTGCGGGTCGCTCGGTGCGAGGTTCTCCACGTTGTAGGTCGCGACGGCGACCTGGTCAGCGGCCTGCGGGGTGGCCGTCGTGCCCTGCAGGTGGTTGTCCTGCCACGTGCCGACCGTCGTCGCGGCGATGTCGTAGCCGCCGAAGGTGGACCAGTCGACGGGTCCGGCCGTGGTGCCGGTGAGCACGTCGCCGACGTTGGCGGGCGGGACGGTGCCGTTGACGGGGGTGACGAGCAGACGGCCGGTGGGGGTCTTGGCGTAGCTCTCGATGATGTTGCCGCCCCGCGGGGTGGCCAGCTCATCGGGCTTGGTCGTCAGGTAGATCTCGCCGAACTCGGTCTTGCCAGGTCCGACGACTCGGGCGTTGTCGACGGAGACGAGCATGCCCTCGTGTGCCTCCCAGAACTCCAGCGCCGACCGCGAGGGGTCGACCGAGGCGATGTCCTCCAGGTTGCCGCTCGCGGTGGTCGGGGCATAGGTGTCCGGGACGGTCGTGGGGGTCAGCGCGAGGGTGGGGGGCAGCGTGTTGTTGTGGCTGGCCACCGTGACTGTGCTGACGCTGCTGATCTCGGTGACCGAGAGGCTGGAGGTGTTGGCGAGGGTCTCGCCGGAGGCCAGCGTGTAGAAGTCGCTCACCTTGCCCGTGACGAGGACCGCATCGCCGACGAGGACCGGCGCCGTCGAGAAGACGAAGACACCGGAGGAGGTGTTGGCGCGCGCCGGGTCGGGGTTGGTCTGCTGGATCCAGAAGCCGCGCGAGGTGGCCGTGCGAACCGCGGTGACCACACCGGGGACGTTGCTCACGGTCTGGCCGTTGAGCGGTGACTTGAAACCGGGGCCCTGGATGTCCTGGATGCTGGCCGGACCCGGGACACACTCGGGGGGCGGTGGGTTTGCGGAGCAGTCCGGCCCGGTCGAACCGCCGCCCGCGCCGGCGGGCGTCGGAGCGGCGACGGCGAAGTCGGCTCCGTTGTTGCCCGTGTTGGTGAAGACCGGCGAGATCTTGCGCTGGGCCGAGGTTGTGTTGGCCAGCCCGGGTGTCGGAGTGCCGCCCGCTGAGTCGTTGGCTGCGCCGTAGCCGACGAAGTCGACCACGGTGGCTGCGGCGGAGCAGGTCGCCGCGCACCCGCTCAGTGCTGTCTGGGTGTTGACGAGCGCGACCTTGCCGCTGGCGGCGGCCATGGCAGTGGTGCCGGTGTCATTGGGGGTGGGAAGGGCAACGCCGGTCGCCCCGCCACCTTCCTGGATGAGGTAGTAGCCGCCGGCGGGGATGGTGCCGGTCAGGTTGGTCTTGGCCCACGATGTACCGGCAGACGAGGCGTACTGGACCGACCAGGTCGCCAGGTTCACCGGCGCCGTGCCGTTGTTGTAGAGCTCGATGAAGTCGTTGGTGAACGGGGCGCCGGAGTTGCCCCCGCCGCCGTAGACCTCCGAGATGACGATCGCGGAGGTGGTGTCGACGGCATACGCGCTCGGGGCGGCGACGAGGCCACCCACCAGGGCGAGACACGAGCAGAGCAGGGGAGCCAGTGCTGATCGACGAGCTGTGGAACGAGGTACTACTGACATGGGTGTGTACTCCAAGGGCCGGGCCGCCGGATCCGGGATCGCCGGACGGTTGCTGAGGGGTGGCTGTTGTGGACCATAGACCCCAGAGGTGACGTCGGCGGCTGGGGCGAGCGGGGCAGTTCCAGGTGTTCACGGGACCGACATCGACCAGACCCCACGGCGACCCGGATCGAGTGATCACGACGCGCGGGATGTCTCGGGAGCTTCTCCGCGGGTCGTGATCGTTCGACGCACCAAGCCTCGAGCCCGTCGCGAGGCCCAAGGACCGGACACCTGGCCCGGTTGGGGGATGGTCCGGTAGGTTGCCCCCCGTGAGCGACGCCGCCCTCCGCGACCTCGTCGACGCCCTCGGGCCCGACGCCGTCGTGACGCGCCCCGAGTCCATTGAGGCCTACCGACGCGACTGGACCGCTGATGCCAGCGCCGGTATGCCGCTCGCCGTGGTCCGTCCGACGACCGCCGCCGAGGTGCAGGCGACGATGCGCTGGGCCTCCGCGAACGGCATACCCGTCGTTCCTCGCGGTGCTGGGTCGGGTCTGTCCGGCGGGTCGCTCGCCGTCGAGGGCGGGATCACCATCAGCATGGACCGGATGCGGTCGATCGTCATCGACACCGAGACCCGCACCGCCGTGGTGGAGCCCGGCGCCTTCAACGCCGAGGTCAAGGCTGCTGCGGCGGCCGAGGGCCTCTGGTACCCGCCTGACCCCAGCTCCTACGAGATCTGCTCGATCGGCGGCAACATCGCCACCAACGCCGGCGGCCTGTGTTGCGTGAAGTACGGCGTGACGACCGACTACGTCCTCGGGCTCGACGTCGTGCTCGCCGACGGAACCCTGATCACCCTGGGCGGCAAGCGGATCAAGGACGTCGCCGGTCTGTCGCTCCTCAAGCTCTTCGTCGGCAGCGAGGGAACCCTCGGGATCGTGACCCGGGCGATCCTGCGCCTCATCCCGCGCCAGGAGCCCGCGGCAACCCTTGTCGCGACCTTCGCCGACGTGCGGTCGGCGGCACATGCCGTGGTCGCCATCGGCGGCAAGCTGCGGCCCTCGATGCTGGAGCTCATGGACCACGCCTCGATCAACGCCGTCGAGGACCACCGCTCCATGGGGCTGGACCGCGACGCCGGCGCCCTGCTCATCGCCCAGTCCGACGCGGCCGGTGGGGTCAGCTCGGCCGAGGTCCAGACGATGGAGACCATGTGTCTCGAGGCCGGCTCCACCGAGTGCTTCACCACCGATGACCCCGACGAGGGCGAGATGTTCGCCGAGGCACGTCGGGCCGCGTTCCCGGCCATCGAGCGCCGGGGGTCGCTGCTCCTGGAGGACGTCGGTGTGCCGGTGCCCCTCCTGCCCGACCTGCTCACCGGGATCGAGGAGATCGCTGCCCGCCACGCGGTCGAGATCCCGGTCGTCGCCCATGCCGGCGACGGCAACACCCACCCGATCATCGTCCACGACGCCGGGGACCCGGATGCGGTCGTGCGAGCCAACGAGGCCTTCCACGAGGTGATGGCCCTGGCCATCTCGCTCGGGGGAACGATCACGGGCGAGCACGGCGTCGGGCGGCTCAAGAAGGCCGCCCTGCCCGACCAGCTCGGGCCCGACGTCATGGCCCTCACCCGGCGGATCAAGGATGCGCTCGACCCCGCGGGGATCCTCAACCCGGGCGCCATTCTCTGACCGCCCGAGCACACGGCATACGGACGCATTTGCGCTGGTGAGCCGTTCGCGGTGGGATGGTGCCACCCCCACCGACGGATTTCTGAGGTTCCCCATGCCCGACGCGGCCCCGGCTCGTCACGTCTCCGTCACTCTCGGCGGCGAGGTCCTCGACCCCTCGGACCTGGTGCTTTCCGTCGCGGTCGCCCGGGGGCCTGAGATCACGGCGGAGTCGATCCTCGCGACGGTCGGCGGTGTCGCCTTCTCCCTCGAGGAGGTGGTCGACGGCACCGGTGTCCGGCGCCACGTCGCCCGTGACCTTCCCACGGGGTCCCTCTCCATCTCGTATGCCGCGTCGGTGGCCGGACGCGCGCCGGTGCAGGGGGTGCGACCCATCGACCCGATCGAGATGACCTGGCCCAGCCGCTACTGCGACTCCGACCGCCTCGCCAACGTCGCGCGGGACCAGTTCAACGGTTTGGATGGTGCGGACCTCGTTGTGGCAGTGCGGGACTGGGTCAACCAGCGGCTCGCCTATGTGAGCGGGTCGAGCCGGGTCCTCGACGGTGCCACCGAGATCTTCCTCGCGAGCGAGGGCGTGTGTCGCGACTTCGCCCACCTCGTCATCGCACTGCTGCGCGCCCGCGGCGTCCCCGCGCGCCTCGTCTCGGTCTACGCTCCGGGCCTGTCGCCGATGGACTTCCACGCCGTCGTCGAGGCCTGCGTCGACAGGCAGTGGTGGGCTGTCGACGCCACCGGTCTGGCACCGCGCGCGTCGATGCTGCGGATCGCGTCGGGTCGCGACGCCGCCGACACGGCGTTCATGACGGTCCCTCGGGGCAGCATCCGGCTGGACACGATGGGGGTCATGGCGATCGCCGACGGCACCCTGCCGAGCGACGACTGGACGGCGCTCGCCCAGCTCGGCTGATCGGCCATCTCGACCGAATACCCGGGTGGCGAGATGTGCCGCGGGGGTACCGTCGACCCATGCCCGACGTATGACCCACCAGCAGCCCCGGCTCCACCGACCTGACGATCCGGGCGGCGATCGTTCGCGCCACCCGTGAGGCCATCCCCTTCTTCGCCCTCTACGCCCTGTTCATGCGCGAACACGGGCTCGGGCCGGGCCAGTTCGCTGCCGCCCTGCTCGTCTGGTCGCTCACCGGCTTCGTCCTCGAGGTGCCGTCCGGCGCGCTTGCCGACCGGGTCGACCGACGGCGGCTGCTGCTGCTCAGCGGGGTGCTCTACGTCGGCACCTTCGTCCTCTGGCTGGCCCGGCCGACCTTCGCCGGCTTCGTCGTCGGCTTCGTGCTCTGGGGGGTCTCGACCGCCCTGGAGTCCGGCACCTTCGAGGCGCTCCTCCATGACGAGCTGACGGCGCGCGGCCACGCCGAGGACTACGGGAGAGTGCGTTCACGCAGCGAGGCGATCGCGGTGGCGGTCATGGCGTTGGCCATTGCCGCCGGCGGGCCGTTGCACGCGATCGGCGGCTACGCCCTGGCCGGGTTCACGAGTGTCGCCCTGGCGACGATCCACTGCTTCGCCATCTACTTGTTGCCCGCCGCTCCGCAGACGACCTGGGTGGAGGACGACGAGATCGACCCGGACGCGGGAACCTACCTGGCAACCTTGCGCGCGGGCGTGTCCGAAGCGGTCCGCAACGTCGCCGTCCGGCGCGCGATCGCGGCATACGTCATGGTGATCGTCATCGTGGGCATCGACGAGTACGTCCCAAACCTGTTCCGGGACAACGAAACCGGGACGACGGCGATCGCCTACCTGCTCGCGGTCATGGTCGTCGCGCAGGCACTGGGGACGGCCGCCGCGGATCGGCTCGCCCACGCCCAGTGGCCCTGGCTCGCGCCCGCGGCCGCCACCGCCGGAGCCGCAGCGATCGGCGTCGGTGCCCTCACCGGTGGCCTGGCGCTTCCCGTGGGGATGGTCGTCGGCTACGGGCTCGTCACCGCGTACATGACCGCCATGGACATCCGGCTGCAGGACGCCATCGTCGGCCCGTCACGGGCCACCGTGACCTCGGTCGGCGGAGTCGCCAACGAGATCGGGTCGCTCGTGAGCTTCGGGGCGTTCGGGTGGGCCGCGGCGGCATACGGCTGGCGACCCGGCACCGCGCTCGTCTGCCTCGTCGTCCTGCTGCCGCTGGCCGTCGTGGCCACCCGGTCCCGCCCGACTGCTCCGGCGCGCCCCTTGCCCTAGCCGGTCACGCGCGATGGGATGAGGTGTCGTCCCCGCACCGTTGCAGGAGAGCTCATGCGCCGCATCGCCCCACCCGAGCTGTCTCGCGCGTCCGGCGAGACCGACCCGCCCCTGCTCGAGCAGACCATCCCGGACAACCTCGACGCGACGATCGCCCGGTTCGGGGATCGCGAGGCGCTCGTCGACGTCGCGCAGGGGATCCGCTGGACGTATGCCGAGTTCGGGGCCGAGGTGGAGCGGCTCGCCCGGGCCCTGGTCTCCGCCGGGATGGGCAAGGGCGAGCGGGTCGGCATCTGGGCGCCGAACTGTGCTCAGTGGACCGTCGTCCAGTACGCGACGGCCAAGGTGGGCCTCATCCTGGTGAACATCAACCCGGCCTACCGGACGCACGAGGTCGAGTACGTCCTCAACCAGGCTGGCATCTCCCTCCTCTTCGGGGTCGAGGAGTTCAAGACGAGCGCGTATGCCGCGATGGTCGAGGAGGTGCGTGGCAGCTGCCCCGAGCTGCGCGACGCGGTGTACTTCGGGACCGACCGGTGGGCCGAGTTCCTGTCCGCCGGGGAGGCTGTCGCGCTGGAAGCGGTGCATGAGATCCAGTCAGGCCTCACCCCGGACGACCCGATCAACATCCAGTACACCTCTGGCACAACGGGATTCCCCAAGGGGGCGACGCTGTCCCACCGCAATATCCTCAACAACGGCTATCTCGTCGGCGAGCTCTGCCGCTACACCGAGGCCGACCGGGTCTGCATCCCGGTGCCGTTCTACCACTGCTTCGGCATGGTCATGGGCAACCTCGCGTGCACCACCCACGGGGCGACCATGGTCATCCCCGCGCCCGGGTTCGACCCCGCCGCAACGCTGTTCGCGGTGCAGGCCGAGCGGTGCACCTCGCTCTACGGGGTGCCGACGATGTTCATCGCCGAGTGGGCGCTGCCGGACTTCGCGGCATACGACCTGTCCTCGGTGCGGACCGGGATCATGGCCGGGTCCCCGTGCCCGGCCGAGCTGATGAAGAAGCTCATCGCGGCCGGCATCGAGGAGATGACCATCTGCTACGGCATGACCGAGACCTCGCCGGTGTCGACCCAGACCCGCACCGACGACTCCTTCGAGCGCAAGGTCGGCACCGTCGGGCTGGTCTGCCCCCACCTGGAGATCAAGGTCGTCGACCCGGCGACAGGTGAGGAGGTGCCGCGGGGCGAGCCGGGGGAGTTCTGCACGAAGGGCTACTCGGTGATGCTCGGCTACTGGAACGAGCCGGAGAAGACCGCCGAGGTGCTCATCGACGGGTGGATGCACACCGGTGACCTCGCCGTCATGGACGAGACCGGCTATGTGCAGATCACCGGCCGGATCAAGGACATGGTGATCCGGGGTGGTGAGAACGTCTACCCGCGCGAGATCGAGGAGTTCCTCTACACCCACCCTGACATCCTGGACGCCCAGGTGATCGGGGTGCCGGACGACAAGTACGGCGAGGAGCTGTGCGCCTGGATCCAGCTGCGCGAGGGGGCGACCCCGCTCACCGCCGACGACGTGCGCGCCTTCGCGACCGGGAAGCTGGCCCACTACAAGATCCCGCGCTACGTGCAGATCGTCGATTCCTTCCCGATGACCGTGACCGGGAAGGTCCGAAAGGTCGAGATGCGCGAGAAGTCCGTAGCCGACCTCGGGCTCGCGAGCCGCTGATCTGCGCATTTGCTCGGCGGACGGCACGTCGAAATGGCCGACCGGCCGGTAGGTTCGATGCCGACAACTTGTCTGCCGTTATCTGGAGTCCGACGTGAAGTTCTTCTGGTTCATCCTGCTGCTGCTCATCGTGCTCGGCGTCGCCTGGCTGGTGCGGCGTGCGTCCTCGGGTCGGGCTGCGGCTCCCCAGTCCCTCGGTGACCGGCCGGCCGTCTCACCGGCCGTCTCACCGGCCGGCACGCTCCCGGGCGCCGCGGCGGGTGCCGCCACCGGGCTCGGGTCGACGGCCGACGAGGGGGGCTACCGGTCCTCGGTCTTCGACCCCGTCGACCCGCCGGCGCCGGTCGAGGCGCCGACTCCGGTTACCTCCGTTGCTCCGGCCCCCGTGACCCCGGCCGCGTCGAGCGCGCCCGCCGACCCGTCGGAGCCGGACGCCGCGGCCGAGCCGTCCGCCGCGAGCTCGGCAGCAGCCGCGGGTCAGGACGACCAGTACCAGCCCCGTCGAGGCGCGGGCATCGACGACTCGGCCGAGGAGGCAGTGGCCGCCGCTGCCCCCGAGACCGACGCGTCAGCCCCTGCGGCCGCTTCGGCCAGCGAGCCTGCACCGGCCGAGGCCGATGCGGCGCCGGTGGCAGCCGACGAGCCCGAGACCGATACTCCGGAGACCGAGGTCCAGCAGCCGGGTTGGACGACCTCGCAGTGGGATGCCGACCACACGGTCGCCGAGGAGCTCGGTGACCCGGCCCACCCGCACTTCGACGACGAGACGTCGACCGAGCCGGCGTCGCAGGATGCGGCCGGAGATGCCCTGGCCGCCAAGGACGAGGCGGCCGTGGGTGCGGCCGAGCTCGCCGATGAGACCCCCGACGAGCTGCTGACCGAAGCCGCCGAGGGCGCCGAGAGTGAGCCGGGCGCGCTGAGCGGCGAGGCGGAGGCGCCTGCTGATTCGGCCGCTGCCCCGGCCGAGGCGGCGCCGGCGCCGGAGCCGGCGCCGGCGCCGGAGCCGGAGGCCGTGACCGAGGGCGTCGAGGAGGACGCCGCTGGCGATGCTTTGGCGGCCAAGGACGAGGCTGCCGTGGGCGAGGCCGAGCTGGCCGATGAGCCGGCTGGCGAACTGGTCGACGAAGCCGGTGCGGCGGCCGAGACCCAGATCCCCGGTCTGGACCCGGCCCTGGAGTCCTCCGATCCAGACGCAGACGCAGACGCAGACGCAGACGACCCAGACTCTGGCCAGGCCTCGGACGCCGAGTCCGGAGGCTCAGCGTCCGCGGCGACCGATGGCGCAGGTGCGGACGCGGAGTGGGAGCCGCCCGCCGAGCCGGCCCAGTCCGACTCCGTCGAGGAGGACCCCGCTGGCGACGCCCTCGCGGCCAAGGACGAGGCTGCGGTGGGCGAGGCCGAGCTGGTCGACGAGCCGGCCGGCGAGGTGGTCGATGAGGCCGGTGCGGCGGCGGAGACGCAGATCCCCGGTCTGGACCCGGCCCTGGAGTCCTCGGACGAGGGCGCCGGCGGCTGGGTCCGCCGGACCTCGAGTTTGGAGGAGGTCACCGATGGTGGCTACGGCGTGGGCTCGGCGGCCACCTTCGAGGACCGGGCCATGCCGCTCGGCCACCCGGTGAAGGCATGGGAGGACACCAAGTCCTACGTGACGCCGGACCACCCGGCATACGACAGCGCCGAGCCGCACGTCTGGTTCCACGATGCCGAGGCCGCGCAGCGGGCCGGCTTCCACGCCGTCGACTGAGGTCCCACCGTCGACGAACTGACCCCAAGTCGCTCCGTACCGGCTGGTACGGGTCTGACTTGGGGTCATTTTGTGGACGGGGAATGCCTTGACAAGCCGCGCCGTTCCATGGATAGTTGAAAGCGAAACTACCTAGGAGTGAACCGTATGCCGGCCGTCACCGTCTCCGACGTCACCGTCCTGCCCCGCGTCCCGGCCCTGCACCCGGACGCCGTGATCCGGCAGGTCAAGAACCTGTCGACCGCTCCGCGCGGCTTCGAGGGCGAGGGCTTCCCGGTCAAGCGCGCGTTCAACGGCGCCGACCTGCGCGACATCGACCCGTTCATCATGATGGACGAGATGGGCGAGGTGAACTACGCACCGGGGGAGCCCAAGGGCACCCCGTGGCACCCGCACCGCGGCTTCGAGACCGTCACCTACATCATCGACGGAGTCTTCGACCACCAGGACAGCTATGGCGGCGGCGGCACGATCACCAACGGCGCGACCCAGTGGATGACCGCCGGGAGCGGGATCCTGCACATCGAGGCCCCGCCGGAGCACCTCGTCGTGAGTGGTGGGGTGTTCCACGGCCTCCAGCTGTGGGTCAACCTGCCGCGGACCGACAAGCTGGCCGTCCCCCGCTACCAGGACCTCACGAGCGACCAGGTCACCCTGCTCACCTCGCGGGACGGTGGCGCGCTGGTCCGCGTGATCGCCGGTGACGTCGCGGGCCACGCCGGCCCCGGCTCCACGCACACGCCGATGACGATGATCCACGCGACGGTGAGCCCCGGGCACGAGCTCGAGCTGCCGTGGCGCGCCGACTTCAACGCCCTCGTCTACGTCATGAGCGGCAAGGGTCTCGTCGGCCCCAAGGGCACCGCGATCGGGCCCGGCCAGCTCGCCGTCCTGGACAAGGGTGACGCCCTGCGCATCTCGGCGGCGCCCAGCCAGGACTCCCTGGCAGCCGAGGGCCTCGAGGTCGTCATCCTCGGCGGCAGGCCGATCCGTGAGCCGATCGCCTGGGCCGGGCCGTTCGTCATGAACACCAAGGCCGAGCTGATGACGGCCTACGAGGACTACCAGGCCGGCCGGCTCGGGGTCCCCGCGGACGACACCCACGGCAGCCAGGGCGGCATCCTCACCACCTGACCTGAGCTTCCTGCGTCTGCGGATCTGAGGGTTCTCGAAGCCCCGGCGACGCAGACGCAAGCGGCCGGCATACGCCCTTGCGTCTGCGCGCGCGGGCTGGCGGAGCCCTCATCGACGCAGACGCAAGAGGCGCGGTATACCGGAAGGTTTGTCTCGACCTTTGTCTCCGAGCGGTGACGCCGGTCACTCTTCAACTACCTTGACCCTCTAGGCTTGCGGCACGTGCGGGCTTCGCCACAGTCCCCTTGGCGACGTCCGCACGACCATGCTGCTGCACCGGAGAGGAGCGACGATGCACATCGGAGTGCCACGCGAGACCCGCAGCGGGGAGACCCGTGTCGCGGCGACACCCCGGACCGTCGAGCAGCTGCTCGGGCTCGGGTATGCCGTGTCCGTCGAGTCCGGTGCCGGGACGCGCTCGTCCTACCCTGACGAGGAGTACGCCCTGGCCGGGGCCACGGTCGTGGCCGACGCCAGGGATGCCGACATCCTCCTGAAGATCAACGCGCCGTCGGCGGAGGAGATCCCCCGGCTGCACCCCGGCCAGTACGTCGTCTCTCTGCTCGCGCCCGCGCTCAACCCGGACCTCGTCGACGACCTCACGGCGGCCGGCGTCACCGCTATGGCGATGGACGCGGTCCCGCGCATCTCGCGCGCCCAGTCCCTCGACGTCCTGTCCTCGATGGCCAACATCGGTGGCTACCGGGCGATCATCGAGGCGGCGAACGAGTTCGGGTCCTTCTTCACCGGTCAGGTGACCGCCGCCGGCAAGGTCCCGCCCGCCCACGTGCTCGTCGTCGGTGCCGGTGTCGCCGGGCTCGCCGCGATCGGCACCGCCGGCAGCCTGGGCGCCGTCGTCCGCGCCTTCGACGCGCGCAGTGAGGTCGCCGAGCAGGTCGAGTCGATGGGCGCCGAGTTCCTCCGGATCGACGTCGAGGACAGCGGCCCCTCGGCCGATGGCTACGCCAAGGAGACCGGCGAGGACTTCAACCGCAAGGCCGCCGAGATGTATGCCGCGCAGTCCAAGGCCGCCGACATCATCGTCACCACCGCGCTCATCCCCGGCCGCCCGGCGCCGCGCCTCATCACCGAGGAGATGGTCGCCGCGATGAAGCCGGGGTCGGTCATCGTCGACATGGCGGCGGGCAGCGGTGGCAACGTCGCCGGCTCGCGGCCCGACGAACTGGTCCTCACCCCGGGCGGCGTGAAGATCATCGGCTACACCGACCTGCCCGGCCGGCTGCCCACCCAGGCCTCGCAGCTCTTCTCGACCAACCTGGTCAACCTGATGAAGCTGCTCACCCCGGCCAAGGACGGCGAGGTCCAGCTCGACCTCGACGACGTCGTCGTGCGCGGGATGACCGTATGCCGCGGTGGCGAGTCGCTGTGGCCCCCGCCGCCGGTGCAGGTCTCGGCGGCGCCGATGGCCGCAGCCGCCGCGGAGGTCGTCAAGAAGGAGCCCAAGCCGGTCGATCCGCGGCGTCGCTACTACGTCATGGGGCTGGTGGCCGTCGTCTTCGCGTTCATCGCGTCGGTGTCGCCGAGCGTGTTCCTCGGTCACTTCACGGTGTTCGCGCTGGCCGTCATCGTCGGCTACTACGTCATCTCCAACGTGGCCCATGCCCTGCACACCCCGCTCATGTCCGAGACCAACGCGATCTCCGGGATCATCGTCGTCGGGGCGCTGCTCCAGGTCGGCAACAGCAACTGGCTGGTCTCGGTGCTGGCATTCGTCGGGATCGCCATCGCGAGCATCAATATCTTCGGTGGCTTCGCGGTGACCGGTCGGATGCTCCAGATGTTCCGGAAGGACTGACGCGCCATGCTCACCTCACTGGTGCAGGCGGCATACATCATTGCTGCCGTCCTGTTCGTCATGAGTCTCGCCGGGCTCTCCAAGCACGAGACGGCCCGGGCCGGGAACGCGTTCGGGATCGTCGGCATGGTCATCGCGCTCGTCGCGACCATCACCGCCGCGCTGCGGAACTCCTCCATCAACGGGTTCGAGACCGCCGCGCTGATCGTCATCGCCATGGCCATCGGCGGCTCGATCGGCGTCTGGCGGGCGCGCCGGGTGGAGATGACCGGCATGCCCGAGCTCGTCGCCATCCTGCACAGCTTCGTCGGGCTGGCCGCCGTGATCGTCGGCTTCAACTCCCACCTGTCCTCGGCCGAGCTGACCGGGTCGCTGGAGAACATCCACGAGGTCGAGGTCTTCCTCGGGGTCTTCATCGGCGCGGTGACCTTCACCGGGTCGATCATCGCGTTCCTCAAGCTGAGCGCGCGGATCAAGTCGACCCCGCTCATGCTGCCCAAGCGGCACCTGCTCAACCTGCTCATCGTCCTGGCGTCGGCGGCGCTGCTCGTCGTCTACGTGCTCACCGGGTCGATCTGGCCGCTGCTGGCGATGACCGTGCTTGCGCTCCTCTTCGGGCTGCACCTCGTCGCCTCGATCGGCGGCGGCGACATGCCGGTCGTCGTGTCGATGCTCAACTCCTACTCCGGCTGGGCGGCGGCCGCGGCGGGCTTCATGCTCGGCAACGACCTGCTCATCATCACCGGTGCGCTCGTCGGGTCCTCCGGTGCGATCCTGTCCTACATCATGTGCAAGGCGATGAACCGCTCGTTCATCTCGGTCATCGCCGGCGGGTTCGGCACCGACGGCCAGTTGTCAGGCGATGCCAAGGACTACGGCGAGCACCGCGAGACCAACGCCGCCGACGTCGCCGACATGCTCAAGGAGGCGCACTCGGTCATCATCGCCCCGGGCTACGGCATGGCGGTCGCCCAGGCGCAGTACCCGGTCGCCGACCTGACCCGCAAGCTCCGTGAGCGCGGCGTGCGGGTCCGCTTCGCCATCCACCCGGTCGCCGGTCGCCTGCCCGGACACATGAACGTCCTGCTCGCCGAGGCCAAGGTCCCCTACGACGTCGTCGAGGAGCTCGACGAGATCAACGATGACTTCCCGGACACCGACGTCGTCCTCGTCATCGGCGCCAACGACACCGTCAACCCGGCCGCGATCGACGAGCCGGGGTCGCCGATCGCCGGTATGCCGGTCCTGGAGGTCTGGAAGGCGCACGAGGTCGTCGTCTTCAAGCGGTCGATGGCGACGGGGTATGCCGGCGTGCAGAACCCGCTGTTCTTCAAGGACAACTCGGTCATGCTCTTCGGCGACGCCAAGGACCGGGTCGAGGACATCATCAAGGCCCTGTAGCTTCTCCCTGCCCCCTCCCTTGCGTCTGCGGATCTGAGGGTTCCCGAGGTGTGCTGACGCAGACATAGCGGTGGGGCGGCTCCCGGTGCCGCTTGCTTGCGTCTGCGAATCTGAGGGCGCGGCTCGTATGCCGCGCTCGGACACTGTGGCGTAGCTGTCCACAGGTCCATGACAGTGGCGCCGGTATCCACAGGCTGGCACCAGGCCCGCGCGGAATCAGGCACGGCGGGGCACGGTGAGGGGGTGGACACGCCCTTGAGTGCCGCCGCCCTGCGAGCGGAGAAGCTGCGAGACGACCTCGGCCGGGTCGTCTCGTTGCGAGGCCTCATGGCGGCGGGCGTGACGCGCGAGGAGCGACTGGCTCACATCAGGGCCGGTCGTTGGGCCGAGATCCCCTCGCGCGGGGTGGTGACCGATCTGGGCACTCTCCACGGGCCGGACCTTTGGCGTCGTTCGCTTGTCGAGGTCGGGCCGCAGGCCAGGCTCGGTGGCGTCACGGCCTTGGAGGCCGCCGGCCTGGTTGGCTTCGAGGAACGGGTCGCGCACATCTGGGTGCCGAAGGGGATGGAGAAGTCGCAGCCCACCTCAACCCTCGTGCGACTGCATGAGACGCGCCGATGGGATGCCAGCGATGCGATCGACGGGCAGTTGCCGCGGTCGCGACCCGATGTCGCGACGGTGCAAGGGGCGCTCTGGGCCAAGAGCCTGCGCCAGGCGGGGTTGGTACTGGTCATGCCGGTCCAGCAGCGCCTGGTCCGGATCGAGGAGGTCGCTGAGGTGCTGGAGCGGGTGCGCCGGCATCCGTTCCGGCGGGGGCTGCGGGCAGTCGTCGAGGAGATCCGCGGCGGATCGACGTCCCTGAACGAGATCGACTTCGCCGGGATGTGTCGAGGTCGCGGGATCCCCGAGCCCGACCGGCAGGTGATGCGCCGCAACGCCGAGGGACGCCAGTACATCGACGCGCGGTGGAGATGCGGTGTGGCCGTCGAGATCAACGGTGCACAGCACGACCGGCTGACCGCGCTGATGAGCGACGAGATCCGGATGGTTGACCGTCAGCTGGAAGGTGACGCTGTGGTGGTCATATCGGTGCTTACGTTGCGCCTGGATCCGGACCCGATCTTCGACCGGCTTGCGAGGCTGCTCGCGGCCAAGGATGCCGCCTGAGATTCGAGTCGGTTGCCCCGCGGTGCTGTTGCGTCTGCGTGGGTGGGCGGCGGGAGCCCTCAGATCCGCAGACGCAAGAAGCCGTCAGCGGGGGCGGTGTCTGGGCCGGGGTCGCTGGACGATCGGGATCGGCCCGGTGTCCTCGTCGGCGATGCTGCGCCGACGGCGGTCGGCCGACTGGTAGATCGTCGTGCCGTAGTCGTCGTCCGGCCCGCCGCCGGCGGGTCGCGCCCGGTGCCCCGCCGGTGGGACGTCGGTCGGGTCGACCATCTCGTATGCCGGGTGGTCGAGGAACGGCAGGTAGCCGCCGCCACTGCGGTCATCTTGGTCGCCGGTGTCGAAGGGGCCTCTTGAGTCCACCGGTCCATGGGTCGGCCGCGGCCCACCCGAAGCGCCGGAGCCGCCGGAGCCGCCAGGCCCGCCGGAGCCGCCGAGCCCTCCAGACCCACCGGACCCGCCAAGGTCGTTGGGACCACCGGAGCCGCCCGACCCGTCGTCCCCCCGCCGACCCTTGCCGCGACCCTTGCGGCGCAGCTGGTTCCAGCGCCCCGCATTGCGCTCGCGGTCACGAGGGGACTCCCCGAACAGGGCTGCCTTGAGGGCATCGGTGCCCTCCGGGTACGGGATGTAGTTGAGGTCATGGAGCGCCTGGTCCTGGCCGGCGCTCTCGATGATGATCAGCCCGTACCGGAACAGTCGGCCCGCGACGTTGCGCCGATAGGTCACGTCGGTGACCTTGGAGAGGCGCATCATCGGGACGGTCCGGGTGAAGATGCCCTGGGTCTGGAAGATCCGCTTCTCGGTGACGACAATCCAGTTGTTGCGTCGCTCGAGCTCGGACCAGCCGACCCAGAGCCACAGGCCGACGACCGCGAGGCTGGTCAGGTCGAGCAGGCGGCCGGGCGTCGGCACCGCGAATGCGATCCACAGCCAGACGACGCTCGCCGCCAGGGCCCGCGCGACGGGTCGGATGAGAACCATCGGATGCTGGTGCAGCTGCACCTGGACGATCTCGCCGGCCGCGAGCTGCTTGAGGACCTGTGGGGCGACCTCGATCACGCCGGCGGTGGGCACCGGCAGCCCCTCAGCGCTTGAGCAGCGAGTCGAAGAACTTGAAGATGTTCTCGACGCCGTTGCGGATGATGTCCCAGATGCTGCCGACGATGTTGGAGGCCTCGGTGGGGTTGGTGAGGATCGCGTAGATCAAGAAGATGACCAGCAGCCACCAGATGATCTTCTTGACGGGTGGCATCGACACGTCACCTCTCCTGACCTGTTGTGTGCGCGCGGGCGGCGCACAACTCACGCCCCAGTGTGCCGGGAGTGACAGATGTGACGACGGAGGCGCGCCGCCACGCGCCGGCACGCACCCGGCATACCGAGGCCTCAGACGACCCCGTAGAGGCGGTCTCCTGCGTCCCCCAGGCCCGGGACGATGTAGCCGAGCTCGTTGAGCTTCTCATCGACGGCCCCCGTCACGAGGGTGACCGGCGGGGAGAGGTGCGACGTCTCCTCCTCCAGGTGCGCGACGCCCTCGGGGGCGGACAGCAGGGTGACGGCGGTGATGTCGTTGGCGCCGCGCTCGGCGAGGTACTGGATGGCCATGGCGAGCGACCCGCCGGTCGCGAGCATCGGGTCGATGACGTAGACCTGCCGCCCGGACAGGTCGTCGGGCAGCCGGTTGGCGTAGGTGATCGCCTCGAGCGTCTCCTCGTTGCGCTGCATCCCGAGGAAGCCCACCTCCGCGCTCGGCAGCAGGCGGACCATGCCCTCGAGCATCCCGAGCCCGGCCCGCAGGATCGGCACGATGAGCGGCTTGGGGTTGGACAGCTTGACGCCCGTCGTCGGCCCGACCGGCGTCTCGATGGCGAACGGCTCGGTGCGCACTTCGCGCGTCGCCTCGTAGGCGAGCAGGGTGACCAGCTCCTCGGCGAGCCGGCGGAAGGTCGGGCTGTCGGTCCGCTTGTCCCGCAGGTAGGTCAGCTTGTGGGTGATGAGCGGGTGGTCGGCCACGATGACTCGCATGGGCGAAACTTACCGTGTGCCGCCTCCTTCCGCTGTTGGTGACTCGAGCCCGTATGCCGGGTGGCTGGGTCGCGCTCTGGTCCTCGCCTCCCGCGCGGGTGAGGCGGGGGACGTGCCGGTCGGCGCGGTCGTGGTGTCGCCGTCCGGCAAGGTGATCGGGGAGGGCTGGAACGAGCGCGAGGTGGAGTCCTCGGGGTACGACCCGACGGCGCACGCGGAGGTCGTCGCGCTCCGGGCGGCGGCACGGCATACCGGGTCGTGGCGGTTGGACGGCTGCACGCTGGCTGTGACGCTGGAACCGTGCCCCATGTGCGCGGGGGCGCTCATGCTGGCGCGGATCTCGCGGGTGGTGTTCGGGGCGTGGGATCCCAAGCTGGGGGCGTGCGGGTCGGTGTGGGACATCCCGCGCGACCGGCGCGCGACGCATCGTGCCGAGGTGGTGGGCGGGGTCCGGGAGGCCGAGTGCGCCGCACTGCTGCTCGCCTTCTTCGACGCGCGTCGCGAGGCCTGAGCGCCTGCCGGCGCGTTCGGCGAGTCCCGGTGCGTTTCTGCGCGTTTCTGCGCCCTGGCGCTCACGCTGACGCCAGGCGCACAGATGGCAGCGCCGCGCGTCGGGGTCTGCGCCGGGCGCAGAAATGATCTGCGGCGGAGGCTACGGGGCGGCGGGGCGGTGGCGGATTTCGCGACGGGGTCGGGCGACGGGTACCCTGCTCGGCGGTGGCGTGTCCGAGCGGCCTAAGGAGCACGCCTCGAAAGCGTGTGAGGGTTAACGCCCTCCGTGGGTTCAAATCCCACCGCCACCGCGTGTGACCAGCGGAAACGCCGGTCCGAGCCTCAGGGCTCGGACCGGCGTTTTCCGTCGTGGTCTCAAGAGTGGTCTCAGGTGGTCGGTCGCCGACGTTCACAGGGTGTGGCCATTCCTGCCGGGTCGCCGACCAGCTCTTCGGCGGCGCCCCACAGCGCCGATCCTGGAGCGGCCGCGCCACGAGCGAATAGGTCCGCGTGATGATCGAGAGCAGCACGGGTGACCTCACCACTCGCTCTTCCGTCCATGAGCTGCACAGCGCCCGATACGAGGATCTCAGTGTGTCTCATCCTGGGCAGGGGCGGCGGCGGTCCGCGGCCGGCGTGGGTGGGCCACTTGCTCTGCCGCGCCGGATCAGGTCAGTCGGTGTTGGTAGGCGTAGTGGACGGCTTGGGCGCGGTCGCGGGCGCCGGTCTTTGCGAAGATGTGGTTGATGTGGGTTTTGATCGTGGCGTTGCTGAGGACCAGTTGGCGGGCGATCTCGAGGTTGGACAGGCCGGCGGCGACGAGGGTCAGGACTTCGGCTTCTCGGGGGGAGAGCCCGTCGGGCAGCGGGCTGGTGGCGGTGACCTTGGGGCGGTCGCCCAGGGTGGCCGCAATGAGTCGTTGTTGGATCTCGGGGGCAAGGTGGGTCTGGCCGCGGTCCAGGGCCAGCAGGGCTTGTTCGATCTCCTCGGCGGTGGCGTTCTTGGTCAGGTAGCCGCGGGCTCCCGCCTGCAGGGCCGGGAAGAGGGCGTCGTCGTCGGCGTAGGTGGTGAGGACCAGGACTTGGGTGTCGGGGAGTTCGGAGCGGATGCGGCGGGTGGCTTGGGTGCCGTCCAGGTTCGGCATCCGCAGGTCCATGACGATGATGTCGGGCCGGTGGGCCACTGCCTGCTCGATAGCCTCGAGGCCGTCGGCCGCGGTGGCGACGACCTCGACTCCGTCCAGGAGGCCGATCAGCATGGCCAGTCCGTCGCGGACGACGCGTTGGTCGTCGGCGATGACGAGGCGGATCGGGGTGTGTGTCATACCGGGACCTGGAGCTCGACCTTCCAGCCCTGCGGGCTGGGTCCGGCGTGCAGGGTTCCGCCGACGTTCTGGAGGCGCTCGTGGAGTCCGGTCAGTCCGTGGCCTCCTCCGACGCCGGCCAGGCCGACGGTCTGGGCGGGCTCGTCGGTGGGGGGTCCGGCCGGCGTGGACCGGTTCTCCACCGACAGGACGGTGCTGCCGGGCTGGTAGTGCAGGGCGACGGTGGTGGGGGCGCCCGGGGCATAGCGGGCGATGTTGGTCAGGGCTTCTTGGGCGCACCGGTAGATCAGCAGCCCGATCTCGGCCGGGACCGGGTGCGGTGGGCCGTTGACCGTGTAGTCGGCCGGGACGAGTAGGTCGTGCTTGTATTGCTCGATCAGGGTCGCCAGGTCGGCCGTGCCGGGCAGGGGTTCGCCGCGCAGGGCGCCGACGGCGATCCGGGCGTTGGTCAGGCCCTCATTGACCAGCTCGCTGGCCCGTTGGACGGCGGCCACGGAGCCGGTGCCGGCATGCTCACGGGTCAGCAGGACCCGGGCGCCTTGCAGCTGGATGGCCGCCCCGGACAGGCAGTGGGCCAGGACGTCGTGCAGCTCTCCGGCGATCCGGCCGCGTTCGGCCAGGGCTGCGGCACGGATCTGCGCGTCCCGAGCGTCGGCGAGCCGGGCCAGGAGCCCCTCGGTCCGGTCTTGGCCGGCCCGGGCGGCGCGGACCACGTATGCCGCCAGCCCCATCAGGGCGTTGAACAGGACAGCCGCCGCGATCATGGCGGCGGTCGCGCTGGCTACGACGAGGGCGGCGGACTGGCCGGCGGTGACGGCCGCCCCCAGGATGGCGCCGGTGGCGGGCGGCAGCCGGGTGATGGCCATCCAGACCGCCGCCCCGGCGGCCAGGCCGGTGGCGCCCCGCGGCTGGAGTCCCACGAGGGCGACCCCGGCGGCCCCCATCAGCGCCAGGACCAAGCCCTGGACCCAGTTCGGTCGGTCGACGAACCGGTCGCTGATCGCCGCGGCCGTGGCGGCGGCATACACGACCAGGGCGATGCTGACGACGCTGGAGATACCGGATAGTCCCGGAACCGGCCGTGTGGTGATGGTGGCGCCGGCGACCACGCCGATGACCGTCCACCCCAGCGGCCGCAGCAGCGCCCGTTGCCGGTGCAACCGTTGGGCCGCGGCCGCCCGGGCCCGGCCGATCCGGGCGCTGGCGTCCTGTGGGTCGGGGCTCATGGTCATCACTCCTTGACCGTGGCCGCGGCCGGTGTCGCAGAACGGTCTGGTCTTATGGAACCTCCTCGGACCCGCCCGTGGCGAGACCCGAGGAGGTTTGAGTTCGGTGGATGCGGCGGTGATGGTGGGTCAGGCGGGCGAGCCGGACAGGGTGGTCCGTGCTGCCGGCCGTGGGCTGAGGCGCTGGCCGCGTACGTGCACGATGACCAGGCGGGCGGTGACCTCGCACAGGGCCATGGAGACCAGCGCGAGCGGCCAGGCAGCGGCGCTGATGTGGTGGACGATGCTGAAGTCGCGGATCGCCGGGCCGGCCCCGTGTTCGAGGGCGAAGACGAAGACGAGCCGCGAGCTGATCCCGGCCAGCAGCAGGACAGCGGCGAGTGGGCCGACCCGGGCGTACCGGGTGGCGTCGGCGTCGGCGCGGACATGCGTGGCATACCCGCAGATGACACCCAGGGTCAGCCCCAGCAGGGTCAGGGAGCCGGCCAGAACGAGGTCGGAGCCGGCGGTCGGGATGCTGTGCACGTAGTGCGTGGCCACGAAGACCACCAGGGCCAGCGGGGCGATGATGCTGCGGGTGTCCAGGCGCCGTTCCCGGGCCTGACGGAGTACCACGACGAGGAAGACTGCGTTGATGAGGTAATCGGTGAGGGTCATGCCTCAACAGTCGCCGTGACCGCTCGCCGCGGCATCGGCGTCAGGGTTGAACCCGGGTGGACTCACCGCTCCACCCGCCGGTCGAGGAACCCATCATGGGGGCGGGCGAGCAGGCAGTCGACGGACCATCCCACGCTCTCTCGCGCGGAACGCTGACGCGTACGAACCGCAGATCGCTGCGGCCTGTGCCCGGGCAGCGGGCGGCCTGGCATCGCCGACCTGGGAGGCCAACGGCCCGGCAGACCTCTCAAAGGACCAAGCGTGGCTGGTGGTGGGTCAGCCGCCGAGCTGGGGGTCGCTGATGCCGGCCGCGCCGGTGTGGATGCGGCCGGCGAGCTGACGGACCCAGGTCGGGTCGGTGGCCGAGGTGAGGGTCAGGTCGTACCACCCGTGCGTGGTCGGCTGGAGCAGCGCCCTGCGCTCTCCCGCGGGCAGTACCACCGTGCTCGACGCGGCATACGCGTCGGTCAGGGTGAGGGTCTGCGGGACGGTGGTGCCGTTGTGCAGGTCGAGCCGGATGGTCCCCGGGCGGCTGGGGGTGGTGGACCCGGCCTCGAGCCCGGCGATGGCGGTGGTGCCGGCCCATCGTCGGTAGAAGCCGTCCGGGCCGTGCGCCGACAGGTCGTAGGTGTCCCCGACTGGCCAGGTCTCGTGTTGGGTCGCGTGGGCCCCGGTGGTGTAGCTGCGCGGTGCCGACGGCGGGGCGGCGTTGGAGCGTACCTGGACGTGCACGCCCAGGTCGCCCCGGTTGTCCAGCTCGGCCACCACGGCGGTACCGGCCAGGTGGGCGTTGACGTCGAAGCGGTAGCCCAGGGCGCGAGAGGGTCGGGTTCCGCTCTCCTGGGCCGGCATCGAGCCGACCGCCGGCGGCACCGGGACATAGCTGGGGTGCCGCAGCCGGTCGGTGGGCGCGAGGCCCGCGGTCGAGGGCAGCGGGGGGACGGCCGTCACCTTCCGTCCGAAGTCGAAGGCGCTGACGAAGTCTCCGCAGACCGCCCGCCGCCATGGGGTGATGTTGGGTTCGCGCACCCCGAAGCGCTTTTCCATGAAGCGGATCAGCGAGGTGTGGTCGAACGTCTCTGAGCACACCCAGCCGCCGGTGCTCCAGGGGGAGATCACCATGGCGGGCACTCGCACTCCGAGGCCGAAGTTTCCGGGCACGTCGTGGGCGCCGTCGTAGAACTCGTGAGCCGTGGAGACCGTCGAGGCGCCGGGGATGAGGGGGGTGTTGGGGTGCGGGGGGACGATGTGGTCGAAGAAGCCGTCGTTCTCGTCGTAGACGAGGAAGAGCGCCGTCTTGGCCCAGACGTCCGGGTTGGCGGTGAGGGCGTCCAGGACCTGGGCCACGTAGGACATCCCGAAGTCGGTGGGCCAGTTGCCGTGCTCGGTGTACGCCTCCGGTGCGGCGATCCACGACACCTGGGGGAGGGCGTCGGCGGCGACGTCGTCGCGGAAGATCCGCAAGAGGTCGTCACCGTTCTTCGCGTCGGTGCCCACGCGTGCCCGGTCGTACAGCGGCGTCCCGGGGGCGGCGGTGCGGTACGGGGTGAAGTACAGCAGCGCGTTGTCGCCGTAGTTGCCGATGTAGGGGTCGCCGGTCCAGCCCCAGGACCCGGCGGCGTCGAGCCCGTTGCCGACGTCCTGGTAGACCTTCCAGCTCACCCCGGCCTGTTGGAGCCGCTCGGGGTAGGTCGTCCAGGAGTAGCCCAGCTCGCCGTTCCAGAGGTCGGGTCCGCCGCCCCGGCCGTCGTTGCCGGTCCACCCGGTCCACATGTAGTAGCGGTTGGGGTCGGTGGGGCCGAGCAGCGAGCAGTGGTAGGCGTCGCAGATGGTGAACGCGTCGGCCAGGGCGAAGTACCAGGGAATGTCCGAGCGACGGTAGGACATCATCGTCGCCGGGGTCTTGGTCTGCAGCCACTTGCCGTAGTTGCCGTTGTCGAAGGCGGCATGCGTCGGGGCCCACGCGTGGTCCAGGTCCTCGACGAAGGCACGGCCCAGGTCCGGGACGTCGGGGTGGAAGGGCAGCACCTCACGCTCCCCGTCGGACTGGTGCCACACATCCTTGCCCGACGGCAGCCGTGCCGGGTGGGGGTCGCCGAAGCCGCGGACACCGCGCAGGGAGGCGAAGTAGCTGTCGAAGGAGCGGTTCTCCTGCATCAGGACCACGATGTGCTCGACGTCCTCGATCGAGCCGTGGATGCGGTTCGCGGGCAGGCTCGACGCGCGGGCCAGGCTCTGGTCGAGCATGGCCGCGGCCGCCGCACCGGCGGAGACCTGCAAGAACCTGCGACGGTTGACGTCAGTCACGAGCACTCCCTCGATCGGCTCCCGGGCCGTTTACCCGGACTGCGCCCAGCCCACCACGGCGCGTGCCGTGGCGGCCGTACGCCGCATGAGCAGTAGGCGAACACTCGGTATGGCCACACGGCACGACAACAGTCCGTCGGAACGAGACGTCCCGGGACGACCGTCTCGGACGACGACATTGCAGCGCCCGGTCCGGCATACCTCCGGACCGGGCGCCACTTCGTAGCGAGTGCAGTGTCAGGGCTGGTTCTGGGCCGCCCCGCTGGTGGGGTCGAGGATCATCGGGGTGGAGTTGGGGTGGGCGAAGTCGAACAGGTTCGTCAGGGAGCCCGCCCGCTTGTCGAAGGAGCCGCCCCCGATCCGGCCGGTGTGCCAGTTGTCCTCGATGAACCGCAGGATGGAGGTCTGGTCGGTGAGGGTGCTGTCCACGAAGTTCTGCTTGGCGAAGGGCGAGACGACCAGCAGCGGCAGCCGCGGGCCGTACCCGCAGCGACCCTGCTCGCCGGCCATCGCGCTGTCGGCCCGGCCGCACACCCCGGCGCCGTCCAGGCCGTCGAAGGCGGACCGCGAACCGTTGATGATCGTCGACGGCTGGTGGTCGTACCAGCCGTCGGAGTCGTCGTAGGCGATGACCACTGCGGTACTCGACCAGTCCGGTGAGGCCTGCAGGCGGTTGATGGTGGAGACCACGAAGTTCTGTTCGTCGAGGGGGTCGGAGTAGCCCGCGTGGCCGTCCTGGTACCCGGGCGCCTTCAGGTAGCTGACGGCCGGGAGCTTGTCGGCGGCGACCGTAGTCCAGAAGTCGCTGACGTCGTACTGGTGGTTAGCCTGGTCGGTCTTGCCGATCATGGCCGCCGAGGTGGGTGGCAGGTGGTGAGGGTTGGCCGTCGAGGCGTAGTACTGGAACGGTTCGTGGTGGGGAATGTAGTCGCCTTTGGTCCCGTACTGGCCGGTGGCGCCCAGGGCGGCGCCGATGTTGTGCTTGGCGCCGCAGACGGCCTTGCCGTTGAGCGTGGCGGTCGGCTTGAAGCCACCCTGGAAGAACCCCCAGCTGATGCCGCGGTCGTTGAGCAGGTCACCGATGTTGCGGTTCGTGGAGCTCAAACCGGCTTGGTCGCGGCTGGAGCAGTCGTCGTATAGCGGCTGGGGGTCGCCGATGATGGTGCCGAGCCCGCTGGGACCTGCCTTGGCGAGCACCTCCCCCTCTGGCATGGTCGGGCCGGCGGGGTTGAAGACCTTGGCCACGCCGAAGGTCTGGCCCGCGACGAGGTTGATGGCGCCTGGCGTTGACGGGCCGAAGGTCGTGCCGTGGGAGTTGTCGCTCATCGCGAAACGCTGGGCGTAGTTCCACAACCCGGTGACCGAGTTGCCGTCGTAGTAGTCCATGACCAGACCCGGGGCCCCGTAGGTGGGCGCGGCACAGGCGGCGACCTCGGTGTGCTGAACGAACTTGTCCATCAGGCCGTGGTTGAAGGCCAGCTGCTCGTCCAGGTACTCGTGGTCCTGGTCGCAGGTGACCTGTTGGTTCTGGCCGCCCAGGCGGGTCGGATTGGACAGGTTCGGGTTGTGGTTGAGCAGCGCCGGGGTCAGCCCGTCGACCTTCGGGGTACCGGCAGCCGGGTGGAAGGGTGTGCCGTCGGTGTTGGCGGCCTGAGGGTAGGTGCCGAAGTAGTGGTCGAAGGAGACGTTCTCCTGGAAGATGACGACCAGATGCTTGATCGGTGTAGCCGTGCCGTGACCCGATCGGGTAGCTGCTGACGAGGCGAAGGCGCTAGCGCCGAATGCCAGCACCGGAACAGCAGCCGCCACCGCAACGGCAACCCGCAGCGTATGCCGCCGGCCGGCAGGACGAGAGCAGGAACTCATGGACATCTCCTTCTTCAAGGGTCGGGCGGGGCCGCAGCCGTTCGCCGCGGCCCGATCGCCCGGCCACCCCATCAGACCCAGCCCAAACCCGCCCCCCGCCCGCGCGACGACGACATGAACAGTGGATGACTTTGCTGAGCTTTTCAAGGGGTTCTGGCGGCCCTGAGTGGTTTGGCTTCAGTGTGGAGTGGGCTTGCTGGTGCTGGTCGTTGCCCGCCGGAGGGTCAGGAACCCGGCCGTGTTGGCCAGGATGATGAGGGCGATGACAAAGCTGGTGTTGTGGTCGTAGGCGATGCCGAGGATGCCGCCGGCGATGAGGAGCCCGAGACCGCGGACCAGGGCGAGCCAGCCGAAGGCGACCGATCGAGCGTTGGGGTCGACGAGCTGGGTGGCGGCGGCTTTGACTGTGGAGTCCAGGATGCCGTTGACGATGCCCCAGACGGCGACCCCGGCCCAGATGAGCCAGGCGTGGTCGGTGAACGCGACGGCGGAGGTTGCCGCCGCAACGGGGACGGCCAGCAGGATCTTCGCGCCGTGCCGGTCGTAGAGCCGGCCGGCGATGGGCCCGGTCAGCCCGTCGACGAGCATCGCTGCGGCGAAGAGCAGGGGGATCTGGGCGGTGGTGAGCAGGCCGGTGGCCTGGGCGTGGAACGCCAGGAGTGGGAAGGAGGCCACCCCGGCGGACAGGATCGCGATGGCGCCGACGTACTCCCACAGTTGGCGGGGCAGAACGGTCCTGGCGGCCGGGCCGCCGGCGGGCGCGTCCGACACCGCTGCCGCCGGTTCCGGCGCGGCGGTGTCGGGTATGGGTGTTTCGTAGGCCGCGGGGTCGGGGACGCGCAGGCGTAGCCAGGCCAGTACGCCCAGAACCAGGACGCCGGGGACCGCCAGCGCGCCGAACGCCAGCCGGTAGTCCCCGTCCCGTTGGGCCAGGATCGCGGCCAGCAGCAGCGGGCCGAGCAGGGCGCCGAGCTGGTCCATGGCTTGGTGGATCCCGAACGCGGCGCCGGCCCCGGTGCGGGTCGAGGCGTGCGAGAGCAGGGTGTCCTTGGCGGGAGAGCGGACGGCCTTGCCGAGGCGTTCGGTGCCGTAGAGCAGCAGGACCGGGACCAGGGCGGTGGTGGTCCCGAGCAGGGGGACGCTGAGCACGGTCAGGGCGTACCCGGCGATGGTCCAAGCCCAGTAGTGCCGGCCCCGGGCCACCAGGTAGCCGGTCACGACCCGAAGCCCGTAGCCGATGAACTCCCCGGCCCCGGCGACCAACCCGACGATGGTCGCGGACGCACCGAGGGTGGCCAGGTAGGGCCCGATGATGGCGCGGGCGCCTTCGTAGACCATGTCGGCCAACAGGCTGACCAAACCCAAAGCCAGGACGAACCGCCATGGCCGCAGCAGGCCGTCCTTGGTGGCCGGTCTCTTGGCTGTCATGGGGCGACATCCTCGCGCATCACGGCGGGGCTACTGCTCCGCCTCGGCGCGGTGCTTGCGGATCGACCAGACGAGCACGCCGACCACGACGGTGGCGGCCACGACCAGGGCGGCGTCCCGGCCCAGGGTGGCCTCGACCTGGGCGTAGGAGCGGCCGGCCAGGTAGCCGGCGGTGACCACGACGGCCCCCCACAGGATGCCGCCGGCGGCGTTGACGCCAGGAACCGTGGGTAGGGCATCCGGACGGTGCCGGCCAGGGCGGGCATGACAGCCCGGAAGAAGGCGACCCACCGGCCCAGGAAGACCGCGGCTCCGCCGCGGCGGGCCAGGAAGTCCTGAGCCTGGTTCAGGCGTGTGCGGCGCCGGTCCAGGATCTTCAGTGACAGGATCCGGGGCCCGAGGTGGCGGCCGACCTCATACCCGACGCTGTCGCCGACGATGGCCGCGGCGATGACGACCGCGATCACCGCGGCCAGCGGGGCGTGGCCCAGGCTGGCGGCGACACCGCCCAGCAGGGCGGCGGTCTCGCCGGGGATGACGAAGCCGACGAAGAGGCATCCTCGACGAACACGATCAGGACGACCAGGCCCAGCACCGACCAGGTCGGCGCGGCCAGGATGTGGTCGATGATCTTGGTCATGCCCGGGTCGCCGCCTCGGCGGGTGCATGGTCGCCGGTGAGCTGCTGGTGCTCGGTGAACACTGCGCGCAGCCCCCGGCAGGCGCCGCAGCCGACCGGCCGCCCAGGTCAGGTCGCGGCGCAGAGCCCACCAGCCGCCCGCCGCGACGGCGGCGCCGAAGGTCAGACCGGCCAGAACGTCCCTCTGCTGGGGCACCCGCCCCCTTCAGACAAGGGGTACAACATCCGTCGGGGCTGAGCCTCGGCGGTCCTTGCCGACGCGCACCGACACCGTCCCACGGCCGGCGCGTTCCGGGGAACAATCTGGCGTGGTGGCCGCCGGGCAGGACGAGGCCGTGACGGGGTCGCCGACCGGGTCGGCAGGTCGATCACTGCGCCCACCCAGACCGTCAAGCCCTGCGCCGCCATGCGCCCTTGGAGACCAGCGCGACAAGGGCGGTCCCCAGGGCGAGCCCCACCGTCACCAGGATCGCCCCGACAGCCCACAACCCGGTCTCGTCGGTGGATGCTGCCGTGACAGACCAGGCGACGGCGAAACCCAAGGTGACCGCTAGGACGACTACCGGGGTGCTGAGTTTGTGGGCGGCTGCGGCGGTCAGGGCGATCAAAGACAGGATGCAGCCCGTGACCTGCCAGCTTTGGTACGGCCCTCTGGCCAGGCCGGTCACGGGGTCGACCTGGTAGGTGGTGTCCCAAGCACACCAGGCCCACCAACAGCTGGCGGACGCCACAGCGACCAGGGCCGCGAGGAGGAAACCGGAGACGGTGGGACGGCGTTGGGCCATGCGGCGACTCTGCGCCACGTCCTGCCAGGGAGGCAGAGTAGTCGTACGCGCCCACCCTGGGGGAGTTCTACCTGCCGGCGTATCGCAGCCCTTCTCCGTCCCGGCCGGAAGGATGCCGACCTGGGTTGAAGCTCGCTTGTCGGCAACGCTCGAAAATGGGGCCGATCCCCCGGCGATCCCCATCAGCAAGGACACCGAACACCGGTCCAACGACGCGCAGGCAGCCACTACCCAGATGACTGATTCCAAGGGGTGTCAGTGGTCGTAGGCCGTCAGAGAGCGGAGGGCGGTTTGGCCGGTGCGGTCGTTGTGCCAGATCGCGGCGGTCATCGCCAGGAGGCGCTGTAGGACCCGGACGATGACCCCGGTCGGGGTGCGACCGCCGTGGCGTTCGAGGCTGAGCTGGCCTTTGAGGGTGTCGAACACGGACTCCACCGTTTGTCGCGACGGCTTGAGCAGGTTGGCCCCGGGTCGGGGTTTCTCCCCGGACCGGGCTTTGCGCGGGAGGGTGGATCGGGTTGCGGCCAGAGTGGATTCGAAGTCTCGGCCGTAGGAGTTCTTGTCAGCTATGAGAGTCCGCCCGCCGCCGGCCAATGCCGGGGTGCCCACGATCAGGTCGGCCAGCACGGTCCGTTCGTCGGCCTTGGCGCCGGTCAGGGCGTAGGCGATCGGCAGCCCCTGCAACGTGCACACCAGGTGCAGGCGTAAACCCCAGAAGTAGCGGGAGTGGGAGGCGCAGTAGCCGTACTCGGCCCAGCCGGCCAGGTCCGAGCGTTTGACGGTCTCCCGGGACCGGGCACATTCGACGGGGGTGGAGTCGACCACCAGCACGTCATCGCTCGCGACGCTGGTGTCGGCGGCCAGGTGCTCGATCATGGCCACCATCACCGGGGCCAACCGGCGCAACCCTTTTGTTGTACCCGGGCTGGTGGGGCAGGTAGGGGGAACAGGTGCCGCCACTGGGCGCGGACGTGGCGGACCCAGCGGGCCTCGTCATCGAAAACCTAGGACCGCCGACAGCACCGCCAGAGGTGATCATCTCCGCGTCGCTGACGCGGTTTCATCCCGACCGCGGGCCGCCACGGGACCAGCTCCGGGCGAGCCTTCAACAGATCGTCGGTGCTGACGTAGATTGCGTGGCGAGGGTGTCCAGATCGGTGTCAACGAGGGCCTCCAGGCTCGAGTTGGTTCGCAACATCGAGTGTGGGCACCCTCGCCCTCACGTCACACGCGCCACACCCGCCACCTTGGCATCAATCATCTAGCGCACTCAATGGACAGTATTGGGCAAAGCGCTCCGTCGCGCGGGCCTCCGTTGGCCGCCTCGGCCGTGGCGGCCCTGATCATCGCACTTGGCTTGTCGGTCGACGTGCCCGGTCGGACCATCGCCGTCACAGTGGATGGACCGACCGTGGACTTCACCCTCATTGCGTCCGGCTGAGTTGCGACGGGCGGTGCGCTGGGTCCGTGCGCTGGGCACGCCTCACCCGGTCAACCACGGTCGGAGGGTGGTGTCAGCTCATGCACAGGCCCCATACGTCGGTGTCGGTGCTGGGGCTCGACATCCCGCCGGAGTGGCCGATCGCCGTCCAGTTCGTCGTGGCCGACGTGTTGCCGGTCGGGGCGCCCGTCGCGCCGCTGGGGTAGTCGCCGTCGAGGTGGTCACCCTGTGATCCCGGCACGGTGAAGCTTCCGGTCGTGGGATCGCTGCCGCTGATCGAGGCGCCCCCGCTGACCAGGTTGCCGGCGACGCCGCAGGCGCTGGTGGTGGCGGTGGCTTGGCTGTTCGCCGAGGTCGGGCCGGCCACGTTGGTGTGCCGGACCGTGACCGTGATACCGTTGACGTCGATCCCGTTCCCGCTGCAGATGGCGAAGGCGCTGGTGGTGTTGCCGGTGCCGCTCATGCCGCCGTTGAGCGCGACTGCAGTCCAGGATGTGGGGTTGGTGCTGGCGTCCGCCGCTGCTGCGCCGGTGCTGCTCGACGGGTAGCTGCCGATGACCTTGACGCTCCGGTTGCTTGCCAGCGTGGACCGTGCGCCGCCCCCCAGCAGCCGAGTGCCAGCGGGGCAGATGGCTGTCGTCGATGTCATGCCGCCGGCGGTCGTCGGACCGGAGGTGCTGCTCACGACCACCTGGGTATGGGTGATCGTGGCATTGGTGAAGCACACCCCGAACGGTTGCACCGTGTAGGTCCCGGTGCCGTTGCCGCCGGTGCCTCCATAGCCGAGCCAGTAGGTGGGGTCGGTTGCACCGCCGGTGGCCGCGGACGTCCCGTTGGTGCTCGGCTCGGTCTCCATGATGTCGATGCCGTTGTCGGGACCGGTGACCTTGACCCCGCCAGCCGAGATGTCACCGCTGGAGCAGTGGGCGGCGGTCTTGATCAGGACGCCGGGGCCGGGGGCGACGGAGGACGTTGTCCCGGGGGTTGCGACCGTCGCAGCGGTGCTGGCGACGGCAGCGCCCGGTACGACCGTCGCCACCGCAACGGCAACCACGACCGTCCCGAGGAGGCTTGCCTTCTTCATCCCGGTATCCCTTCGGCAGGTGTGAGCCGTCTGCTCACGTCACAACTGGTTGGCCAGCACGCCACCTACGCAGGCACGGCCAAACGCGCCACCCGGAGTGTTCCGGACGCATAGGGCGAAGGTATCAGTTAGGCGCAACTGCGGTTCAATAGCCTTCGTTGATCAATAGATACGGAAATATCCTCCCTAGACATCCGTGAATGCGGGAGACCTTGGTCTACGATCCGACCATGGCAATGGCGTCGGATCACTTCACCGCACCGGCTCTCCTTGGCGCCGACACGAGGGCGAGAACACTCACGGCTCCGGTCGCGATGGTCCTCGTCGGCGGCCTGGCGGTAGGTCTCATCGTGGTTCAGCAGCTGGTGCGGACCCCTTGGGGTCTACCCGGGCATCGGGGGCTCTTCTGGCTCAGCACGCTCATCGCCGTCCGGTTGATCGTGGACCGTCCGGGCACCGCCGTCCGGGTCGCCGCCACGGCCAGCTGCCTGATCCTGATGAGCAATCCGGCCATGGGCGTGCACGTCATCCCGTATCTGCTGGCTGCCCTGCTGGTGGATCGGGCCATGGCCACCCGGACCGTCCGACGACACCCTTGGGTGATCCTGGTCCTCGCACCCCTGATCCATCTGGTGGCCGTGTTGGCCCCTTTGGTCCACAACCTCCAGCTGGCGCCGCTGGTGACGGTTCTGCCGGGGATGGGGTTCTACATCCGTGGGGATCTGCTGTGGGGAGCGGCGGCCGGCGTGGTCGGCCTGGCGATCGGTCTTCCGGGACGCGGTGTGATGCGCCGGTTGACTGGGGAGAGCCGACCGGTTGGAGCCTGACCGCAGCCGAAACGAGTACCACAGCTCTGATCCCACCTCGACGACATCCGGGAGAGTCCATGCGCACCTCACGTTCGATCGCCGCGCTCGCGGGCTCGGCGGTCCTTGTGGCCGTCGCGACCACTGGTGCGGTTGGCGCCCCCGCCGGCCCCTGTGGGCGCACCGGGAGCCTCACCGGAACGACATCCCTGACCTGCTCCTACTCAGCGGTCGGATCGGACACGTTCACGGTGCCGCGGGGCGTCACCCGGGTCACCGTGACGGTCACCGGGGCGCGTGGTGGTAGTGCCGTGCTCCCGCAGCAGCCCAGCGGACCGGGTGGTGCGGGCGGGAGTGCCGCCGGTTCGATCACAGTGCTCGCTGGTGACGTCGTCCAGGTCGACGTCGCGGGCGCCGGCCGTGACGGCACCGCTGCGAGCGCGACCGGCGGCATGAAGAACGGCCCGTCCGGTGGCGCGGGCGCGGCGGGAGGCTTCGGCGGCTCGGACGGCGGAGTCCGCGGCGCGCCCGGTGACGCCAGCGGCGGAGCCGGCGGATCCAACCCAGGCAACGGCGGCAACGGGTCCGGCGGCGGCGGCGCCTCGGACATCCGGATGGCGCCGGGCGGGTGCGCTGGCCTGACCTGCGGACTGGGTGCCCGGATCCTGGTCGGGCCCGGCGGCGGGGGTGCCGGCGGAGACGGCGGCTCAGGAGGAGCTGCCGGCGGTGCCGGCGGTGCCGGGGGCGGGTTGACTGGAGCGGACGGCTCGCTGGGTGGTGGCGGCGGTGCCGGACCGGTCGGCCATGGTGGAACCCAGAGCGCTGGCGGCGCCCCTGGAGTCAACCCCAACGCACCGAGTGCCTTCGGCGGCGCACCCGGAACAGCCGGCGTGAGCGGGGCCGGCGGTGCCGGTGGTGACGGCAACAGCGTCACCACCAAGGGCGCCGCGATTGCAGGAGCGGGCGGCGGGGGAGCCGGTGGCGGGCTGTTCGGCGGAGGCGGCGGAGCCGGCGGCGGGAGCCCGTTCGGTGGTCACGGCGGGTCCGGTGGCGGCGGAGGTGGCGGCAGCGCGTATGCCGCGGGCACGGTGACCGCCAGCGCGCTAACTCCCGCCGCGAACGACGGGAGCATCAACCACGGCGACGGACAGGTCCTGGTCAGCTGGACCCGCCCGACCAACATCGCCCAGGCGATCTCCTTCCCGCCGCCACGGGCCATGGTGGTCGGGGCTGCCGACGAAACCTTGACAGCCACCAGCGACTCGGGGCTCCCAGTGACCTACTCCAGCCTCACCCGACAGGTCTGCACGGTCCTGGGCGGGCGAGTTCACGCAGTCGGAGCCGGTACCTGCACCATCACGGCCAGCCAGGCCGGGGACAGCACGTTTGCTCCCGCGGCATCGGTCACCAGGAGCCTGGCCGTGACTCAGGCCCCGCCCCCGAAGCCCAAGCCTCCGATCACGCCGCCGCCGCACACCGCCGCTGGCGGAGGCGCCCGGCCCGGGGTCGCCCCGAGCAGCAGCGCCCCGCCCACCGCGCTCGCGTACACCGGGGCCCCAGCGCTGGGCCTCCCTGTGAGCGCTGCTGCCCTGGCCGTCCTCTGCGGACTCGGCCTGGTCACCATCGGCCGGCAGGCCGGCCGGGCTCGGCGCAAGGCTCCGGGCGCACCGGCCCCGAAGCGCTGACGGGTCGTCTCTGACAATGTCCGAGCAGACGAACCGAACCGTGCTGTCCCGATCCACCGTGCTGGTGGGCATCGACGACACCGACAACGCCTCGAGTCCGGGAACGGGCTACCTTGCCCAGCGACTCCTGGAGGAGCTGGTCGAGCAGGGGCTGGCGCGCCCCTGCGGTGCCACCAGACACCAGCTGCTCGTGGACCCTCGCGTGCCCTACACGTCCCACAACTCCAGCGCCTGCCTGGCCGTCGAGGCGGCCGCGGGCGTCGAGGTGCAGGCGGTCCACGACGTGGCCGCGCAGTTCCTGCGCACCCGCAGCGCCGAAGGCTCCGATCCCGGCCTCGCGGTCGTGGCGCGCTCGGTCGAGGCCGCCGACCGTGCCGCGATCATCGACTGGGGGTTCCGGGCCAAGACCCAGCTGCTCGACCAGGTCGCCGCGCGCTCGACTGCAGCCCAGCACCACGTGCTGCTTTCCGGACATGGCGGAACCGAAGACGGCGTGATCGGCGCACTGGCTGCGGTGGGCCTGCACCTGTCAGGCAGCGACGGCTTCTTCATCTGGATGGACGGCATACGGGCAATCCGGGCGGGCAGCTACAGCCTGGAGCAGCTCCTGGCGGTGGTGCCCGTCGACGACGCGCGGGACAGCCGCGCGCAACGGCCCGAACTCGGGGCCATCATCGACGTTTCGCCGTGGGTGCGCCCGCTGCTACTGGACGCCCACGCCGTGCTGCTGCTCGAACAGGTGCCCGCCGGTGAGGCGGCCAGCCGCTGGCGGACCGCCCCGCGCGACCTCGTGAGGCAACATTGACCGCGTCGACCGGGCGAGTCGCCGTCACCCTGGCCGCAGCGGTCGGAGCCGTCGCCCTGTCGGCGTGTTCTGCTGCGGGCACGGCACATGCGCCGAACACGGGCAGCACGTCGACGAGCCCGTTCGCGTCTGCACCATCGGCGAGACCGTCGCCCACCGGAGCCTCGTCGCGTCTGTCGCCCACCGGACTCTCGGCGAGCCCATCGCCCAGCAGGCTGTCGACGAGTCCGTCTGCGTCTGGCAGCGGCGCGGGACCATCGCCGACCGGCGGTGGTTCGAGCGGGCCGTCACCCGATGGCACGTCCAGCAGGTCGACCTCGCCGCCCCAGCCGACCCCGGTTCCCACCACCTGCACATCGGTCAGCTTCGCCAGCCCCGGCAAGCGGTCGGTCACGGTCACCTTCCTCGCTCCAGTCAACGCGCGCGTCGACGAGACCCTCGTCGGGGCCGGTGGGGGCGGCGGACGTGGGCCCGGACCCGGCGGAACCGGCACCCCACCGCCCGTCGGCGGTCCGGGCGGGGGCGGCGGGGGCGGCGGCGGCGCCGGTGGCACGGTGTCGCAGACCGAGGTACTGCGTCCCGGGGGTTCGGTCGTGCTGACCCTGGTCGTCGGCGCCGGTGGTACCGGTGGTACCGGTGGCGGTGGCCCGGCGATGCCGAACGCACGTGGCACCTCCGGTCGGGACACCACATTGACAGGTGACAGCCTCTACGCGACCGGACGAGGAGGGGTCGGTGGCGCCAGCGGCCAGGGCGGCCAGGCCGGGGCCGGCGGGGGCAGCGGTGGTGCCGGCGGCACCGCCAGCCCCGCCGGCATCCAAGGAACGCCGGGATCCGCCGGGGGCCCGGGCAGCCCCGGAGTCGGCGGAACGCCTGGATCCGGCGGACACGGCGTGCACGGCTCGGGCGGCAACGGCGGAGCAGGCGGGGTGTCCCGTGCCGGGTCTGATGGAGGCTTTCATCCCACGGAAGGATGAGAGTCATGTCAGCACCCAGGAAGTACCCCGAGGAGATTCGGGAGCGAGCGA